>Ga0208492_1000011_pt1 | contig 340073 bp, 360 predicted proteins | sample Subbioar_CSW14AB_FD_184820 | JGI IMG/M metagenome (GOLD analysis project Ga0208492, IMG submission 184820) | Serpentinite rock and fluid subsurface biosphere microbial communities from McLaughlin Reserve, California, USA - CR12Mar_CSW14AB (SPAdes) | ecosystem: Environmental > Terrestrial >...
GCGGGACCCGCTGCAGTTCCGTCTCGCCAATCTCGATCCGCAGCATGGCCGGCTGAGAGCCTGCCTCGAAGCCGTGCGTGATCTGTCAGGCTGGAACACGCCAGTGCCCGCCGGCACCGGCCGCGGTATCGCTTGCGGCATCTACAAGGAGAGCAGCTATGCCGCGGTGGTGGCGGAGGTGCGGGTTGCGGAAGATGGCAATGCGAAGGTGACGCATCTGTGGTGCGCGCAGGATAGCGGGCTGGTGGTCAATCCCGATCAGCTGCGGGCGCAGATCGAGGGCAATCTGCTCTGGGGCCTTGGCATGGTGCTGATCGAAAAGCTGCCGATTGAGGGCGGCCGGGTCGCTGCATATACTTTCGCCGATTACCCGATCCCGACCATGGATGCCATGCCGGCCATCGACATCGCTTTGATCGAACCGACCGGCGCAGCGCCCAGCGGTGCCGGCGAAACCGCGATGGTGGCTGTGGCGGCGATCACCAATGCGATTGCCGCTGCGACCGGGCGCCGCGTGCTGACGCTGCCGTATCAGGCGACGTCATCGGCATGAGCGATTACGCCAGCGCGGCTTTCGTCGGACTGATCCTGCGCCGGATGGCGGCGGCCGGTATCACGTTGCCGTCCGATCTGCAGGTGGCCACGACGCCGGGCGGCCCGCCGCTGGTCACGCTCGATCTCAAGCGCCGGCTGCTGGCGCATGCCTGTGCGATGGCAGGGCCGGCTTTCGTCATCGAGGTAGGGCAGGGCATTCACGCCATCCCGAGCGACCCGACGCTGGATGTGCTGCGTCGCGCCAGCGATCCCGCCGGCCTGCTGGATCGCTGGGGGCGACTGGAGAAATACCACCACTCGCATCATCGGGTGGAGGTGTTGCAGGTCGATGAGGGTGGGGCGCGCCTGCGCCATCGTTCGCTGCGCGGCCCAGCCCCGGCCGCACTCGAAAGCCTCGCCGTGCTTGGCCTGCTGGTGGCGTTGCTGCAGGCCATCGGCTGCGACGGGATCGAGGCTAACTTGGATGACGAGCCGGCGATGCGGCAGGGACGTGGCGTGCTGACCGCGCTGCCCTCGGGGCCGGTGGACTGGCATCTGCGCTGGGTGAGCGCGCAAGCCGGGAGGCGCGTCCCGCCGCCGCCGCCCGGTCTGATCGAGCAGCTTTATGCGCTGCTGGACGATGACCCGGTGCGGCCCTGGCCGATCAATCAGGCCGCAGGCGCCGTCGGCCTGTCGACGCGCGACCTGCAGCGGCGATTGCAGCGGCAGGGCGCGTCCTGGTCGGGCATCCTGCGCGATGCGCGCGTGCGCCGGGCAGCGCGCGCCATGCTCGATACGCCGACCAGCCTGGCCGAGATCGGCTATGCCGCCGGTTTCGCCGACCAGGCGCATTTCACCCGCGAGTTCCGCCGTATCCTCGGTGCGAGCCCGGCGGAATGGCGTCGGGTGGCCGCGCCAAACCGGCGGCCCTGAGCAGGTCTGCCTGCCGCGACGTCACGGATTGCAAGCTGTTGCGGCTGGCCTAACATCCTCCGCCAAAGACGGAGGACGCATGCCTGACATCATCCTACTCACCCATGTGCGGCATTTCATCGGACCCAGCGCCGTGCGCCGGCTGCTGGCCGATGGCCATACCGCCGTCTGCCATGACATGACGTTCGCCGACCCGGCAAAGCGTGCGGCCTTCCTGGCCGAGGTGCCTGGTGCCGAGGCCTGCGCGGCGACAGAGCCGGCAAAGGTGGTGGAGGAGGTGCTGGCCCGCTTCGGCCGCATCGATGCGCTGGTGTCGAACGATCCCTATCCGGCGGTGCGCGCCGCGGTGGATGAGGCCGAGCCCGAGGAATTCCGTCGCGCGCTCGAGGCTATGGTGGTCTGGCCCTATATGCTGATCGGCCGCGTGGCCGCGGCGATGAAGGCGCGCAAGGCCGGCCGGATCCTGATCGTGTCGTCTGCCGCGCCGCTCACCGGCATCCCAAATTACTCGATGTATGCCATCGCGCGGGGCGGTGCGAATGCGATGGTGCCGACCCTTTCGAAGGAGCTGGCGCGCTGGAAAATTCCGGTGAATGCCATCGCCGCGAATTACATCAAGAACCCGGACTATTTCCCGCCCGAGCTGCTGGCGGATGCCGAGGCCGTCGCCAAGATGGTGAAGAACATCCCGCTCGGCCGGCTGGGTGAGCCGGAAGAAGTGGCCGAACTTGTGGCGCTATTCGCCGGCGGGAAATGCGGCTTCGTCACCGGGCATGTGGTGCCGATCGCCGGCGGCTGGGCGTGAAAACGGGTCAGCGCTTCCGCGCCTGCCACTGTTCCTTCGTCTGGCCCCAGAGCTGGACCGTGTCGTTGATGGGGGCGGGCAGCCATCCTTCGCGCAGGTAGCTCGAGCCCAGCCGCCTGGCCACGGCCTGGGAATTGGTGTTCTCCGGCGCGATGCAATGGATCACTTCGGTCCAGCCCAGATGGTCGAAGGCCCAGTCGATGCAGGCGGTCGCCCCCTCGGTGGCGTAGCCCTTGCCCCAGGCTTCGCGCACCAGGCTCCACCCCACCTCGGTGCCGGGCCAGCCTTCCGGCTTCCAGGGCCCCATGCGGCCGATCCAGCGGCCGGTCGCTTTCTCGATCACCGAGAACATGGAAAAGCCGTCGATGACCCAGCCGCCGGCCATGACGCAGATCGAGCGCCAGACCAGCGCCGGCGGCAGCACGCCACCCAGATGGCGCTGCACCTCCGCGTCGGCCCCGAAGGCGATCCAGGATTCGTAGTCGTCGCGGCGGGGCGGACGCAGGATCAGGCGGGCGGTTTCGAGCTGGGTCATGACGGCACCGGAATATCAGCAGGCGGACTTGCCGGGAAGGGGATTCGCATTATGTTCTTTCTGGCAGGGCGGTCCAGCCTGTAGCGCGCCGCGCGGTTTCGGACATTGCGACACCCGGTTTCGGACTCTGTAAAGTGCTCAAAAACCACCTCTAGAGGCCCATATGCAGCCGGTTAAGCGCCGCCCTGTCGTGATCAATACCCTGCGGGACGCCTTCCGGCATCGCCTGGTGCTGACTGGCCCCTGTTCGAAGGGGCACCCCAACACCCTGAAACCTGACCGCCTGGGCACCGTCTACGGCGAGGAAAAGACCCCTGCGGAGATCGGCCCGCTGGTGCGCTGCAAGACCTGCAATGCCAGGGGCCTTAAGCTGTCTGCCGTGACACCGGATGGCAGCCCTATACCTGAAACAGAAACCTACTGATCGGAACCGCCGGACCTGGTCATCATCCCCATGCGCCAAGCCCGGCTGAATCCGGCCCGATCATGCCGGCCTTACGACCGGTGTACTACTAACTTAAGCTGAATCCCCTCTGCCTTCAGTTCGAAGGTTTTGCGGCCATTCTTGGCCGCCTTGGCCGGGGCGATAACGGGCGCCCCAGCCTTCGGTGTTACCAGCGCCGGCTTTCGTGGCGCGGCCGTCGTCTTCCCTTTACTCACACCCACCTCCTTCTAGCTCAACGCAGAACGTATTTTCGGGACACTTCAATATCGAAGCTGCACCCGATAAACACTTCGCCGGCGACGACACCGAGGCGGGTGTACCGCATGATCGGCGACGAGATCCGGCGAAGATCCGGCCGACCAGACTGGATCAGCTCAGACACCTGAGAATGCAGAAACTGGCCGTAGGGCCGATCGCTCAGCGATCGGACGTCGCGGCCAAGGATGCTGCGGTCAAGATTATCGGCGCTCGCCATCGAGCCACCGCAATGCGTGGTGCGGATCGCTTCGTCGGCGCGCACCATGATATGGACATGCTTCAGCAGGCCGCGCTCGGCCAGAAACTCATGGATATTCGCCCCAGCAGCCCGAAGGCCGGGCGCAGCCTCCAGCAGCTTGCGGGCCGGTGCCGGCAACTTAGCCTCGGTCAGGTCGATCGGCTGCGAAAGCCAGCGCCGCGCCTGCCGGACTTCATCGACTAAGCCAGGCGATCCGAGTGCAGCAAAATATTCGTCTGCCGCCTCGATTTCCTCGAAGAATATCTTGTTCTTGCCGCGACGTTTTGCGCCGAGCGTGGTGATATCCATGCCCAGCACTTCGGCGAGCTGCGCGAACGTGACGTCGTGTTGTAGCACGCGCCAGGTGATGGCCGCGTCGAATCGCTCTGCCAGGTCGGCCCGAGCGGCGGGAACTGTACTACCTGACTTCGCTTTCATTGACATGGGGACTTCTCCCTTGGGTGGTAAAGAATTATCCCCGGTGGTAAGGCGTGTCAATCTCACAATTACAACCGCGTAAATTTCTTTTTCAGGTGGTGGTTTTGATCAGAGCGTAATCAGGGGTTTCGTCCAGCCGATCGAGCAGGGCCTGCCGATCGGCATGTACGAATCCGAGCGTTTCCGGCCCGGCCGAGTCGCCCCAATATGCCCAGCTCAATGTGGTCGCCGACGTGAAGCCGTATCCCTTCCGCTGCAGCGACCGCCCAATGTGGTTAGCGCGCACCAGGCCGAAGACGTGATCAACATTAAAGCAGCGGAGCAGATGCGCCATGGTGAGCTGGGCGACGATGCTCATGATGCCCTGATCGCGATAGGCTGCCTCGACGAACCCGCCGCCCATATAGCCGAGGCGACCTGACAGATTGATCGCCGGGGCGCGCGAGAGAACAGGCAGCACCTGGCGCTTCGTGCCGAAGAACTCACGGTTCTTTAAAAGGCGGTTAAGGCCGCCGAACATGCGGGGCGCCCAGAGATACCGGCCGACCTCGATGCAGATCGGCGTCGCATCTTTGCGAACCTCGATCCAGAGAAAGCGATCGCTGACGTCGACAAAGGCAGTGTCCAGTGGCGACGTCAGCGAATAGCCCGGCACCTGGGCGACCCGATGCTTGTAGGCTTCGGGATCATTGCTCAGATGCACCGTAAAGCCGCCCTTCCGCAATGCGCCAACCATGGCGTCGATATGGCGATGAAGAGCGGTCGACGTGAACATTTTATTTCTTCTGGTCGAATCGGCGGGCGCCGGCAGATTGTACGGAGAATTCGGAACGACGCGAGGCCAAAGACGCGAGCCGATCAGCAATCACTCTGCAGAAGGCCGGATCTCGCTCAGCAAGGATGGCCCGGCATCCTTGCATATGCGCAGCAGCAGCAAGGCTGCCGCTGCCGGCGAATGGATCGCATACGACGCCACCGGCCGGGGCTGTGGCGCGGACGAGCTGCTGCAGCAGTTCTGTCGGCTTCTCGGTCGGATGAACGCGGGAGCGGCCAGGAACGCGCGACACAGCGATCAGGTTCGCTGCTCTGGTGTCGAATGCAGGCGTCGCCCCTTTGGTAAAATGCAGCACCATTTCGTGTCGCGGGCGGAATCCTCGGCCGAGGCCGGCATGGCCCTTGTCCCAAACGACCTGATTGCGCCAGCGCAAACCGCTGGTCTCCAGCGCTGGCGCCAGCATCGGCACCATGCGCCAGTCGGTGAATACCAGAAGGTTGCCGTCCGGCTTCAGCACGCGGGCCGCTTCGATCGCTGCATTCCGCAGCAGCCAGACCAGTCCGGCCGTCGTCATTGCATCGCCAACAAACCAGGGCCGATCGCTGCGGACGCCTTGGCTGCGTGCCGCCACGCGTTCCGATTCACTCGACCCTCCGGAGCAATACGGCGGATCGGTAATCACAGCATCGATGCTGCCGGTCTCCAGGCCTTTCAGCGCATCGAGCGCGTCTGCCCTGGTGTACTGGTGCTTGCCGATGCGGTTCCATTTTAAAGCGGTCATTCGATTGTCTCGCCTGACGCTCGCTGGCGCTCCGGTAAGGGACTCGCGGTCCTGATCTGGCTGAGCGTGCCACAACGCGGGCACTTGATCTCGACGGTGCCGGCGATCGCGCCGGGCGTCGATTTGAAAAGCAGCCGCTGGCAGCGGCCGCAACGAGTCGACTCCACGATGACAAAACCCTATGAGTCTCCCGCCCCTGCAGGGGTGGCGGGATGGCCAGAACGGGCCAGTTTTGGTCGTGCGAGATAGCAGCTCGCGGTTCGGGCTGGTGACACAGCCCAACCCCCGCCAATTTTGAGCGGGCGGGGTATTCAGGAATCCAGGCATTGATCTGGTAGGTCGTCGAGACTGATCGTCAGACTGCCGCCATTCGGCAGCGCTATGCCGACCTCGATCGCGCGGCTGAACTGATCGAACGCAATGCCCGTCACTTCGCCGTAGACTGCGTCGGAGACGCGGATCGTCGATCCGATCTCTAACGCTCGGGGGATGCCGGTGAGTTGGCTGGGCGGGCATTGTTCGTTCATTCTGCCGACGCGGTTGGCGGCCAGTCGGTTGTGAAGTCGTAAGCGATCAGGCCCTCGATATCGTCGGCGGCCGCCAGGGCAGACATAGCCTCGGAGTGATCGCGCTCGGCGCTATAGCAATCCTGCACATGATCCGAGACCGCATCCGCGATCGCCGTCATCTGCGTGGCATCGAGCAAGATCCAGCCATTCGCGCCCTTCCAGTCGATCTGCGTCGCTGGGTTGCGCTGCGCCTTGTTATAGGCGCCATTGATCTTCGCCTGGCTGCCTTCGTCGGTGCGGATCACAGAACCGCCCAGGTCGATGCCGGCCGTCTCGATGCGATACCGATGGGCAGCCAGGTCGGCCAGGCGGGCCGCCAGGATCTCCGCGATCGGACGCGTGACCACCGGGTAGGTGATCTCGTTACCAGTCTCGACCTCGTTGACCTGGTAGAACCGCTCGTCGACGACTGGGCGGGCTTCGCGCGTCACGATCTCCGCGCCGATCGCTTCCAGCTCTGCCGGCGGTGCGCTGAGCAGCCAGCCAGCGCCGAACTTCTGTTGATTGGGCAGGGTGAAGCCTGCCGTCGCGGCGACAATGCCGACACCCGGAATGCGATACTCCAGCATCTTCGTCTCCTATCGAGCTGTGCCCTGGGCGGCGCATTCGCCGGGGGCAAAGTTGACCTTGTTGAAAGCGATGTACACATAGCTGCGGCCGGAGCTATTAAGGCCGCTATCTGTGCCGCGCAGCTTGAAGCCATTGGCCAGAAAATCGACATTGATGGTCGATGCATTGTCTTCAGCGGCGGTCGTACCGAGATTCACCATTCTGTTCTCAGGATTGATGCCACGGTTGGCATAGGTCCGGGCCGGGTCGACGCCGTTCTTGCACTTCACATGCAGGAATGCCGGCTCTCCCTCGGTCTCGTTCGTCGGGCCATCGGCCGAACTGTTGCCGTCGAAGAGCCCAAGTGAGATATGCCCATACCCGTCGGCCAGGGAAATCCAGCGATAGGTTCCGCTTGGCATGCCGGAACCGACCGCGAAGCTGTTCGCCCCGATCGACGTGATGTCGGTCGCCGCTGCTTCGGCCGCGTTGCCGTTGAGATACAGCAGCGACCCAGGCGTAAGGTCCGGGTGGTAGATCGGATGCGGGCCACCGGCATCAGCACGGAATAGCAGGATCGCGCGGCGCGCAGTGTTGAGGTTGTCATTGACGACGGTCGGTGCTCCGTTCACATGCACGACCTGTCCGGTGGCGACACCATAAACGGCACCGACTCTCAGGCTGTGTGCGAAGTAGGCAGCGCCAGCCCCTAACGCCGGAAATGCCAGCTTGCCATTCGCCTGGTCGGCAGAGTCGAGGAAGTAGGCACTGTCGTCGCCAAAGCGCCAGCGCCAGCCTTCAGCGGCATAGTTCTTGATGATGTCGACATAGCTGTTGCCCCATGCCGAGCGGCGGGTTGACAGTTCTGTCAGCACGTTCGCGCCACTGTTGAAAGCCTGCACATAAGCGTTGCTGAGCTTCAGGTTGGCCGGCTTCGGATTGGCAGCGGCATTCAGCGTCAGCGCGCCGGCCGGTGGCGTGTTGGCGAATGTGCGCTGGCCGAAGTTGGCAATCGCAGTCCAGGAACCGCCGCCGCTGACCTGGGGCCACCACTTGCCGGACTGCAGGTTGAGCGCGGTCGAATAAACACCACCGCCACCAGATCCGCTAAAGGTTGGGTTTGTGCCGGCGACCGGATCGCCGCCGCCCATCCATGTGGTGACGCCAGCGCGCCGGCGGCCGATCCAATATTTGTTGGCATCGATGTCGACATAGTGAAGAGCGATATCGCCGACTGTATTCGGCGCATTCGCATCGGCGCCAGAAGTCGTGCCGAGGTGATGGATTGCGCCGTTGCCGCCATTACCGTACCAGCCGAAGGTGCCGGTCGCATTGCCGCCGCCGAGGAATGTGCGATTGGCGATGCCATGGACCGGGAAGCCGCCGGCGTTGAACTCGATCTCCCAGTAGCGCTTGCCGCTTTTCGGCAAAGCGACCGTTGCCAAGGCGGACAGTGCAGAGGTCGGCGAAGCTTTAAGGCCGCCGGCAGCCAATGGGCATATGCCAAAGCTAGCACTGCCCGTGCGGCCGATCGGCGATAGGGTGGCAAAGTTGCCGCGATAATCACTGCCAGAACGAAAATTGGTTGGCGTGTCTTTTACAAAATCCGCCACTGATATGTTTGCCGGCGTCCAGTGATTGCCGTTGCCGCTTCGATCCTTGAAACCTTCTGCTGCTGTCGCGGGCGCATCACCGGCATCTCCGACGAATGGAAGATAGAAGGCATTGGTTGCCACCGGCGTTGCATACTTTATCGGGCGCAGTGAGCCGCTTCTCGGATCGGCCTGATAGAAGGACGTGTAGTCGAGTGCAAGGCCGGGCACATTATAGACTTCGGCGAGAACGACATCCGAGAAGTTCCCGCCCGCCGCCGTGGTGCTGCCGATCGAATGCGCCACGGCTGAGTTCCAAGTATCGTCGGTATTCTGAGCTGGAACGCTGTAGGTGCCCCAAGAAATCAAGGCAGCGCCGACGGAAGCGACGAGGCGTAGGCTGGCAGTCGCCTGTGTCATGTCTACGGCGACGCAGAACAGATAGAAACCGGTGGTGTCCCTGAAAACCTGCGTGCTGACGCTGTCCAGATTTCCGACGCGGACCACAAGCTGATCAGACGAATTGAAGTAGATCGCGGCGGTGTTGCCGGGGCCGGCTGCCAGAAGCTCCTGCCTAACACCGAGCTTGCAGCGTTTTACCGCGAAAGCGCGGGTGAAAGTCTTTCGGTTTCCGTTTCCGGCAAAAGTGATCGCCGCGTTCGCGCTCGCGGAAGCGTCCAGGATGACGCTTCGTTTTATGCGATGCTTGCTGCAACCGCCCGGCAGCAGAGAATGGAAGTTCATGGCTGCCTCACAGAGCGTTTTCGCGCTTGGTCAGGAATACCTTGCCGTTAGACAGGGTGAGATAGACCAGGATATCCACGGCATTCGGAGTCAGGGTGAGCGAGATCGGCTCGTCGTTTTCGGTCAGCCAGTTGGCATGCGTGGATAGACCGCAGTTGCCGCCGACCGGCTGCCGCACCTCGATGATGCCGCATCGCGCGCCGACGATGCCGGTAGGATCACCGAGCGTCCGGCTGGTGGTGAGATTGAGCGAGTACGCGCAGGACTGCGACAGGTCGACGGCGATGGGCGACGCTTCGACAAGCGCCACATATTGGAAGCCCTTCGCCTTCATGAAAGTCTGCGCGACCGACAGATACACCACGTCAGCCAGGTCGATGGCGTTCTCGGCGATGTTGGCAATCGCGACTGCAAGCTGTGCCAGATCGTTTTCATCTGGCGTAAGGCCGCCGGCGACAATCGCGGCCACGATCTCGCGCAGCGGATGCTCGACGGCAGCGGCCGGTACCGGCGAGCCTTCGGTTCCGGTGCCGGGGTTCTCGTTCACATAGGGATCGTTGGCGGCGCCACCGATCGGCGGAACATACTTCATGGCTTACGCTCCTTCATAGGCAACAGTGAGGCCCGTATGGGCAGGCTTGAGCTGGTGCAGGCGGCATTCCAGATCTTCCGCCCTGGTGATCTTGCCCAGGCGATCGCCGATGCGGCTGGCGCCCGTGCGAAACGGCGTGATGCGCGGGCCGATCACCTTGACCTTCCAGTAGTGACGATTGATCGGTGCGCCGCCCAGATAGTCGCGACCGGTGCGGCTGCGGCCGCAGATGAAAGGCCGCGTTTCGCGGATCTCGATCGTGTAGCCGAGCCGCAGCGCCATCGACAGATAATAGGCAATCGACTGGCCACCGCGCGATGTCAGCTTCTCAACCAGGGCAGCGCGGCGCTCCTGCAGCGTTGTAGCGATGCCGGCGCTGCAGATGTCGGGCAGGCCGGCGAAGGCTTCCCATTCCGCCAGCAGCTCGCGCGTGGCGCGCGGATCACCTTCAAAGAGCAGATCGATCGAGCGGCCGTGCGCGCGCGAGAACTCAACCGCCTGGCCTTCGAGCAACGCCGTCTGGTTGGCTTCATCATCGGTCGGCCAGGCAGCGCCGCGCGGCTTCAGGCTCTGGAGCTGCTGACGGTAGTAAGGAACGGAACCGCGGATCAGGTCCATGTGATGACTCCCGGCACGGCGATCTCACCGGTCGCATGGTTGACGTTCGCGGCCGGCACCGTGATCACGTTGTCCGACTCACCGGTGGCGAGCGACACGGCTTCACGGATGCGGCTGACCAGGATCGAGCCGCCCGGAACGGCGTCGCGATAGATCATGTCGGCGATCTGCTGCTCGATCGCGCTGCGGATCGTCGGCGTATCCGGCACCGGATGGATCGTCAGGTCGAGCGGCACCGCCACAGGGGCGACGACTGTGACGTCAGCCGTTACTGGCCGGCGCTCGTCGATCCACGCCTGCAGGGCATCCACATCGGCCGGCAGCGGAATGCCGTTCGCATGAGTGTCGTCATCCATCATGAAGCGGACGGAGACGGTGCCAATTCCCAGCTCGCCGGGGTAAACCCACGCCCTGGTCACGCCTGACATGGACAAAGCCCAATTCAGATAATCATGCCGCGCACCGCCTTGCGGCGGCTGCTGTACGCGGGCCGTAAGGCGCTTTGCGAGCGATGCATCGGTCTCGGCTTCGGCGCCCGAACCAAGCCCGTCTTCATCGACAACCGCGACGGTCTGCACGCCAGCGATCGGCGAGACCATAGAGAGCTGCACGCCTTCGGCCGCATTGCCGGCACTGCCCGCCACCGAAGCGACGACGTCGACCGGCTGGTCGGCCAGAGTCGTGATGATCTCGGCGACAGTCTGATACTCGATCCCATCGGCGCGCCGTAGCATCGTGGCGGCCGGGATTACCGTGCCGATCGGCGCGGTGAAGATCGCCTTGCCGGTGGCGGCGACGGCCGGGTTGCGCGCGATGCCCCACCAGCTCGCATGCTGCTCCAGATACTCGCCGTCGGCCGTGTAGGGGAAGTACTGCCGCGAGAGACTATCCAGCCAGCCATAGACGATATGGAACTCGTCGGCATTGACCTGGCCGAGGATCTTGGTCGGGCTGTAGCGGAGCTGCAGGCCGGGCTGGCGGCTCTCGATATCGGCCGCGATGCGGTCGCGGACTTCCTGCAGGGTAGGACGGTTAAACGGCATGGAAGCCCCCCAGCTTTTCCCAAAGCATCTGGAAACGGAAAGTCAGTGCCGGCACGCTGGGTCGGTGCAGCACGATCTCAGACAGCACCACACCGCGCGCCGGGAAGCTCTCGGTGATATCGATCGACGAGACGACTTTGTCGGTGATCAGCCACTGCAGCGCTTCGCGGTCGTATTCCTCCAGGCGCTGCAGGACTTCGGGCACTTGCTTCTCGCGATAGAGCAGCCAGCGGCGCGAACCGATCTTGGCGTCGCCATGCCAGCCGCGCCGGTCACGATACAGCGTCGCCGGCACTGCGCCGGTGCGCGGTTCGTCGGGCAGCCGATCGTCGGGCTTTGCCCGCGCATCGGTGAACAGGCTGATCACCACCGCGTTGTAGAGCTGTGCCTCGTCGTCATTGGCTAACGTCTTGGCCAGGTCGAAAACCTGCCGGATCTCGTCGAAGGCGAAAAAGAAATCGGCCATCACGGAATCTCCGGCGGATTGATGGCATTGCTGCTGCCGGCGACGGCGCCGATCGTCCAGGTGTCCTTTTTGGTCGGCAGCCATTTCTCGCCATGGCCGGCGCAGTCGATGGCGGTCTCGGTTTCGGAATGCACGCGCGCCTTGCCGCCGCGCAGCTCGGCGGTTTCGTCGCCCTCTATGATGATCTTCGGCGCCTTGATATGTAGCGTGCCGTCTTCTGCCAGCTTGATGAACTTGCCCAGGTGATCGTAAAGCATCACTTCGCCGGCCTTCAGGTTCTTCGGCCGGTACCGGCGGTCATCGATCGCAGCCACGGCCAGGTGCGAGGTGATGCCGCCGATCGCCACGACCAGGACGTCGGCGCCAGCAAGCGGCACAGACGTCAGGCCGTAATTCTGGAAGCGCTCGCCGGCGTGCAGATCCTCGGGGTCGCGCACCTTGAGCTGCACGACCTGCAACCCGGCGCCATCATTCAGGCCAGCCAGCACGGCGCGGCTGATCATCAGGGCAACACGGTTGCGGAGCGGGCGCATCAGATCGGACAGTGCGGCGAGCATATCCATCACCACACCAGACCTTTCACCACCGGCGTCGCCAGCAGCTCATAGGCTTCCTTGCGGACCAGGGCGATCTCGGCAATCGTGCCGTCTTTGTCGTTCTGCACATAGTCGACCGACTTGATCAGCAGCTCGCCGTCGTAGCGCAGCAGCGGACTGCGGACCAGGACGCAGTGATTGGGCTTCCACAGCGGGCCGGTCAATCCATTCTCGCGCCAGCCCATGGCCGTCACGGTGACAGCGTCACCCTTGCCAAGCCTGGTGTTGGCTTCCCAGGTCGCGCGATCCTGCAGATGCTCGATGCCGCCGACGTCTTCGGCGACGATCACCAGCGGGCGATAGCGGGTGACGCCGGGATCTTTCGCGCGGCCGACGCCATGCGCGAAGTCGGTGGCGCTGCCGCCCTCGAAACCAGGCTGCTGCCCGATCACGATGTATTCGGAATGACGGCCGCGCATGGACAGCTTGCCGTCGCCCGACTTCATGTTCTTGCCTTCTTCCAGCATCACGCCATGGCGCGCGGTTCCGGCACGGCAGAGCAGAAGACCGCCAAGGCCGTCCGCCATAGACATGACGCCGCGCTGCTTGCAGGCGCGATCGATGGCGGCATGCGCGGTCTCGGCCTGCTGCAGGGCGAAGCGATCGAAGGGCTTTCCCATGTCCGTCTGCGCGCGAACGGGAATGCCGAAGGGCTGGCAGATCGTGCTGGCGATGCGATCAAGAGTCAGGCCCGACCATTCACCAGGGCGGTTGATGGCAGAGCTATCGACCAGGTCGCCGGTATGGTCGCGGCCGCGCACGGTGATTGTATGGTTGGCATCGTCGAAGCCGGGGTCGACGTCATCGACAAAACCGGTGATGACGGTTTCGCCCTCGATCGCAACCTTGCAGCTCGATCCGCGTTTGATCGGCGACGTCGCCAGCCGGCCACCCTTCGCGGTGTAGGGATCGGTGACGGACAGCTCGAAGCTGCCGGACAGTTCGTCCAGGCCGCGATGGATCTTCACGCTTTTCCAGAAGCGATAGATCGCGCCGTCGATATGAAGGGCGACGTCAGGCATCGGTCACCACCTCGATCTCGCCAGGCGGAACGAAGCCCGGATGCCGGATGCGCGGATTGCGCGCCAGGATCTCGGCCTCGCGGCCGGCGCCGCCATCGGCCGCATCGCCATAGAAGCGATGCGCCAGCACCAGCGCCGGCACCGGGCCGTTGACCTGGTAGCTGACCAGCTCGGGCACATTGGCGCTGCGGACAGACAGATCGCGCACGGTGGCAGCGCGCAGCTCTGCCATCGGCCGGTAGACCTGGTCGCTGGCGCGCGGCAGCGTTTCGTCGAAGGCAACCGTCACGTCGTCACGCAGGCGGATGGCTTCCTGCCTGGTCGGCGCTACGGCCTCGGCCGACATGCTCGATGCATCGAGCAGGCCGCCGCGACGGATCAGCTCGATAAAGGCAATCTGGTTGTCGGCCTGCTGCTGCCGCGAGATCGTCGTCGGCAAGACCGGCGTGTACTGGCTGCCGTAACTGTTCCAGCTCAGGCCCTGGTCGACCGGGCGGCGCCAGCTCAAGCCGCTGAAACTCTGCAGCGGGTTGGTCGGCCGCCAGCTCAACAGGCCAAGCACGCGCGAGGCAAGTGTTGTCGGCTGCCGCAGCAGGCCGTCGACCTGGTTGAGCGACAGCATGCGATCCGCCTGCAGGCTGCCGCGATCGAGCTGGTCGAGGAAGTCGGTCACCAGGTTGCGGCCGGCGTCCTGGACAAAGTTCGGCTGGTTGTCGATCGAGAAGACGCGAGCGAAGTCTTCGATCGTCGCCTGCTCGGCCGTTCCACGCCGCTGGATCACGACGGCCTGTGTGTCGGCCGTGGCGGCCGGGAACTCGATATTGCCGCTGCGGACGAAGGTCAGCGAGAAGCGTGTCATGCGCCGCTCGGCGATCGACTCCGTCTGTTCGTATTCCGGCACTGACACCGTGAGCTGGCCATAGCGCGGATGCACCAGCTCCCCGACGCCCTTGGTATCCAGCGCCTCGGCCAGTCGCTTGGCCTGGTCGTGGTGGTCGGCGCCGATGACATGCGCCTTAAGCGTGAACCGCTGCGGCGCCAGGCCGAGATCCTCGAAGGCCGCTTCGTCCTGGTTGGGGTAGCTATGCGTCGGGCCGCGACGGCCGCTGCGACGGCCATGCTCTTCGACCATGAAGGGCACGCCCCGGAAACTGGCCTGGCGCCACTCGATGCCGTCGGTCATGGCATCACCATGCCGGGGCCGCGCGAGAGCGTGGTGGCGAGATCCGCTCCATCGCTGGCACGCATACCCGACACTGAAACGCCGGCCGGCGTCTCGATGCGAAGGTCGACGCCGACCTTCTGGTCTTCCCGGCTCTGGAAAAACGCAGCCAGCTTGTTGGCCAGGGCCTCGGCCGCCTCGCCACCGAACAGGGCGCCGGCGCCGGCGCCCAGCACGCCACCCGCAACGGTGCCGGCGCCAGGCAGGATCAGGCTGCCCAGCAGTGCGCCGAGCTTGCCGCCAGCCCAGGCGCCAGCCATCTGACCGGCGACGTTAGCGCCGCCTGCGATCTTCTCCCCGGTGCTGGCATTGGCGTCGGTTGCCACCATACCGAGCTGCAGCGCCGCCATAGCGGCCCCTGCAGGCAGGGCAAGGCGCGACAGGCCGCCGAGCCGCGCGCCGAGCCGGCCGCGCCCAGCGGGCGCCAGATCGCCTCCCATGGCCGTTCCAAAGGTGCCCCGGCCATAAGCCGTCTGCGGCCAGTTGGTCACGCGCACCGCGACGATGCCGGCACCGGCTGGCCCAGCACCGCGACCAGGCGCGGCGCCAGGCTGCCCGGCGCCCCGGACCCAGTCGATGGCGTTCTTGGTCGCTCGGATGCCCTGGATTGCCTTGACGCCAACAACCAGGGCGCCAACGCCGGCGGCGCCCCAGGCGAGCGCGCGCATCGCCCGCTCCAGGTTCTCCGGCTTGATGCCGTTGATCTGGTCGGCGAAGAAGCGGATCGGGCCGGTCAGCGCGGCCGTGCTGAAGGTCGTGTAAACCGTCTTTAACGACTGCATCGCGGCGGATGCTTCCTTGGCCGCGCGAGCTGAGTCGGTCAGCAGGGTCGACCCATCGCCGCCGGCATCCAGGAATTTGCCGAAGCTCTCGAAGCCGCCGGTCTGTTTGAACTCGGCAACCGCTCCGTTGAAGGCGCGCATCGCCTCGCTATCGAAGACCTGGCTGAGTTTCAGGGCATCGCCGCCGGTCTTCTTGATGATGTCCTGCATGATGTCGATCACCGACCGCATCACCTTCGGGTTCTTCGGGTCCATGATCTGGATGCCGCCGGCCTTCAGCATCTTGACCTTGTCGGCATCCTGCAGGGTCCGCAGCAGCGCCTCGAAAGCGGTGGCAGCCTGTTCCGGACTCGATACGCCGCGACGGATCATCTGCAGCGCCGCGCCCATCTCGGTCATGGCCTGTACGCCTTGCCGGCCGGTGACGGCATAGGCCGAGGTGACACGCGAGCCTTGCGTGGCCAGGTTGGCCAGCGTGAAGGCGCCGGCCTTGCCCTGGGCGGCGATCGCATCGGTGGCGGCGAGGATCTGCGCCGAGTCCTTGATGCCGAATTTCTCGAAGGCATCGGCAAACATCGAACCGACGTCGGCACCGGCCGCGCCGGTCGCCTGGATGGCCAGGCCGATATTGCGGATGTTGTCGCGGGCCAGTTCCAGGTTGCCGGTCTTCTCCAGAATCTGCTCGATCGCCGCCGTGATCTCGCTGGAGTCGACACGGATGTCCGGCATGTTGGCTACCTGCAGGATCTGCCGGCGCATGGCATCGACCTGGTCAGCCGTCATGTCGGCGGCGATGCCGAGCCGGGTAAAGCGCATCTCCTGGTCGACCAGCATCTTCGCGGTGCCAAGGCCGGCCGCGCCAGTGATCAGTGCCGTGTAGCGATTGCCCAGACTGTCTATCGCGCCGCCGGCGAGCTGGGCGGCGCGGCCGACGCGACCGAGATCCTTGTCGCTCCGGTCGGCCATGCCCCGGATCGCATCGCCCATGCCTTTCGCCACCGCAGCGACGTTGCTGCGAAGCATGACGGAGACTGAGGCGCGGAGATCCTTCATTTGATCAGACTGTTGAACCGTTGAACCAGGGCGGAAAACTCGACGTTACGCAGACGCTCGATCTCAGGCAGCCAGAGCCGGAACTCCCGCACCGGCATCGCCAGAACGGCATCGAGCGACCGACCCGTCGCTCGCGCCATCACCAGGCAGGTGAGCCGCAGATCCGCGATCAGGTCTCGATCGGGATCTGCGGCGGCACTATCGCCCCGCCTGGTCTTCCGGTTTCGCCCCCCAGGCGGCGTGTTCCTTGTCCATCAGCTCCATGGCCGCATCGAGCCGGCCGAAGTCGTCAAACTTCAGCGTGCGGATCAGCAGCTCGCCTGGATTTTCGTGCGTACCGATCCGCACGACCCGACGTGACACAGTCCGCAGCGAGCGCTGGTTGTCGCTCGGCGGCACCGGGACGGCCTGGTTGCCGATCGTGACGATCGTCGGCCGCTCGGCTTCAAGGACGTCCTCGACCGTCATCTCGCGGATCACGGCTTCGGTGTGGGTAACGCCTTCGAGCAGCAGGCCGGTGCGGAGCTTTACAGTGCGCGTCTCCATGGCGGTCATGCGCCGGCTTCCTTGACCATCTTGTGATCGGCGTTGAAGACCAGCTTGTGCTTGCCGCCATCGCCGGCCTTGATGCCGCGATCGTCGCTGGCTTCCCAGGCGTTCGCCATGGTGTAGGTCTGGCCGGTGTCGCAGCGCACGACAACGGTCAGGTCATCCATGTTCTCGTAGTTGGCCAGGCGGGTGCCCGGCCCGTAGAAGATCTCGGCCTCGACTTTCGCCGGCGCGAACTCGACCGAGAAGTTGGCGCCCTGGTCGCCATTCTGCGTCTTGCGACGCTTGCCGCCCTTATCGAAGGTGGCGGAACCGGGCACGATGTCGAGCGGCGTGCCGTTGACGGTGATCTCGACGACGCCGAGACGCTGACGGGGATTGACCATGGACTTCTCCTTTGCCTGGTCCGATTACAGCCGGAACTCGATCTTGCTCGCGTAGATGCGGAGCTGGTTGACCAGGTCGGGGGGGTTGAGGACGTTGACGCGGTTCGGATCGTCCGCCGAGCGCTGGACGATCAGGTTGGCGACATAGTCGTCGATATTCTCGACCAGGCCGGCACGCTGCCATTCCATGGCCAGCGCGATCAGCTCGTCGCGGATATCCTTCGGCCGCACCATCGCCTGGCCAGGCGCGATCTCGTTGCCATCGTCGGTCAGCTTCATGCGCGGGAAGCGCAGCAGGATGCGCGTGCGTTCCGTGTAGCGCAGCAGAGCCAGAGTGGCGACGGTTTCCAGATCGAGCAGCGCCGTATCGTCGGCGCCGGCGGCGTTCTTCTGGTAAGTCGTGACGGCGCGCTCGATGTAGACCGTGCCATCGTCGCCCAGGCGACAGGTGGCGATGCCATCGAAGAGCAACAGGTTGCGTTCCTGCTGGTTGAAATGCTTCGGGCCGATCAGCGCGCCGGGCATGGCCACATTCTGCAGTGGCCGTGCCGGATCGATGCCGAGCTGGAAGGTGCTGACCGCGCAATAGATGGCGGCCAGCACATAGGTCGGCGTCAGGGCATCGTTGCTACCCATGATCGTCGCCAGGCCGTCATTGCGAGCGTTGCCGAAGGTGGCGAGGTTGCCGAAGGTGTCGCGCTTGAAAGAATACGCCTTGGCATCTTTCATCACGGTGCCGGTCCAGCGCGCGTCGAGATCCAGCTTGAGCGCGTTGAGGCTGGTTGTGTCGGTCCAGGGATTGACGATGTCGGTGAACCAAGTCTCGCCCATCGCCTCGATCGCGTCGGCAATATCCGGGTTGCCGGCGCCGGCGGCCATGCCGACGATCGTGACAGCCAGGCCGGCCGGCAGCGTCTCGTCGGGATAGAAGCCCGCGCGCATGTCGATATCGTTGCCGCAGAGACCCTTGTGGCGCGCGGTGCAGGTGACGACGGCGTTGACCGCAGCGGCCGTGACCGGCATATCCGCGTTCGCGTTGATCGCGGCGGCGATCTTGGTCGCGGTCGCGTTGATCGAGTCACCGGCGGCCACGCCCACGCCAACCTTCACGCCGGCGATATAAAGCGGATAGACGCCGGAGCTGGTCGGCGCGCCGGTGACGGTGAGCGTACCAGTCGCGGCCGTACCGTCGGCCTTGTCTTCGAGCGCGATCACCCAGCACTCGGTCCAGCCATTGGCCTTGAGTGCGGCCTTGATCATGGCCGCGCCCATCGAGCCGCGGCCGCAGAGCGCATCGCCATCCTGCGGGCGCGTGACGCGGGTCGCAACGCCGGCGGCGAGCGTACCGGTGGCGAGCTTCTGCGTGAAGATCACGATCTTGTGCGGGAAACCCGGCAGGCCGCGCACGGCACGCTGCGTCGAGATCTCGACATAGGCGCCGGGCAGGCGCAGCGAAAGCGGAATGGTCTCGAAGTTCATGGTGCTTCAGCTCCTCACTTGACCGGCTTCGCGGCCTTGGCGGTGGTCTCGATCACGTCGCCGTCTTTCAGACGACGGCGCCAGAAGGTGTTGCGCGGCACGGCCTCGCCGTCATTCGCCAGCAGCCCGCCGCTTTCCTTGCGGACGCGCTTGCCCTCGGCGGCTTTGACGAACATGGTCTCGGTGTTGGACATGGAAGCTCCTTAGTCCTGTGGCAGTTGTACGGTTTGCTGAGAGTCGACCTTGTCGGCGGCGCGCGGCAGCGCCGGATCTTCGGGCGGCGCGGCATGCGGCGGCACATCCCATTGCGAAAAGTAGGTTTCAAGGTTGCCGTCTTCGCCGACCGGCTTGCGGGCCTGCTCGAAATAGCCGCCCAGGAACTCGATCGAGATCACCGACGCATAACGGTCGCGCGTCGTCGAGTTGATCACCGGCACCGCTGCACCAGGTTCAAGCGGGTCCATCTGCAGGCCGAGCATCTGTTCGGACAACAGCATGCGAATATCCGCCGCGATCTGCACCGAGCCGACATCATTGTCGGAGCCGATGCGGCCGGCCGCCTGGTTGCGAAGATTCTTCGAGCCGCAAAGGATGGCGAACTTCGGGAAGACCTGACGGCCGCCCTGGCGGCGCTCTGGCGGCTGCCAGTCGCCGACATAGGCAACCAGGGCGCAAGGGAACTGCGCGGTGAGCTGGGCGAACTCGTCTGTGTCGAATTGCCCGGAATAGGATTCGACCTTCTTCAGCTTGTAGCCGAGCGCGTCGCCATTCGATGCCTGCTTGATGCGGGCGGCGATCGCATTCTCGATCTGGCCGATGCCGGTGACTGGATCGCTCATGCACCGCTCCAGGCGCCGCTGAGATAGTCGTCGACCGCCTCGGCGATCATGGCATCGTCTTCGGTGCTGAGACCGAGATACTGCCGGGCCGGGATCGTGACCTTCTTGTTGCGACCGGCCTGACCGCCGAAATTGTGGATGGCGGCATAGATGACATTCGTCCCGACCTGGGCGGTCGTGGCAGTATGCTCTGCCGTGATGGACTGGAACAGGCGATTGGAGGCGCGCAGCAGCTTGGCGCTGGCCATCTTCGCTTCGGTGCCCTTACGGGCCTTGTAACGGTTGTTCTTGAAAAACGCCTTTCGGCCTCCAGCGCGCTCGCGCAGCGTCACAGCGGAGAACAGGCGCCACTTCTTGCGCTCGGGATCTTGCTCCAGCTCGAAGCGGCGATGCGTGGACACCAGAAGGCTAAGCGAGATGTCGCGCATCAGCGGCGCGGTATCGCGGCCGGCCTTCTCCAATTCATCGAAACGGCCGGCAAGGCCGGCCAGCTCGCTAAGATTCCTGGTTAGCGTGGTGCCGGTCATCCGATGTAGCCTTTCAGATCGGCCGGCGTGATGGGCGACGGTTCGGAATAAAACTGGATGCCGCGCTCGGCGGCCGCAGGCGCCTCGATATCGAGCTGCACTTTTCCACTGGCGATCTTCTCCAGGGACTTGATCGCGTCGTCGTAAGCGTCGCGCACAGCTTCGCTCACCTGGCCGGTCCACAGCGCATGGCGCGCGATCGGACATGCGATGTCGACAATCTCGCGCGGAATGGTGCCGGTAAGCGGCACGCGATAGCGCCCGCGCAGATGCAGGTCGATCAGGGAGTCGGCGCTTTGCAGCGCTGCCTCCACGACCGCGTCAACAACCGTGTCGCCCCCATCACGGTTGGTCCGTTCGGCCAGCTCTTCCTCGGAATAGCGGTCGATCAGATCCTGCTTCGTCGCATACGCCATCGCGTGCCGTGCTCCCCCGGCTTACTTCTGCTCGGGTGCGACCAGCTCGATCACCTTGGCGGCGAGCAGGTCGGCAGCAGTGTCCTCGTCCAATTCGACGACGGCACCGATCGGCGTGGGCTTCTTGTCGACGCCGTGCAGCGTCGACAAGGCGCGGTACTTCTGGCTCTTAGCTTCGGTCTTGGCCATCTGCGGCGCTCCTTAGTCGATCGCCGTCGAGATCAGGTAGCCCGCATCGGGGCATACCACATGCTCGCTCTGGCTTTCCCAGACGCGCACGCGCTGGCCACCACGGGCGCCGATATCGCCATCGGCCTGCACGCCGGCCTGGCGGGTGCCACGCGGAATCTGCAGGGCGAAGGTGACCTTGCCGTTGCCGTTGGTGGCGCTGCGATCGCGATACATGAAGGAGATCGACTTGCCCCAGATGTAGCCAAGCGAAGCTGCCTGGCCACGGTTGGCGGTGTTGTAGCGCGCCTTGCCGACCAAGATCTCGTCCAGCTCGAAAGCCGCGGCCAGATCTTCCTTGCTCACATAGCCGCGCGTGCTGGCCGCACCGTAGCAATGCGCCACGATCTTCGGATGCACGCGTACCTTATCCCAGACGGCCCCGCCGAAGACCGCGACGTTCGGGCGCGCACCGATCGGCGTCGAGACAGCGGTCTGGAAAACCGTGACGGGATCGGAGTTGGCAAAGTCATTCAGGCGGGCGGTGCCCACCAGCGCGACCTTGTTGGCGGCCGGATAGTAGTTCGTATTGAACACCATCTTGGCGACACGGCTCTCGCGTGCCAGGGTGACCAGATCGGTCACGGTCTCGACCGCGTTCTTCACCGGGTCGATCTTGCCGCCACCGGCGCGCGCGTCATCGATATCGTCCTGCGGGATCGATGAGTCGAGCGCGTGGTCCTTCGTGCTGCCATCCTTTTCTTCGGCCGAGAAGTTGATCTCGTTCGGCTGGCTGCGACGACCGACCAGGGTTTCGGGAATGGTGAAGCCCTGGGCGAGCGGGAACTCGTAATACTTGTACTGGGACTTGCCGATCGGACTGACGCGCGGCACCGCCAGGTCGCTGATCAGCGCCTGATCGGGATTGCGGTAGGCAATGGAGATAGCGGTCAGTTCCGGATCTGACGGAAACGGCTGGTTGTTCGACATTGTCGCTCCTTGAAGCGTTAGAGGTTAGGCGCCCTGTTTGACGCTCGGCGCGATCATCATCTTGCCGATGTCGCCGGCAGCGCCGGCCACTTCGGCAATGCCGATGATGCGGTGATTGACGCCGGCACCAGGCGCGGACGCGATGGCTTTGCCATCAGCGTCTGAAGTCAGCTCCTGACCTCGCGTGACGTTGCCGCCATACTCGACGTCGACGAGGCCGGACTTCACCAGGTCGACCGTGTCGCCCGCCGCAGCGGCGCCAACCTCGCGGGTGACGCCTATCGACAGATCTGTCGCTGCGGCGGCCTGGACAACCTCGTTGCTAGTGCCGGACGGCTTGCAGATGCGGAACGCCGCGATGGCGGCGGCCGCGATGTACGCTTTCGTGAGACCAGGCATCGCCATGATGGCTTAAGCTCCTTGCTGCTTGATGCGTGCCACCGCCTGGACAGCGGTGATGTGGACACCCTTCGCCGCTTCCGCGTCGATGAGTTGCAGAGCTGCTTGGCCGACCGCTTCAGGGTCGGACAGATCAACCGACGTCTCCGTCAGCGCCGCGCGCTCACCGAGGTCGATCGCCTTGGGCAGCGATTCGAGAAACTTCTTGAAGGCGTCGGTCGACGGCAGCTTCACAGCCGCGTCGCCTTCGCCGAACGAAACCTCGTTGCCGCCATCCAGCTCCTGCAGGATCGTCAGCACCATCGGCTTCTGGGCCGGAGTGAGACGGCCCAGACCGATCAGGCCATCGGCGAATTCGGCATTGGCCGCTTCTCGCACCTTGCGGTCGCGCGCGTCGAGTTCGGCCTGGCGTGCATTGAGCGTGGCCTCGCGATCGGCCAGCTCGATTTCAGCGGGCGTCTTGACCGGCGGGTTGGGTTGCGGCTCGGGCTGCGGCTGCGGCTCGGAGAAAGAGCCATCGGCAATAGCGGCTGCTTCCTTGCGCGCGGCGGAATTCGCCATGCCCTCGATCTCCCATTCGGGGAAGATTTTCTCGGCCGCGTCCTGGCCTTCCTTGTCGATGATCCAGTTCTTGAAGCGACGGAAGGCTCCAGCGATGCGCGACAGATCCCAGCCGTCGGCGAACTTGTCCTCGGCAAAGTCGAAGGCAACCGTGTCGGCATCGTCTTCGCCGAAGCTCACCGCGCCCAGGCCTTTCACGGCCGGCGGCTGCGCGCCGAGGAAGCCGAGATGCCGCAGGCTCCATTTTCCTGGAGTCGGGTTGTTGGCTGCGGTCGGTGTGTAGAACGAGGCGGAGACGTGCTTGAACTTGCCGGCATTCACCAGCTCGGCGAACGCGGGATCGACCTGGTCGGGATCTGCTTCAAGGAACCCGTCAGCCAGGCTCACGCCCTTAATCCAGCCGAAGGCCGGCGCATCGAGCTTCGGATGGCCGATCACGATCGGCGCCTGGTGCTTGGCGGGGTCGTAGCTGGCGGCGATCTCCTGGAGCATCGCCTCGGTAAACTCGACACTGGCACCGGCGACCGACGTAAACGTTCCGGTACGCAGGATGCGGATGGGCTTCTTCTTGTCGCTCATGGCGGGGTCCGGCACCTGTTGAAAAGGGCCGCTGGACACAGCGGCCGGAGAAGTGCCAACCTAATGACGGACGCCCCGCCCGGATCAGGGCGCAGGGCTGCGCCCTGGCCCCGTCCACCCCACAACGGATTGCACCCCGCCCGAACCGACCTCCCAGATCTGGGGGTCGGTCAGTATCCAAATAGGCCCGCGAAGGCCTCTTACGGCGTTTTTGAGAGGGGTCGGGGGTAAGCGCAGCTACGCCGGTAGCCAAAACGGCTCCAGGGCCGCCAGAAGGCCTTTGCGCCCCCTGATTTTCGCTTTCCCGGAAAACCGGGATTTCCGTTGACGGTCCCCTCGCTGGTGGTATGGTTGCCACCTCTGGCCCGGCCGGGCCGTCTTCCCTTTGGCCGGGTTTAGCGCCGGGCGGGTTCTAACGGGAACCCCCCGGCCTTACACACTCACCTCCGATACAGTAACCGGCCTTGGCGCACCCCCGCCAAGGTCCGGGCTTTCGCGCCGGCGAAGGTCGTGAAGCCCGACCAGCGGCCATTGTCGCAATCGCAGACCAGGATCAGCGCCTGGTCCTTCTCCAGCTCGAAGCGCTTGGCATAGCGGCGACGCAGCAGCACGCGGCCCGTCGTGTTGTCGCGCGCCCAGGTCACCCAGATCTCGGCGGGCGCCTCGATCGCTTCGCCGAGCAGCGGGAAGAATCGCTCGCGGCCATCGAGCAGTCGCTTGCGGTCTTCGGCGATGTGATCGGCGAGCGCCTGGTTGATCACCACCTTCGCGCCGATCGGATCGGTGAAGGTTTTCTCTTCGCCGCCGAGAGCCTGGCGCAAGGTCGCGCGCATCTTCGCTTCGTTGCCGCGCGCATAGCCAGCGAGTTTCGCTTTCGGTTTGTCGACCGGCAGCTCGGGCAAGTTGACGGCATCGCCGCCATCGAGCGGCATGATCGGCTCGAAGCGCGGCGCGTTGCGAAGTGACGTGAGGTCTGCGCCATGACCGAAGCCGGCGATACCGGGATTGTAACCGAAGCCCGGATCGATGCCCTTCGGTGTCCGCACCGTCACTGCGCCTTGCGGCGTCTTCACCTCTTGCGAGACCCACTCGACCTTCGGATCTTCGCTGACGGTGAGCTGCAGTGATTTCAGATCGCGCGACGCCAGGCTCTGCGTCGTGCAGCGGCAGCGCCAGCCGCAGGACGGGTGATGAGTGCGCCACCATTCATGGTCGATCGGCAGCACCGTGTTGTGCCAGGCACGATGCTCCGGCCGCGTCTCGGAATCCAGCACCGCGATATAGCGCAAATAGGGCCGCTGCTTCTTCGCGGCATTGGCCTGCTCCCATTTGCCGGCGTTGTACGCCTGGCGAAGGTTGGTGTCGAAGATGACGCGCGACCGCCAGTTACGGCCGCCCTTGTAATCCCAGCCATGCCGGGCGACGGTCTTGTCGAAAGCCTTGCGGAAATCCTCGATCGTCGTGCCTTCCGAGATCGCGCGGTCGACCGCCTCGCGCAGATCCGAAAGCAGCGTCGCCTGCTGCGCACCGGCGACGACGAATGCAGGCCCGTGCATGCCTTCCCAAAGATCGGTGTACGACTTGGTCGGCAGGTTCACTTTGCGGCGATAGAAGTCGATCGCTTCCTTGAATGGCAGATCCGCGACTTCAGGCACGATCAGGCTCCGACGTTGAACTCGTCGCGGCCCTGCAGATTGGCGAGGGTCACCACCTGCTGGATTAGCTCACCGAGCGCCGGCGCCGGCGCGTCGGGGTACAGCTTGACGAGGCGTTCGGCAAACTCCGGCAGATCCTTGCAGTCGTCGAGCAGTTTGCGCGCGGCATCGAGCTGCTGCTCGATCGGTGTCGCCGCAGCCCGGTCGAGCTGGTCGGCCAGATCGTCAACGCCGTCGCGCGGCTTCGACGGCTCCGCCAGGTCGACGGTGGGTTTCCCCGGCGTCGCCGGCGGCGCTTCAACCACTGCAGGCACGGACGGCGCCGGCGTAAGCTCCCAACCGTCGCCATACCGCTCCTGGATCAGCTCCAATGTCGGCCGGAATCCCATCTGAGCGACCTTGCTATCGCGCTCGGCCAGCTTGTCGAGATCTTCGGCTTCCTCGGTGTGGCGATACAGGCGCGGCGGCAGCGCGCCAGGGAAATTCCATTCCGTCAGCCAGCGCGCCGGCCCAAGGTTCCAGCTCTCGCAGATCAGATCCGCATCGGCCTTGACCAGGTCGCCGCGCACTTCCTGGTGAACCTTCGCCTGGCTCATGCTGCTGCCGTCGTCCGTCGTCATCGTCTGGCCGACGACGATCTTCGAAATCGCGGCATCCATCTTTTCCAGCAGCGTGTCGTAATCCGGCGTCGCCGACTTGGCGGCTTCGAGCAGGGCGAGCTGCACGCCCTTCGGCGTGATGATGGCCGAGGCGTTGCGTAGCGAAGTCAGCGCTCGCATCAGCGTGGCCTTTTCCTCCGGCGTTGCGCCGGGATCGTACTGGCCATGCGCGCTCGGGATGGCCAGCTTGTCCAGGAACGTCATCCAGGCGGCGATGCCCTGGCGCTTAAAGAACACCGGCCAGTATAGGTAATGCCCCAGCCCGAGACCATAGGGTTCATCGTCATGCTCGGCGCCGGTGCAGTAGTGCCAGAACTTCCGCTCGGGCAGCAGCTCGCCGGCTATGTCGCGGCCGTTTAGCAATCGCAGCCGGCGGGCGCCGTCGTACCTGAAACGGGTATGCTGCCGCACAAGGATTTTCTCCGGCACGATCAGCTTGCCGTCGTAAGCCCACATGCACTCGGCCACCGCGTAGCCATAGAATACGCCGGACAGCATCAGCGTCGTCACGCGATCGAGTCCGATATTCTGCAGTTGCTCGCGCATGAAGTCAGCCGCCTTCTGGCTGGCCGCGTCTTCGCCGCCGGCGTCGACGCTCCATTCGGCCGACACCACTGCCAGCTTGCGCTGATCGAATGTCGCCTTAACCTGGTCGTCGCGGCCGATCTCCTGATAGATCTTGTAATCGCCGCCGCCGCGCGACTTAAGCACGGTATCCGAAGGCGTGGCCAGCGCGTCGACAAACGGAGCACCCGGCGCCTTCGATGCGGCCGCCAGCTCTTCCATGATCGGCTTTTCGTTCGTTTGCGTCACGACGCTCATTGGTACCCTCCTAAATCAAGCCGCCCGCCAGAATAGTCGCCGTAACTTCCATCGCGGGTGTTCGCCGCCATGAACTCGATCGGCGCTACTTCGATGCGGCTGGCGCAATGCATCAGAAAATTAGCGATGGCAGAGTCGCCGTGGCGCTGCATGCCTTTCATTCCGCCCTTGCCGTCTTCGCCCTTGATCTTCCGGCTGTCGTCACGCGGAACCTTTGGGACACCACGAATCACCTTCACCGCGCGGTGGTCGCGATACACGTCGTCGTCGCGCGGGATGCCGATAAGCTGATCCTCGAAGCCGCGTTTCCACATCGGCATATTCTCGATGTAAAACTGCTCGGACAGCTTCTGCGCGACAATGCGCTCGCCATAGCGCTGCCTGGTTTCCTCGGCGAGCTGGGCGCCTATGCCTGTGGCATCGATCACGCCAGCGGAGAAGCGCGGCAGACCGTTGATCACGTAAAAGAGGATGAACCGCTGGATATCGAATGGAATGTTTCGTAGCTCGACGAGGAAGGGCGGCACCAGGCGCATGTTCTGCAAGCGCTGCGCGGGCCACTGCACCGTCAAGTCACCCGACCGAGCGATGTCCATGCCGATATACGATTGCCGGCTGGCATCGCAGCGGGAGAAATGTGGCTTGATCTCGCGCTCGCACCAGGCGGTTGCCTCGGCGATGCGCGTGGCTTCGGACTGCAGGGTGAACGAGTCGGGCATCTGCCAGCGCGCGATCGGCACGTCGGGGATCTGGCTGGCATCGAGCAGCGGGCCGGGCAGATACGCGCCGCCCGAGGCTTTGGGGATACAGAACAGTTCTTCGTCCGCATCATCACCATAGAAGGCGATGATCTCGTCGCGCCAGTCAGCCTCGCGCTCCGGCGACCAGGTTTCGCCCGTGACCAGACAGATGCGCTGGTAGAGTCCCTGTTTTAGCGCCTCGTCGAAATCGAGCGTGATCAGCGCATAGGGCTTGCGCTTCTTGCGGCAGTCCTCGACCAGCTCGTTAAACGGGTTCTCGACACCATCATGCGTCGAGATCACAAGCACCTTGCCGCCCCACATCAGCAGCGCCATAGCCGCCTTGAGCATTTCCGCCAGCTTGTCGTGGAAGGCTGCTTCGTCGATGATGACGTAACCCTGCTTGCCGCGAAGGCTGCGCGGCCGCGATGCCAGCGCGACAATCTCGAAGCCGGACGCGAAGCGAATGCGGAACGCCTGAATGTCCTTGTCGCCTTCGACGTCGTCGGGGTCGCGGAACAGAAACTCTTCAACGGCCGTCGCCGCCTGGTGGAAGGCCTTCGCCCACATGCCGCAGGCGTCGATAAACTCGCGCGCCATTTCCAGGTTGTAGCCGATGTAGAGCGTGTCCATGCCCTTGGCCTGGCGCGACGCGGCCGATGTCAGCACTGCGTCGGCGGCAATGCCCCAGGTGAAACCGGTTCGGCGGGACTTTTCAACGACGGTGACGCGCGTATGAGCGGTCGTGTGCAGCAGCTTCTGCTGATACGGGATCAGCACTTCGGGCAACAGGCCGTCGGCGATCAGGCCCGGCAGCGCCTGCGTCGCCTCGGCACGAAGCGCGCGCCACTCTTCCTTGCTGATCTTCAGCTCGCCGGCCATTTCACTCTGCCTTGGCGACCGGAGGCTTCACGCCAAGGATCTGCGCGCGGATCGCCTGGACGGTGTTGGCGGTCAGACCGTGTTCCCTGGCAACCGTCTCTGCAGCGTTTGCGGCCTCAGTGCGCGCCCGTTGAGCGGCGCGCTCCTCGATCTTTTGCAGCGCTTCTACGTCCAGCTTCTTGGCCGATGCCAGGTCTTTGATCGCACGGCCGAACTGCATAACCTCTTCGGCACTGAAAACCACCGGCTTACCGTCCGCTTCTGCCAGCATGTTCCGCATGATCAGCGAGTGCATGAACTCGATATTCAGTCGCGCGGTTTTAGACTCCGGTGCGTCGCCCAGCTTTTCGATCAGACCTTCTGCCAGGCCGCGCGACTGCTGCAGCATCTCGACCGCCTTATCGAGATCCTTGACCTTGCGGCCGACAGCCGAGCGCGAGATTGGCGGAATGCCGTCCAGCTCGTTCAGGTATTCGGTGAGCTGCGTCACCGTCCAGCCGTTGTTGCGGAGCCGCGCGAACTGCTCGCGGATTTCCCTCGGCAGTTTATCGATCGAGGATGACTGGCCCATGGTCAGATCGAGTCCGGGCTCGGCCGGCGCACGCCTTCGCGAGTGATCACGCCTCGGGCCACGTCGAGACCGGTTTCCGTCGCCGTGCCGATCAACATGTCGCCGATGACTGAAACCGTGGCGAGCTGTTGCTCGCTGAGCCAGCGCAGTTCATTGCGGATCTGGTCGCGGGTCGACGTCACGCCGAACGAGTTGACCAGGTCTTTCAGGATCGCGCAGTTTGCTGTGCAGGACGGCGATTTCTCCATCACGCGCAGAATGATTATGCGGCGATGCTCAGACAGCGTTTTCTCGAAGGCGTTCATCAGCCCTGACTCCGAAGGTGGTCATCCATGATCTGCACCTGGTTGCGAACCTGCTTGAGCTGGTCGGCAACGCCGGCGAGACGTTCGTGCCCGACCTTCATGTCGCCGACGACGCGCTCCAGCGAAATGTTGAGGGTCGAGATCTGCTCGGCGCTGGGCAGGGTCTCCATCTTCGCGTCGATCTTGTTGAAGCGGACGTCGCCCTGTGTCAGCCGCTCGCCGTGCGCGTTGAGACGGTCGGTCTGGCCCTTGATGATCGTCTCCATCGACTCGGCATACTTGGCGAATTCTTTTCGGGAGATGAATTCCTTGCTGAGTTTCAGCAGCAGCCAGGCAAAGGCGAGCTGGCCGATCACCAGCAGCGCGCCGCCGACCTTGTAAAAAATATCTACATATTCCCCCACGACTACGCTCCTTCACCCGTCATTGCCGCCTGCAGCGCCGCAAGCCCGCTGGCTAAACTTTCCTGATCGCTCACCACCGCCAGCTCGCGGCGGATGATCTCCGGCAGATCCTCGATCGGCGGGTTGCCCTCCAGCGCCGCGATCTTCAACAGCAACGCCTCGCGATCTTCTGCCGCCTTCTGCCAGTAGCCTTCTGCTTCCGGCGCCATGTCACACCCTCCGTCGCGCGAACTTGCGCGCCAAGAAATCGTGCCGGTTCTGATCGTCGGTGCAGCGGGTCGCATCGTTGACGGCGCGCAACCGCTCGATCGGAATCGGATCGCCGCAATCGATGCAGTTGCGCGGCTCGGGGTCGCCCTGGCAAATGAACGGCCGCCGCCGCTTCAACAGAGCGGCGGCGGTGAACTCCTGGACGCGGTCCTGCGCTTCGTCGATCAGATCAGCCATGTCAGGCGGCCAACATTCTCCGGCGCAGCTCGTCGCGGGTCTTGTTCAGCTCGGCCCATTCGTCGTCGGTCGGATCGCGGCCTTCGTCCAGGATCTTCTCGAAGCGGCTTTGCGCGACCTTGGCGTCGGCGAAGCCAGCCGCTACTGCCGCCGCAAGCACCATGCCGAGATGGAAGGCTTCACGGATACGCATGGCGGATCTCCCCGATCACATGCAGGCTGGCCACGGTGAGCGGTACGCGCGGCGGTGGCGACTCATCCGCCAGGCCGCGCGACAGCAGATAGGCAACCAGCTCGTTGACGGCGTCACTCGCCAGGGAGATCAGCGCCGGCAGCTTGGGATCGGTGCCGGCGCGGACGGCCGTCTGCGCTTCGGCCAGCGCATTGTCAGCAGCCAGCCAGAGCTTCTTAATGGTCGCCTTGACCAGCGGATCGGCCGTAGGGGATTCGACATAGCCCAGCGCCAGGCGCGTGGCATGCTGGAAGTCGGTGTCGATCGCATAGACGCGCTGCGCGTCTGTCTCGATCTGCCCCTTGAACGTGTTGCAGGCCGATAGCGACAGCAGCGGCAGCAACAAAAGCGCCATCAGCAGCACCGATGCCGAGGGCGGTAGGCCGGTCTTGACGGGCGCGGCATTGTCGCCCTGGGCGACGACGATAGCCTGAGCGGCATTGCGCCGCTTGATCAGCCAGGCATTGCCCAGGCCGAAGAGTGCAATGCCGATGGTGACCAGCGCTTCGGCATATTCATTCGCAGTCTCCGGCGCCAGCGTCACGCCGAGCGCGGCGAAGACGCCTAGCACCAGGTTGTAGGCGATAAGGTGAAAATTCTTCTTCATTCCCGATCCTCCGGGGCTGTTTGTTTCGACGCAGACAAACTGTTTGTTTCGGCGCGCAGCTCGCGGCGCCATTTCAGGTGATTGCGCGCATAGATGATCGCCAGCGCGATATTCATGGGCAGCAGGCCCCAAGTGGCGCTGACGCAGATCCACAGCAGCCAGAGCGCCTGGCTTGCCAGGCCGAGCAGCCAGGTCAGCGGATGCTTGTTGCCGGCGAGCAGCGTCAGCGTGATCGTGATGGCCGAGAGCAGCCAGGGCAGCCAGACGACGAGCAGCTCGCGCATCACGCCACCACCAGCAGAATGATCAGCTCAACCAGCCAGCAGACGCAGAAGATGATCCCGCTCGGCTTGATGAAGCGATCCGGCAACGCGGTGTCGACCCAGAGGAACAGGTCGATCTTCAGCTCGGCCAGGCCGGTCAGAAGCAGATACACGCCAGAACCGAAGACCATGACGGCGCAGAAGGCTAGCGCCACCAGCAGCCAGTCGGCGAGCTGCAGCGATGGGAGTGACCAGGCCACGAAGGGCTGGGCAGCGATCGCGCAGGCCACCATGCCGATCAGCGACCAGGACAGAGCGTGATCCCACACACTGCCTTCGACGGCATTGCGGCCGGCTGTGAAGGCCACGACCAGGAAGCCGAGCAGCGAAGCGATGGCAGCGCCATTGAACCAGGATGCGATCAGCATCATGCCCTCTTGTGCTTGGGATCGCCCGGCTCGATGCCGACGAAAAATTCATGATGGCCGATAGTGCAGACCGGGAACTTGCCGCGCGACCAGGGCGCATTGGTGCCGATGACCTGGTAATGCGTGGCACCGAACACCGGATCTGGCGTCCAGCCGGTGATCACGCACAGCGCGGCGAGATAGCTTTCCTTGAAGGAGTCGTCATCGAGCGAAACCTTCTGCAGCTTCGCAGCGTTATGATCGGAGTGGCAGGTGTATTGCCACTTCTTCAGGCACACGCCGGAAATCGTCTCGCCCCACCAGTCGGGCTTGTTGTCGCCCCAAAGATCCAGGGTGACACGGTTGCGGATCGACCAGGCCACAGCGATCTTGCCGTAGTAGGTCTCGCCACGCGCCTCGCCGAAGATGGTGCGGGCCATCACGTCGACGTCGGCTGCGGTTACTCCCGCCATTTGCGTCTGGCGGAAGCTGCGGATCAGTTCGGGCTGGAGCATAAGCGGCGCTTGCATGGCGCCGATGGTGCCGGATACGGCAGCAATGTCTCAGGGCGCAAGGGTGCGCCCCGTCATGGGGCTGGGCTTAAACGGCCCTTAAACCGGGAATGAAAGCTGGTCGGGATCGCCCGTGCCATTCTTAAGGTACTGCACCGAACGGCGTGCCATTTTCAAGAGCTTACCGACCTGAGTCACCGAATGACCCCGATCGAGCAGATGCAGGGCAAGCGCCCGCTTGCCGAGCGGAATGTCGATCCGCTCGCCACCATAGGCGGCAACGATCTTGTTGGCCGCTTCGAGGCCGACGATCGTCGCCAGTTTGCTGCCCAGGGCCTTCTTCGGCACATGCAGCCGCTCGGGTGCGATCGCCATGGCGAGTGTGACCGCAACGTCGACGCCGGCGACGTCTGCGATCTGCTGCAGGCCATGCGGCAGCGAGATCTTCGCCGGCGCGTTCATGCAGTCGCCACGCCGCGAAGGATCACGCGATGGCTGACGCTGCCGTTCTTGAGCGACTTCCACCAGGTCGCGCGGATGGTGGCGAGGCCCGAGCGTGCGCGGATCAGCGTCACGCGCGGCAGGCCGCAGCCCTGGTCGGTCATGCGATCATGCTCCAGCGCCAGGCTGGGCGTCTTCTCGATCAGCTCGCGCACCGCGCCGGGCTTGAGCTGTGTACGCCTGCGACTCCGCTCACTCATGCTGCCACCCCGAATTTATCGACCTCGTTGCCCCAGTGATCCCAATGCAGCCGGCCGCTGCGCTGCCGCGCGAACAGCTCGGCGTAAAGCTGGTTCGGCGCCATGTCTTCCATCAGCAGGTATTGCCGGTCGGGCTTGCGGCTGTGTTCGCGCGCCTGCTCCATGACCAGGTTGTCGACGGCGCGGCCGAGCGGCGGCTCGCCGATCTTGCCGACGATCAGCAGCTCGCAGCACGACCGGAAGCGGTAGCCGGTGCCGCGCCGCAACGCGCCGCTGGCCGTGGTCTTTCCCCAGGCGATGAAACCGGCATAGGTGAAGCCCCAAGTTTTCAACACGCCGATCTGGCGATCGAGCAGCGGCGACGTGCCCCACATGCCGATGATGCCGTCGCGCGCCATCAGGTTGGCCACCGGCAGCGCGGCGATATCCTCGAAGGTCATCGCCTTGTAATGCTTCTCGGCCGACTTCTTGTTGCCCTTTGCGCTGTACAGCTCGAAGGGCCACGGCGGATCGATCAGCAATCCGCCATAGCCGAACATGCGGAGTTTTCCGAACGGCCAGGTCATGACGGTTTCCTTCTGCCCGCGCCAGCGCGCATCTGCCGGCCGAGGCCCTCCAAAGCGTCCAGCATTTTCCGCATCTGCTTGATCTCGGCTTTGGCATCGTGACCAGGGCGGATCATCCGGCGGAATCCTGCGGTCTGCTCCGCGAGAAACGCAGCCGCATATGCCAGCGTCTCTTTGCTGTACTGAGCGACCAATGCTTCGGCCAGCTCAGCGCGCGGCTTGTCGTCCTGGCTGCTATCGGCAATAAGCCGAAGAATGCTCATACCCAGCACTCCATAACTTCAGGCGGATCGCTGGGCAGCGGGCCATGCTGGCCGCGCCCGTCCTGGATCTGCCGGCGCACGTCGTCGATGTTTTCCGACAGGATGCGCTGCGTCGTCGGCTTGAACCGCGGCTCCTGGTTGTTGCTGCTCCACTCGCCTTCGTAGTAGCGGGCGACGAACTTGTTAGGGTAGTCGGCCGGGCTGCTGAAGACGACCCAGAAGCCTTCCGGCTTGTAGAGCGCGGCGCGGTCATCATGCGGGCGGTTGAGCGTGGACGTGGTCACGAGCGGTCCTCCTTCGTTGAAAAGATCGGCAGCGGCCTTGCGCCCGTGGCGCGTGGCGGCGGCATTGCGCCGGCGCATCGGCATGTCGAGAATGTTGTGGCAGCGCTGGCACAGCGCGCCGAGGTTCCAGTCTTCGCAGTTGGCGGGGTTCGGGTCGTAGAGATGCGCGACGGTCAGGACGATGCGAATGATCTTCGCTTCCAGGTCTTCGCCGAGCAGGCCGCACCAGGCGATGGTGCCAGGCACCGGGTAAACCTTGTCGTCGCCGTTTTGGTCGATCGGCAGGGCCGGGAAGAACCGGCCATCGGAATGCCGCGCGCCGAGCGCGCCATCTTTCACGCCGCAGAATTTGCAGCGGTGACGATCGCGCCGCTTGATGCGGTCGCTGATCTCCGGCCAGTTGTCCGGATAGAGCGCGGCGTTTTCAGGCTTGATCGGCATGGCTTGGCGCGCCGCGCTCCTGCATGGCCTTGAGGCCTTCGATCACCTTGTTCGCCTGGGCGGGCAGAAGGAACTCCGGGTTGTCGACGCCGGCGGTGCGTTTTACGAAGGCCGTAAGAGCCTGTTTCGATCCGTTCTCAACGATGCCGGCCTGGGCAAGCGCGCCCCAGAGCGCAAACACCTTGCGGACATAGGGCTTCGCCGAGCCTTTGTAGGGCTTGCCGCCGTTGAGCTTGGTCAGCAGCTCGCCGAGCTGGCCGTCGCGCAGCTCGGTCGAGCTGGTGACGCCGAAGCCCTGCAGCATCGCGCGATAGGTTTCTTCGTCGATGCCCTTGGCGCGTTTGGCGACATGGATCGCCTTGATCATCTTCGCGCGGTCAACCATGGGCGGTAGCCTCGGCGCCGGCCGGCCGGCGCGCCGATGCCTTGCGCGCATGCGTGTTGACCGTCTGGACGATCTCCGAAGGCGACACCCCTTCGGCTTCACAGACGTCCAGGATATGGCAGAGCGCACTCAGCGGACTTTCCGGGTCGACGCCTTCCGGGCTTCCGGCCTGGCCGTGCAGCTCGGCGCATACCGCGCGATAGGCATCGGCGCGCGACTCTTCGATCTGCGGCGGCAGGCCTTTGCGTTTGCAGGCGGCGAGCGCAAAGAAACAGGCGAGCAGCGTCTTGCGTGTCATGGCGTCAGCCCTTCACAGGTTCGTGCTTGATGCGGGCCATCCAGTCGGCTACCCGCTGGTGAAAATTGCCGTCGAACTGCGCGGCGGTGACGACCCAATCCAGCAGCTCGTCGGACTCGACGGCCATTTCGGCTTCGAACCGTTCGTTCTTGTGGACGTAGGTCGTCGGGGTGATCAGCAGGAACGATGCGCCATGGGCAACGCATCGTGCCGGCTTGAAGGTGTGGTCGGCCATGGTTAGCCGTTCCCGCCGACGGTGCCTGCAAACTGCCGGTGCATGCCAGTCGCATTCTTGGGCGACTGACGGCGGGCATTCGCGCGAACCATGTCGTTCAAGTAGTGGGCGAATGCCTGAGTGGCATCGCCGGGATTGTTCTCGATGAAGGCACCGGCGCAGCTTCCGATGATGCCGCCGAATGCCTGCGCCACCAGCAGAGTATCGCGCCCTTCGTTGCGAAAGGTGGCCAAGGTGACATGGGCACTGACCAGGATCTCGAAGAGCCGCCCCTGCAGGTCCACCAGCTCACGGTCTCGGTCGGTCTTTGCGGCAACCCTGGCTGCTGCGATGTTGGTTGCGTGCAGCTCGCGCAGCGCCCTTTCGAGCGCTGCGACGTCGAAGTGTACGGGCTTCTTCATGATCAGCCCTTCTTAACCTTGTAGACTGTCACGGTGGAGCAGCCGACCTTTTCGGCGATTTCCTTCACCGGCATATCTTTGGCCAGCAGCTCGCGGATCTTCGCGTCTCGCGCTTCGGTATCGGTCGACGCGGACTTGCGCTTGCCGCCACGCGGGGCGCGCGGCTTCGGTGCTTCCTCTGCGCTGGGCCCGCCAATGATCCAGGCTTCGAACTCCGGCAGCTTCTGCAGCAGCTCGGGAAGGTTCTGGCTGCCGCGCAATCCGGCTTCGACAAGGCGAAGCCGCAGGTCGATCGACTGGTATGCGCCATTTGCATCGCAGAGAGTGAGCGCCGGCAATGCTGCGGCGGCGGCTTCGGCGACAGGCATTTCGACGGTGACGGGCTTGGTACGCATGGTGGTTGCCTCCTATTGGCGTTCAACGGATGCGAGATCGATCAGGATCGGTTCCCAGGCGGCGTCGATGCTCGGGCGCCGGTAGAAGCGGACGTATTCCTTCGAGCCGATGATGCGGATCGAGTCGGTCAACGCCTTCATGGCGAGCTGCCAGTCCGGGTCTTCGATCTTGCTGCGGCGAAGCTGGAACAGGGCGGCGCTGTTGATCTTGCCCTGGCGGTCGACGTTGAAAGCCTCGTTGACCAGTGTGCGGATGAAGGGATTGACGTCGGCCGACCAGCGCGAAATGCACTCGTCGATTTTCAGCTTCGCGCTTTGCAGCTCAGGGCCAAAGGTCAGGTTGTCGGAGATCTGCACCGTCACCCGGTAAAGTCCGTCGAAGCTGTTCAGCGTGACGTTGCCTTTCTCGCCGCCGCGCTTGGCCTGGTACTGTTCATCGAGCAGGGCCTGCAGGGCGGCGACGTCGTCGAAGGTATGGCCCTTGAAGCGCGCGATCTGCGTCTCCAGTGGCAGCGCGTAGCCGATGATCTTGCGAACCGTGTCATCGATCAGCAGGTCCGCGTCTTTGATCGTCTCGATCGGCACCAGGCGCGCTTTACCGTCGCGCATGAAACCTTCTGGCGCCGGCGCGGCCGGCGCCATCGGCGCGATCTTGTTGGGGGTCTGTTCGGTCATGGGTTCCTCTCAGTTGAAAAGGCTGATCGTGTAAGCGGCGGCGCGGCCCGGCAGGCCGTCGACGGCGAACCAGGCGACGAGCGCCAGGGCGCCGACTGCGGCCAGGGTGACGGGCGCCAGGGCGGCGACCGGGAAGCGAGGCCGGCGCGTGCGACCGGTCGGATCTCCGGTGAGCGTGATCGGGCGGCGCTTCATGCGGCACCGCCTTTCGCCAGGACGTAGCGGTCAGGCCCGTCCTTCTGCAGCACGCCAGCGGCGGCCAGCTCGTTGACGCGCGCTGCCTGCAGCATGAAGGCGCCATGCCGGCGGCCGTCGTCGCTGTGGAAGTTCTGCAGGCCGTCAGGCCGATAGATGCAGGAGCCGGGCTTCTGCAGCAGCTCCAGCACGCGCCGCTCGGCATCGGCCGGGTCGGGCTGCTTGTAAGGAACTTCGATGCGCTCGATCATGATGCGGCCCTCACTTCGCCAACCGGCGAAACAGGTGAGCGCTCGCCATCCTTGGGCGCGTACCAGACGTTGCCCGAATAGACGTTGCGCTCGGTTTCGGCCGGGCTCATTGCCGTCTCCGGCAGAATGTCCAGCCACCAGAAGCCGGCGCGCATGGAGTCGCGCACGGCGGCGATGTTGCCGATGATCCGGTGCGGCATGATCTCGACGCGCATGCCGCGCGCCGGACGCTTAGGAGTGCAGGCTGGCGCCGACATGCTCGCCTCCCTGCAGCTCGGCCGCCGCCTGCAGCGGAAACGCCGCCTCCAGCCGCGCCAGGGCATCGGCTGGGTTCTCGACGAAGGCCGCCTTGGCGCGTGATACGGCGCGATCAAGACGGCCGTACAGCGACGCAATGGCCGCATTGCGGATCGCGGCGATGCCCTGTTCTTCGCCAATGGCGCGCGCGATGGCGCGCACCTGGCTATCGAAGTGCTGGTCGACTTCGCGGCGCTCGCGGACTCTCCGAACGGCATGCAGAACCGTCGTGTGGTCGCGTTCGAGCTGGTGACCGACCTGCGACAGCGACATCAGCAGGCTTTCGCAGGCCACCGCCATCACCACCTGGCGCGGCAGAGTCGCCTTGTTGTGGCGCCGGGTGCTGCGGATCTCGGCCGCCGTGATGTGGAACTCGCGCGCGGTCACTTCGACCAGGTGATTGAAGGTCGCCTGCGGCACCGGGCGCGGCGCCTGGCTCGGATGCAGCGCGTTCATGCCACAGCTCCCGGACCAGGCGGCGGTTCCCAGGGCGGCGGCGGCGATTGCGTATGCTGGCGGGCGAGCGTCATCGGCACCACCACGCTCGAATTGCCCGCCACCACCACGGCGCTTGGCGCCGGGATCTCGATGCCCGCCTTGCGCGCCATGGCGATGCAGCGGCTTGCCTGGTTGTGGCAGAGCAGCGCCAGGCCGGCCAGCGCATCCTGGTCGAGATACATGTCGCCTTCGCGGCGAGCCTGCTCGGAGAAGGCATTGCCCATCCAGCGCAGCCAGACATGCGGCAGAGCGTCGGCCGGTGGCGTCAGCTCGCCGGCGAGCGAAGCCAGCGCCGCTTCCATCTTCTCCAGCTCGTTCGCGACAGCAGTCAGCACCTGGGCTGCCTGCAGATGGGCGGGCAGGCCCATCGGCGTGCCGCTGGCGGCCGCCGTGGCGAGCGCGTCGCGGATCGGGTAAAGCATGTCACGCAGCATCCTTGCCTCCCTGTGCGCTGCCGATGCGGCTGTGAACGCAGCCGGCGCGGCAAGCGCGATAGACCTTCATGCGGTTAGGATTCGATGCCGATCGGCCCTTGGCCTGCTCGGCGATGCACAGATCCTTGGTGATCTCGAAGCCGAAGCCGGGGCAATGGACCTTTTCGCCCATCAGCGCGCCCCGGACGGCGTCTTCGACCTTGTCGAGCCGGCCCTTGTAAGTGCCTTTCAGCACTTCATGGACAACGGCCGGCGAGTAGCCGATCTTTTGCGCCACGGCCGGCTTGCCATGGGCGGCTGCGGCATCGGCAAGCACGGCTTGCCAGTCGACGGGCTTGGTCATGCCGCACCGCCCTTCGCGATCTTGGCGATCGTCTTCTTGGCATTCGGGTCGAAGACGTCGCCGTTTTTCTGCACGCGGGGCGCATAGCGGCCGAGATCCTTGGCCAGCCGATACTCGTTCATGCTGCCGGGCGTGCCGGTGGTGTATTTCTGCACCAGCCGGATCACGCCAGCGCCGGCGAGGCCAGCCAGGTACGACCTGGCCGCGCCGGCCGAGACATTGGCGATCGAGGCGACGTCGGCGACGTTGAATGCCTTCTTGATGCGGATGCAGCGCCACATGCGGCCAGTGGTGCCGTCTTCGCCACCACGGTCGACGCGGCCTTCCGGCGCCCAGCAGCGGCCACCCGGCCACGGCCTGTTACGTTGTGTGTACATGGCTGCCAATCCCGCTTAAGCCGCAGGAGCAACCAGGGCGGGCCGCTGGGCGGCCGGCGGCTTGTGTGAGAAGAACAGTTTCCGGTCGGCCCAGTCGGCGCGGGACACTGTCTTCAGGTTGAGGCTGCGGCCGAGCGCTTCGATATGGGCAAGGCCGTTCACGATGTTGCGGATATTGCCACCGGCGGCGCTGTGCAGATGCGCGACCAGGTCGTCGGCGACGGGCACTTCGCACAGGGACTTCGCCACCATCTTGGCGTCGGTCAGGTCCAGGGCTTCGAATTGCACGTCATGCGCCACGCGGCTGGAAATCTGCGGGCGGCTTTTGATGGCGCCCATCAGCTTGTCCATGCCGATCAGGATGATCGCAACACCGCACATATCGTGCAGATCGCGCAGGGTTTCCGCCATCTGCTTGTCGCCCATCACATAGTCGGCTTCGTCGACGATGATCGGGCGCGGCTCGTCATCCAGCGCGGCGATGATCTCGCCCATCTTGCGCGACTTGTTGCGGGCGGGCGCCTCGCCAGGCCGCACCAGGCCCAGCTCGACCATCAGCGCATCCAGCATCGCACCGGCCGACCAGACCGCCAGGGCGCGCACATAGATCGCCTTGAAGTTCACGCCGACATAGGCGGCAGCGGTCGACTTGCCGTAGCCAGGCACGCCACGCAGCACGGCCAGGCCGGGCAGAGACGGGGCGCGATGCGCCAGGGCATCCATCGCTGCTTGCAGGCGACGAACGTTGTTGACGGGGACGGTCGTGTACTTCATGATTGTGGTCCTCTAGTTGTTTTTCTTCGTTTACTCGGCGGCGCGCCCCTCACAGGCGCGCCGTTTGTTTTTCGGCACTACCTGGCTGCGCGGAATTGCATCCAGTCGGTGCCGAACTGCTTGGTCAGGGTGTCCCGCGCGCGCCATTCCGACGTCGTCTGGTAAACCCCGTGCCAATCTCTCTCGCTTTCGCTGACTTGCTCGCCGGCCTGGATGCGCGCATTGAGCGCGTACCAGCGGATGAAGCGGTCGTCGTCGTCTTCGTCGCGCGGCTGCGGCTGCTCGGCCCGCGCCATCGCCTGGGCGGCGAAGGCTTCACGCTCGGCCAGCTCGTCCGCGCTCGGCTCGGCCGCCGGCGGCGCGATGGCGGCGATGGCCGGCTGCAGGTCCGGCACCGGAATGACCAGCGGCGCACCGGTGCGGCGGGCTTCGATGATCTTCTTGCCCAGCTTCGCCGGCGTCGATTTCAGATCCTGGGCAACCGCGACCAGCTTGCGCTGCAGGATCTGCGCTTCGACGGCCACCTGGTAGCGATCATGGCCTAGCAGCGTGGCGTCGGTGGCGGCGCAGACATAACTCGCATCCTTCGGGTCGTAGCAATGCACGGTGCCCAGGTCGGCCGGATCGAGGCGCACCAGCAGCTCGGTTCCCATCCGCAGGCCGAGATCGGCATGCACATAGAAGCCGGCTCCAACCTGGATGCCGTTCTTGAGCACCGTGCGGATGCCGCCGCGATCCGGCGCTTCCATCAGCAACAGATCGAGGTCGCGTTCGTTGCTGACCATGCCGCGCACATAGCCTTCGGATTGGCAGGCGACGTCGAAGGGGCAGCGGCCCTGCAGGCCGTCATGCGGCGAGCGGTCGTATTCGTAGCCCAGCCAGTGATCCAGCGCGGCCTGCAGCTCGGCGCGGGTGAGCTTCGCCTCGAAGACCTGGGCATCGCTGCGGCCCATGCGCTTGGCGAAGGTTTCGCGCGAGCGGATAGCCTGGGCATCGGCGACGCTGTGGCCGCTGTAGCCCGGCAGCCGCTCGAAGATGCTATGGTTCATCGTGCCGATGAAGCGCTCGACATGCGGCTTCATCCACGGGCTGTAAGGCGCGCAGAGATCGTGCGGGATCTGCAGGGCAGCCAGCGCGGTCCTGATCGACTTCGCGGTGAAGTCGGAACCGTTGTCGGTCTTGATGCCCTCGGGGATGCCCCATTCGAGAATGCACAGCCGCAGCAGCGCGGCGACGGTGCTAGCCTTCGATGTTTTGCTGACCAGCACGCGCGCCTGGCGCGTGAAGACGTCGATACAGGCCACCACGCAGGCGCGGCCATCGGTCAGCAGCGCATCGCCAGGCGTGGCGTCCAGCTCCCAGAGCTGGCCTGGCCGCGTTACCTGGGCGCCGTAGCTGCCGAAGGCGGGGCGGAATTTGCTGCGTGCGGCATCCGGGTTCTGCAGATGCAGCGTCGGCACCGGATTATCCTTGCGCCACTTCTTCATGTAGCGCTGCAAGGCACGCAGTGATGGCAGCTTGGTACCAGGCGGCAGGCAGTCTTTAAGGCCCTTGTAAACCTCGTTTATGGAGAGGTGCGGCTTATAGGCGAAGACCCCGAGCAGCGCTTGCTGCAGCGCCGGGCTTTTCTCCACTTCGCTCTGCGCGGTCGACTTGTAATTCAGCGCCAGGCGGCCGGCGCCTTCCTTTTTGCGCTTGCCGATCCAGTCATGCAGGGTCGAGCGCGAGATCTCGGGCAGTGCGGCGCGCGTGGCCTGGTCGACCAGCACGTCGCCGGCGTTATACGCTGGCACGAATTGCAGCACGGCGGCCGAAACCGATATGCCGGCGGTCGCGCGGAACTGGTCGAAGGCAGTCAGCACGGCCAGGCGCGATTCCATGCGCGTCTTTGCCTTGCCGGTGACGCCGCCGATGGTCTTGGCGCTCGGCGCCGGCGTCGCAGGCTTGTCGAGCTGCAGCGCGAGCTGCGGCACCGAAGCCTTCACTGCCATGCGCGCGATCTGCAGGCGCACCGCATCCGGCAGGCTGGAAAGGTGATATCCGCGTGGCCCGCCATTACCCGGCATGATCTGCCAGCGCCAATTCTGACGCTCGGCCATTTTCAGCCAGCCGCGGTCGCTTGATGGAAAGCCCGCGACTTTGAGGCCTATCAGCTCTTTGACTGTCCACCACTCTTTGCCGCTCGTAGCGGTCGCCTCAGAACTGATAAGCACCAACGCTGTCATGCTGCCCCGGCTGCAAAAGAAAAGCCGGCGCTCGCCGCGACTGGTGCGGACGAGCGCCGGCCCATGCCCATGGAGGAAACGCGCTGGGCAATCGTGATCTTGTGCCCGCCGGCCACCACGAGGGTTGAATGGCGGCCGGCGGGCTTCGGTGCCGGGGGAGCGGCACCGAAAGCCTGCGTCGAGAACGGGCCGGACCGACGCAGGCATGGGGTTGGGGTGATGGCGGTGGCGAGCTGCATCAGCGCTTCGCCTTCATCGCGCGATCGAGCACGCGCATTTCAGCTTCGATGCGCTTGCGCTCGGCCGCGAGGCGGCCGTAGTGCGCGGCGATCTTGTCGTCGTGTCCCTGCACGCTGAAACCGACCGCATGCGCGGCGCGGCGGATGATGTGATGCGCGCCAGTGACCTGGATGAAGGCCAGCACATAGACCGCCGGCATGCGCCAGTCGGTGCGCGACGGCGCGGTCCAGGTGTTGAGGTTGACCTTCGAGACTGGGAAGTCGGGATGGCTGCCGAGCATGCGCTCCATGGCGTCGGCGATTTCTTCGCGCGACATGCCCGACGCGTCGATCGCGTCGTTCAATGCCTGGCGGAATTCATAGTCGCTGGCGTAGCCGAACCAGACGCCGGCGGGGCGCTCGAAAAGGTCGGGCTGGTCCGCTGCGGATTGGGCGCGCTGGCCCTTGGTGATCTTCCCCCCGGCCATGGTCACGCCGCCTCTCGTTTTTGACCATGCGAGCGGCCGGCAGATCGGCTATGTTCTGTTCCGCGCACCGGGATCGCGCGGCCGGCCTTCACGGGGCCGTAGCGTTCCGGGAACAGCTCTTCCACCGTCCATTCGATGGCGGCGGCGAGAGCTTCGTGGATGCGCCGGCTCGGGCCGCCTGCAGCGGCCTGGGCGACGGCATTACGGCTGCAGCCGAGATCGCGGGCGATATCCGCGTAATTCAGGCGGCGCAGCTCCAGCTGACCTTTGATGAAAACCCGTCTCTCAACCGGGTTCATCGTGGTGGCGTTGTGAATTTGAGGGGTGTTTGTCATGGGAAGTGGGTTTAAACAAGAAAACGGTGTTAGTCAAATACGAAAGGTTGCGTTCGCAGTTTCTCCGAACGCACCAGACACCGTATCCTGCATTAATTAAGTAAATTCAGTTGCTTAAATGAAGTCCGAACAGAAGAAACAGACCCGTCGGCGAGTTCGTAGTTCCGACTTGGATCTTGGAACTTTGGGCCATCGCATCCGCTCAGTGCGCGAATCGGCCCGGATTGAGCAGCCAGATTTCGCCGATTCGATGGGCGTTAGCCAAAACACTCAGGGCAAATACGAGCGGAATGACGTCGTGCCCGATGGTGACTATCTGGCGAAAATCTGCAGGGATTACGGCGTTTCCGCCGAATGGCTGCTGTTGGGGAGTGGCGACCAGGCTGCCGCCAATCGAGCGCCGGTGCCCTATGACCAGGGCAAGATGGCCTTCGCCATGGAAGTGGCGAATAGCATGGCCGCAGCGGGCCGCCTGCCGCCTGGAAAGTCGGCCGCCGAATGGGCGACGGAGATGTACGAGTTCTTCGTAACGCGGTCTTAAAGCGTCCGGAACCCGGCGTCGCAAAGGGCCGGATCGCCCGATTTTCCCGCCGCGCCACCGGGTTCCGGACTCACCGGCGCAAAGGCCCGAAAAGCCCCCGGAAACCGCCGATTTGTCCCACTATGTCCCGGTAAATCCCGCCATATCCCGCCGTCCAGAACCCCCTGTCGGGTTACACAGCCGCAGGATCGGACAGACAGGAAGAAGCGCTGTGAGACCGGGATAAGCACCGTATAAGCCGAAATAAGGGTGATATAAGCTCGAATAAGGGTCAGATAAGGCTGAGATAAGAGTTTAGAAAAATATTATAAGACAATGATTTATAATATAAATCTTATAATTTTCTGATATTGGGCGGGGCTATTCCTTTGCCAGCTGGCGTAAACGGGACCGTAGACAAAGGATTGTAGATTAGTAATTTTAATTAAAAATCAGTATTTTATTTCAATTATATAATTCATAACGTTAATTGTCTCGCTTGGCGGTACTGCGCCGCGGACAGTCCCGGCACTAAGGATTGATCGCTTTTTCGCTCCGTTCTCCCGCATGTAGGATTCGTCCGCGGGCGTTCTCCGGCATCACCCTCCGGAACGCCACTTATCCACAAGATATTGGGAATCAACACAATTCCGCCACACCCGGTCTGGGATTCGGATTCCTTGCGTTCTGGTTTTGCGGCCCTAGGTCGCGTATCGTAGGCCGTGAACGGGACTCGAAAATCCAGCCCCTGATTCGCCCAGAGTGAAGGTCGCATGAGCCACGCCGATTTCGTCCATCTCCGGGTCCATACCGCCTATTCGCTGACCGAGGGCGCGATCCGGGTCGGCAAACTGGCCGAGCTGTGCCAGCGGCACCGGATGCCGGCCGTGGCGATCACCGACACCAACAACCTGTTCGGCGCTCTGGAATTCTCCAAGGAGATGGCCGGCAAGGGCATCCAGCCGATCCTGGGCTGCCAGCTCAGCCTGGCCCGCGCCGACCATGCCCAGCCCAGCGCCCGCAACCTGAAGAAGCCCGACCCTGACAAGGTCGTGCTGCTGGCCCAGAGCGAAGCCGGCTATGCCAACCTGATGAAGCTCTCGACCAAGGCCTATCTCGAGCCGCCGCCGGGCGAGGTGGCCCAGGTGCAGTGGGCCGACCTGGAGGCCTGCGCCGAGGGCGTGATCTGCCTGACCGGCGGCCCCAGCGGGCCAATCGCCCGGCTGATCCTGGACGGCCAGATCGACGCCGCCCGCGAGCAGCTCAAGACGCTCGCCGCCATCTTCCCCGGCCGCTGCTATGTGGAGCTGCAGCGCCATGGCTGGGCCTCGGAAGCCAAGAGCGAGCCGGGCCTGCTGGATCTGGCCTATGAGCTGAACCTGCCGCTGGTCGCCACCAACGACTGCTACTTCCCCGACGAGGACATGTATGTGGCGCATGACGCGCTGCTCTGCATCGCCGAGGGCTCTTACGTCGGCGAGCAGAATCGCCGCCGCGTGACGCCGGACCACCGCTTCAAGTCGGCCGAGGAAATGCGGGTCCTGTTCGCCGACCTGCCGGAGGCGATCGACAATACCCTGGTGATCGCCCGGCGCTGCGCCGTGAAGGCCAATGAGCGCGCCCCCATCCTGCCGAACTTTGGCGACGGCACGGGGGAGAGCGAGGCCGACATGCTGCGTCGCATGGCGCGCGAGGGTCTGGAACTGCGCCTGCAGCAGATCGGCGTTACCGACCCGGAGAAGGCCAAGGTCTATCACGACCGTCTCGATTTTGAATGCGACACGATCATCGGGATGAAATTCCCCGGCTACTTCCTGATCGTGGCCGACTTCATCCAGTGGTCCAAGCGCAACGGCATCGCCGTGGGGCCCGGCCGCGGTTCGGGCGCCGGCTCGGTGGTCGCCTGGGCGCTGACCATCACCGATCTCGATCCGCTCCGCTTCGGCCTGCTGTTCGAACGCTTCCTCAATCCGGAACGCGTCTCGATGCCCGACTTCGATATCGACTTCTGCCAGGAACGCCGCGAAGAGGTGATCCATTACGTGCAGAACAAATACGGCGCCGCCAACGTCGCCCAGATCATCACCTTCGGCAAACTCCAGGCCCGCGCAGCACTCCGCGACGTCGGCCGCGTGCTGCAGCTGCCGCTCGGCCAGGTCGACCGCATCTGCAAGCTGATCCCGAACAACCCGGCCAATCCGGTGACCTTGGCGCAGGCGATCAAGGAAGAGGTACGCCTGCGCGAGGAACGCGACCGCGACGAGAATGTCGCGCGCATGATGGACGTGGCGCTGAAACTGGAAGGCCTCTACCGCAACGCCTCGACCCACGCCGCAGGTGTGGTGATCGGCGACCGGCCGCTGGTCGAACTGGTGCCGCTCTATCGCGATCCGCATGCCAGCATGCCGGCGACGCAGTTCTCGATGAAATATGCCGAGGCCGCCGGCCTGGTAAAGTTCGACTTCCTCGGCCTCAAGACCCTCGATGTGCTGGAAAAGGCCATCAAGCTGATCCGGCTGAAAGGCGTGCAGATCGACCTGCCGGAGATTCCGCTCTCGGACCAGCCGACCTTCGACCTGCTCGGACGCGGCGATGCGGTCGGCGTGTTCCAGTTTGAAGGCAGCGGCATGCGCGACATGTTGCGCAACATGAAGCCCGACGCCTTCGAAGATCTCATTGCTCTCGTGGCGCTGTATCGCCCGGGTCCGATGGAAAACATCCCGAGCTACATCGCCCGCAAACACGGCAAGGAAAAACCGGATTACCTGCACGACTGGCTCAAGCCGGTGCTGGAGGAAACCTACGGCGTCATCATCTACCAGGAACAGGTGATGGAAATCGCCAAGGTGCTGGCCGGCTATTCGCTGGGCGATGCCGATCTGCTGCGCCGCGCCATGGGCAAGAAGATCAAGGCCGAGATGGATGCGCAGAAGGACCGCTTCGTCGAGGGCGCGAAGGCCAAGGGCGTCGATCCGAAGCAGGCCGCCTTCATCTTCGAACTGGTGGAAAAGTTCGCCGGCTACGGCTTCAACAAGAGCCACGCGGCAGCCTATGCGCTGGTCGCCTGGCATACGGCTTACCTGAAGGCCAATTACCCGGTCGAGTTCATCGCCGGTTCGATGACGCTCGATATCTCGAATACCGACAAGCTGAATGTCTTCCGCCAGGAATGCGCGCGCCAGGGCATCACCTTGCTGCCGCCGGATATCAACAAGTCGCTGGTCGAATTCTCGGTCGAATACGACAAACACGAGAAGGGCGCGATCCGCTACGCGCTGTCGGCCGTGCGCAATGTCGGCGCCGCGCCGATGACGGTGATCGTGGCCGAGCGCGAGAAGAACGGCCCGTTCAAGTCGCTGTTCGATTTCGCCAGCCGCGTCGATCCCACCGCGCTGAACAAACGCATGCTGGAAAATCTCGCCAAGGCCGGCGCCTTCGACACGCTGGAGAAAAACCGCGCCAGGGTGATCGCCGGGCTCGAAACCCTGATCCGTTTCGCCCAGAGCAAGGCTGAGGAGCGCAATTCCAACCAGGTCAATCTCTTTGGCGGCGGCAAGACCGAAGAGCGCCTGCCCAAGCTGCCCGAGGGCGAGATCTGCACGCCGATGGACCAGCTCGCCAAGGAATTCGAGGCGATCGGCTTCTATCTCTCGGCGCATCCGCTCGATGCCTATCAGGCGACGCTCAACCGCGTTGGCGTGAAACGCTATACCGAGGCGCTGAAGATGATCGGCGCCAGCGAAAGCATCATCAAGCTGGCCGGCACCGTGATCTCCAAGCAGGAGCGCACCTCGCAGAAGACCGGCAACCGCTTCGCCTTCGTCCAGTGTTCGGATGCATCCGGCATGTATGAAGTGATGCTGTTCTCGGAAATCCTGGCGCAGCACCGCGACATGCTGGAGGCCGGGACCAATGTGGTCTGGACGATCTCGGCGCGCGCCGATGGCGAGCAGCCGCGCCTGAGCGCGCAGAAGATCGAGAAGCTGGATGATGTGGCGGCGCGCGCCGCCGCCGGTATTAAAATTCTGATCGAGGACGACCGCCCGCTGGCGCAGATCCGCAGCCTGCTCGACAAGGCCGGCAAGGGCCGGGGGCAGGTGATGCTCGGCCTGCAGATCGACGAAGGCGGCAAGCCCGACATCGAAGCCGATATCAAGCTGAAGGAAACCTTCGCCATCAACCCGGCCACGCGGCACCAGATCCGCGTGCTGCCCGGCGTGCGCGAGGTTTATGACATCTAAGGTGACTCCATGACCGCTCAGCCGACCGCGATTCATCGCAAGGATTACCGCGCCCCCGATTTCCGCATCGAGACGGTGGAACTGGAATTCGACCTGCAGCCCGAGGCGACGCGGGTGAAGTCGAAACTGGCGATGGTGCCCCAGACGTCCGGCGCGGCGCTCAAGCTGGATGGCGAAGACCTCGAATTGCTGTCGGTCGCCATCGATGGCCGCAGGCTGGCGCCGGCCGACTACACGGCAGATGAGCATGGCCTGACCATTCCGGCCGTGCCGTCCGCGCCCTTCACCTTGGAAATCGAGACCAAGGTCAACCCGAAGGGCAACACGCATCTGTCGGGCCTGTATCAGTCGAGCGGCGTCTATTGCACGCAATGCGAGGCGCAGGGCTTCCGCCGCATCACCTATTTCCCCGACCGCCCCGATGTGATGTCGATCTATCGCGTCACCATCCGTGCCGACAAAAAAGCCAATCCGGTGCTGCTGTCGAACGGCAACCTGGTGGAGGAGGGCAGTCTGTCGGATGGCCGGCATTTCGCCGTCTGGCACGATCCGTTTCCCAAGCCCTGTTATCTCTTCGCGCTGGTGGCCGGCGACCTCGCGGTGAACGAGGACGAGTTCGTCACCCGCAGCGGCCGTAAGGTGGCTTTGCGCATCTTCGTCGAACACGGCAAGGTGCCGCGCACGGCCTATGCGATGGATGCGCTCAAGCGCTCGATGCGCTGGGACGAGACGCGCTTCGATCTTGAATACGATCTCGACCTGTTCAATATCGTGGCCGTCAGCGACTTCAATATGGGCGCGATGGAAAACAAGAGCCTGAATGTCTTCAACGACAAATACATTCTGGCCGATCCCGAAACCGCCACCGACACCGATTATGCCGGCATCGAGGCGGTGGTGGCGCATGAGTATTTCCACAACTGGACCGGCAACCGCATCACCTGCCGCGACTGGTTCCAGCTTTCCCTGAAGGAAGGCCTGACCGTCTTCCGCGACCAGGAATTCACCTCCGACATGCGCTCGCGTCCGGTCAAGCGCATCCAGGATGTGCGCCTCTTGCGCGGCCGCCAGTTCCCCGAAGATGCAGGCCCGCTGGCGCATCCGATCCGGCCCGACAGCTACATTGCCATCGACAATTTCTACACGGCGACGGTCTACGAGAAGGGCTCCGAAGTCATCCGTATGATCCACACCATGCTGGGTGAGGCGGGCTTCCAGAAAGGCATGAAGCTCTATGTCGAGCGTCATGACGGCGAAGCCGCGACCTGCGATCAGTTCGTTGCCGCCATGGCGGATGCCAACAAGGCCGATCTCTCGCAGTTCCAGCGCTGGTATTCCCAGGCCGGCACGCCGGAAATTTCCGTCGAGGGCAGCTACGATGCCAAGAGCGGCGATTACGAGCTGACGGTCACGCAGACCGTGCCGTCGACGCCGGGCCAGCCGGACAAACAGCCGATGCAGATGCCCTTCGGCATCGGGCTGTTGGATGCACAGGGTCGCGACATTGCACTGAAAGCCGACGCCGCAGTCATGCCGCGGCCCGGTATGCTGAATGTCACCGCGCCGAAGCAGACCTTCAAGTTCAAGGGCGTGCCTGAGCCAAAGGCGATTTCGCTCAATCGCGGCTTCTCGGCGCCGGTGGTGGTGAAGGTGAAGCAGCCGGGCGAGGCACAGGCCTTCCTGATGGCGCATGACAGCGATGCTTTCGCGCGCTGGGAAGCCGGCCAGCAATATGCCACCGAACTGCTGCTGGATCGCGTCGCTGATCCGTCGAAGTCCTTCGATCCGGCCTTCATCGAGGCCATCGGGCTGACCTTGCGTGACGACAAGCTGGAGCCGGCCTTCACCGCCGAGGCGGTCAGCCTGTCGAGCGAAGACTATATCGCCGACCGCATGGCGGTGGTGGATGTGGAGGGGATTCATGCGGCGCGTCGTGCGCTGCGGCTGGAAATCGTGCGGACATACCGTTCGCTGTTTGAAGACATCTACAGCCGCAACACGACACCCGGTGCCTACAGCCCGGATGCGGCTTCCGCCGGCCGGCGCGCGCTCAAAAACGCAGCGCTGTCGTATCTGTCGGAACTGGCCGGGGAAGATGCCGGCCTGCGCCGCCTGATCCATGATCAGTATTCAAAAGCCGACAACATGACCGATCGTGCGGCGGCGCTCCGCCTGCTGGTCGATATCGCCGGTCCGGAACGCGAGGCGGCGCTGGCCGATTTCTACCAGCGCTTCCGCGACGACGCACTGGTGCTGGACAAATGGCTCATGCTGCAGGCGATCTCTGCGCTGCCCGATACGCTGGAGAAGGTGCGGTCGCTGCTGACGCATCCGGCCTTCTCGATGCAGAAGCCGAACAAGGTGCGCTCGCTGATCGGCGCTTTCACGGCCAATGCGCTGCGCTATCACGCCGCCGATGGTTCGGGCTATGCCTTCCATGCCGACCGCATGCTGGAACTGGAGCCGATCAATCCGCAGGTGGCCGCACGGCTGCTCGCACCGCTGGGTCGCTGGCGGCGCTTCGATGCCGGCAGGCAGGAAAAGATGAAGGCTGAGCTGCGCCGTGTGCTGGCCAAGCCGAACCTGTCGCGTGACGTCTACGAGATCGCGTCGAAGTCGCTGGAGAATTAGGGGCGCTAAAGAACTGACTGCGCAAGTTCCGGATAGTTCGATCCGGATCGCGTGAGTAGGTCTGGTCGGCAAAGGAGCCGACCATGACGCCTCTCAACCGCCTGTCCTTTGCCAACCTCGCTGCGAACGGTGCCGAGCAGCTCGCCATGGCGGCCATCCCGCTGATGGCGGCGCTGGCCCTGGGCGCCACGGCTGGGGATATGGGCGCGCTGTCGGCGGTCCAGACCCTGCCGTTCCTGTTATTCTCGCTTGTGGCCGGCATCTGGGCCGACCGCCTGCCGCGTCACCTGCTGATGGCGGGCAGCGAAGCCGCCCGCGCGCTCCTGCTGGCGCTGGTGCCGCTGCTGGCCTTTGCCGGCTGGCTCGATCTGGTCAGCCTCGCGCTGCTCGGCTTTGCACTGTCGGCCTGCACGGTGATGTTCAATGTCGCGGCGCAGGCCTATCTGCCGGCCATCGTGGCGCGCGACGGCCTGGCGGCGGCGAATGCCAGGATCGAATTCACCCGCGCCGCTGCCGTTTTCCTCGGGCCCGGCATCGCCGGTGCGATTGCCGGCTGGACTTCGCCAGCCTGGGCACTGGCGGTCTCGGCAATCACCTCGGCTGCAGCGGTCTTGCTGATGCTGTCGCCGGGCATGCGCCGCGATCTTCCCGTCATAGAACGCCCGCCGATCCGCCGCGCGCTGGCCGAAGGGCTCGTGCTGGTGTGGCGGCACCCGCTGCTGCGTGCGATTGCGGCTTGCGCCATGGCATGGAATTTCAGCTGGTTCGTGCTGATGGCGGTGTTCGTGCTGTTCGCGGTCAACACGCTCGGCCTCACGCCGGCGCAGACCGGCATCGCGCTGGGCGCGCAGGGGCTGGGCATGCTGCTGGCAGCTCTCGCGGCACCGGCGATTCACGCGCGGCTGCGGCTCGGCGTCATGATCATTCTCGGTCCAGCAACGTCACTGTTTGCGGCCCTGGCCATCGGCGCATCGACGCTGCTGCGCGGCGAGGCGGCTTTCGTGATGCTGCTGGTCGGTTTCTTCCTGTTCGGTTTCGGCCCGATGCTGTGGACCATCGGCCAGACCAGCCTGCGGCAGGCCATCGTGCCGCTGCGCCTGATCGGCCGCGTCAGCGCGATCCAGCAGGTGGCGACGCTCGGCATGCGGCCGCTGGGTGCGCTGGTCGGCGGAGCGGTCGGCGAAAGATTTGGATTGGAAGCCGCGATCTGGCTGGCGGTGATCGGCTACGGCGTGCAGCTCGCCGTCATTCTCCTGTCGCAGATGCCCGCGCTGACGGTCTTGCCGCCGGCGATGGAGGAAGAGGCGACGGCCTAGTCTTCTTCCTTCTGTGTCGCCGGCTTCGGAATCTTGAAGCCGATGGCGCCGCGCAGGTCGGCGCCTTCCAGATCGGCGCCGCGCAGATCGGCATTGGTCAGATCGGCATCGAGGAAGGAACAGCCGCGCAGATTGGCGCTGCGAAAATCGGTCAGCGTCAGGATCGAACGGTTGAACATCGCGCCTTCCAGATCGGCGCCCTGGAACTTGGCCTGTGTCAGGTTGCATTCCTGCAGGGAGGCTTGCTGGCGGCGATGCATCGCGCCGGCGATACTGACGGTCGAAAGCTTGGCGCCGCGGAAGTCGGCATTGGTCATGATGGCGCGGTCGAACTTCGCACCCTGCAGGTTGCAGGTGGCGAAGTTGGCATTCAGCATCATCGCGCCACGCAGGTCCGACAGCACGAAGCGCGAGCCGGAGAAATCAGTGTTACGCAGGATGGCGTAGGAGAAATCGCCGGCCGAGAAGTTGATGTTGGTCAGCTTCAGGTCGGAGAGATCGTAGCGGCTGAAATCCACCCGCATGCCCTGCTTGCCCAGCGTCTCGATCCAGGTGAGATGCTCCTTGACGATGAACTGCAGCGAGCGGTCGAGGTTTTCGAGGCTGCGCGGCATGATCGCCTTGGTCACGTCGGCATCGCGCAGATCGATCGGGCGGAAATAGGCGGCCGTGAGGTCGGCGCCTTCGAAATTGGTTTCATTCAGAACCGCACCCGCCAGCACCGAGCCATGCAGAATGCAGTGCGACAGGTTGGAGGCGGTGAGGTCGGCGCCGGTGAACAGGCAGCCTGACAGGTTCGAGCCCGAGAGATCCGCGCCGTTCAGCTTGGCGTTGGAGAAATTGCAGTTGCTCAGATCGGTATTGCGGCCGACCACCTTGCCGAGCTTGGCCGAGGTGAGGTTGGCGCCGGCCATCTTGGCATTGTCGATCGAGGTGGCGCGCTTGAGCACGGCGATCAGGTTGCCGTCTTCATCCGGGCGCAGCAGCACGCCGTCACGGATATCCGCATTGGTCAGGTTGGCCGCTTCGAGATTGGCGTTGCGCAGGTTCACGCCGCGCAGATCGGCCTTGGTCAGGTCAGCGCGACGGAAATCGGCGCCCTGCATGTCGGCGGCGAAGAAGGAGGAGCCGACCAGCGCCGCATGGCTGAAGTCGGCATAGCTCAGCTTGCTGCCGACGAAATCGGCCGAGGTGAGTTCCTTGCCGCTGAAATCGACGCGCGAGGCATCGCGGAAATGCAGCACCATACGCTTGCCGCCGCGCACGCCACGCACGTAGTTGGCGTGGGACTCGAACATCTCGTCCACTTCGTACTGGGCAATAACCTTGACGGGGTTGTTCATGCTCGCGGGGTCTGTCTCGGGTTCTTTTGTGGCCAGCCTAGCATAGGGGGCAATGGTTCACGACAGGTTGACGCCGCTGGCGCCGGTGAAGTCCGCCCCGGACACCTGGGCATCGCGCAAATCGGCGCCGGTCAGGTCGGCGCCCCGGAAATTCGCGCCTTTCAGATTGGCGTCACGCAGATCGGCATGCATCAGGATGGATCGGGTCAGATTGGCGCCTTCCAGGTCGCAGGCACTGAGGTTGGACTGGCTCAGATTGGCATTCTCCAGATTGGCGTGCCAGCGTTTCCCATGCAGGGACGAGATCGGCATGGGCGCCAGCTTGGCGCCGCGGAAGTTCGTGCCGATCAGATTGGCGCCGCTGAACCGGACACCGCGCAGATCGGCCCCGGAAAACTGTGCGTTCAGCAGCATGGCGTCGGTGAAATCGCACATGGTGAGGCTGGCGCCGCCGAAATCGGCTTCTACCAAAGTCGACTGGATGAACAAAGCGGCCGACAGATCGATCTGGGCGAGTTTGACGCCCGACATGTCGATGCGGCTGAAATCGGCGCGCCGGCCTTTGGCACCCAGCGAGTCCGCCCAGGCCAGATGTTCGCGCAGGATGATCTGCAGTGGCTTGTCGAGGTCGGTAATGGCCTTGGGCAGAACCGCGCCCGACATGCGGGCATCGCGCATCTCGCTCTGACGGAAGAAGGCGCCGGCCAGATCGGCGCCATCGAATTTGGTGCCATTCAGCATGGCGCCGGCCAGCACCGCGCCCGACAGGGTGCAGCCGCTCATGTTGGTGTTGGTCAGGTCGGCGCCGACGAAAATCGCGCCACGCAGGTCGGAATTGGAAAGGTCGGCATCGATCAGCCGCGCATTGGCCAGGTTGGCATGGCTGAGGTCGGCCTGCTGGCTCATCAGGCGGCCGAGCTTGGCGCCGACCATCTTGGAGTGGGTCATATGCGCTTTTTCGGTCACCGCGCCGCCCACCGAGATCGGCACCAGGTTGCCATCCTCGTCGGGTCGCAGCAGCCGGCCATCGCGCAGGTCGGCACCGGAAAGGTCGGCGAATTCCAGGATGGCGCCGCGCAGGATGGCGCCGCGCAGGTCGGCGCGGACCAGGTCGGCGGAGGACAGGTCGGCCATTTCCAGGCTCGCGCCATAGAAATTGGCGCCGCCCAGCTTGGCGAATTTGAAGACGGCGGCGTTGAAGCGGCCGCCGACCATGGTCGCTTCGCGCAGGTCCCGATTGGCAAAGTTGAGGCCCGATGCGTCGCGAAACTGCAGGTTGAGCCGGAGGCCGCCCCGCATGCCACGCGCAAAACGCTCGTGGCCGGCGATCAGGGGGTCCAGATCTTTCTGATGCACCACCGGGTCGGACGACATGGCCGGCATATGACCATGCCGCCCCTCAGGGCGCCAGTATCTGTTTGTCTCTACACGGAAAAACGTGTTGATAAACCGCCTGAAACACGGTTAACGCCGGGCCGTTAAGTGAGGCCTGGCGGAGGGGGGAGCGCAAGGGCTCCGAAGCCGGTTGCAATGCCGCACCGAACCGTCTAAAACGCGCCCACTCAAACCCACACGCAGGCGTGCGCGGTTATCGGGGAGACATCCCGATACGGCGTTCCGGTGTCCCGGTTCCATCCACGACGGAACCATGGACGTGCCTGCGGCGGCCCAACCGGAGAAGGATATAGGATGACCCTGCCGACCTTTACCATGCGTCAGCTGATCGAAGCTGGCGTGCATTTCGGACACCAGACCCACCGCTGGAATCCGAAGATGAAGTCGTATCTCTTCGGAGATCGCAACAATATCCACATCATCGATCTGCAGCAGAGCGTTCCGCTGCTGCATCGCGCCCTGCAGGCCGTGCGTGACACCGTCGCCGGCGGCGGCAAGGTGCTGTTCGTCGGCACCAAGCGCCAGGCCTCGGAAGCGATCGCGGAAGCTGCCGCCAAGTGCGGCCAGTACTACGTGAACCATCGCTGGCTCGGCGGCATGCTGACCAACTGGAAGACCATCTCCCAGTCGATCAAGCGCCTCAAGGAGCTGGAAGAGCTGCTGGGTTCGGGCGAGCAGGGCACTGCCGGCCTGACCAAGAAGGAAGTGCTCAACCTGACCCGCGAGCGCGAGAAGCTTGATCGCGCGCTGGGCGGCATCAAGGACATGGGCGGCCTGCCGGCGATCATGATCGTGATCGACACCGTGAAGGAAGACATCGCCATCGCCGAAGCCCGCACGCTGGGCATCCCGGTGGTCGCGATCCTCGACTCCAACTCGGATCCGCAGGGCATCACCTTCCCGGTGCCGGGCAACGATGACGCGCTGCGCGCCATCAACCTGTACTGCGACCTGTTCTCGCTCGCCGTGCTGAGCGGTCACGAGGAACTTCTGACTGAGACTGGCGCTGACCTCGGCGCGTCCGATGAACTGCCGGCGGAACAGATTCCGCAGGCGGACGCCGAAGGCGCTGCGGCCCAGGCTTAAGCCTGATCCATTGCGGTCGCGGCGCCTCTGTCGATTCCGACGGGGCGCCGCAGCCGTTTCTATGACACGACCGTTCAAGACGGTTCAATGACATTGGAGAGATTGCATGGCTGAGATTACTGCGGCCCTGGTGAAGGATCTGCGCGAGAAGACCGGCGCGGGCATGATGGATTGCAAGAAGGCGCTGGCCGAGACCAATGGCGATCTGGACGCCGCCATCGACTGGCTGCGCAAGAAGGGCCTGTCGGCCGCTTCGAAGAAGGCCGGCCGCGTGGCCGCCGAAGGTCTGGTCGCCGTTGCCGTGAAGGACAATGTCGGCGCCATCGTCGAAGTGAACTCCGAGACCGATTTCGTCGGCCGCAATCCGCAGTTCCAGGCGCTGGCGAGCGGTGTTGCCGCCGTGGCGCTGAGCGCGGGTGACGACGTCGCCACGATCGAAGCCGCCGCCTTCCCGGGCAGCAGCCGCAACGTGAAGGACGAAGTGACCCATGCCATCGCCACCATCGGCGAGAACATAACGCTGCGTCGCGCCAAGAAGCTGACTGTCGATGGCGGTGTGGTCGTGTCCTACGTCCACAGCGCGCTGGCCGAAGGCCTGGGCAAGCTGGGCGTGCTGGTCGCGCTGAAGTCGACCGGCAAGCGCGAAGTGCTGGAGCAGATCGGCAAACAGGTGGCGATGCATATCGCTGCCGCCAATCCGCAGTCGCTCAGCACCAAGGACCTCGACCAGAGCCTGGTGGAGCGTGAGCGCACCGTGCTGACCGATCAGGCTGCCGGTTCGGGCAAGCCGGCCGACATCATCGCCAAGATGGTGGAAGGCCGTATCCGCAAGTTCTATCAGGAAGTGGTGCTGCTCGAGCAGACCTTCGTGATCGACGGCGAGACCCCGGTGGGCAAGGCCGTGGAAAAGGCCGCCAAGGATGCCGGCGCGCCGATCGAGATCGCCGGTTTCGTCCGCTTCCAGCTGGGCGAAGGCATCGAGAAGAAGACCGACGATTTCGCCGCGGAAGTGGCGAAAATGGCCGGCTAAACCGGCCAGCGCAGAAATCACGGAAAAGGGGGGCATTGCCCCCCTTTTTTACGCCTGTGCGGCCCCGGTGCGGCTGGGCGGCCTGCCAGCACGGGCGGGGCGTGATATAACCTTCGCCACAGAATCGCCGCGCTTTTCCGTCATCCCTTGGCGTGTCTTACCGCCAAGGACGCCGTCCGAGGATACCCATGACCATGAAATACCGTCGCGTCCTGCTGAAATGCTCGGGCGAAGCCCTGATGGGCCCAACCCCCTATGGCATCGATTTCGAGACGGTCGACCGCATCACCGCCGAGATCAAGGCCGTGCATCAGATGGGCGGCGAGGTCTGCCTGGTGATCGGCGGCGGCAACATCTTCCGCGGCGTGGCCGGTGCCACACAGGGCATGCAGCGCGCCTCGGCAGATTACATGGGCATGCTGGCCACTGTGATCAACGCGCTGGCGCTGCAGCATGCGCTGGAAAGCCATGACGTGCCGAGCCGCGTGATGTCGGCGATCCGCATGGACACGGTCTGCGAACCCTATATCCGCCGCCGCGCCATCCGCCATATGGAAAAGGGCCGCGTGGTGATCTTTGCCGCCGGCACCGGCAACCCGTTCTTCACCACCGACACGGCTGCTGCGCTGCGCGCGGCCGAGATGGGTTGCGACGCGCTGCTGAAGGGTACGCAGGTCGATGGCGTCTACAGCGCCGACCCGAAGAAGGACAAGGCGGCGACCCGCTATGAGACGCTCACCTACATGGATGTGCTGCAGCAGGACCTGAAGGTGATGGACGCGTCGGCGATCAGCCTGGCGCGGGAAAACCGTATTCCGATCCTGGTGTTCTCCTTGCACGATGCAGGCGGCTTCGCCAAAGTGCTGACCGGTACCGGACGGTGTACCACGATCACCGGCGAATAAGCCGGCAGAGTATTGATTTACCTACTAAAAAAGACGGGAGCAGGCAGTGGCCGAACCGGATATTGACGACATCGAACGGCGCATGGGCAAAGCAGTGGATGTGCTCAAGCATGAATATACCGGGCTGCGCACGGGGCGCGCCACGGTGAGCATGCTCGACCCCGTCCGCGTCGAAGTCTACGGCAGCATGATGCCGATCAACCAGATCGGCACCGTCAGCGTCCCCGAGCCGCGCATGATCAGCGTGCAGGTCTGGGACAAGAGCAATGTGAAGGCTATCGAGAAGGCGATCACTGCCAGCGGTCTGGGGCTCAACCCGCAGGCCGATGGCACGCTGATCCGTATCCCGATCCCTGAATTGAACGAGCAGCGCCGCAAGGAACTGACCAAGGTCGCCGGCCAGTATGCCGAGCAGGCCAAGGTGGCGGTGCGCGGCGTGCGTCGCGACGGCATGGACAGCCTGAAGAAGTCGGAGAAGGACGGAGACCTCGGCGAGGACGACGTCAAGATGTATCAGGATGAGATCCAGAAGCTGACCGACGACGCGACCAAGAAGATCGACGAAATGTTCGCGCAGAAGACCAAGGAGATCCTTCAGGTCTAGTCATGTCGCAGCCCGCTGCATCGCAGGCGCTTGCGCCATCCCCGCCGCGCCACATTGCCATTATCATGGATGGCAATGGGCGCTGGGCGAAGGCGCGCGGTCTGCCGCGTAATCTGGGCCATCGGCAGGGCATCGACACGGTGCGCGATGTTGTGCGCGCCTGTCGCAACCTGCGTATCGAATATCTGACGCTCTACGCATTTTCCTCTGAGAACTGGAAGCGGCCGGAAACCGAAGTGGCCGGTCTCATGGATCTGCTGCGCCTGTTCATTCGGCGCGAACTGGAAGACCTCGCACGCAACGGCGTGTGTATCCGCATGATCGGCGACCGCAGCAAGCTGGCGCCCGATATCGTGCAACTGATTGCCGATGCCGAAGCCAAGACGCGCGACAATCGCACACTGACGCTGACCATCGCGCTCAGCTATGGCGGACAGGATGAAATCGTTGCCGCCGCGCGACGGATCGCGGAGCAGGTGGCGGCCGGCAAGCTGCAGCCGTCCGAGATCACCGCGCAGGTGCTGGAAAATAATCTGGAGACAGCCGGCATTCCCGATCCCGATCTGGTGATCCGTACCAGCGGTGAGCAACGGCTGTCGAATTTCCTGCTGTGGCAGACGGCCTATAGCGAGCTGATTTTCATCGACAAGCTGTGGCCGGATTTCTCGGCGCAGGACCTCGCCGATGCGGTGGCCGAATTCCACCGCCGTGAACGTCGCTACGGCGCCAGCGAGTAATCGCCTCCGCATGGCTTCAGGTTCACTCAGCAGTCTGCAACTCCGCATTCTTTCCGCGGCCGTGATGCTGCCCGTCGCGGTGGGCGCGGCCTGGGTCGGCGGCATCGCCTTCAATGCGCTGATCGTGCTGGCCGGCTTTGCGATGCTTTGGGAATGGTGGCGTTTCCCGCGCCAGGCCACAACGCAACCTGCGGCCTGGACGCGCGGTCCATTGTGGATACTGCTTGGACTGGTCTACGTGATCCTGCCTTGTGCCGCGCTGATCTGGCTGCGGCAGACGCCGGAGATCGGTCGTCATATCGTCTTCTGGCTGTTCTGCGCGGTCTGGGCCACCGATACCGGCGCCTATTTCGCCGGGCGCACCATCGGCGGTCCGAAACTGATCCCGCGCATCAGCCCGAACAAGACCTGGGCCGGGCTGCTTGGCGGTATGGTTGCGGCCGGCATCGCCGGCGGCCTGATCGCCGGCCTGGATCCTGCCATGCCGGCCCTGATGCTGGCCGCGCTCGCCGCACTGGTTGCCGTTGTGGCGCAGGCCGGCGACTTCACCGAGTCTGCCGTGAAGCGGTATTTCGGTGCCAAGGATTCCAGCCAGCTGATTCCGGGCCATGGTGGCGTGCTGGATCGCCTTGATGGCCTGCTATTCGCAGCACCTTTCATTGCGGCCTGGGATCTGCTGTCGGGGAGGATGCTATGGGGCTGACCAGACCTGCGACCCGCCGCGTCACCATCCTGGGCTCAACCGGATCGATCGGTCGTTCGACGGTAGACCTGATCTCGCGCGAGCCCGAGCGGTTCCCCGTCGAGGCGCTGACAGCGCAAAGCAACGTCTCGCTGCTGGCCGAGCAGGCGCTCAGCCTGAAGGCAAAGCTGGCAGTGATCGGCGATGAGGCCCTTTTGCCCGAGCTGCGCCAGCGGCTGGCCGGCAGCGGTATCGAAGCTGCTGCAGGGGCAGGGGCGATTGTCGAAGCGGCTGATCGCCCGGCCGAGCTGGTCATGGCGGCCATTGTGGGGGCTGCGGGGCTGGAGCCGACCCTGGCGGCCGTGCGCCGTGGCGCCATCGTGGCGCTGGCCAACAAGGAAAGCCTGGTCTGCGCCGGGCCGCTGGTGATGCGCGAGGCGGCATTGCGCGGCGCCACCATCCTGCCGGTCGATTCCGAGCATAACGCGATCTTCCAGGTCTTCGACTTCGATGCCCCCGAGAGCATCGACCGGGTGATCCTGACCGCGTCCGGCGGCCCGTTCCGCACGCTGAGTCTGAGCGACATGCGCGACGTGACGCCGGCCCAGGCCATCGCCCATCCGGTCTGGAGCATGGGCGCCAAGATCTCGGTCGATTCCGCCACCCTGATGAACAAGGGGCTGGAACTGATCGAGGCCAGCTTCCTGTTCCCGGTGCCGGAGCCGAAGATCGAAGTGTTGATTCACCCGCAATCGGTGATCCACAGTCTGGTTTCCTATGTGGATGGCTCGGTGCTGGCCCAGCTGGGCACCCCGGACATGCGGACGCCCATCGCCGTAGCGCTCGCCTGGCCCGGACGGATGCCCACGCCGGCGGCCCGGCTGGATCTGGCGGCGATTGCCAAACTCACCTTTGAAGTCCCTGATTTTGCTCGTTTTCCTGCCCTGAACCTGACGCGGCAAGCCTTGCAAAGCGGGGGCAGCGCCCCTACTATCCTGAATGCAGCCAACGAGGTCGCCGTCGACGCCTTCCTGAACGGCCGGATCGGGTTTCTCGACATCACCCGGATCGTCGAGCAGACACTGACCCGCGTCCCCAGCGGACCGCTCGGCGAACTCGCCGCGGTCCATGAGGCCGACGGCGCGGCACGTCGCTATGCGGCGCATCTGATCGCCCCGACGGATGACGACCGGGTGGTGCGGGTGCAAACAAGAGGACGCAACCGGCGTTAGGCCGGCAGCCGAGGTGCCATGGATTTCGTACTCAATCTTGCCGGCTACATCATTCCGTTCGTGGTCGTCCTCACGATCATCGTTTTCGTGCATGAGCTGGGTCACTACTGGGTGGCGCGTCGCTGCGGCGTGCGGGTCGAGGTTTTCTCGATCGGCTTCGGCCCGGAGCTGTTCGGCTGGCATGACAAGAACAACACGCGCTGGAAGATCAGCGCCGTGCCGCTGGGCGGCTATGTGAAATTCTTCGGCGATGCCGATGCGGCATCGAGCACCGACAATGCGGCGGTTTCCGCAATGAGTGCGGACGACCGCAAGGTGTCGTTCCATCACAAGACGCTGGGCCAGCGCTCCGCCATCGTGGCCGCCGGCCCGGTCGCCAATTTCATTTTCGCCATCCTGATCTACGCCGCGCTGTTCAGCTTTGTGGGGCAGCCCTTCACCCCGGCTGTGGTGGGCGACGTGGTGCCCGGCAGTGCAGCGGAATCCGCGGGTTTACGCGCGGGCGACCGCATCCTGACGGCCGATGGCACCGAGATTCAGCGGTTCGAGGAACTGCGTGCCTATGTGGCGTTGCGCGCTGAGACGCCGATTGCCCTGCGCGTGCTGCGCGATGGCGGCGAAATCGGCCTGACGGTCGTGCCGCTGCGCGTGGATGTGCCGGACGGGTCCGGTGGCACGCATCGGGTCGGCCAGATCGGCATCCGCACCACCGGCGTCGATTTCGTGCGGCATGATCCGGGCACGGCGCTGGTTCAGGCCGTGCGCGAGACCTGGCAGGTCGTGGCCAATACCTTCACCTATCTGGGCCGCATCATTCAGGGCCGGGAATCCGGCGACCAGCTCAGCGGCCCGCTCGGGATCGCCAAGATGTCGGGCGACGTGGCCAAGTCGAGCTGGCTCGGCCTGGTTTCGCTCATGGCCACGCTTTCGGTCGCCATCGGCCTGATTAACCTGTTCCCGGTCCCCATGCTGGATGGCGGCCATCTGGTGTTTTACGCCTATGAGGGCCTGCGGGGCCGCCCGATGGGCGAGCGGGCGCAGGAATACAGCTTCCGGATCGGTTTCGCCCTGGTCATGTCGCTGTTCCTGTTCGCGACCTGGAACGACTTGAATCGCCTGCCCATTTTCAATTTCCTCACTGGGCTTTTCTCGTGAATCCGGCTAAGTGAGGGGCGGTCTGCATTCGATGGGAAGTGTGGCGGGTATGGTCCAAAACGATGTGCTGCGGCGGCTGCGCCGGGGTGTTCTGGCGGCCGTTTTGTCGGCTGCCGCATTGATCTGCCATACGCAGGCGCAGGCGCAGGCCCCCGGGCAGACGCTGGCACAGGCCCAGCCGGTCGCCGGCACGGTTCGCGATATCGTGGTCGAGGGCAACCAGCGTATCGAACTGTCAACGATCCAGAATTACCTGACGCTGCAGCCGGGCTCGGCCTATTCGAGCGTGGAGGCCGATAAGTCGCTGAAGGCGCTGTTCGCCACCGGACTCTTCGCTGACGTGAACCTGCGCATGCAGGGCAGCACGCTGATCGTGCGCGTGACCGAAAACCCGGTGATCAACCGCATTCTGTTCGAAGGCAACCGCCGCATGCAGGTTGAGCAGCTGCGCAGCGAGCTGCAGCTCAAGGCGCGCCAAGTCTATACCCGCGCCAAGGTGCAGGCCGACACGCAGCGCATCCAGCAGATTTACCGCCGCAGCGGTCGCTTTGCCGCCACCGTCGAGCCGAAGGTGATCCAGCTGCCGCAGAACCGCGTCGATCTGGTCTTTGAGATTGTCGAAGGTCCGGTGACCGGTGTCAGCCGCATCCGCTTCATCGGCAATGAGCGCTTCTCGGACTCGCAGCTGCGCGAGCAGATCCAGACCAAGGAAACCGCCTGGTGGCGCTTCCTGAGTTCTGACGACAGCTACGATCCCGATCGCGTCACCTTTGACCGCGAGAAGCTGCGCAAATTCTATCTCAGCAAGGGCTATGCCGATTTTGCGGTGACCAATGCCGTTGCCGAACTGCTGCCCAATCGCGAAAAGTTCATGCTCACCTTCGCGGTGGAAGAGGGCGAGCGCTACCGCTTCGGCAAAATGGACGTGGTCAGCGAGCTTAAGGGCGTTGACGGCGCGCAGGTGCGCGACTTCGTGCAGACCAAGACCGGCGAAGTCTACAACGCGGATCTCGTTGAGAAGACGATCCAGGATATCACGACCGAGCTTGGCCGCTTTGGCTACGCCTTCGTCGACGTGCGGCCCGACGTCAACAAGGATCGCGAAAAGCGCATCATCGATGTCACCTACCGGATCGGCGAAAGCCCCCGTGTCTTCGTCGAGCGTATCGACATCGTCGGCAACGTGCGTACGCTGGACAAGGTGATCCGCCGCGAATTCCGGCTGGCCGAAGGCGATGCCTTCAACTCGGCCAAGCTGCGTCGCACCCGTACCCGTCTGCGCGGCCTGAACTTCTTCGAGAAGGTAGAGATCAGCGAAAACCGCGGCAGCTCGCCGGACAAGGTGGTGCTGACCGCCGAGGTCAGCGAAAAATCGACCGGCGAACTTTCATTCGGTGTCGGTTACTCGACCACGGAAAGCGTGCTGGGCGATATCTCGATCCGCGAGCGTAACCTGCTCGGGCGCGGCCAGGATCTGAAGGTCGGCTTCAGCCTGTCGACGCGTCGACAGCAGGTCGACACTTCGTTTACGGAGCCGTATTTCCTGGACCGCGAACTGGCGGCCGGCGTCGATGTGCTGCGCCGTCGCACGGACTTCACCGAACGCAGCAGCCTGGATCAGACCACGACCTCGCTGACGCCGCGTCTGGCTTACCCGATCACGGAGAACCTGTCGCAGCTGGTCTATTATCGCATCCGGCAGGATGAGATCGACAACATTGAGACCTCGGCCTCCCGTTTCATCCGGGCGCAGGAAGGCACCTATCTGACATCGGCCGTCGGTCATGCGCTGACCTATGATCGCCGCGACGACAAGATCGAGCCCACCTCGGGCTATTATGTCAGGCTGTCGCAGGAAGTGGCGGGCCTCGGCGGCACCGAGCATTACGTTAAGAATGTCATCAATGCCGCGAAATACTTCGCGCTGACGGATGAGACTGTACTGTCCTTCGCCAGCGAGTTGGGCATGATCAACGGTCTGGGCGATGATGTGCGCCTGCCGAACCGTTTCTTCGTCGGTGGCGACAGCTTCCGTGGTTTCGAGACGGGCGGTATCGGCCCTCGCGATATCAACACCAGGGACGCGCTGGGCGGCACCAAGTATTACACTGGCGAAGCCGATCTGATGTTTCCGATCGGCCTGCCGAACGAGTTCGGCATCAAGGGCCGTCTGTTCACGGTCGCCGGCAGCCTGTGGGATACGCCTGACTCGGGCGCTGAAGTGGTGGATGACACCAGCATCCGTGTGGCGGTCGGTACAGGCGTGCAGTGGAAGTCTCCGCTTGGCCTGATCCGCGTCGACTTCGGCTTCCCGATCGTCAAGGAAAAGTATGACGAGACGGAAGTTGTCCGTATCAATTTTGGTTCTCGCTTCTAGCAAGGTTTGACAGTTATGAAGTCCGTCATCAAAACCGCAATCGCACTGGCCGTGCTGGCCGTATCGGCGTTGCCTGGTCTCGCGCTGGCCCAGGCCGGCGGCAAGGTTCCGCCGGCCATCATCGCGGTGATCGACAGTCAGCGTGTGAATCGCGAAGCTGCGGCCCTGAAGAATGCCCGTCAGCAGCTCGAGCAGTTCCGTTTCAATTTCCAGTCGGAAATCGCCAAGGAAGAAGAGAAGCTGCGCGCCGAGGAGCAGGAGATCGCACGCCAGCGCTCCGTGCTGTCGCCGGAAGCCTTCGAGCAACGCCGCCAGGCTTTCCAGGCCAAGGTTGTCGAACTGCAGAAGCGTATCCAGGAACGTTCGCAGTCGCTGGAAAAGATGCTGAACGGCGTGCGCGAGCAGGTGACCATCCAGGTGATCGAAATCCTCAAGGGGCTGGCCACGGAACGCGGCTTCAACATGGTGCTTGATCGTGCCCAGGTTCAGATCTTCATCGGCGACAACATCGACATCACGCCGGAAGTGCTGAAGCGCCTCGATCAGCGCCTGCCGACGGTCAAAGTGAACCTGCCCGCCGGGAAATAACGGATGGCGGATCCGCGCTTCTTCGAGCGGGCCGGGCCATTCACTCTGGGTGAACTGGCGGAGCGCTGCGGCGCCCGCCTTGCCGATCCGGCCATGGCGGAGCGTAAGGCTGACGATGTCGCCACGCTCGACCAGGCCGGCCCTGGCCAGCTCACGTTTCTCGACAATCCGAAATACAAGGACGCTTTCGCGCAGACCAAGGCGGGCGCCTGTATTCTGCACGCGAAGCATGTGGACCTTGCGCCGGCTGGCGTGATCCTGCTGCTGTCGCCCAAGCCGTATCTGTCTTACGCGCGGGCGGCGCAACTGTTCTATCCTGCGCCGCAGATGCCGGCTGGTATCCATCCGTCTGCCGTGGTCGATCCCGCCGCCCGGTTGGGCGAAGGCGTTTCTGTGGCGGCGCAGGCTGTGATCGAAGCCGGCGCTGAGATCGGCGCGGGCACATCGATCGGGGCTGGCACGGTGGTCGGCCGCAGCGTGGTTCTGGGCAAGGACTGCCGGGTCGGTCCGCAGGTGACACTCAGCCACTGCCTGATTGGCGACCGGGTGCTGCTGCATCCCGGCGTACGCATCGGACAGGATGGTTTCGGTTTTGCGCCGGATCCGGCTGGCCATGTGAAGGTGCCGCAGCTCGGCCGCGTGCAGATCGGCAACGATTGCGAGATCGGGGCCAACAGCACCATCGATCGTGGCGCCGGTCCCGACACCGTGATCGGCCCGGGCTGTTGGATTGATAATCTGGTGCAAATCGGGCACAACGTGACCATGGGGCGTGGCTGTATCGTCATTGCCCAGGCTGGCGTGGCCGGCTCGACCCAGCTCGGCGATTTCGTCGTGCTGGCGGCGCAAAGCGGCGTTGCCGGCCATCTCAAGATCGGCACCGGCGCGCGACTGGGCGCGAAATCGGGTGTGATGAACGATATTCCGGCTGGCGAAAGCCATTTCGGAATCCCGGCGGCGCCGGTGAAGCAGTATTTCCGTCAGGTGGCCACACTCAGGCGCCTGGCGCAGAAGAAGGGTGCGGACAATGAGTGAAGCCGAAACAGCCGTCAGCGTCGAAAGCATCGACATCCTGCGGATCATGGAAATGATCCCGCATCGGTATCCGATGCTGCTGATTGATCGTGTGATCGACCTGAGAGTCGGCAAGAGTGCGATCGGCATCAAGAACGTTACGATCAACGAGCCGCAGTTCACCGGCCACTTCCCGACCCAGCCGGTGATGCCGGGTGTCATGATCGTCGAAGCGATGGCGCAGACGGCGGCCGTGGTCGTGGTGCATAGCCTCGGCAAGGAAGCGGAGGGCAAGCTGGTCTATTTCATGACCATCGACGAAGCGCGCTTCCGCAAGCCGGTCACCCCCGGCGATCAGATGCATATCCATGTGTCGGCCGTGAAGCAGCGCGGCCCGGTCTGGAAATTCGAAGGCAAGGCCATGGTGGATGGCAAGCTCTCCGCCGAGGCGATCTTCTCCGCCATGATCCTCGACAGGAAGTAATCCACCCATGGCAAAGATCCATCCGACTGCGATCGTCGAGGACGGTGCCAAGCTGGGCGCTGATGTTCGCATCGGGCCCTATAGCGTGGTTGGCCCGCAGGTCGAACTGGCGGATGGCGTCGAACTGCTCAGCCATGCCGTCGTGGCCGGCATCACCAGCGTCGGCAGCGGCACGAAGATTTTCCCGTTCGCATCCGTCGGTCATGCGCCGCAGGACCTGAAATTCAAGGGCGAGCCGTCGCGTCTGGTGATCGGCAAGAACAACGTGATCCGCGAAGGCGTGACCATGAATCCGGGCACCGAAGGCGGCGGCATGCTGACCAAGGTGGGCGACAACTGCCTGTTCATGACCGGCGCCCATGTGGCGCATGATTGCCAGATGGGCAACAACATCGTCATGGCCAACAACGCGACCCTGGCCGGCCATATCGAAGTCGGCGATTTCGCCTTCGTCGGCGGTCTGGCGGCGATCCATCAGTTCTGCCGCATCGGGCCGCATGCCATGATCGGCGGCATGTCGGGTGTCGAGCAGGATGTCATTCCCTATGGCATGGTGATCGGCAATCGCGCGCATCTCACCGGCCTCAATCTCGTCGGCCTCAAGCGTCGCGGCTTTGAGCGCGAGGATATCGGCAAGCTGCGCGAAGCCTATGACGCGGTCTTTGCGCGCGGCGAGACGATGAGCAAGCGACTGGACGATGTCGCCGCGAAATTCGCCGGCATCCCCATTGTGCAGGAGCTGGTCGACTTCATCCGCAACGCCTCCAAGCGCGGCGTCTGCCAGCCGCAAGATGTCGCTGCAGCCTGAAGCCAGGCTGCCCAAGCTCGGTCTGATCGCCGGCGGCGGCCGGATTCCGGCCCTGATCCGCGACACCTGTCGCATCGAAGGCAGGCCGCTGTATATCGCAGCCCTGAATGGTTTCTGCGCGCCTGACACCGTCACTGGCGCTGATCATGGCTGGTTCGATCTGCCCCAGGTCGGCGCTTTGATGAAGGCACTGAAGTCTGCTGGCGTGCAGGAGGTCTGCCTCTGTGGCAGCGTCACTAAGCCGGATTTCTCGACTTTCAAGCCCGATCTCAAGGGCGCATTGCTGCTGCCGAGAATCCTGAAAGCAGCACTGACCGGTGATGATGCCATCCTGCGCGTCGTCATGGAGTCTTTCGAGCGCGAAGGTTTTCGCCCCATCGGTGCCGACGCGCTGATGTCGTCGCTGCTGGTGCGCGAGACAACCTACGGCAGCCATGTGCCGACAGCTGAACAGGCTGCCGATATGGCGGCGGCCCTGGCGGCAGCACGACAACTTGGCGCTGAAGATCGCGGACAGGCGGCCGTTGCCGCGCAGGGCCGGGTGGTCGGTCTGGAAGACGATGCCGGTACGGATGCCTTGTTGCGGCGCATGGCGATGGAGCCGGCGGCGCGCGGCGGCGTGCTGGTGAAATGCGCCAAACCGCAACAGGATCGCCGCGTCGATCTGCCGACGGTCGGCGTGACCACCGTTGAGAATGCGGTTGCCGCCGGCCTTGCCGGCATCGCCGTCGAGGCCGGAGCCGCGCTGATGGTCGATGCCGCAGCCACGGCGGCTGCCGCGGATCGCGCCGGCCTGTTCCTGATCGGATTGCGTTATGATCAGTAATCGCAAGCTGCGCGTTGCCGTGCTGGCCGGCGAGCCTTCGGGTGATGTGCTGGGCGCCAGCCTGATGCGTGCGTTGCGCGCCGAGACGAATGACCGTGTCGAGTTCATCGGCACCGGCGGCGCACTGATGGAAGCCGAAGGCCTGCACAGCCTGTTTCCGATTGCCGATATGGCCGTGATGGGGCTGGTCGAGATTCTGCCCAAAGCCCGTTTCCTGCTGAGCCGGATTGATCGAGCGGCGCAATTCGTGCTGGCTGAGTCACCCGATGTGCTGGTGACCATCGACAGCCCGGGCTACACCAAGCGCGTGATGGCGCGGCTGGCGGGTCGCAGCTTCCCCATCGTGCATTACGTCGCGCCGACAGTCTGGGCCTGGCGACCGGGCCGGGCGCGGCGCCTGGCGCAATTGTGCAACCATCTGCTGGCGCTGCTGCCCTTCGAGCCGCCGTATTTCGACGTCGTCGGCCTGCCGACCACTTTCGTTGGCCATTCCGCGGTCGAAACCCTGGCCGCGACCCGCAAGGCGGAAGCGGCAGCCGACGCGGCCGGGCAGGGCTTCCGTCAGCGACATGGTATTCCCGCGGATGCCCGGCTGCTGGCGCTGATGCCGGGCAGTCGCAAAGGCGAGGTGTCAAAACTGCTGCCGGTCTTTGCCGAGGTTTTGCAGCGGGTGAAAGCTGCCGGGATTGCACTACATCTCGTGATCCCCACGGTGGAAACCGTGTCGGACATGGTTGAGGCGGCGGTGCCGTCGCTGCCATTCCCGGCCACCGTGCTGAAGACCGCGCCAGAACGGAATGCAGCGATGCTGACAGCCGAAGTTGCGCTGGCCGCCTCCGGCACGGCGACACTGGAACTTGGCCTGGCCGGCACACCGACCGTGCTGGCCTATAAGGTGAACCCGCTCACGGCGGCGATCATGCGGCGCCTCATCAAGGTGCCCTATGTCGGGCTGGTGAATATCCTTCAGCAGCGCATCGTGATGCCGGAATTCCTGCAGCAGGACTGCACGGCCGAAAAGATCGCGCCGGCCCTGCTGCAGCTGCTGACCGACCCGGCCGCGCGCCAGCGCCAGATCGACGGCTGCGCGGCCGTGGCGGCACAGCTCGGTGCTGACGATCCCGTACCGCCAGCGCATCGCGCCGCTCGCGCCGTGCTGGCCGTGGCGGCCAAACGGTTGCCTCCGGCCGCCTGAACGCCCATATCATTGCCGATCCAGCCCCTCGGAGACATGCCATGAATGAGACCGCCCCGATCAGCAAACCTGCCGCGCAGGCCGGCAACTTCCAGATGCTGCACACCATGCTGCGTGTGCTGGATCTGGAAAAGTCGCTCGACTTCTATGTCGGCAAGCTCGGTATGACGCTGCTGCGCAAGACCGATTATCCGTCGGGCGAATTCACCCTGGCCTTCGTCGGCTACGGCGACGAGAAGAGCAACACGGTAATCGAGCTGACCCATAACTGGGGGCAGAAGGAACCGTACACGATCGGCACCGGCTTCGGGCATCTCGCGCTCGGCGTGCCGGATATCTATGGCGTCTGCAAGGTGCTGGAGGAGGCCGGGGTGAAGATTCCGCGCCCGCCCGGCCCGATGAAGCATGGCGGCAGCGTGATCGCCTTCATCGAAGACCCGGATGGCTACAAGATCGAGCTGATCGAACGCAAGCCGGCGTAAAAGAAAAAGCCCAGCGCGAGCTGGGCTTTTTTTATGGGGTGACCGTCACAGTTGCCTTCATCTTGGGATGAATGCGGCACTGGATGATGTATTCGCCCGGCTCCCGGAAGGCGACAGCGGTTTCAGATTCCGGCGCCTGCAGCCCAATGTCGAAGATGCCGCCCTTGCTGGGCGAATAGACATTATGCCCGAACGGATCTTCATTGCGGAAGGTGATCTGGCCGCCGGCCTTCACCGTGGCCTTGGCGGGCTTGAAAGCGATGCCCTGCTGCACGATCACGGTGCCGGTCTGCGCCTCGGCCAGCGGCGTGTAGAAACTGGCTACACCGCCGAGCGCGAGGCCAAGCAGTGCGGCAAAAAAGACGGCACCCTTGCGCATGGGATCAGCGACGCGGCGTCAGGACAGCGATGTCGATCACGCTGATCTTGCCGCTGCCGATGGCGCTGCCCTTGCCGATCTTGCCGGTGGCGACATCGAAGCGATGCAGCTGATTACCTGACACGGCAAAGCCGGAATATTCGTCCTTGGCGTCGGTATAGATATCGATGGAGTCGATGATCGTGCCGGGTTTGACGCCGGTCGGCGCGACGCTGCGCAGCACGCCGTCATTCGGCGGATCCTGCACAGCATAGGTGCCGTTCAGGCTGTCGATATCGAACAGCTGGGTCTGCGTCGCGCCGGCGAAGGAATTGATATAGGCGCCGGCATACACGCCGATCGGCGTGCCGGCATTGCGATCCTGCTGGCGATAGGCGAGCTTGCCGTCCACCACGGTCTGCCCGGTATCGACATTGACGCGCAGGTTCTGGCCCGTCGAGGCGATCACGCGCAGGCGGTCGGCCTGCGGGTTGAAATCGACCACCAGATGATCGATGGCATCGAGCGACACTGAAAGTTTCGACTTGCGGGTCGCAGCGCCGCTGGCCGTATCGACCGTATAGAGCGTGCCGTCATGGGCCAGCGCATAGAGCTTGCCATCGGCCGGACGCACGTCGATGCCCAGTAACTTGCCATCCACGCCGGTGATCGCCACGGTCTTCGTCTTACCCGGCGCTGTATCGCTGAACAGCAGCAACTGGTTGTTGCTGGTGAGGCCGGCCATGTCGAGGGCGAGTGCAGGGGCGGCGGCGAGCAGGGCAAACGTGCTGAGGGCGGCTGTGGTGGCGATACGCATTGTTCCTCCAGGGCAGGTTAATTCTAACTTATACGGAAGAACTAGGAGGCTGGATCACGAGCCTGTCAAGGGCAGCGAAATCAGGTCCCCGGCAGTCGAAGATTGAACATCACGGCGAGCTTTTGCTGCAGCTGGCCGGCCGAGAAGGGTTTGATGACATAGGCATCGACCTTGTTTTCGCGCGCTGTGACGACGAAGTCCTCGTTGGCATTTCCGGTCAGCATCAGGAAGGGCATGTTCTGCCATGTCTTACGGACATGCTTAAGCAGGTCGAGGCCTGTCACTTTCGGCATGTTCCAGTCCGACACAATCAGATCGAACTGAACCTGCGTTGAACTGAGCAGGTCGATGGCGGCCTGACCATCCTTGACGATTGTCAGATCGCGCACGCCGAGTTGGCGCAGTACGCTGGCGGCGAGGCGCTGGGCGAACATGTCGTCCTCCACCAGCAGCACGCGCAAACGCTCCAGACCAGGCAGTTTGTTATCCAGCATTCTTCAATCCTGCAGCCAGGTCCTGTCGCAATTCCATACTCCGGCCGCGCAGCCATGCCACCCCCGACTCGAGGGACAGCTTCAATGCTTCAGTGTAGCCATTTACAGCCGTCACGTCGCCCGCGATGCCGGCTTCCTCCAGGCTCTGGGACAGGCGCTGGACCTCGCGCAGACCCAGGCTGGCGGCGGAGCTTTTCAGGCTATGGCCAAGCTCAGCCATGCGGCCACAATGTTGATCTGCAGCGAACTCGGCCAGACCGGTACTGATTTCGGGAACCAGTTCCAAAAAGGTCGAGACCAGGTCCAGTGACATCTCGGCGCCCAGATCGCGGGTCAGTCCGTCCAGAGCGGTACTGTCGAATTCACCTTCCGGGCCGCCATAGGGCACCGGCTCCATGCCTTCGGCGGGCGCGTTGTGAGTGGCAAACCCCATAACGCGCCGCATCGCCTGATCCAGTGCTTCGGGCACAATCGGCTTGCCGACATAATCGTTCATCCCGGCAGCCAGGCAGCGCTCCACGCCGTCATGACTCAGCGACGCCGTCACCGCGATGATGCGGGTGTCGCGATGCGGCTCGGGCAGCCGGCGGATCGCGCGCGCGGCCGAGATACCATCCATCTCGGGCATATGCACATCCATCAGGATGACATCGAAGGGCGGTTCGGCCTGCGAGGCCGCCTCGACCGCCTGCCTGCCGTTGACCGCAAAGGCGACCTGATGCTTCTGCTCCATCAGGATGCCGGCCGCCACCTTGCGGTTCACCGGATTGTCCTCGGCGACCAGGATGCGCAATGAGGGCAGGGGCGTTTCGTCGGCACCCTTCTGCACAGCCAGCGGTTCGGTGCCGGCCATCAGAGGCAGGCGGAACCAGAATGTGCTGCCTTTGCCGACTTCGCTTTCGACGCCGATATCGCCATCCATCGCCTCGACTAGGCGCTTGCAGATCGCAAGACCGAGGCCGGTGCCGCCGAAGCGGCGGGTGATGGAAGAGTCGGCCTGGGCGAAGCTGCCGAACAGCTTGCCAAGACCTTCCTTCGAGATGCCAACGCCGGTGTCGCGGATCTCAAAGCGGACCGTCGGCGTAGCATCCCGTGCAACATGCTCGGCGCGCACCATCACATCGATCCGGCCGCTCTCGGTGAACTTGATCGCATTGTTGAGAAGATTGAGCACGATCTGGCGCAGGCGGTTCGGATCGCCGACCAGATAGCGTGGCAGATGCGGATCGATCTCGGCGTTGATCTGCAGGCCCTTTTCCTCGGCGCGGTTCCGCATCAGGGTCAGCGAAGCCGACACCACGCGATTGAGGTCGTAGTCGATCTTTTCAACATCGACGCGGCCGGCTTCCAGCTTCGAGAAATCGAGGATGTCGTTGAGGATCACCAGCAGGGCTTCTGCAGAGTCGAGTACCGTGCCGGCGAGGTTGCGCTGTTCGGAATTGAGCGGCGTCTTGGTCAGCAGGCGGGTGAGGCCGAGTACGCCGTTCATCGGCGTGCGGATTTCATGGCTCATCATGGCCAGAAATTCCGACTTGGCCTTGGTGGCGGCCTCGGCGCGCTCGCGGGCGATCTGCAGGTCTTCCATGGCCTGACGGAACACACGGAGCGCAGACGCCATCTGACCGATTTCGTCCTGGCGTTTCAGCTTGGGCAGGCTCAGCCCCGTCTCGCCCTTGGCGAGGCGGAACATCGCGCTGGTCATCGAGCCGAGCGGTGCGACGATGTTGCGGATCAGCAGCAGTGAGACAAGAAGAATGACCACGGCCAGTGCCGCGATCATCATCAGTGTCTGGTCCTTGGTCTGCTGGATGGTCGCCTCAGCCTCGCTGCGGAAGATAAAACCGTCTTCGGCTGCGAGCTGGGTGAGGATTTCCAGCGCCTCGGTGATCTCGCCGGCAATCGCCTCCCGGGTCTGCAGCAGTTCGGTGCGTTCGCGGCTGCCGGGCGGTTGTTCCAGAGCGCGCAGGGCTGAATCGAGCCACAAGCTATTCAGTGTGCGGATTTCCTCGCCGTATTTGCGGATGCCAGGATTGAGGCCGCGTTCTTCTGCCACGGCGATATCGGAAATGAAGTCTTCGTTGCGGCTGCGGATGTCGTCGGCATGTTCGCCGCTGTCGACGACATGGCTCTCGGCAGCGATTTCGCGCGTCAGCAATTCCTGGGTGACGAAACTGGTTTGCGCCAGCCGGGCATAGTTGATGGTCATCAGCGGCTGGTCATACAGCCGGATCACGAGGTCGCCGACCGATTGCACCGCCCAGAAGGCGGCGAGCCCAAGACCGGCTGCGGTCAGGACGGAGATGGCAAGGGCAGCAGCCAGTTTAAGGCGCACACTCAGGTGCATGAGGGGTCCCGGTTCGCCAGTGCGATTTCCGCCGATGGTATTGCGGTTCGGCCGGATTATCGAGGGATGTAAGACCCGGAAAAACAAAGGGCCGCCCGAAGGCGGCCCTGAAGCGATACAGGAAGGTGAGGCGGGGTTACAGCCGGACCGCGATCAGTGCGATGGCCAGGCCGATCATGGCCAACCAGCCCCAGAACCGCGGCTGGCGCAGCAGGGATTGCGGCGTCATCCGGTTGTCGTTGGCGGCGGCCGGCAGATCCAGATAGCCCGGACGCAACCAGCCGTAGCCGGTGGCCCGGGTTCCCGAGGGCGGTTGACCGCCATGCTGCTCCGCCCGCTTGCCCATGCGGCCCGCCTCCCAACGGTGCCGTGAAGTCCGCGCCAATAATCCGAGGATTACTTGCGCTTGTCGAGCGGAATATAGGCCCGCTTGGTCGCGCCGGTATAGAGCTGGCGGGGACGGCCGATCTTCTGGGCCGGATCCTCGATCATTTCGTTCCACTGGGAGATCCAGCCGACGGTGCGCGCCAGCGCGAACAGTGCGGTGAACATCGCGGTCGGGAAGCCCATGGCGCGCAGGATGATGCCCGAATAGAAGTCGACATTCGGATACAGCTTCTTGGAGACGAAGTAGTCGTCTTCCAGCGCAATGCGCTCCAGCTCCATGGCCATCTTCAGCAGCGGCTCGTCCTTGACGCCCAGCTCTTCCAGAACCTCGTAGCAGGTCTCGCGCATCACCTTGGCGCGCGGGTCGTAGTTCTTGTAGACGCGATGGCCGAAGCCCATCAGGCGGAAGCCCGAATTCTTGTCCTTGGCCTTCTTCACGGCTTCGCCGACCTTGTCGACCGAACCGATCTCTTCCAGCATCTTCAGCACGGCTTCGTTGGCGCCGCCATGAGCGGGGCCCCAGAGGCAGGCGATGCCGGCCGCGATGCAGGCAAACGGATTGGCGCCCGACGAACCGGCGAGGCGCACGGTCGAGGTCGAGGCATTCTGCTCGTGATCGGCATGCAGGATGAAGATGCGGTCCATGGCGCGCGCCAGAACCGGGCTCATCTTGTAGGGCTCGGCCGGAACGCCGAAGGTCATCTGCAGGAAGTTCTCAGCATAGCCGAGATCATTGCGCGGATACATGAACGGCTGGCCAATCGAATACTTGTAGGCCATCGCCGCAATGGTCGGCATCTTCGCGATCAGGCGATGCTGCGCGATCATGCGCTGCTTCGGATCGTCGTAGTCGGTCTGGTCGTGATAGAAGGCGGAGAGCGCGCCCACCACGCCGCACATCACGGCCATCGGATGCGCGTCACGACGGAAGCCGCGGAACAGGAAATGGATCTGTTCATGCAGCATCGTGTGATTGGTGATCGAGCTTTCGAAGCTCTTCTTCTGCGCGGGGTTCGGCAGTTCGCCGTTCAGCAGCAGGTAGCAGGTTTCGAGGAAGGTCGACTTCTCGGCCAGGTCGGCGATGTCGTAGCCGCGATACAGCAGCACGCCTTCATCGCCATCGATATAGGTGATCTTCGACTCAGTGCTGGCGGTCGAGGTGAAGCCCGGGTCGTAGGTGAAGTGACCGGTCTCGGCATAGAGCTTTCGGATATCGATCACCGACGGGCCGACCGAACCGTCCAGCATGGGAAGTTCGATGGTCTTTCCGGTATTCGGGTCGGTAAGCGTAACGGGCTTGCTGCCGGTGGTCATTCGGGTACCCCCAGGTTGGGACTGCATTATGTGTTTGTAGTGGCGACACTATAGGGTGCTGGTCGCGCCGGAGAAAAGTCTTTCCCCACTCGCAAAATATCCGACCTTGGATGAATAAATTTCCTGCCGCTGCTTCGCGTTACGGCGGCGTAACTCTGCATTTGCATCCATACATTGTCGTGCTAGGGCTGGCGTAACTTTCTTACACTGCCCTGGAGATGAATGCTCATGCTCAACGCGGATGCCCTCGATACTCTGTTCCGAACCGCACGCACCCATAACGGCTGGCTGGACCAGCCAGTGACCGACGAGGATCTGCACCGGCTCTACGATCTGATGAAGATGGCGCCGACCAGCGCCAACTGCTCTCCGGCCCGCATTGTCTTTGTGCGTTCAGCGAACGCAAAGGCTCGTCTCAAACCGGCGCTGAGCCCGGGCAACCTGGAAAAGACCATGGCGGCCCCGGTCACGGCGATCATCGGCTATGACCTTCAGTTTGCGGAGCATATGCCCCGGCTGTTCCCCCACAACCCGGACGCCAGGAACTGGTTCAACGACCCGAAGGTGGCCGAGGCGGTGGCTTTCCGTAACGGAACCCTGCAGGGCGCCTATTTCATCCTGGCCGCCCGGGCGGTGGGACTGGATACCGGGCCGATGTCGGGCTTCGACAATGCCCAGGTGGACGCCGAGTTCTTCCCGGGCGGTCGGGTCCGCTCGAACTTCCTTTGCAACCTCGGTCATGGCGATTCTAGCAAGCTGTTTGCCCGCAGCCCGCGGCTGGACTTCAGCGAGGCCTGTCAAGTTCTTTAAGTGTTCTTATGGGGCTCGCATACGGCCAGGTGGAGAAGGGGCGGAATACCGGTCTTTATGCGCACTATTGCGCGCTGCGAAAAAGATGGCGAGAAACCCGGAAATCGCCCTTGACCGGGTCCGGTCCGCTGAGTAATGTCCGCCCCGCGATTCGACCGGTCTGTAGGGAACTTTCCTAAACGCGGTCGATGAACAGCGGGCCTCCGTAGCGCTCACGTCGAGGCTAGCTAACGCACTGGACATAATGACCCCTCTCCGCGGCCAATGGGCCGCAAGGATGGGTCTGGAGCGGAAGTTTTGAGGCGGATTGCCAGGCTTGTAAGAGCCGCTGGTGGTTCGCCTTGGTGTTTTTTTATGTGTTGGACCAACTTGGCGGAGTTTCAACTCGTATGCCGACTATCAACCAGCTGATCCGCAAGCCGCGTCACCCGAAGCCGGTTCGTGACAAGGTCCCCGCGCTGCAGGAATGCCCGCAGCGTCGCGGTGTTTGCACACGCGTCTACACGACGACCCCGAAGAAGCCGAACTCGGCGCTTCGTAAGGTTGCCCGCGTGCGCCTGACCAATGGCTTCGAAGTCACCAGCTATATTCCTGGCGAAGGCCATAACCTGCAGGAACACTCGGTGGTGATGATCCGCGGCGGCCGCGTGAAGGATCTTCCCGGCGTTCGCTATCACATCATCCGCGGCGTGCTCGACACGCAGGGCGTCAAGGACCGCAAGCAGCGCCGTTCGAAGTACGGCGCGAAGCGTCCGAAGTAATTCAGGAGAGACACGATGTCGCGTCGCCACGCAGCTGAAAAGCGCGAGATTCTTCCGGATCCGAAGTTCGGTGATCTCGTTCTCACCAAGTTCATGAACATGCTGATGTACGACGGCAAGAAGTCTGCCGCCGAAGCCATCATCTACGGCGCCTTGGACCGCATCAAGGCGAAGTCCGGCAACGATCCGGTCAAGATGTTCCACGATGCGCTGAACAACGTGCGCCCGCAGATCGAAGTGCGTTCGCGTCGCGTCGGCGGTGCCACCTATCAGGTGCCGGTGGAAGTGCGTCATGACCGTGGCCAGGCTCTCGCGATCCGCTGGCTGATCTCGGCCGCCCGTTCGCGCGGCGAGAACACCATGATCGACCGTCTGTCGGGCGAGCTGCTCGATGCCGCCAACAATCGTGGCGGTTCGGTCAAGAAGCGCGAAGACACCCATCGCATGGCAGAGGCCAACAAGGCCTTCTCGCATTACCGCTGGTAAGAGCGGCTTAGAGTTTCGGAGATCGTCATGCCTCGCACTACTCCCTACGAGCGCTACCGCAATATCGGCATCATGGCCCACATCGATGCCGGCAAGACCACGACCACGGAGCGCGTGCTTTACTATACCGGCCGTTCGCACAAGATCGGCGAAGTCCATGATGGCGCTGCCACGATGGACTGGATGGAGCAGGAGCAGGAGCGCGGCATCACGATCACGTCGGCCGCTACCACCTGCTTCTGGAACGACCACCGCATCAACATCATCGACACCCCCGGCCACGTCGACTTCACCATTGAAGTTGAGCGTTCGCTGCGCGTACTCGACGGCGCGGTCTGCCTGTTCGACGGCGTTGCCGGCGTTGAGCCGCAGTCGGAGACCGTGTGGCGTCAGGCTGACAAGTACGGCGTGCCGCGCATGTGCTTCGTCAACAAACTCGACCGCATGGGCGCAAACTTCTTCCGCTGCGTCGACATGATCGTTGACCGTCTGGGCGCGACCCCGCTGGTGCTGACGCTGCCGATCGGCTCGGAAGCCGACTTCAAGGGCGTGGTCGACCTGGTGCGCAACCGCGCGATCATCTGGAAGGATGAGAGCCTGGGTGCCGAGTTCTTCTACGACGAGATTCCGGCCGATCTGAAGGAACAGGCTGCCGAGTGGCGCCAGAAGATGATCGATGTCGCCCTGGAAATGGACGACACGGCGCTGGAAGCCTATCTCGAAGGCAATGAGCCGGACGAGAAGACGCTGACTGCCTGCATCCGCAAGGGCACCATTGCTTCCAAGTTCGTGCCCGTGCTCTGCGGCTCGGCCTTCAAGAATAAGGGCGTGCAGCCGCTGCTCGATGCCGTCATCGACTACCTGCCGTCGCCGGTGGATGTCGAAGGCGTGAAGGGCCTGAAGCCCGGCAGCGATGAAGAGATGGTTCGCAAGACCTCGGACGACGAGCCGTTCTCGGGTCTCGCCTTCAAGATCATGAACGATCCCTTCGTTGGTTCGCTCACCTTCGTGCGCATCTACTCGGGCGTTCTGGAAGCCGGTTCGGGCGTCCTGAACACCGTGAAGGACAACCGCGAGCGTATCGGCCGCATGCTGCAGATGCATGCGAACACCCGCGAAGAAATCAAGGAAGCCCGCGCCGGCGACATCGTCGCGCTGGCCGGCCTGAAGAACACCACCACGGGCGACACGCTCTGCGATCCGAACCATCCGATCGTGCTCGAGCGTATGGAATTCCCCGAGCCGGTCATCGAGGTCGCGGTTGAGCCGAAGACCAAGAACGACCAGGAGAAGATGGGCCTCGCGCTCAATCGTCTCGCTGCCGAGGATCCGTCCTTCCGCGTTTCGGTCGACCATGAGAGCGGCCAGACCGTGATCAAGGGCATGGGCGAACTTCACCTCGAAATCCTCGTCGACCGCATGCGTCGCGAGTTCAAGGTCGAAGCCAATGTCGGCGCCCCGCAGGTTGCTTATCGCGAAGCTCTGACCAAGACCGCCGAAATCGACTACACCCACAAGAAGCAGTCGGGCGGTTCGGGCCAGTTCGCCCGCGTCAAGCTGCGCTTCGAGCCGCTGGAGCCCGGTCAGGGCGTGCAGTTCGAAAACGACGTCGTCGGCGGCAACGTGCCGAAGGAATACGTCCCGGCCGTTGAAAAGGGCATCCGCCAGATCGCCGCTTCGGGCGTGCTGGCCGGCTTCCCGGTCATCGACTTCAAGGTCACGCTGTATGACGGCGCGTACCATGACGTTGACTCCTCGGCGCTCGCCTTCGAGATCGCTGCCCGTGCGGCGTTCCGCGAAGTTGCGCCGAAGGCCGGTGCCAAGCTGCTCGAGCCGATCATGCGCGTCGAAGTCGTCGCGCCGGAAGAGTTCGTCGGCGACGTGATGGGCGACCTGTCGTCCCGCCGCGGTCAGCTGACCGGCACCGAACCGCGCGGCAACGCGCAGGTCATCAATGCCATGGTGCCGCTGGCCAACATGTTCGGCTACGTGAACAACCTGCGCTCGATGACCCAGGGCCGCGCGCAGTACACCATGACTTTCGATCACTACGCCCAGGTGCCGCAGAACGTGTCTGACGAAGTGTTGGCGAAGCTCGCCGGCTGATCTTCTGAAAAACACGAACGCATCGACGCAGATATATCCGACTAGCGGAGAAGTAAAATGAGCAAGGCAAAGTTTGAGCGTAACAAGCCGCACTGCAACATTGGCACGATCGGCCACGTCGATCATGGCAAGACGTCGCTGACGGCAGCCATCACGAAGGTCCTGGCGGAGAGCGGCGGCGCGTCGTTCACGGCGTATGACCAGATCGACAAGGCGCCGGAAGAGAAGGCGCGCGGCATCACGATCTCGACGAGCCATGTCGAGTACGAGACCGCCAATCGCCACTATGCGCATGTCGACTGCCCGGGCCACGCTGACTATGTGAAGAACATGATCACCGGCGCTGCCCAGATGGACGGCGCGATCCTGGTCGTGTCGGCGGCTGACGGCCCGATGCCGCAGACCCGCGAGCACATCCTGCTGGCCCGCCAGGTCGGCGTGCCGTCGCTGGTGGTGTTCATGAACAAGTGCGACATGGTGGACGACGCCGAACTGCTCGACCTGGTCGAGCTGGAAGTGCGCGAGCTGCTGTCGAAGTACGATTTCCCGGGCGACGACATTCCGATCGTGCGCGGTTCGGCGCTGGCCGCTCTGGAAGACAGCAACAAGGAGCTGGGCCACGACGCGATCCTGAAGCTGATGGCTGAGGTCGATCGCTACATCCCGCAGCCGGAGCGTCCGAAGGACAAGCCGTTCCTGATGCCGGTGGAAGACGTGTTCTCGATCTCGGGCCGTGGCACTGTGGTGACCGGTCGCGTCGAGCGCGGCATCGTCAAGGTCGGTGAGGAAGTCGAGATCGTCGGCCTGAAGGCGACGGTGAAGACGGTCGTGACCGGCGTTGAAATGTTCCGCAAGCTGCTGGATAGCGGCGAGGCCGGCGACAACATCGGCGCGCTGCTGCGCGGCGTGCAGCGTGAGGACGTCGAGCGCGGCCAGGTTCTGGCCAAGCCGGGTTCGATCACCCCGCACACCAAGTTCACGGCGGAAGCCTACATCCTGACCAAGGAAGAGGGCGGTCGTCATACCCCGTTCTTCACCAACTATCGTCCGCAGTTCTACTTCCGCACCACCGACGTGACCGGTGTTGTGTCGCTGCCGGCCGGTGTCGAGATGGTGATGCCGGGCGACAACGTGTCGATGGAAGTCGAGCTGATCGCGCCGATCGCCATGGATGAAGGCCTGCGTTTCGCCATCCGCGAAGGCGGTCGTACCGTCGGCGCCGGCGTCGTCGCCAAGATCGTCGCGTAATTGCGCTGATCTCGGTCTGACGCGCGATGCAGGGGTGTAGCTCAACTGGCTAGAGCACCGGTCTCCAAAACCGGGGGTTGGGGGTTCGACTCCCTCCGCCCCTGCCAGCGTGGCAGACGTAAACGAGTTAGAGTTTAGGATAACAAGGCGATGGCGAAAGTCAGTCCGATCGAGTTCTTCCGGCAGGTCCGGCAGGAGACCGCAAAGGTCACCTGGCCGAGCCGTAAGGAAACCCTGATCACCACGGCCATGGTGTTCGTGATGGGACTGGTCGCCGCTGTGTTCTTTTTTGTGGTCGACACGATCCTGCGCTACGGCGTGCAGTTGATCCTCGGCCTGGGGAGCTAAAGACGATGACGGCGCGCTGGTACATCGTCCATGTCTACGCGAACTTCGAGAAGAAGGTCGCGCAGGCGATCCGCGATGGCGCGGCACAGAAGGGCATGGCCGAGCATTTCGAAGAAGTGCTGGTGCCGACCGAGGAAGTGGTGGAAGTCCGCCGCGGCCAGAAGGTGAATGCCGAACGCAAGTTCTTCCCCGGCTATGTGCTGGTGAAGATGAACCTGACCGACGAGACCTATCACCTCGTCAAGAATACGCCGAAGGTCACCGGCTTCCTGAGTTCTGGCGGCAAGCCTGCCCCGATCACGGAAGCCGAAGCGCAGCGTGTGGCCAACCAGGTAAAGGAAGGCGTGGAACATCCCAAGCCTTCGGTCACCTTCGAGGTTGGCGAGCAGGTGCGTGTGGCCGATGGCCCGTTCACGTCGTTCTCCGGCGTGGTGGAGGAAGTGGACGAAGAGCGCGCCCGCCTGAAGGTGGCAGTGTCGATCTTCGGTCGCGCCACCCCGGTGGAGCTGGAATACAGCCAGGTCGAGAAGCTCTGATCTGACTGCTTGAGTACCCCGGCAGCGTATCGCCGGGTTCACCGTGTGGGAGACAGCTAAGGTCCTTGTTCGCCGGACCGACCCGTCGCACCACGCAATCCGCTAACGAGAGGCCCCTTAGCAAACAGGGCGTCTCTCAGGCAGGAAAGGAAAGAGTATGGCGAAGAAGATTGATGGTTACATCAAGCTGCAGGTTCCGGCCGGCAAGGCCAACCCGTCGCCGCCGATTGGTCCGGCTCTCGGCCAGCGCGGCGTCAACATCATGGAATTCTGCAAGGCCTTTAACGCGCAGACCAAGGACCTCGAGCAGGACATGCCGATTCCGGTGGTGATCACCGTGTATTCGGACCGTTCGTTCACCTTCATCACCAAGACCCCGCCGGTGACCTACTTCCTGAAGAAGGCCGCCAACATCAAGTCCGGTTCGAAGACGACCGGTCGTGGTGACAAGGTCGGTTCGGTGACGATGGACCAGGTGCGCGAGATCGCCAAGCAGAAGATGAAGGATCTCAACGCGCACGACGTTGATGCGGCAGCCCGCATGATCGTTGGTTCGGCCCGCTCGATGGGCCTGGACGTTAGCGGCGAATAAGGGGAGATCCGGATATGAGCAAGGGTAAGCGTTACACTGCCGCCGCCAAGACGGTGAACCCCGACCAGCGCTACGGCCTGGAAGAGGCCGTGAAGATGGTCAAGGCGAATGCCAAGGCCAAGTTCGACGAGACCATCGAGATTGCGATGAACCTCGGCGTCGATCCGCGTCATGCCGACCAGATGGTCCGCGGCGTGGTGACCATGCCGTCGGGCACCGGCAAGACCGTGCGCGTCGCCGTCTTCGCCAAGGGTCCGAAGGCCGAGGAAGCCAAGAAGGCCGGTGCCGACCTGGTCGGCGCCGACGATCTGGCCGAAATCATCAACACCGGCAAGATCGAATTCGATCGCTGCATCGCCACGCCTGACATGATGGCCGTGGTGGGCAAGCTCGGTAAGGTGCTGGGCCCGCGCGGCCTGATGCCGAACCCGAAGCTGGGCTCGGTGACCATGGACGTTGCCGGCGCCGTCAAGGCAGCCAAGGGCGGCCAGGTCGAGTTCCGCGTCGAGAAGGCGGGCCTGGTTCAGGCCGGTATCGCCAAGGCATCGTTCACCGAGGCGCAGATCCTCGCGAACGTGAAGGCCTTCCTCGATGCCGTGAACAAGGCCAAGCCGACCGGCGTGAAGGGTCATTACGTGAAGAAGATCGCGCTCACCTCGACCATGGGTCCGGGCGTGCGCGTCGATCTGTCCGATGCGATGGGCGGCGACAGCAAGGCTGCTGCCTAACATCGAATGAGTTTCGCCGGACCTTCCTTCGGGAGGGGCCGGCGAAGCGGTATTTCGGGAAACCGCAATACCGCAACCTGTCCGAGACTGCAGGCCCCCGGAAGCTTTCGAGCCGAAGGGTTTAATGGACATGGCCACCTGCATAGACGGGGAAGAGAATTTTCGATGAGCCCAACGATTGTTGGCTCCGCGAAGGTTCGAGCCCTGGGACAGGCGAACCGGGTGATCGGTTTGCCGCAGACGGTGAGGTCGGAAACGACGCAGCCGTGGCGACCAGTCGATCGCTCAAGTGCCAACCAGGATCGGATGAAAAATCCGGTTCCTTGTTTAGGAGACGAACAGTGGATCGTGCTCAAAAACAGGAGATGGTGACCACCCTCAACAAGGTCTTTAACCAGGCCGAAGTTGTCGTGGTAACCCAGAACGCCGGTCTGACCGTCGCTCAGGTAACTGAGCTGCGTCGTCAGATGAAGGCGGCTGGCGCCAGCTTCAAGGTCGCGAAAAACCGTCTTGTCTGCCTCGCCCTCGAGGGCACGCCCTACGCATCCCTGAAGAACCTCTTCAAGGGTCCGACCGGCATTGCTTATGCCAATGATCCGGTCGCAGCAGCGAAGGTCGCCGTGGAATTCGCCAAGAAGAACGAGAAGTTCCTCGTTATTGGCGGCGCCATGGGCGAAACCGTCCTGAATGCTGATGGTGTGAAAGCCTTGGCGACCTTGCCGTCGCTCGACGAACTGCGCGGCAAGATCATCGGCCTGCTCAATGCGCCTGCGACCAAGGTCGCCGGCGTCGTGCAGGCGCCGGCTGGCCAGTTGGCCCGCCTGCTCAATGCGTATGCCACCAAGGGTTAAGGCCGCAAGCCGAACCGTTACTATCTAACCAGGTATCGAACCTACACACTTAGGAGTCACTCAAATGGCTGATTTGAACAAGATCGTTGACGAACTGTCGACTCTCACCGTCCTGGAAGCTGCTGAGCTTGCCAAGCTTCTCGAAGAGAAGTGGGGCGTCTCGGCTGCTGCTCCGGTTGCCGTTGCCGCTGCTGCCGGCGCTGCTGCCCCGGCCGCTGAAGAGAAGACCGAGTTCAACGTGATCCTCGCCGATGCCGGCGCGAACAAGATCAACGTGATTAAGGAAGTCCGTGCGATCACGGGCCTGGGCCTCAAGGAAGCCAAGGACCTGGTCGAGGGCGCTCCGAAGGCCGTCAAGGAAGGCGTCAACAAGGACGACGCCGCCAAGATCAAGGCCCAGCTCGAAGCCGCTGGCGCCAAGGTCGAAGTCAAGTAATACGCGTAACGGCGAGGGGGCGGGTCCGGTGTGGACCTGCCCCCTCGTTGCCCTGAAAGATGGGCCGCCCTATATCAGGGACCTATTTTCAAATCACACCCCGGCCGCCGCGGAATTTGGCGGGTCGATGCAGTACCGGATCTTTGGGCGCGGCGATCGCCCGGCGGGATTAACAGGCTCGCGAAATTCATCGCTGGTCCGGCACTGCGCAGCGTGACAGACGCTGCCTCTATAGAGATTTGGGACAGACATGACCTTGTCGTTCACCGGCCGCAAGCGCGTTCGCAAAAGCTTCGGACGCATCCCGTCCGTCACCTCGATGCCCAACCTGATCGAGGTTCAGAAAAGCTCCTACGACAGTTTCCTGATGATGAACGACGCTGGCGACCAGCGTCCCGACGCCGGCCTGCAGTCGGTGTTCAAGTCGGTTTTCCCGATCAAGGATTTCAGCGACACCTCGTCGCTCGAATTCGTCAAGTACGAGTTCGAAGCCCCCAAGTATGATGTCGACGAGTGCATGCAGCGCGGCATGACCTTTGCCGCGCCGCTGAAGGTGACGCTCCGCCTGATCGTCTTCGAAGTCGATCCCGATACCCAGGCCAAGTCGGTCAAGGGCATCAAGGAGCAGGATGTCTACATGGGCGACATGCCGCTCATGACCGACAAGGGCACCTTCATCATCAACGGCACCGAGCGCGTCATCGTTTCGCAGATGCATCGCAGCCCGGGCGTGTTCTTCGACCACGACAAGGGCAAGACCCATTCGTCGGGCAAGTATCTCTACACCGCCCGCGTGATCCCGTATCGCGGCTCGTGGCTCGACTTCGAATTCGACGCCAAGGACATCGTGCATGTCCGCATCGACCGTCGCCGCAAGCTGCCCGTCACCACGCTGTTCTTCGCGCTCGGCCTGACCCAGGAAGAGATCCTGGATTCCTTCTACAAGAAGGTGATCTACAAGCGCGACAAGAAGGGCTGGCGCGTCGACTATAACGCCGAGCGTATGCGCGGCGTCCGCGTCAACAACGACCTGATCAATGCCAAGACCGGCAAGGTCATGGTCGAGGCCGGCACCAAGATCACCCCGCGCCTGGCCAAGAAGCTGGCGGAAGAGGGCCTCAAGGAGCTGCTCGTTTCGCCGGAAGACATGGTCGGCAAGTTCAACTCGCTCGACATCGTCAACGAAGAGAGCGGTGAAATCTATCTCGAGGCGGGCGAAGAGCTCGACGTCAAGAAGATCGATCTGCTGGAAGCCGCCGGTATCGAGCAGATCTCGGTGCTCGACGTCGACCACGTCACCATCGGCGCCTATATCCGCAACACCATGGTCGCCGACAAGCACCAGGGCCGCGAGCAGGCGCTGTTCGAAATCTACCGCGTGATGCGTCCGGGCGAGCCGCCGACGATGGACACCGCCGAGGCGCTGTTCCACGGCCTGTTCTTCGATCCGGAGCGCTACGATCTCTCGGCCGTTGGCCGCGTGAAGATGAACGCCCGCCTCAACCTCGAGGCTGACGACACCGTTCGCGTGCTGCGTACCGAAGACATCCTGGCCTGCGTGCGCACCCTGACCGAACTCAAGGACGGTCGCGGCGAAATCGACGACATCGACCATCTCGGCAACCGCCGCGTCCGCTCGGTCGGCGAGCTGATGGAAAACCAGTACCGCATCGGCCTGGTGCGCATGGAGCGTGCGATCCGCGAGCGTATGAGCTCGGTCGAGATCGACACGGTCATGCCGCATGACCTGATCAATGCCAAGCCGGCTGCCGCTGCCGTGCGCGAGTTCTTCGGCTCGAGCCAGCTGTCGCAGTTCATGGACCAGACCAACCCGCTGTCGGAAATCACCCACAAGCGCCGCCTCTCGGCGCTTGGCCCGGGCGGTCTGACCCGCGAGCGCGCCGGCTTCGAGGTGCGCGACGTGCATCCGACGCATTACGGCCGCATCTGCCCGATTGAGACGCCGGAAGGCCCGAATATCGGTCTGATCAACTCGCTGGCTACCTATGCCCGCGTCAACCAGTACGGCTTCATCGAGAGCCCGTATCGCCGCGTGCGCGACGGCAAGGTCACTGACGAAGTGATCTATCTGACCGCGATGGAAGAGGGCAAGTACACCATCGCCCAGGCCAATGCGGAGATCGATCCGAAGGGCAAGCTGATGGGCGACCTGGTGTCGTGCCGTCGCAATGGCGACTTCGTGATGGTGCGTCCTGAAGGCATCGACTTCATGGACGTGTCGCCGAAGCAGCTGGTCTCGGTCGCCGCGGCGCTGATCCCGTTCCTCGAGAACGACGACGCCAACCGCGCGCTGATGGGCTCGAACATGCAGCGTCAGGCCGTGCCGCTGGTGCGCGCCGAGGCGCCGCTGGTCGGTACCGGAATGGAAGAGGTTGTGGCCCGCGATTCCGGCGCCACCATTGTCGCCAAGCGCTCGGGCGTGGTCGACCAGATCGACGGTACCCGTATTGTCGTCCGCGTGTCGGAAGAGACCGACATGTCGAAGTCGAACGTCGACATCTACAAGCTGCTGAAGTTCCAGCGCTCGAACCAGAATACCTGCATCACCCAGCGTCCGCTGGTGAAGGTGGGCGATCAGGTTCAGGCCGGCGACATCATCGGCGACGGTCCGTCGACCGAGCTGGGCGAACTGGCGCTGGGCCGCAACGTGCTCGTCGCCTTCATGCCCTGGAACGGCTACAACTTCGAAGATTCGATCCTGATCAGCGAGCGTATCGCCAAGGACGACGTCTTCACCTCGATCCATATCGAGGAATTCGAAGTGATGGCCCGTGACACCAAGCTGGGCCCTGAGGAAATCACCCGCGACATCCCGAACGTGGGCGAAGAAGGCCTCAAGAACCTCGACGAAGCCGGCATCGTCTATATCGGCGCCGAAGTGCATCCTGGCGACATCATGGTCGGCAAGATCACGCCGAAGGGCGAAAGCCCGATGACGCCGGAAGAGAAGCTGCTGCGCGCCATCTTCGGCGAAAAGGCTTCGGATGTCCGTGACAGCTCGCTGCGCGTGCCGCCGGGCGTGTCCGGTACGGTCGTGGAAGTGCGCGTCTTCTCGCGTCATGGCGTCGAGAAGGACGAGCGCGCGCTCGCCATCGAACGCGCCGAGATCGAGCGCCTGGCCAAGGACCGCGACGACGAAAAGGCGATCATCGAGCGCGCCATCTATGGCCGCCTGAAGGAGCTGCTGCTCGGCAAGCAGGCCGACAAGGGCCCGAAGGGCTTCAAGGACGGCGGCAAGATCGACGAGGCAGTGCTCGCCGAACTGACCCCCGGCCAGTGGTGGCAGATCAGCGTCAAGCACGAAAAGTCGATGTCCGACATCGAGGCGCTGAAGAAGCAGTATGACGCGGCCACCGGCCGCATTCAGAAGCGCTTCGAGGACAAGGTCGAGAAGCTGCAGCGCGGCGACGAACTGCCCCCGGGCGTGATGAAGATGGTCAAGGTCTTCGTGGCGGTGAAGCGCAAGCTGCAGCCGGGCGACAAGATGGCCGGCCGTCACGGCAACAAGGGTGTCGTGTCGCGCATCGTGCCTGAAGAAGACATGCCCTATCTCGAGGACGGCCAGCCGGTCGACATCGTGCTGAATCCGCTGGGCGTGCCGTCGCGCATGAACGTCGGTCAGATCCTTGAGACGCATCTTGGCTGGGCTTCGGCCGGTCTCGGCCGCCAGATCGGCGAGATGCTCGACAAGGTCAACCGCAACGCGGCCAAGGCGGCCGACCTGCGCACGATCATGAAGGGCATTTACTCGAAGCAGGAATATGCCGACAAGATCAATGATCTGTCGGATGATCAGGTGCTCGAGCTCAGCTCCAACCTGCGTCGCGGTGTGCCAATGGCCACACCGGTCTTCGATGGCGCGCATGAGCCCGACATCGTCGAGATGCTGGAGAAGGCTGGCTTCCACACCTCGGGTCAGTCGACCCTGGTGGATGGTCGCACCGGCGAGCCGTTCGATCGCAAGGTGACCGTCGGCTACATCTACATGCTGAAGCTGCACCACCTGGTCGACGACAAGATCCACGCCCGTTCGATCGGTCCCTACAGCCTCGTCACCCAGCAGCCGCTGGGCGGCAAGGCCCAGTTCGGCGGTCAGCGCTTCGGCGAAATGGAAGTCTGGGCGCTGCAGGCCTATGGCGCTGCCTACACCCTGCAGGAAATGCTGACTGTGAAGTCGGACGACGTGGCTGGCCGCTCGAAGGTTTACGAGTCGATCGTGCGCGGCGACACCAACTTCGAGGCAGGCATCCCTGAATCGTTCAACGTGCTGGTCAAGGAAATGCGGTCGCTCGGCCTGAATGTCGAGCTGTCGCAGCGTTCCTACTGATCGCCACGAAACATTTCCTCCGATAGGAGACGATAGATATGAACGAACTTAGCAACGTTTTCGGCCAGCCGCAGAACGCCCAGGCTTTCGACCAGATCCAGATCTCGATCGCTTCGCCGGAGCGTATCCGCTCTTGGTCCTACGGCGAGATCAAGAAGCCTGAGACCATCAACTACCGCACCTTCAAGCCGGAGCGTGACGGTCTGTTCTGCGCCCGCATCTTTGGTCCGATCAAGGACTACGAGTGCCTGTGCGGCAAGTACAAGCGCATGAAGTATCGCGGCGTGATCTGCGAGAAGTGCGGCGTTGAAGTCACGCTCTCCAAGGTGCGTCGCGAGCGCATGGGCCATATCGAACTGGCCTCGCCGGTTGCGCATATCTGGTTCCTCAAGTCGCTGCCCTCGCGCATCGGCCTGATGCTGGACATGACGCTGAAAGATCTCGAGCGCATCCTGTATTTCGAGAACTACGTCGTGGTCGAGCCGGGCCTCAGCCCGCTCAAGCAGTTCGACCTGCTGACGGAAGAACAGCTCTTCCGCGCCCAGGAAGAATATGGCGATGACAGCTTCGTCGCCAAGATCGGCGCGGAAGCCATCCGCGACCTGCTGATCGCGCTCGACCTGGAAAAGGCCCGCGAAGACATTCGCCAGGAACTGGCCGAGACCACTTCGGAACTGAAGCCGAAGAAGCTGGTCAAGCGCCTCAAGCTGGTCGAAGCCTTCATCGATTCCGGCAACAAGCCGGAATGGATGGTCATGACCGTGATCCCGGTGATCCCGCCCGAGCTGCGCCCGCTGGTGCCGCTGGACGGTGGCCGCTTCGCTACGTCGGATCTGAACGATCTGTATCGTCGCGTCATCAACCGTAACAACCGCCTGAAGCGCCTGATCGAGCTGCGTGCGCCGGACATCATCGTCCGTAACGAAAAGCGCATGCTGCAGGAAGCCGTCGACGCCCTGTTCGACAACGGCCGTCGCGGCCGCGTCATCACCGGCGCCAATAAGCGTCCGCTGAAGTCGCTCAGCGACATGCTGAAGGGCAAGCAGGGCCGCTTCCGCCAGAACCTGCTCGGCAAGCGCGTCGATTACTCTGGCCGTTCGGTCATCGTGGTCGGTCCGGAACTGAAGCTGCACCAGTGCGGCCTGCCGAAGAAGATGGCGCTCGAACTCTTCAAGCCGTTCATCTACTCCAAGCTTGAGCTGCGCGGCCTGGCCGCCACCGTCAAGATGGCGAAGAAGATGGTGGAAAAGGAGCGTCCGGAAGTCTGGGATATCCTGGAAGAGGTGATCCGCGAGCATCCGGTTCTGCTGAACCGCGCGCCGACGCTGCACCGTCTGGGCATCCAGGCCTTCGAGCCGACCCTGATTGAAGGCAAGGCGATCCAGCTGCATCCGCTGGTCTGCGCCGCCTTCAACGCCGACTTCGACGGTGACCAGATGGCGGTCCACGTGCCGCTGTCGCTGGAAGCTCAGCTCGAAGCCCGCGTGCTGATGATGTCGACCAACAACATCCTCAGCCCCGCGAACGGCAAACCGATCATCGTGCCGTCGCAGGACATCGTGCTCGGCCTGTACTACACCACCATGGAGCGCCCCAGCCCGCTTGGCGATGTCGTCAAGATCAAGGACATGAACGCGCTGCTGAAGGCCTGGGCCGACGATGACGTGATCATCTACGACCCGAAGACCAAGGTGGAAGTGCCGAAGACGGCCGTGAAGGCCGAACTGGAGCGCATCGTGCAGGGCGGCGCCATCGTCGAGCGGACCCCGGTCTTCACGACCATTGCCGAAATCCAGCAGGCGCTGGACTCCAAGGCGATCACGCTGCATCACCGCATCAAGGCCCGCCTGAACACGGTGGACGGCGAAGGCAATCCGATCATTGTCCGCGTCACCACCACGCCGGGCCGCATGCTGCTGAGTGAGATCCTGCCGCGTCACAAGAACGTGCCGTTCCGCGTGATCAACCAGCAGCTGACCAAGAAGGAGATCACCAACGTCATCGACGTGGTGTATCGCCATTGCGGTCAGAAAGAGACCGTCATCTTCTGCGATCGCATGATGGCGCTCGGCTTCACCCGCGCCTTCAAGGCCGGCATCTCCTTCGGCAAGGACGACATGGTCGTGCCGTCGTCGAAGCTGAAGCATATCGACGACACCAAGAAGCTGGTCGGCGAATACGAGCAGCAGTACCAGGACGGTCTGATCACTCAGGGCGAAAAGTACAACAAGGTGGTCGATGCCTGGTCGCAGTGTACCGACCGCGTCGCCGACGAGATGATGAAGGTCATTCAGACCGACATCGACCAGGTCACCGGTCAGCGCAAGCCGATCAACTCGATCTGGATGATGGCTCACTCGGGCGCCCGTGGTTCGGCCGCCCAGATGAAGCAGCTCGCCGGCATGCGCGGCCTGATGGCCAAGCCGTCGGGTGAGATCATCGAGACGCCGATCATCTCGAACTTCAAGGAAGGCCTCACCGTGCTCGAGTATTTCAACTCGACCCACGGCGCCCGTAAGGGTCTGGCCGACACGGCGCTCAAGACGGCGAATTCGGGTTACCTGACCCGTCGTCTCGTCGACGTGGCGCAGGACTGCATCATCACCGAGGAAGATTGCGGCACCGAGCGCGGCCTGACCGTGCGCGAGGTTGTTGAAGGCGCCGAAGTGATCGCCACGCTGGGCGAGCGCATCCTGGGCCGCGTGCCGAGCGTGGATGTGAAGCATCCGCTGTCGGGCGAAGTGATCGTCCCGGCCGGCCACCTGATCGAAGAACGCGATGTCGACCGTATCGAAACGGCCGGCGTGGAAAGCATGCTGATCCGCTCGGTGCTGACCTGCGACTCCGAAACCGGCGTCTGCGGCAAGTGCTACGGCCGCGATCTGGCCCGCGGTACCAAGGTCAACATCGGTGAGGCTGTCGGCGTCATTGCCGCGCAGTCGATCGGTGAGCCTGGTACCCAGCTGACCATGCGTACCTTCCACATCGGCGGCACCGCCCAGGTGGCGGAGCAGTCGAGCCTGGAAGCCGCCTATGATGCGACCATCAAGATCGCGAACCGCAACCTGGTGACCGACAGCCAGGGCCGCTTCGTGGTGATGGGCCGCAACTGCGAGGTCATCCTGGTGGATGCCAACGGTCGCGAACGCGCCCGCCACAAGGTGCCGTACGGCGCCCGCCTGGTGGCCGACGAAGGCGGCAGCGTCAAGAAGGGTCAGCGTATCGCCGAATGGGATCCGTACACCCGTCCGGTCATCACCGAGCGCGAGGGCGTCGTGAATTATCGCGACCTCGTCGAAGGTGTGTCGATGCGTGAAGCCACCGACGAGTCGACCGGCATTTCCTACAAGGTCGTCTCCGACTGGAAGCAGAACCCGAAGGGCAGCGAACTGCGTCCGCGCATCACGCTGCGTGACAGCAAGGGCGAAATCCTCATGCTGGTCAGCGGCGCCGAGGCCCGGTACTACCTTTCGGCCGACGCTATTCTGTCGGTGGAAGACGGTGCCCAGGTGCATGCCGGTGACGTGCTGGCGCGTATCCCGGTGGAAGGCACCAAGACGCGCGACATCACCGGCGGTCTGCCGCGTGTTGCCGAGCTGTTTGAAGCCCGCCGTCCTAAGGATCATGCCGTCATCGCGGAAATCGACGGCCGCGTCGAGTTCGGCAAGGATTACAAGGCCAAGCGCCGCCTGATCCTGAAGCCGGCCGAAGAGGGCGTCGATCCGGTCGAATACCTGATCCCGAAGGGCAAGCAGATTGCCGTTCAGGAAGGCGACTTCGTCCGCGTGGGCGACCATCTGCTCGATGGCAACCCGGCGCCGCACGACATCCTGAAGGTGCTCGGCGTGGAGGCTTTGGCCAACTATCTCGTGAACGAGATCCAGGAGGTCTATCGTCTGCAGGGCGTGAAGATCAACGACAAGCACATCGAGGTGATTTGCCGCCAGATGCTGCAGAAGATCGAGATCATCGACCCGGCCGAGACCACCTTCCTGATCGGCGAGCAGGTCGACCGCAGCGAGTTCGAAGAGGTGAATGCCAAGACCGAAGCCGAAGGCCGCAAGGTGGCCAAGGGCATGCCGGTCCTGCTCGGCATCACCAAGGCGAGCCTGCAGACCCGGTCGTTCTTCTCGGCGGCCTCGTTCCAGGAGACCACCCGCGTGCTCACCGAAGCTGCCGTCGGCGGCAAGGTGGACAAGCTGATCGGCCTCAAGGAAAACGTGATCGTCGGTCGCCTGATCCCGGTCGGCACCGGTGCCATCATGAACCGCATGAAGGGCCTGGCTGCCCAGCGCGATCGCGATTTCGCCGATGCGCTGGAAAGCGAACTGCAGGCTGCCGTCGGCGACGCCGCCGAATAAGCCTTTGTAAAATATCGAAGATCAGGGGCGGCAGCGATGCCGCCCTTTTTCTTTGGCCGATAGGGTAGAAAGGTATAAGATCAGGGTAGAAAGGTATATTTCCATGGGCCTGAATATCAAGAATGCTGAAACCCAGCGTCTGGTTGATGAACTCGCCGCGCTGACCGGCGAGAGCAAGACCGCGGCGATTGCCGCAGCCGTACGCGAACGCCTTGAACGCATCACGCGACAGGAAAAGCGCAAGGACCTCGCCGAACGCCTGCTGGAGATCAGTCAGCGAACCGCGCCGTTATTCAAGGAGCCGTACAAATCGGTCGAGCATGGCGACCTGCTTTACGACGAGATGGGTTTGCCCAAGTGATCATCGACAGCTCGGTCCTCATCGCCATCCTGCGCACCGAACCGGAAGCCTCGCGTTTCCGCACGGCGATGGCTGAGAGCGACGACACGTTGCGGCTCTCGGCAGCGAGCTATCTGGAAACTGCGATTGTTGTCGATGGCAGCCGGAATCCGGTTCTGAGCCGCGAGTTGGATCACCTGGTTGACGATGCGGGACTGGTGATCGAACCGGTCACCGAGACACAGGCGCGTATCGCCCGCGAGGCCTATCGCGATTTCGGCAAGGGCAGTGGCCATCCGGCACAGCTGAATTTCGGCGACTGCTTTGCCTATGCACTCGCGAAGGATCTGGGCGAGCCGCTGCTGTTCAAAGGCGACGATTTCCGACACACCGACGTGCGGCCCGCTGGTGGGTGAAGAACGGCGGCGCTTTGCCATCGGGTATGACGCGATTTCGCCGATGCCCGCTTGCTGCCTTCGCAGAATCACCCTAAGCCATCTGCATGGACTGGCAGGATGAAGGGGTTGTTCTGAGCGTTCGCCATCATGGCGAAAGCGCCCGGATCGTGACCCTGCTGACTGAAAGCCATGGTCGCCATGCCGGGCTGCTGCGTGGCTCGGGCACGGGCAGGGGCGGCGCCCTGCAGCCCGGCCAGCTGGTCGGCGCGGAATGGCGCGCGCGGCTGTCGGAACAGCTCGGCTATTACACGCTCGAAGCCCTGAAACATCCCGCCGCATTGATGCTGGACGATCCGGCGCGGCTGGCGGCGCTACGGGCCACCTGCGCGCTCATCGATGCGGCACTGCCCGAGCGTGAGCCGCATCCGAATCTCTTTGGTGCCACCAAGGCGCTGTTCAGCCTGATGGCCGAGATGGACGAGCCCGGTGACTGGGGCGCGCTCTATGTGCGCTGGGAAACCGGTCTGCTGGCCGAGATGGGCTACGGCATCGACCTGGAAAGCTGCGCCGCCACCGGCGCCACCACGAACCTGACGCATGTCTCGCCGCGCAGCGGCCGCGCCGTCTCGGCCGAGGCCGCCGCGCCCTATGCCGATCGCATGCTGAAGCTGCCGGCTTTTCTGGTGCCGGGCAGGGGAGCGCCCGAGTCGCTGCCGAACGATTCGCTGCAGGCCGTGCTGGACGGCCTCGCGCTCACCGGGCATTTCCTCGAAAACCGCCTGTTCGCCCAGCTTCATGCGCCGGTGCCGCAGGCCCGTGCGCGGCTGCTGGAGGTCGTCCACAACCAGGCCCAAAAGTAGAAAATCCGGGCCGTCTGGTATAGAAACCCCGTCATGAGCAAGCATCTGCCTCCCAAAGACATCCCCGAAGATATCCGCAACGTCGCACTGCCCGATGCGCTGTCCGAGCGCTATCTGGCCTATGCGCTCAGCACCATCACCTCGCGCTCGCTGCCCGATGCGCGCGACGGACTGAAGCCGGTGCAGCGCCGCGTGCTGTTCGCCATGCGGCTGCTCAAGCTCGACCCGGCCTCGGGTTACAAGAAATGCGCCCGCGTCGTCGGCGACGTGATCGGTAAGTATCACCCGCATGGCGACCAGTCGGTTTATGATGCGCTGGTGCGCCTGGCGCAGGATTTCGCGCAGCGCTATCCGCTGGTCGACGGCCAGGGCAACTTCGGCAATATCGACGGCGATAACGCGGCGGCGATGCGATACACCGAAGCGCGCCTCACCGAAGTCGCCAATGTGCTGCTCACCAATCTCGACGACGACACGGTCGACTTCCGCCCCAACTATGACGGCGAGAATGACGAGCCGGTCGTGCTGCCGGCCGGCCTGCCGAACCTGCTGGCCAATGGCGCCAGCGGCATTGCCGTCGGCATGGCAACCTCGATCCCGCCGCATAACCTGCCTGAGCTGTGCGATGCGCTTCTGCATCTGATCAAGCATCCGAATTCCACCATCGAGAAGCTGGTCGATTTCGTGCAGGGCCCGGATTTCCCGACCGGCGGTATCATGGTCGAGCCGCTCAGCGCGCGGATCGAAGCCTACAAGACCGGCCGCGGCAGTTTCCGCCATCGCGCCGTCTGGACGCAGGAAGAGCTGCCGCGCGGCATGTGGCAGATCGTCGTCACCGAGATTCCGTATCAGGTGCAGAAGTCGCGGCTGGTCGAGCGGATCGCCGAACTGATCACCGAGAAGAAGGCGCCGCTGCTGGATGACGTGCGCGATGAGTCGACGGAAGATGTCCGGCTCGTTCTGATCCCGAAGAACAAGACGGTCGATCCGGCTGTGCTGATGGAAAGCCTGTTCCGCAGCACCGATCTGGAAACCCGTTTCCCGCTCAACCTCAATGTGCTGGATGGCGGCAAGCTGCCGCGCGTGATGAACCTGCGCGAGGCTTTGCAGGCCTATCTCGATCACCGCCATGAAGTGCTGGAGCGCAAGAGCCGTTACCGCCAGGGCAAGATCGAGCATCGCCTGGAAGTGCTCGACGGCTACCTGATCGCCTATCTCAATCTCGACGAGCTGATCGAGATCATCCGCCGCGAGGATGAGCCCAAGCCGGCGATGATGAAGCGGTTCAAGCTGACCGATGTGCAGGCCGAAGCCATCCTCAACATGCGCCTGCGCAGTCTGCGCAAGCTGGAAGAGATGGAGTTGCGCGGCGAGCATAAGGAACTGTCGAAGGAACTGGCCGAACTGAAGAAGCTGCTGGGCGATGCCGACCTGCGCTGGCAGGCGATTGCCGGCGAGATCCAGGAACTGAAGAAGCAGTTCGGCCCCAAGTCCGCTCTAGGCAAGCGCCGGACGAAGATCGGCGATGCGCCGGTGATCTCGGAGGAGGCTTTCGAGGTGCTGGTCGAGCGCGAGCCGATAACCGTGATCTGCTCGGCCAAGGGCTGGATCCGCGCCATCAAGGGCCATGTCGCCGACGATGGCACGGCGGCCTTCAAGGAAGGCGACAAGGGCCGCTTCTGGCTGCATGCCGAAACCACCGACAAGCTGCTGCTGTTCGGTACCAACGGCCGTGCTTACACAATCAATTGCGACAAGCTGCCACGCGGTCGCGGTCATGGCGAGCCCGTCCGCCTGATGATCGACCTGGGCAACGACCAGGATATCGTGGCGCTGATGAAGTATCAGGGCGACCGCCGCTTCCTGGTTGCCAGCAGCGATGGCCGTGGCTTCATCTGCCCCGAGACCGAGATGCTGGCCGCCACGCGCACCGGCAAGCAGATCCTGAACGTCCAGGCGCCGGCCGAAGCCTGCGTCCTGTCGCAGGTGGAAGGCGATACGGTGGCGGTGATCGGCGACAACCGCAAACTGCTGCTGTTCCCGCTGTCCGAATTGCCGGAGATGACCAAAGGGCGCGGCATCACCCTGCAGAAATACAAGGATGGTGGCCTGGCCGATGCCCGCACCTTCACGCTGAAGCAGGGCCTGAGCTGGATTGACTCCTCGGGCCGCACCAAGACGGAAAGCGACCTGAAGGAGTACCGTGGCGAACGCGCCCAGGCCGGTCGCGTCGTCTTCCGCGGCTTCAACAAGAACAACCGCTTCTCTTAAAACAGGTACGTCATCCTCGGGCTTGACCCGAGGATCTTTCGCAGGTCTGCTTGAGATGCCCGGATCAAGTCCGGGCATGACGTTTTTTTGTATGTAGGTGAGGACACCATGGCGCAGCCCGAAATCAAAACCTACTGGCAGAATTTCATCGACGGCCAGTGGCGCGATGGTGCCACCAACGAGCGCATCGCCATCGAGAACCCGGCGACCGGTGAGAAACTGGCCGAGGTGGCGCGTGCCATGCCGGCCGATGTGGATCGCGCCGTGGCGGCTGCCCGCAAGCGCTTCAATGCCCGTACGCTGATCGACATGCGGCCGATGGCGCGCGGCGCGCTGCTGCTCGAGATCGCGGCGCAGATGCGTGCCATGGCCGATGAGATTGCGCTGGCCGAATGCCTTGATAACGGCAAGTCGCTGACGGCTGCCAAGAACGAGGCGATGGCTGCCTCGCGTTACTTCTCCTATTACGGCGGCGCCACCGACAAGATCGAAGGCCGCATGATTCCGCTGGGGGCGGGTTACGTCGATTACACCGTGCCGGCGCCGTATGGCGTATCCGTTCAGATCGTACCGTGGAATTTCCCGCTGCAGATCGCCGCGCGTTCGGTGGCCTGTGCGCTCGCCACCGGCAATACCGTGGTGTTGAAGTCGCCGGAACTCTCGCCACTGTCCTGCACCTTCATCGCCGAGGCCTGCAAGCGTGCCGGCGTGCCCGATGGCGCGGTGAATGTGCTTTGTGGCTACGGTCATGATACCGGCGCGGCGATGGTGTCGCACAGGGATGTCGATCATATCGTCTTCACCGGCTCGCTGAAGACCGGGCAGTTCATCCTGCGCGCCGCCGCCGAGCGCATCATTCCCTGCGTCATGGAACTGGGCGGCAAGTCGGCGGGTATTGTTTTCCCCGATGCCGATCTCGACCAGGTGGCGGCCAGCACCGCCATCGGCATTTTCACCAATGCCGGCCAGGTCTGCTCGGCGGCCTCGCGCCTCGTGGTGCATCGTTCGCGGCATGACGAAGTGGTGGCGAAGATCGCCGCCCGCGCCAAAGCGCTCAGCATCGGCCCGGGTATCGAGGGCAAGGATCTCGGCCCGCTGATCTCCGCTGCACAGCTCGACAAGGTCGAGGGTATGTGCCTGGCCGCTGCGCAGGACGGCGCCGAGGCCGTTACCGGCGGTCGACGTGTCGACGGCATGGCAGGCCATTTCATGCAGCCGACCGTATTTGCCGGCGTGAAACCCGACATGACCATCGCGCGCGAGGAAGTCTTCGGCCCGGTGCTGGCCGTGCAGGTCTATGACGATCCTGAAGAAGCCATCGCGCTGGCCAATGGCACCGATTACGGCCTCTGCGCCGGCGTCTATACGAAAGACCTGCGGCAGGCGCATTGGGCCGCCGACCGTCTGGTGGCGGGACAGGTGTTTGTGAATGAGTGGTTTGCCGGCGGCATCGAGACGCCGTTCGGCGGCACCAAGCGCTCCGGCTATGGCCGAGAGAAGGGCCAGGAAGCCCTGCTCAGCTACGTGCAGACCAAGAATGTCGGCATCCGCATCGATGCCGGCGGTGGCGGTCGTCCCGGCGGTTGATCGTCGCCCGCAGCCTCACTGTTGCATCGCGCGCGTGAAATAGACCGACATTTCCGAACTTTTGCTGCGGTCGATGCGTGTGACCTGCAGGCGGTCACCTTCGGGGCGGAAGCGGAACTCAATATTGTGATCGCGCACCAGCTCGTCACCCTGCAGCACGAGCGGCATTTTTGTATGCTCGGGTTTGTCGCCATTCACGCCCGTTCCGGACATATAGGTGGCCTCGTAAGATCCGTTACTGTGTCGCCAGATCGAGATCGCGATGAAGCGGCCGTTGTGCCATGTGCCCTGCCATAGACCGGTGAAGCGACCGTTGACCGCAACTTTGGGCAGTTTGATTCCATAGGTTGCAGCAGTGGCGGCGCTCTCCTCGCTGCAACTGGGTTTCTGCCCGGTTTCAAAGAACTGCTGCAGGCATGGGCCGTAGCGTCGCGCGAATTCCCAGCTTTGCCCGCCGCCATGGCCCTGCATGTCGTGATAGGTCGGCTGGTTGATGATGAAGTTCGCCATGCCCATTTCGGTCAGGCGCTTTTCCGCATAAGGCCCGCGCACATTCGGCTGCTGCGTTTCGAACCAGTCGTCGCCGCTGAAGAAACCCGCGGCCACAAGGATGCCGCTGTCCTTGTATTTTTCCCATAGTTCGCGGATGTAGGTGTCGTTCTGTCGCCATTCGCGACTTTTGCCGGCATCGCCGAAGGCAGCCGGTGACAGCGGCAGGATGCCGTGGATTTTTGGTTTCAGGCTGCCGGTATGGATCGTGGCGAAGGCGCCGCGCGACTGGCCCATCAGGATGACGCGCGAATAGGCGCGAACAACCGGCAACTCCAGTATGTGCAGGATCAGAGGCGTGGTCAGATCGTGTGTTGCGCCCGCGACGGCTCTGCCTTTGGCGACGCCGATGATGGGATGCCGCTGCAGGTGATAGCTGTCCCAGCCGGCTTCCGCAAAATACTGCATCACTGGCGGCACTTTCTCTGGCGCCAGTTTGTCGGGGCTGTAACCGTGATTCCAGATCACCAGTCCTTTGGCTTTGGCGGGGCCGTAGGGATGCTGGCTCACATCGGAACGGCCCGGAAAGACAGCGGGATTGAACCAGTAGTCACGCTCTGCGGTGAAGGTCTGCGCGATGGCCGAGCCGCAAATGACCAGAAGCAGAGCCAGCGCGAGACCACCTGTCCGGGCCGGCTGAAATATTGTTTCTCTCATTGTTGGCCCCCCAACGCCTGCCATCGCAACATGAGGGAGGCGTGGGATGATTTATAGAAAAATCGCCTAAAACATAGCTTGAAACCAGGTCATGGCTCCAATTAGATGTGGCTTGAAGTAAAATAGATTACTAAAAGTAGAGCATGAGCGGGGATGTGGCGGGTAGGCCCGCGGCAGGTCAGGGGCAAGACCGGCCGGGGGAGACAGGGTGTATCTACGCGCTTGTCGATCCGCGCGATCACAACATTTTCTATGTCGGCCAGACCCGCGATCTCGATGCGCGCAAGCGCACGCATTTTGCCGGCGGGCATTCGCTGTCGGGTGCGAAGATCAAAATCCTGCGCAGCAATGGCCTGCTGCCGCTCGTCGTCGTACTGCAGGGTGATCTGCCGCTGCGGCGGCTCAGCCTTGCCGAAGCCTTCTGGATCGATCTGCTGCGCCAGCGCGGCGGTGAATTGCTGAACGTGACGGGTCTGGCGGCCGAGGAGCGGCGACAGCGACCGCACCCGCCTCGTGCCGAAGGGTTCGGCGCCCCGCGCATCGCATTGCCCTGTTATGACGAGGGGAAGGACCAGCCGCTGCAGCAGCTGCGCGAACTGCGCCGGCAGCAACGCGTGCGTGATCTGAACCTGCCGCTCAATGCGGGCAAACCCTGGACCGCAGGCGAGGATGCGGCGCTGCGGGCCCTGTTTCGTCATGGCCTGCGTGCCAGCGATATTGCCCGCCGTTTTGGCCGCTCGCGCGATGCCGTGGCTGCGCGGCTCGTCCGGCTGGGTGTGGCAGCAGAAGAGCCCCGCGGGCTGCAGACGCGCGCCACTGAAAAGGCCGGCGCGGAGTGATCCGGCCGGCCTGGGTGTTTAGGGGTAGCGGCGGCGATCAGAACACGCCAAAGAGGTACAGCAGGATGATGATCGGGATGGGGATGCCCAGAAACCAGAGCAGAATGCCACGCATGGGGAAACTCCGTTTTTTCATTGTAACTTCCTCATAAACGCCTGATGCGGCATTTCGTTTCACCCGCATGGCCGGTCTTCCCAAGCCTGCCGCGAGCCTGTCTGATAGCCGGGGCGGGGTTGCCGAGTCTGGCTTTATGTACTATATATGTTCCTGTTTCTGAGGCGAAATCCGCATGCACTTGTATGTAATGCCTTGCCTTCGCGTCGGCGCAGGACTGTCAGCGATGCCATATGAAGCGGTACGAACGCCTACGAACGCTAGCGAACACGAACGAACACCCACGAAGCAGAACGAACCCGTACGAACCCGAACGAAGCGAAACGAACCCAAACGAGGCCCGGCGAGAGTCAACGCCTCCCCCTGGAGCGGCTCCGCATGCTGATCGATTACCTGCAGGCTGCGTTTCTCGGCGTCGTCGAGGGGCTGACCGAATTCATCCCTGTCTCCTCGACCGGCCATCTGATCCTGCTGGTCGATCTGCTGGGATTCGAGGGCCCGCCGGGCAAGGTGTTCGAGATCGCCATCCAGCTGGGCGCCATCCTGGCTATCTGCATTGTCTACTGGCCGCGGCTGTGGGGCACGCTATCCGGACTTGGCCGGGACGATCGCGCCAACCGTTTCACCGTCAACGTGCTGCTCGGCTTCCTGCCGGCGCTGGTGATCGGCTTCTTCGCGCATGGCTTCATCAAAGGCGTGCTGTTCAACCCCTGGGTCGTTTCGGTCGCGCTGATCGTCGGTGGCGTCGTCATTCTCGCCATCGAGCGGTTTGTCGGTGAGGGCGAGGTCGACAGCGTCGACGATTTCAAATTCCGCCTCAGCCTGAAGATCGGCCTGCTGCAATGCCTTGCCATGATCCCGGGTGTCTCGCGTTCCGGCGCCACCATCATGGGCGCGCGGCTGCTGGGCGTGAAGCCGGCGGCGGCGGCCGAGTTTTCGTTCTTCCTCGCCGTGCCGACCATGGCTGCGGCGACGGCTTACGATCTGTTCAAGAACCGCGACACGCTCACGCTCGATGGGGCAGGGCTGATCCTGACCGGCTTCATCGTAGCTTTCCTTTGCGCCCTGCTGGTGGTGCGTTCGGTGATTGCCTTCATCAACCGCTACGGCTTTGCGCCCTTTGCCTGGTACCGCATCGCCATCGGTACCGTGATGCTTGCGGTTCTGGCGCTGCGTTGAGCAGAATGACGGCAACAAAAAAACGACCGGAGGAAACCCTGTATGGGGAAGGAGCTGCCGCCATCCGTCTACGCGGCCTTTAAACAGACCGCCGAGGCGCATCCGCAGAACAGCTTTCTCTGCGTGCCGTCGCGGCCTGATCGTGCTTACGCGCCCGATGGGCTGGAGTTGAGTTACGGCGCGGTGGCGCTGATTGTCGACGATCTGGTCGCGCGCTACCGGTCCGCCGGCTATGGTCTTGGGCATCGGGTCGGCCTGCTGCTGGAAATGCGGCCGGAATTTCTCTTCCACTATCTGGCGCTGAATGCGCTGGGCTGCGGCATCGTGCCGATCAATCCCGATTACCGGCACGATGAGATGCTGTACCAGATGCAGCATTCCGAGGCCGACCTTGTGGTCGGCGTGCCGCATCGCGTCGATGACCTGAACGCCGTGGCGCGCGACCGCAGCGAAAAGCCGCTGCCGGTCTTCGACTGCACGGCCCTGCCGGAAGTGTTTCCGTCGCCGCAGATCAGCGCTACGAGCGGCAGCATCGACCATGATACGGAATGCACGCTGCTCTATACCTCGGGCACCACCGGTCGGCCGAAGGGCTGCATCCTCACAAATCTTTATGCGCTAACCGCCGGCGCCTGCTATCGCGACAGCGGCGGGCTGCTCACGGTGAAGCCGGGCGAGGATCGCTTCTATAACCCGCTGCCGCTGTTCCATATGAACCATGCGATGGTGACGGCGACCTGCGCCATGCTGACGGCGAATTGCCTGATCCTGACCGAGCGCTTCAGTCCGACGCGCTGGTGGCAGGAGATCGTGCAGACGAGAGCCACCATCATCCACTATCTCGGCATCGTGCCACCGCTGCTGCTCAACCAGCCGGTCAGTGTGGACGAGAAGCAGCATCGTGTGCGCTTCGGTCTCGGTGCAGGTGTGGAACCGCAACTCCATAAAGTTTTTGAGGACCGCTTCGGTTTCCCGCTGGTCGAGGTCTGGGGCATGACCGAGACCGGGCGCATCTTCTCGGATTGTCACGAGCCGCGCGAGATCGAAACGCGGGCCTTCGGCCGGCCCTTCGCCGGCTTCGAGGCCATGGTGGCGGGCGCTGACGGGAAAGAAGTCCCGCACGGCCAGGAGGGCGAGCTGCTGGTGCGGCATTCGGCGGACGATCCGCGCCGCGGTTTCTTCTCCGGCTATCTGAAGAATGACAAGGCGACGGCCGAGGCCTGGGCCGGCGGCTGGTTCCATACCGGCGATGTGGTGCGGCAGTCCGACAGCGGCATGCTGTATTTCGTCGACCGCATGAAAAACATCATCCGCCGGTCGGGCGAGAATATTGCCGCCGCCGAGATCGAGGCCTGCCTGCAGGCGCATGAGGCCGTGGCGCAGGTGGCTGTGCTGGCCGCGCCCGACGAGTTGCGCGAGGAAGAGGTGATGGCCTGCATCGTGCTGATGGATGGTCACGTCGCGACACCGGACCTGGCCGATCAGCTCTTCGGCTGGTGCTTCGACCGGCTGGCCTATTTCAAGGCACCCGGCTGGCTGCTCTTCGTCGACAACCTGCCCACCACCGGCACCCAGAAAGTGCAGAAGACGCAGATTTTCAAAGCCGGCGAGGACCCCCGGCAGCGTCCCGGCATTTATGACTTCCGGGCCAGGAAGAAACGGTAAAATGTCGCAGCCGGCCGGCCTTGACCCGGCCGCCGACGCAGCCATTCTCTTCCGCCGGTTACTCCGTGGCGACGGGATTTAGGTGATGGAGACGATGACGGTTCTGAAGGCGATGAGGGAGCGGCGTGACGGCGATGCCCGTGCCGTGGCGCTGTGGCTGTTTGCTGTTGCCGGCCTTGTCGCGCTGATGGTGGTGATTGGCGGGCTGACGCGCCTGACCGAGTCCGGATTGTCGATGGTGGAGTGGAAGCCGATCACCGGCTGGCTGCCGCCGCTGTCGGAAGCGGCCTGGATCGCCGAGTTCGAGAAATACAAGCAGTTTCCCGAATACCAGAAAGTCAACATCGGTATGACGCTGGAGGGGTTCCAGAATATCTACTGGCTGGAATACATCCATCGCGTGCTCGGCCGCCTGATCGGTCTCGCCTTCGCCATTCCGATGCTGCTGTTCTGGATCTCGGGCCGCATTCCGTCTGGCATGAAGCCGCATCTGGTGGCGATGTTTCTGCTCGGCGGCAGTCAGGGCGCGCTCGGCTGGTTCATGGTGGCGAGCGGTCTGGTCGACCATCCCGATGTCAGCCACTATCGCCTGACCGCGCATCTTGGCCTGGCCTTCTTCATCTTCGTCTATCTGCTCTGGGGCGCGCTGTCGCTGTCGCGCCACGGCCGCATGGTGTCGGCGCGCGGTGGCGGTCTCGCGGCGGCGCTCACCGCGCTGGTCTTCGTGCAGGTGCTGTCGGGCGGGCTGGTCGCCGGCATGAATGCGGGATTGGCGCACAATACCTGGCCACTGATGGATGGCGCCTTCATCCCCGATGGGCTGCTGATCACCAGTCCCTGGTGGATCAACTTTTTCGAGAATGCGATGACGGTGCAGTTCCAGCATCGCATGCTGGCCTATGCGGTGTTTGTCCTCGCCATCGTCACCGTCTTTTCATTGAAGGGGCACTCGCCGGTTGGCCTGCGCCACGGATTGCTGACGGCGGTGCTGGTGCAGCTTGGGCTGGGCATCGCCACGCTGCTGGCACATGTGCCGATCTCGCTCGGCACGCTGCACCAGGCCGGCGCGGTGGTGGTGCTGGGCATGTCGGTGGCGCTGTGGCATGACCGGTCGCTGAGCCGCGATGACTGATATCGTTCTGCTCTACTGCACGACGTCGAGCGTCGCCGAAGCCGAGGCGATCGCGCAGAAGGTCGTGGGCGAGCGGCTGGCCGCCTGCGCCAATATCATCCCCGGCATGCGCTCGGTCTACTGGTGGCAGGGCAAGCTTGAGCAGGGCGAGGAAGCCGTGCTGATCCTGAAGACCCGCCCCGATCTGGTCGAGGCCGCCACGGCGGCCGTGAAGGCGGCGCATAGCTATAGTGTGCCCTGTGTCCTGCCGCTGAGTGTGGGGCCGGGTGGCAATGCCGATTACATCGCCTGGCTGCTGGGCGAGACCCAGCGAGGCTGATTGCTGCGATACATTTTCGGGGTTTGCCGAAGGCCTTAGCGGGCGTAGTCTGCCGGCCTGTTCTGGAGTCTCCCGATGTCCCGTTCCTCCGGTTTCCTGACGCTGGTGTTTTCCAGCCTCGCGCATACCTATTCGCATCTCTTCACGCTGCTCTATGCCACTGTCGTGCTGGTGCTCGAGCGCGAATGGGGGCTGGGCTACGACACGCTGTTCGCGCTCTCCATCCCGATGAGCGTGCTGTTTGGCGCGGCAGCTTTGCCAGCCGGCTGGATGGGCGACAAGTGGAGTGCGTCGGGGATGATGGCGCTGTTCTTCTTCGGTGTCGGTCTGGGCTCAATTGCCACCGGTCTGGCCGATACGCCGCTGACCATCTGCCTGGGCCTGGCCGTCATCGGCCTGTTCGGCGCGATCTATCATCCGGTCGGCATTCCCTGGCTGGTGCGCAATGCGGTCAATCGCGGCCGCGCACTCGGCATCAACGGCGTGTTCGGTTCGGTCGGCACGGCGGCGGCGGCGCTCGTGGCCGGCTTCCTGGCTGATCTTTACGGCTGGCGCGCGGCCTTCATCCTGCCGGGTGCGGTCTGCCTGATCACCGGCGTCGCTTTCCTCTGGGCGCGACAGACCGACCGGCTGCTGGATCGCGGCGAGGATGCCGTGCCGACGCCGCCGCCGGGCAAGAGCGATATCTGGCGCGTCTTCTGGGTGATGTCAGCCACCATGCTCTGCACCGGGCTGATCTTCCAGGCGACGGCTTTCGCGCTACCCAAGATATTCGATACCCGGCTGTCCGGTTTCTTCAATGACAGCATGCTCGGCATCGGCGGCATGGTGACCATCGTTTACACCACCTCGGCGCTGTCGCAGATCATCGGCGGTGAACTGGCCGACCGATATGCTTTGCGCAGCGTCTATGCCGCCGTGCAATGGCTGCAGATCCCGGTGATCATCATTGCCATGATGCTGATCCATCCCGCGTTAGTACCGGTGGCGGCGCTGATGGTCAGCCTGAATGTGGCAGGACAGGCAGCGGAGAATTCGCTGCTGGCGAAATATACCCCGCCGCAATGGCGCGGGCGTGCCTTCGGCGGCAAGTTTGTGCTGACGCTCGGCGTGTCCTCGCTCGGCGTCGCCGTGATCCCCGTGATCTACCGCGTTACCGGCACGCTGGACGTGCTGTTCATCCTGCTGGCGGCTGCGGCGGCCGGTGCCGGCATCTTCGCGCTGCTGCTGCCACGCGACCGGGCAGCAGTGCCGCAGAGCGTCGCGCAGGCCGCCGAGTAATCACACCGCGTTCAGTGCCCGATCCAGGTCCTTGATCAGGTCGGCCACGTCCTCGATGCCGATGGACAGCCGGATCACATCGTCGCCGGATCCGGCCGCCGCGCGCTGTTCCGGCGTCAGCTGGCGGTGCGTGGTCGAGGCCGGATGGATCACCAGGCTGCGCGTGTCGCCGACATTGGCGAGATGCGAGAAAATCTGTACGGCGTCGACGAACTTGAGCCCGGCGTCGTAGCCGCCCTTCAGGCCGAAAGTGAAGGTCGAGCCGGCGCCTTTCGGCATATAGCGCTGAGCCAAAGAATGATGCTTGTCGCCCGGCAGGCCGGCATAATTCACCCAGGCGACCTGCGGATGCTTGCTCAGGAATTCGGCCACGGCCTGCGCATTGTCGCAATGCTTGCGCATGCGCAAGGAGAGCGTCTCCATGCCGGTCAGGATCATCCAGGCATTGAAGGGTGAGATCGCGGGGCCGAGATCGCGAAGCGAGATCACGCGGCAGGCGACGGCAAAAGCCATGTCGCCGAAGGTCTCCCAGAAGGTCAGGCCGTGATAGGCCGGCGACGGCTTGGAGAGATGCGGGAACTTGTCGTTCTGGCCCCAGTCGAACTTGCCGGAATCGACAATCACGCCGCCCATCGAATTGCCATGGCCACCGAGGAATTTGGTGGCGGAATGCAGCACGATATCGGCGCCATGCTCGATGGGGCGGCACAGATACGGCGAGGCCATGGTGTTGTCGATGATCAGCGGAATGCCGGCCTCATGCGCGATCTCGGCCAGCGCCGCGATATCCGCCACCACGCCGCCGGGATTGGACAGGCTCTCGGCATAGATGGCTTTGGTCTTCGGCGTGATTGCCTTGCGGAAGCCGTCGAGATCGTCCGGGTCCACGAAAGTCGTATGCCAGTCGAAGCGCTGGAAGCTGACGCCGAGCTGGGTGATCGAACCGCCATAGAGCTTGCTGGAAGCGACGATATGGTCGCCCGGACTCATCAGCATGTGGAAGGCGATCAGCTGCGAGGCATGGCCGCTGGCCACTGCTGTCGCCGCGCGGCCGTTTTCCAGCGCCGCCACCTTCTGCTCCAGCACCGCCGTGGTCGGGTTGGTCAGGCGAGTATAGATATTGCCGAAGCTCTGCAGGTTGAACAGCGAGGCAGCCTGGTCGGCGTCTTCAAAAACGAAAGCCGTGGTCTGATAGATCGGCGTCGAGCGGGCGCCGGTCACCGGATCGGGCGCGGTGCCGGCATGCACCTGCAGCGTGTCGAAGCCATAGGGCGAGGTATTCTCAGCCGCGCGACTCTTGGTATCAGTCATAACTTCAAATCCTACGATTACGCTTCGAACTGACAACGCGGGTATTCACGCCCATCCAGCCGATCTCCTGGCTGAGCCGGCCGTATTCGATCTTGGGGCAGCGGTTCATCACCACGTTGAGCCCGGCGGCTTCGGCTTTCTGCGCGGCGGCATCGTTGCGCACGCCGAGCTGCAGCCACAGCACTTTCGCGCCGACCTTGATGGCTTCTTCAGCCAGCGGCGGGATGGCGTCGGAATTGCGGAAGCAGTCGACCATGTCGATCTTCACCGGAATCTCGCTGATGCTTTCATAGACCTTCTCGCCGAGAATGTCCTTGCCGGCTTCCTTCGGGTTGACCGGGATGACGCGGTAGCCCTTCTGCTGCAGGTATTTCATCGCGAAATAGGATGGGCGGTTCCAGTTGGCGCTGGCGCCGGCCATGGCGATCACATTCACCTTGCGCAGGATGCTGCGAATGTAGTCGTCGTCGTAATTGTCGTGGTCGATCTTTTCCAAAACGGCGCTCATGTCAGCGGCCCTCCCATTTGGGGTCGCGTTTCTCGATAAAGGCGTCGATGCCTTCTTCGGCATCGCGGGCCAGCATGTTTTCCGTCATCACCCGGCTGGCATAGTCGTAGGCCTGGGCCAGCGGCATGTCGAGCTGGCGGTAGAAGGCCTCCTTGCCGATCTTCACCGTCAGCGGGGACTTGGACGCAATCTGCTGGGCCAGGGCGAGGGCGGCATCGGCGAGGCCAGCCTCTGGCACCACGCGATTGACGAGGCCGATCTCGGCGGCACGGGCCGCCGGCAGCAGGTCGCCGGTCAGCAGCATTTCCATCGCATGCTTGCGCGACACGTTGCGCGACAGCGCCACCATCGGCGTGGAGCAGAACAGCCCGATATTCACGCCGGGCGTCGCAAACCGCGCGGTATCGGCCGCCACGGCCAGGTCGCAGCTCGCCACCAGCTGGCAGCCGGCCGCCGAGGCCACACCATGCACCTGTGCGATCACCGGCTGGGGCAGGGCGACCACCGACTGCATCAGCATCGAGCATTGCCGGAACAGGGCTTCATACTGTTGGCGGCCGGGATTGGCCCGGACTTCCTTCAGGTCATGGCCGGCGCAGAAGCCGGAGCCATTGGCGGCAATGATCACTACTTTGACACTGTCGCGGGCCGCCTTGATCGCATCCAGCTCGGCCTGCAGAGCGGCCATCAGCCCGACGGACAGGCTGTTATAGGCCTTGGGCCGGTTCAGGGTCAGGCGGACGATGCCGGCCTCGGGCTGGCTGCGCAGGACTGGCTGGTCATCGGGCTTGAGATCGGGTGCGGCGGATCGAGGTTCAGCAGACACGGGGGCCTCTCCGGGCATTTTGGGATCACGGACAGGGCCCATGATAAGGTTCAGGCCGGGATAGTGAAAGGCGGGCAGGGAAAGGGGCCGGGCCCCTGCCGCCGCGCCCAGCTCCGGGCCGCATTTTTGCCCCATTACCGGGGCATGAAAGACGATCAGATGTCTGCCTGGGCCAGACCGCCCCAGTTGCATGATACCGGGCCGGCAGCGTAAAAACGCGCAGTGGTCCGGGCTCGAATCGCCCCTGTCCAACAACAAGAAAGTGCCTGTCGCATGATTCGTCCGATCCGCAAGGCCGTGTTCCCCGTCGGTGGCCTCGGCACCCGCTTCCTGCCTGCCACCAAGGCGATGCCCAAGGAAATGCTGCCGGTCGTCGACAAGCCGCTGATCCAGTATGCCGTGGAAGAGGCGCAGGCCGCCGGCATCGAGGAATTCATCTTCGTCACCGGCCGCGGCAAGCAGGCCATCGAGGATCATTTCGATCGCTCCTACGAGTTGGAAGACACGCTGAAGGAGCGCGGCAAGACCGAGCTGCTGGACCTGATCAACAGCTGGATGCCCAAGGCGGGCGCCGTCTCCTACACCCGCCAGATGGAACCGATGGGGCTGGGCCACGCCGTGCGCTGCGCCAAGTCGCTGGTTGGCGACGAGCCTTTCGCGGTGCTGCTGGCCGACGACCTGATCCTGTCCAAGAAGGGCTGCTTGGCCGAGATGGTCGAGGCCTATAACAAGGTCGGCGGCAACATGATCGCGGCGATGGATGTGCCGCACGAACACACCAAGCGTTACGGCATTGTTTCGCCGGGCAAGGACAGCGATACGCTGGTCGAGGTGAAGGGCCTGGTGGAAAAGCCGAGCCCGGACAAGGCGCCGTCGCGCACCGCCGTGATCGGCCGCTATATTGTGCAGCCTTCGGTCTTTGACCATCTCGACAAGGTACAGCGCGGGGCAGGCGGCGAAATCCAGCTGACCGACGCGCTGGCCCGCATGATCGACGAAGTGCCGTTCCACGGCCTGCGCTTCAGCGGCACGCGCTATGACTGCGGCGACAAGATCGGCTTCCTGCATGCCAATATCGCTTTCGCGCTCGACCGCGCGGATATGAGCAAGGACGCGGCCGAGATCGTCCGCGAGGTTTACAAGACGCTTTAAGTCACGGCTCTGAGGGCCGGCTGATTGCGGAATTGGGGGTAGAGAATGCGCGTAGCGATGATCGGCACCGGCTATGTCGGCCTGGTGTCCGGAACCTGTTTCTCCGAATTCGGCCACAGCGTCACCTGCGTCGACAAGAACCCCGACCGCATCAACAGCCTGCTACGTGGCGAGATCCCGATCTTCGAGCCCGGTCTGGACGATCTGGTGGCGCGCAACGTCAAGGCGGGCCGCCTGTCCTTCACGATGGACATCAAGGCTGCGGTGGCCAATGCCGATGCGGTCTTCATCGGCGTCGGCACGCCGTCGCGTCGCGGCGATGGCGAAGCTGACCTCTCGTATGTCTACGCGGCGGCCAAGGAGATTGCCGAGGCGCTGACGCATTACACGCTGATCGTCACCAAATCGACCGTGCCGGTCGGCACCGGCCGCGAGGTCGAGCGCATCATCCGCGAAACCCGCCCCGATGCGGAATTCGAAGTGGCATCCAATCCGGAATTCCTGCGTGAGGGCGCGGCGATCGAGGACTTCATGCGGCCCGACCGCGTGGTCTGCGGCGCCGGCAGCGACCGTGCGCGCGAATTGCTGCGTGCGCTTTACCGGCCGCTTTATATCAACGAGACGCCGATCCTGTTCACCACGCTGGAAACGGCGGAGCTGATCAAGTATGCCGGCAATGCCTTCCTCGCCACCAAGATCACCTTCATCAACGAAGTGGCCGACCTGTGCGAGAAGGTGAATGTGAACGTACAGGATGTGGCGCGCGGCATCGGCCTGGACGGCCGTATCGGCGGCAAGTTCCTGCATGCCGGCCCGGGCTATGGTGGCTCCTGCTTCCCGAAGGACACCAATGCGCTGGCGGCCACCGGCCGCAAATTCGACGCGCCGCTCAGCATCGTCGAGACCGTCATCAACGTGAACGACAGGCGCAAGGGCCGCATGGCCGAGAAGGTGGTGGCAGCCTGCGGCGGTTCGGTGAAGGGCAAGACCATTGCCGTGCTGGGCCTGACCTTCAAGCCCGAGACCGACGACATGCGCGACAGCCCCAGCCTGGAGATCGTGCCGGCGCTGCAGGCGGCCGGGGCGACCATCCGTGCCTTCGATCCCGAAGGCATGCATGAGGCCAAGAAGCTGCTCAAGGATATCGTCTGGTGCAACGACGGCTACGACACCGCGACCGGTGCCGATGCCCTGGTGATCATCACCGAATGGAACCAGTTCCGTGCGCTGGACTTCGACAAGCTGAAGACGCTGCTGCGCGCCCCCGTGATGGTCGATCTGCGCAACATCTATAAGCCTGCCGAAATGAAGCAGGCCGGCTTCCGCTACTATTCGGTAGGTCGTCCCCCGGTCGTCTAACTGGCGCTGCGGCGCGGCACCAGATACCAGGCCAGCCCGAGCAGCAGCAGCAGCATCGCCAGGCCGAAGGTCCATTGATAGGCCTCCAGCGGATAGCCGCCATTGGCGTTGCGCGGCCATAGCGCAATTAGCCAGCCGATACCGGCCTGCGCGAAGAAGGTGAAGCCGAAGACCACGCCATTCAGCAGCGTGTTGACGCGCCCGGCCTGTTCCGGGGCGAATTGTCCGCTCAGGATCGGATAGGCCAGTGCGGTGGTGTTGCTCATGATGCCGAAGGCGATCCACAGCAGCGGATTGGTCGGCGTCCAGCCGGTGGCGAGCACGGCCAGCACAATGGCGTAGAGCAGCACGCTCCAGACCATGGTGCGGCTTAAAGGGAAGCCGCGACGTTGCAGCCGGTCGGCGGCGATGCCGGTCAGGGTAAAGCCGGCGGTGAGCGCGGCGGCCATGATGAACAGCACCTGCGCCGCGGCGGCGCGGTCCAGTCCGCCGATATCGCGCAGATAGGGCCCCGCCCACAGGCCCTGGATCGACATGCCGCTAGCCATGCCCATCATCGAGACCGGCGCGATCTTCCAGAACCGCCCATCGGTCAGGAACTGGCCGCATTCGCGCAGCTGCTGGCCCAGGCTAGCGCTGGCGACCGCAGCGCCCGGACGTTCGGGCACCACAAAGTAGATCATGGCCGAGGCGAAGACCGTCAGCGCGGCCAGGCCCCAGAACAGCATCGTCCAGTGGTAATGCTCCAGCACGAACTCGACTGGCAATGTCGCGGCCAGCGCGCCGAGGCCGCCGGCGGTCATGAACACGCCGTTGGCCAGCGCCCAGCGCTCCTTCGGCAGCCACAGCGCAATTGCCTTCATCGCCGACATCAGGCCGCCGGCGACGCCGAAGCCGACCAGGGCGCGGCCGATGATCAGGTGCGACAGATTAGTGCCGACAGCGAAGACCACGGCGCCAAGGGCAGCCGAAAGCAGCAGGCAGGACTGCACCCGGCGCGGGCCATAGCGGTCGAGCAGGATGCCGAGCGGCAGCTGGAACAGCGAGAAAGTGAGGAAGTAGGCGGCGGTCAGCGTGCCGAGGTCGGCGGCACCAATGCCCAGGTCACGCTGCAGGTTCGGCGCGATGACGGCATTCACGCTGCGGAACAGGTAGGACATGAAATAGCCGCAGGCAAACGGCAGCAACACACGGAAGGCGACGAAAGCCATGCTGGTGGATGCGGAGGTCGTGCTGGGGGCGGAAGCAGTCATCGCCCTAATCCTCTTGGTCTATGCCCTCCTGCCGACCGGTGGGGCGGGCAGGGAGAAGCAACCAAGGGGCGGGATGCCATGTCGCCAGCGGCGAAAAACGCGGGCGACAAATCAGGGCTTCGGGCGGGACTCAGACTAGCAGACGGCGCGCCGTCTGTCAGCGCGTCAGCGGATGCTGTAGAGGGCGACGGGGGCTGATTTGCCCGGGAGCGGGAAGCTCCCCAGGTCCTGCGACGTCATACCCTCCGGCAGGGTGGCTGCCGCCAGCGCCTCGGCCGAGGCGATCATCCGGCCGGGCAGCGACTTGGCGACCACCTCGATCTTCGCGGTGGTGTTGACCGTATCGCCCAGCAGCACGATTTCGCGTTTCACCTCGCCCATTTCGCCGGCCACGACCGGACCGGCATGCAGCACCGCGCGGAAATCGGGGGCGACGCCGAAATCCTGACGATAGCGGTCTGACAGCTGGGCAAACCGCTGCTGTGCCTCGCGCACAGCGGCATAGGCGCCGGCCGGATTGCGGCCACCATCCAGCGGCCAGGTGACGATCATCTCGTCGCCGACATATTTATGCACCACGCCGCCCCAGGCCAGCACGGCCTCGGTCAGGTCCACGAAGAAGCGGTTCAGCAGGCTGTGGAAGGCCATGTCGCCGATCTTTTCGGCGATGGCGGTCGAGCCGCGCATGTCGAAGAACACCATCAGCCGGTGCTCCAGTCGTGGCTGGTGGTAGCGGCCGCGCAGCATGTTGCCCAGCACGCCGGGCCCCAACAGCATCGACATTTCCATCACGAAGTTGATCAGCAGCGCGAAGCCGACCGAGAAGAAGAAGGTGACGGCGGTCAGCCTGTTGAAGCCGAAGCCAGGGTCGCCCGGCGCGCCCAGCAGGGTGCTGCCGATCCAGTCGCCGCTGAGGATGGCGCCGATATAGACGACTTCCTTGATGGCGAGCAGTTGCCAGAAGGGACGGCGCCGCAACCCGTTGGCGCCTTCCACCATGTAGAGTTCGAAGGAGGCGATGGCGGCGCTGACCAGCAATCCGGTGAAACCGCCACGCAGGGTGCCGTGGATGACGGTATGGACGCCGATGAAGCCGTCCAGCACGATCGCGATGCCGGTGCCATAGGCGGCACCCAGCACAATGCCGAGCCCGATGAACATGAAGAGCAGCTTCAGGCGGCGACGGCGGGTATGGGTCAGATCCATGGCGAGATCATAAAAAGCCGTGAGCGGGTAGGAAAGCCGGCGCGGTCGTCAACTTGTGCCGGCGGGCACATCAGGCCCGAAAATCGCGGATATGAAAAAGGCCGCGGCAACCTGGATCGCCGCGGCCCGTTCAACAGGTATCCGATAGGCTCAGGCGTCCGGAGAAATGACCGCGCAGGTCATTTTTTCACGCTTCAGCTGTTCGCAGGCCTGACGGGCCGAGGTTTGGGTCAGGCCGGTGAGGCGGGCGCGGTAAAGCGTGCTCTTGCCGGCATCGATGGCATCCACCAGCGGTTCGGCCTCGGGCAGCTTGGCCTTCATGCGGTCGAGCAGCTTTTCAGCCGCGGCAGCCTGCTTGAATGCACCGAGCTGCACGGCCCACTCGCCGTTGGGCGCGCCGGTGTCGCGCGGGGCAACAGCCTGGGTCGCCTTCTTGATCTGTTTGGCCTTGGCCGAGGTCGGCGCCACGGTGGCGGCTTCGGCATTCGAGATCAGGCCGAGGCCCTGATCGCGCTTCGGCGCATCGACCATCAGCAGCGGCGCGTTGCGGTCATCGCCGTTCTCCAGCTTGTCGAAGCCGATGTCGAGCAGCTGGATCATGCGGTTGTCGCGGGCCTGCACGCTGGTGCCGCCATAGACCACCGCCACGATTCGGCGGCCGTCACGCTTGGCTGACGCGACGAGGTTGAACCCCGAGGCGGCGATGAAGCCGGTCTTGATGCCGTCGGCGCCTTCATAGCGCGCCAGCATGTGATTGTGGTTGCGGATCGTCGCATTCTGCCATTCGAACTCGGCAGTCGAGAAGTAGGTGTAGTAATTCTTGTGGTTCTTGATCAGCGCGATGCCGAGCGTGGCCATGTCGCGGGCCGTGCTCTTCTGCTTGGTGTTGGGCAGGCCCGACGCATTCTGGAACACCGTGCTGTGCATGCCGAGCTGCTGGGCACGACGGGTCATCATCGCGGCGAACTGCTTTTCGGTGCCACCGATGGCTTCGCCCAGGACAGCGGCGGCGTTGTTGGCCGACTTGGTGATATTGGCCAGGATGGCGTCGCGCACGGTGATGGTCTGGCCGGCGCGGAGCGCGATGCCGTAGGGCTGGGCGGCAGCATGCTGCGACACCGTCAGCTTCTGGTCCATTTTCAGACGGCCGTCCTTCAGCGCGTCGAAGGCCATATACAGGGTCATCATCTTGGTCAGCGACGCCGGATAGCGCAGGGCATCCGGCTCCTGGGCGTGGAGCACACGGCCGGTATCGGCATCGACCACGATGGCGGAGTAGGGACCAGCCAAAGCCGGAGAGGCTGTGAAAGCCAGCGCCAGGGCGGTGAAACAAATTGTTACAATAGCCGGGAGAATCCGCCCCTTGGCCCAATCGGTTCGCATCATTATCTGCCTTACCTCGGTATCCCTTAGGGCGATTGGTGCCCTGACTGCAGGTAACGACCGGGTGCCCCCCAGGCCGCGAATCGGGAGAAGAATATTAACCAGACCTACCGCTTGTCCAGCGCATTGTTTACTAACAGATTGAATCGGCATGGATTCACCCGGATCCGTGGACCGGAAACGCAGGAAAACCCAGACTATGATGAAGAACTTTAACAAAGTGTTGGCGGTCGTCCTTGTCGTCACGGCAGGTCTGGCCGGCTGTGCCTCGCAGGGTCCGACCGACAATCCGATCCGGCGTAACCTGACCTGGGACCGCTATGTGGGCGGGGATGATCTCGCCCGGGCCTGTGTGCCCGGTCAGCCGGCGAAATACCGGCTGGTCTACAACGCCCGCCAGGACGACCAGCAGCGCAGCTACGACATCACGGCGCAGCCCGATGGTGGCGCGATGATGGAGGCCCGGGTGCTGGGGCGGGGGCTGCTCAACAACATCCTGATCACCGACCCGCTGCGGCCCTGGAATGGAGAGCAGGCACTGTATCGCCTGACTCCGGGTGAGTTCGACCAGCTGAAGGCGGCGATCACTGCCACGGGCTTCGAGGCGCCGGCCCCCAAGGGTCTGTTCCTGCGCGGCGACACTTTCTATTGGGCGGCGAGCGCCTGCCGGGACGGCAAGTTCCATTTCCACGCCTGGGCCTGGCCGTCGCCGGAATTCGATCGCATGGCCGTGCCGCTGCTGCGTGCCGTGGCGCCATTCGACAAAACCGTGGAAAAGCCGATCGAGCCCTATGAGGTGGCGCTGCCGCCCTATGGCACTATGCTCAGCCAAGGCACGGAAAAGAGCATGAAGCCGGTGCCGCACCGCTACATCGTGGAAGAAAACGGGCTGCGCTACAGCCAGGGTATCCTGTTCAACTAGTCTGGTTTTTACGGATTTCGGCCGATTCTGGTGCGCTGCACAAGATTTTGTGCAGCGCACCATTTTTTCATTGACTATTTGGCAGGCAGTGCCTAAATTTAGATTGTTGCAGCGCAGCATTTCTGCCGTTTCCGCTCCAAGCGGTCAGGCCACGTTACAAACCCCGACACAGCAAGGACAGCACCCCATGGCTACCAAGAAGAAGATTGAAGGCACCGAAACCGAAGTTCTCGCCAACCCGTTTGAAGCCGTGATCTTCGCTTCGAAGGATCAGGTCGAGAAGGCGATCGCCGCCAGCACCGAAGCCCTGGAAAAGGCCTTCGCGGTGAGCAAGGAGCGTTTCGACGCCGTTGCCAAGGGCGTTGATGACGCCGCCAAGCTCGGCAAGGATCAGGTTGAAGCCTATGTGACCGCCGGCAATGTTGCCAGCAAGGGCTTTGAGAGCATCAATGCCGAAGTCATGGCCTTCACCAAGACCCAGGTGGAAGACCAGATCTCCGCCGCCAAGGCGATGATGGGCGCCAAGACCCTGCAGGAATTCATCGAACTGCAGAGCGGCTTCGCCAAGAGCGCCTTCGAGGCCTACACCGCTCATACCACCAAGCTGAGCGAAGTGGCCACCAAGGTCGCGCAGGACGCCTTCGCGCCGATCAATGCCCAGGTTCAGGCCACCGTCGAGAAGATGGTGAAGCCGCTCGCGGCCTAATGTTACGGCGGCTTGCGCCGCCAGAGTTTCCTCCCCAGTAGAGTATGATTCAGAGCCCGGTCACAAAACCGGGCTCTTTTTTTGTCCCAAGGCTACTGGTATTTTTAACCCGCGTGGCCATATCATCATTCCGCACACCAATTGTTTCATCGGTGACGCAAGTTTGCTGGGTCAAGGTATGAGCGAACGGGATGGACGTGACGGGCGCGGGCGCACCGAGGTCGGCGTGGTCACCAAGACCCGACCGAAGACGCAGAAACCGCCCATGTACAAGGTGTTGCTGCTGAACGACGATTACACTCCGATGGAGTTCGTCGTGCATGTACTCGAGCGTTTTTTCAACAAGGCGCGCGAGGATGCCACCCGCATCATGCTTCATGTGCATCAGAAGGGCGTCGGGATCTGTGGCGTCTTTACCTACGAAGTTGCCGAGACCAAGGTTACCCAGGTGATCGATTTCGCGCGCCAGCACCAGCACCCGCTGCAGTGTACTATGGAACGCGACTGAGGGAGGCTCACACGTAATGGCATCTTTCTCCCGCACGCTTGAACAGACCCTGCATCGCGCCCTGTCGCTCGCCGGCGCCAAGAAGCATGAATTCGCCACGCTCGAGCATCTGCTGTTCGCCCTGACCGAAGATCAGGACGCGATCGCAGTGCTGCGCGCCTGCAATGTCGATGTCGAGAAGCTGCGCCAGCGCGTCGGCACCTTCATCGATGAGGAATTGCGCGGCCTGGTGGTCAGCATTCCGCAGGATGCCAAGCCGACGCTGAGCTTCCAGCGCGCCGTGCAGCGTGCGCTGTTCCATGTGCAGTCATCCGGCCGCGAGGAAGTGACCGGCGCCAATGTGCTGGTTGCGATCTTCTCCGAACGCGAAAGCCATGCCGTGCATTTCCTGCAGGAGCAGGACATGACCCGGCTGGATGCCGTCAGCTACATCAGCCATGGCGTGGCCAAGGCGCCCGGCCGCGGCGACCGCCGTCCGGTGCGTGGTGCCGACAGCGATGTCGAGCAGCGTGCCGAGCGCGCCGACCGCGGTGAGCGTGATCGCAGCGGCGACCGCAACGCGGCCAAGGATAAGGACAAGGAGGCGCTCAGCGCCTACTGCGTCAACCTCAACGAGAAGGCCAAGGCAGGCAAGATCGATGCCCTGATCGGTCGCGAAGCCGAGGTGGAGCGCACGATCCAGATTCTGTGCCGCCGTACCAAGAACAATCCCCTGTATGTGGGCGATCCGGGCGTGGGCAAGACTGCCATTGCCGAAGGCCTGGCGCGCCGCATCGTGCGCGGTGAAGTGCCGGATGTTCTGAAGGACGCGACCATCTACGCGCTCGATATGGGCAGCCTGCTGGCTGGCACGCGCTATCGCGGCGACTTCGAAGAGCGCCTGAAGCAGGTGATGCAGGAGTTGGAAGGCCAGCCCGGCTCGATCCTGTTCATCGATGAGATGCATACTGTCATCGGCGCCGGCGCCACCTCGGGCGGCGCGATGGATGCGTCCAATCTGCTGAAGCCGGCGCTGGCCTCGGGCGCGCTGCGCTGCATCGGCTCGACCACGTATAAGGAGTTCCGGTCCTACATCGAGAAGGACCGCGCCCTGTTGCGCCGTTTCCAGAAGATCGACGTCAATGAGCCTTCGATCTCTGATGCCGTGAAGATCATCAAGGGCATCAAGGGCTACTACGAGCAGCACCATGGCGTGCGCTATACTGAGGATGCCATTAAGGCTGCCGTTGAACTGGCCGCGAAATACATCAACGACCGTAAACTGCCTGACAAGGCGATCGACGTGATCGACGAAGTGGGCGCGGCTGAGTTGATGAAGCCGGAACACAAGCGCCGCAAGACCATCGGTGTGAAAGAGGTTGAGGCCATCGTTGCCAAGATCGCCCGCATCCCGCCCAAATCGGTGTCGCGCGAGGACAAAGAGTCGCTTCGCAATCTCGACGCCGAGCTGAAGCGCGTGGTCTACGGCCAGGATACCGCCATCGAGGCGCTGGCCAGTGCGATCAAGCTGGCGCGTGCCGGCCTGCGCGAACCAGAGAAGCCGATCGGCAGCTACCTGTTCTCGGGTCCGACCGGCGTCGGCAAGACCGAAGTCGCGCGCCAGCTCGCCACCATTATGGGCGTCGAACTGATCCGCTTCGACATGTCGGAATATATGGAGCGCCACAGCGTCAGCCGCCTGATCGGCGCGCCGCCGGGTTATGTCGGTTTCGACCAGGGCGGCCTGCTGACCGATGCGGTCGACCAGCATCCGCATTGCGTGCTGCTACTCGACGAAATCGAGAAGGCGCATGGCGACCTGTTCAACATCCTGTTGCAGGTGATGGACCACGGCAAGCTGACCGATAACAACGGCAAGCATGTCGACTTCCGCAATGCCGTGCTGATCATGACCACCAATGCCGGCGCTTCGGAGATGTCGAAGAATGCCATCGGTTTCGGTCGCGACATGAAGGAAGGCGAAGATGAAGAGGCGATCAAGCGCCTGTTCACGCCGGAATTCCGCAACCGTCTGGATGCCGTGATCCCGTTCGCTCCGCTCTCGACCGACGTGATCAACCGGGTGGTGGATAAGTTCGTCGCCCAGCTGGAAGGCCAGTTGGCCGACCGCAATGTCACCATCGCCCTCACGGATGAAGCCCGCGCCTGGCTGGCCGAGCGCGGCTACGACAAGCTGTATGGCGCCCGCCCGCTGGGTCGTGTGATCCAGGAAAGCATCAAGAAGCCGCTGGCCGACGAACTGCTGTTCGGCCAGCTGGTGAAGGGCGGTCACGTCCTTGTGAAGGTGGAGGACGACAAGCTGGCTTTCGAGTTCACCGCCGATAAGGGCGCGAAAGGCAGCGGGGGCGGCACCGACGGTGCGTCCGGCGGCAAGGTACCCGAATACGCGCACTGATCCCCAGTCGCGTAGAGTCCGGTTCGCGTTATAAGGGTTGGCGTTACGGAAACGCTCGCGAGTCCGTAGACATAAATTCCCCATAAAATTACAGTGGTGTCCATGCGGCGCAGGCTCAACAGCCTGCGCCACAGGGACCGTCCGGCCTTCGGGGAAAGCTCTGGCCGCGCGGGGAGGACAAAAACAACAGGAGGCTTTATGGCCAAATTCCGTATCAAGGCCGCGCTGCTTGCCGGCGCCCTGACGCTTGCTCTGCCGCTGGTCGCGGCGCCCGCATTCGCACAGGGCAAGGTGCTGCGCTGGGCAAGCCAGGGCGATTATCTCACCATGGATCCGCACAGCCAGAATGAAGGTCTGACCCGCACGGGCAGCTTCCAGACCTATGAAGGCTTGGTCGGCTACAGTGCCGATCTGAAATTCGTGCCGGCGCTCGCCACCTCATGGAAGGCAGTCAACGACACGACCTGGGAATTCAAGCTGCGCCAGGGCGTGAAGTTCCATGACGGCGCCGATTTCACTGCCGACGATGTGGTCTTCTCGGTGAAGCGTGCCCAGCATGCCAACTCCGATTTCAAGACCTACATTGCCAGCGTCAAGGACGTGAAGAAGATCGACAGCCATACGGTGCATGTCGAGACCAATGGCGCCAATCCGATCCTGCCGAACCAGATCGCCAACATCTTCATCATGTCCAAGGCCTGGTCGGAGAAGAATAACGTGGTCAATCCGCAGTCCTACAAGGACAAGGAAGAGACCTTCGCGGTGCGCAACACCAACGGCACCGGTCCTTTCATGCTCAAGACCCGCGAACAGGACGTCCGCACAGTTGTCGCCAAGAACCCGACCTGGTGGGGCCTGAAGGACAACCCGCATAACATCGACGAGATCGTCTACACCCCGGTCACCACGCCAGCGACCCGCGTCGCCGCTCTGCTGTCGGGCCAGCTCGATTTCGTGCTCGATGTGCCGGTGCAGGACGTGGAGCGCGTGAAGCGCTCGCAGGGCCTGCAGGTGAAGAAGACCAACGAAATCCGTTCGATCTTCCTCGGCCTCGATGTCGGCAGTCCGGAACTGAAGTATTCGGATGTGAAGGGCAAGAACCCTCTGGCCGACAAGCGCGTACGTCAGGCCATGTATCATGCCATCGACATGCAGGCGATCGCCCAGAAGGTGATGCGCGGCGATGCCGTGGTGGCAGGGATGATCACCTCGCCGGGTGTGCATGGCTACAGCGCCGCCATCGACAAGCGTCTGCCGTATGACCCGAACAAGGCCAAGGCACTGCTGAAGGATGCCGGTTATGCCAACGGTTTCGGCATTCGGCTCGACTGCTCGAACGACCGTTACGTGAATGACGAAGGCGTCTGCCAGGCGGTGGTCGGCATGCTGGCGCAGGTCGGCATCAAGGTCGATCTGGCGGCCCAGTCGAAGACGCTGCATTTCCCCAAGCTGCAGAAGAAGGATACAAGCTTCTTCCTGCTCGGCTGGGGCGTGCCGACCTTCGACAGCCACTACGTCTTCTCGTATCTGGTGCAGACCCCGGATGGCAAGAACGGCAGCTGGAACTTCACCAACTACTCGAACCCCAAGCTTGATGCCATGTTCAACGGCATGCTCAGCGAACTGGATATTGCCAAGCGCGACAAGCTGATCGCTGACTCGTGGAACATCATCAATGATGAGGTGATCTATATTCCGCTGCATCACCAGGTGCTGAACTGGGCGATGAGCGAGAAGCTGGATATGCCAATCATCGCGGACAATGTGCCGCGCTTCCACTTCGCCAAGATGAAGTAACCCAAACCGCCGCCCTGGTGAAAACCGGGGCGGCGGCCCCTTTTGTGTAAGTAAAGCCCCATGCTCGGTTACATTGTCGGACGACTGGCGCAGGCGCTGGCGGTCATGCTGGCGGTCGCTCTGGTCGCCTTTCTGCTTTTCAACTACGTCGGCGATCCGATCAACAACATGGTCGGTCAGGACGCCACGACGACGGACCGTGCCGAGTTGCGCGAGCAGCTCGGCCTGAACGATCCGGCGCCAGTGCAGTTCGTGCGCTTCCTCGCCAATGCAGCGGAAGGCAATTTCGGTCTCTCTTATCGCCTGAAGCGCCCGGTCTCCGTACTGATCCAGGAGCGCGTGCCGGCAACGCTGGAACTGGTCTTCCTCTCGGCCCTGGTGGCGCTCGTCGTCGGCATGCCCCTCGGCGTCTATACGGCGCTGCGGCGTGACAGCTGGCTCAGCCGCGTGATCCTGACCTCCAGTTTGGTCGGCGTGTCGCTGCCCACCTTCGTGATCGGCATTGGCCTGATCTATCTTTTCTCGGTGCAGTTCGACTGGCTGCCCAGTTTCGGCCGCGGCCAGGTCACCCATATCGGCTGGTGGAGCACCGGCTTCCTCACCAAGTCGGGCTGGGCCGCCATCATCATGCCGGCGATCACGTTGAGCCTGTATCAGCTGACGCTGGTGCTGCGTCTGGTGCGGACCGAGATGATGGAGGTGCTGCGCACCGACTATATCAAGTTCGCTCGCGCGCGCGGCTTGAGCAACCGCATCGTGCATTTCCATCATGCGCTGAAGAACACCATGATGCCGGTAATCACCATCATCGGCCTGCAGGTCGGTGGCCTGATTGCCTTCTCCATCGTCACCGAGACGGTGTTCCAGTGGCCCGGCATGGGCCTGCTGTTCATCCAGGCGGTCAGCTTTGCCGATATCCCGGTCATGGCGGCCTATCTGGTGCTGGTCGGCGCCATGTTCGTAGTCCTGAACCTGATGGTCGACCTGGCCTATTTCGTGATTGATCCGCGGCTGCGCATGGATCGCGGCAAGGCGGCGGGGAAGGCGACATGAGCGCTCCGATGTCTTCTTTTGGTGCTGTGCTCCGTGGCTGGGTCGACAGTGACCTGGCTTACAGCTTCCGTCGCTCGCCGGCCGTGATCGTTTCAGCCGTGGTGGCGTTGACGATCATCCTGGCTGCCGTGCTGGCGCCGCTGGTCTCGCCGTTCAATCCGTTCAACCCGGCCGCCGTGAAGCTGATGGACGCCTTCACGCCGCCGGCCTGGGTGGAAGGCGGGCAACTGACCTATCTGCTCGGCACCGACGATCAGGGCCGCGACCTGCTGTCCACCCTCCTGTATGGCAGCCGTATCTCGCTGCTGGTCGGCTTTGCCGCCATCGCCTTTGCGGCGGTGTTCGGCACGCTGATCGGCGTGCTTTGCGGCTATCGCGGCGGCTGGCTCGATATCGCCGTGATGCGGATCGCCGATGTGCAGCTGACCATTCCCAATATCCTGATCGCACTGACCATCGACGGCATCGCGCGGACTGCTTTACCGCGGGAGTTGCATAACGAGATTGCGATTTTCGTGCTGATCTTCGCGATCGGCATTGCCGACTGGCCGCAATTCGCCCGCGTCGCCCGTTCGGCGGCTCTGGTCGAGCGGCACAAGGATTATGTCTCGGCCGCCCGCGTGATCGGCCAGCCCTCCTGGGTGATCGTGCTGCGCCATGTGCTGCCCAATACGCTGGGGCCGGTGCTGGTGCTGGCGACAGTCGGCCTGGCGCTGGCGGTGCTGGCGGAGGCGACCTTGAGTTTCCTCGGCGTCGGAGTCCCGCCCACACAGCCGTCGCTCGGCACGCTGATCCGTGTCGGTCAGAGCTTCCTGTTCAGCGGCGAATGGTGGATCACCTTCTTCCCGGCGCTGACACTGGTGCTGTTGGTGCTGGCGGTGAATGTGCTAGGCGACTGGCTGCGCGACGCCCTGAACCCGAAGCTCAGATAGCAGGCTACTTCAGCTTCTTCGCCTTGCGTTGCCAGTAGTCGCGCTTGGCCGTATCGGGCGGCATGCCCGGACGGCCATCGGCGTAGAAGCGCACCAGATCCTGGATCGCGGCGGCATAGCCGGCTTTCGCCGCCTGTTCGAGCCAGCGCAGTTCTTCGATGGGGTCGGCCTTGACGCCCTCGCCGTTGCTGTAGCGGACGGCAAGGATATAGGCCTCGGCCGGATCGCCGAGTTCGGCGGCCTTGCGACCGGCGCGATAGGCCGCCGGCTTGTTCTTCATGAACCGATAGCAGTCGGCCAGCAACATCCAGGCTTTCAGGTGATCGGGCTGGTCGGCGACGACCATTTCCAGTTCCTGGGCCGCCTTGGGATATTCGTTGATCAGGGCGGCAAAGCCGGCAAAGCGGTACCGATGCTCGGCGGCGCCGTTGGAGGCGATGACTGCATCGCGCAGCGCCTGTAGTCCATCGTGATACAGCCCACTGGCGAAATACGCCTGACCGAGCAGGGCGTGCAACTCGGGATCGCGCGGCATCGCGGCAATGGCCTTCTGGCAGGCCTGAACCTGACCGCGCTGCGCTTCCTCACGGCAGAGCGCGGCATCATCCTGCGCCAGTGCCGGCAAAGCGAGCAGCGACAGAACCAGGCAGAGCTGCCAGGGTTTCACGGTGTCGCGGCCCGCTACAGCCGGGCCCTGATATCAGCGGCCTGTTTAGCGATGACCTCGTGGTCGCCGGGCGACAGGCTCCAGTTCAGCTTGGCATTGTCGCCCAGCCGGCGCGGCAGCACATGCACATGATAATGCTGCACCGATTGCGCGGCGCCGGGGCCATTGGCCTGCACGATATTGACGCCATCATTCGGTACGCAATCGACGACGGCGGCGGCGATCTTCTTTGCCGTGCGGGCTACGGCTGCAACGGCATCGTCACTGGCTTCATGCAGGTTGGCATAATGCCCCTTGCTCAGCACCAGCGCATGGCCGTGGTTGAAGGGGTTGATGTCCATGATGGCGAAGCTCAGATCGTCTTCGTAGAGTTTGAAGCTCGGCGCATCGCCTCTGACGATCTTGCAGAAAATGCAGCCATCCTGCTGCGGTAGACCCGCCATGTCAGTCCCTCCCGAACAAAGCCCGATGTTACCCCGGGTCAGGAGCGTAGACTATTCGCTTTCCTCGGTCGGCGTCACCTGACGAAAGGGTGAATGCTGGTCGAGTTCCGCGATCAACCCGGTCATATGGGCGCGCTCTTCCTGCAAAAACCGCGCAACGGCCCGCTGAAAGCCCGGATCGGCCAGCCAGTGGACGGAATAGATCGGCACGGGAAGGTAGCCGCGCGCCAGCTTGTGCTCGCCCTGCGCGCCGGCCTCGACGCGGTTCAGGCCGTGACAGATGGCATAGTCGATGGCCTGGTAGTAGCAGCATTCGAAATGCAGAAAGGGATGCTGCTCGATGCAGCCCCAGTTGCGGCCATACAGCGTGTCACGGCCCAGCATGTTCCACGCGCCGGCGATCCAGCGGCCCTCGCGCTGCGCCATCACCAGCACGATACGATCCGGCATGGTCTCGTGCAGACGGCGGAAGAAGTCGCGGTTCAGATACGGCCGGCCCCATTTGCGGCTGCCGGTATCCATGTAGAACTCGAAAAATGCATCCCAATGTTCGTGCGTGAGCGCGTCGCCCTGAAAGACGTGGATCTCGATGCCGCGTTCTGTGGCTTCGCGACGTTCCTTGCGGATCGCCTTGCGCTTGCGCGAGGCCAGCTGTGTCAGGAAGGCCTCGAAATCTGCGTAGCCATCGTTCTGCCAGTGGAACTGCTCGCCGAGGCGCAGCAACATGTCATGACCCTGCGCCCAGTCGGCTTCTGTTTCGCTCAGGAAATTCACATGCAGCGACGACAGGCCATACTGCCGGGCGATCTCGCGTGCGCCTTGCAGCAGCGCGGCGGCCACCGTGTCGAAATCGGCCTCTGGTGCGACCAGGAAGCGCCGGCCGGTGACCGGCGAGAAGGGCACCGCCGACAGCAGCTTGGGATAATACTGGCCGCCGGCGCGCGTATAGGCCTCGGCCCAGCCATGGTCGAAGATATATTCGCCCTGGCTGTGCCCCTTGATGTAGAGCGGCAGCACGCCCAGCACGGTGCCGGCGTCGTCCTGCGCGACCAGATGTGTCGGCTGCCAGCCGGTGCGCGGCACCACGCAGCGCGACTGTTCCAGCGCATTAAGGAAGGCATGGGCGAGAAAAGGGTTATCGCTGCCGGCGCAGCGGTCCCAGTCGGCAGCCGGCAGGTCGGCGACCTGCGTCAGCGCCCGGAGGGTGATTTTTCCTGCTGCGTCGCGACGTGCGGTCATACAGCCGTGGTCGACAGATCCTCGAAGATCACATTGTCGGCATGCGCCGCGGCACGGGCGCGCTCGCCGGGCGTGCGCACGGTCCAGCTCAGCAGCGGCAGGCCGCGCCGCCGCGCTGCCGCGGTGATCTCGGAGGGCAGGTCGCGCACGTCATAGGCGAGGAAATCGGGATTGCCGTAACCGGTCATCAGGGCGCGCTTCAGTTGCAGTCTGGTGAACCAGTTAAGGCCCTTGGTCATATTGGCAAGGTCGGTGGAGATCTGGCCGCGAATGATCTGCGGCGCGTTCTTCTCGAACCACTTCACGGTGCGCGGGTTGAATGACTGGATCACGAAGGGGCCGGGATAGTGCTGCAGCATGCGGGCCACGCTGCTTTCCAGCGGACCCACGGGTTCGCCCTTGTCCTTCTTGATCTCCACCACCAGCGGTACGGCACCCTGCACCAGGTCGAGCAGGTCGCGGAAGCTCGGCACGGTTTCCTCGGTGCCCAGCAGCTTGAGCGGCTTGAGGTCGGCCAGCGGCATCTGGCAGACGACGCCGTCGCGGCCACACAGCCGCGTCAGGTCGGGATCGTGGAACACCACCACCTGCTTGTCGCCGGTGATGCGCACGTCAGTTTCGATGGCATAGCCGGCTTCCATCGCCTTGCGGAAGGCGAGCAGCGAATTCTCCGGCACGCCCTTGGCGATGTCATGCAGGCCGCGATGCGCCACCGGCGTCTTGGTCAGCCATTTCGGAATATCGAGACGCGGCATGTTGAACTCTCAGTGCAGCAGGAAAACGCCATCGGCCTCGAAGGCGATGTTCATCGGAAGCGAGGGCGCGGTGGTGGTCGAACGCGCCGGGCGATTGTCCTGGCCGAAAATCTCGGTCAGCACGTCCGTTGCGCCATTGGCGACCTTCTGCGCGTCCATATAGTCGGCCGTGGTGTTGACCAGGCAGAGCAGCTTGACGCACCGCGCGATGCGGTCCAGGTCGCCGTCGCAGGCGACCTGCATATGGGCCAGCAGATTGAGTGCCGTCAGCCGCGCGGCGGCATAGCCATCCTCGAAGCTGAGATCGCCACCGACCTTGCCGGCATGACGAATCTCCTTGCCCCAGGTCGGGCCGACGCCCGCGACATGCACCAGCTTGCCCACCGTGACAAAGCCGACATAGGTCGCCACCGGCACGGGAGCCGGGGGCAGGACGATCCCCAGTTCCGTCAGGCGTGCGGCGACCTTACCGGCCATGGTCAGGCAATCTCGAAAATGGCGTCGACTTCGACCGACACGCCGCGCGGCAGCGACACGGCGCCGACGGCGAAACGCGCATGCTTGCCGGCATCGCCGAACACTTCGACCATCAGGTCGGAGGCGCCGTTGACCACCTGCGGATGATCGATGAAGTCGGGCGTGCAATTGACGAAGCCGCCGACCTTTACGCAGCGCTTGATGCGGTCGAGGCTGCCGCCCAGAGCATGGCGGGCCTGTGAGATGATGTTGAGGCCACAGAGGCGGGCCGCCTGCTTGCCGGTCTCGAGGTCGACGCCCGCGCCGAGCTTGCCCAGGTAGCGGACTTCGCCGTTGAAGATGGTGATCTGGCCGGCGACGAACAGCAGATTGCCGGCGATCACGGTCGGCACGTAATTGGCTGCCGGGGCGGCGGGGTTCGGCAGTTCGATCTTGAGGGCGGCGAGGCGGGCGTCGTGGCTCATGGTGCAATCCTGAAGCTGACAGTGGATCGATACTGTCTAGCCCGGATGGCGCGCTGCTGGCAACGCGCCAGCAGGAAAGGCCATAGCTTTGAAGAGGATCAGTCGCGGCGATCGTGCTTACGGATATACATGGCGCGGTCGCAATCGCGCAGCAGGGTCGGCAGGTCGGTGCCGCCCTCGTAGCTGGACAGGCCGTAGCTGATACCGACCGGGATCAGCGCGTCGGCGAAGCGCAGTGGCTGTTTTTCCACGCGGGTGGCCAGTTCGGAGAGGCGGATCTCGGCCTGGTCCCGGGTCGCGCCGGGCATGGCCAGCACGAATTCGTCGCCATGCAGGCGTGCGAGACAGTCGGTGGCACGGGCGGCAGGCTGCAGCCGCAGGGCAATCTGGCATAGCACGGCGTCGCCGGCAGCATGGCCGTGGCGGTCGTTGATGGCCTTGAAACGGTCGAGATCGAGGAAGGCCAGCGTGCCGCCATGACCGTCGCGGCCGGCGCGGGCCAGATCGGCGGCCATAAAGGCCTCGAAGGCGCGGCGGTTGGGCAGGCCAGTCAGTTCATCGGTGGTCGACAGGGCTTCCAGTTCCGCTATGCGCTGGGCCTGGTCGATCAGGCGCTGCTCGCTTTCTGCGGCGGCGGTCAGAATCTGCTCCACAAGGCCGCGCTTCACCGGATCCGGGTCGCGGCGCAGCGCCAGGCGCAGGCGCAGCACCAGGCTGGCAAAGCCGGTGGACGGCGGCGCGAGGTGGGCTTGGCCTGCCAGGGTGGACAGGGGCCATTCAGTCAGCGGGGTGTCGTTTGCAGGCATCATGGTACGGGTTCCTCACAGCTGACAAAGCAAGCCATGTGCCAACAGGAAAGCCCGGAAAACCGCGATTATCTGTTTTGGGGTTGAGGCAGATTTTGCCGCCTTCCCAAGGACTTACCCTTAACAGGATGGCGGGATTGCGGCGCAGGCCCCGCTATAGGGGGTAAGGTGCCGGCCGGCCCTGCAGCACGGCATCGATATTGTCGAGCGCCATGAAGCCCATCCGGTCGCGGGTTTCCACCGTGGCGCTGCCCAGATGCGGCAGCAGATAGGCATGGGGCAGGTTCAGATAGGCGGGGTTCAACTGCGGCTCGCCGGCAAAGACGTCCAGTCCGGCGGCGCGCAGCCAGCCGGTCTTCAGTGCGGCAATCAGCGCCTCGTCATCCACCATGTCGCCCCGGGCGGTGTTCACCACGATGGCGCCCTGCGGCATGCGGGCAATGGCCTCGGCATTCAGGACATGCCGGGTTTCCGGCGTGGAGGGTGCATTGATCGACAGGATGTCGCTCACCGCCAGCAGATCGTTCAGATGCTCGTGGAATACCGCGCCCTGTTCTTCGGCTGCCGGCAGCCGGCGGCGGTTGTGATAATGAATCTGCAGGCCGAAGGCGCGGGCGCGCTCGGCTACGGCCTGGCCGATTCGACCCATGCCGAAAATTCCCAGCCGTTTGCCGCTGAAATCGATGCCCAGCAGCATGGTCGAGGTCCAGCCCTGCCATTCGCCCCGACGTACCATCTGCTGCGCTTCGTAGCCGCGCCGGGCGGCGCCCAGCATCAGCAGCATGGCGATATTGGCGGTTGCTTCGGTCATGGCGCCGGGCGTATTCGCCGCCACGATGCCGCGCGCACGGCAGGCGGCGACATCGATATGCTCGTAGCCGACCGAGAAGGTCGCAATCACCTTCAGCCGTGCCGGCAGGCGGTCGATCAGCGACGGCGTGATCTTCTCCGAGGTGCAGATCAGCATCGCATCGGCATCGGCGGCCCGGGCGGCCAGTTCATCGGCGGTGTAGATACGGTCATCCGGATTGAGGCGGGCGTCATAGTCGCGGCTCACCCGGGCCTCAACGGCCGGCGGCAACTTTCGGGTGACGAAAACTGTCGGCCTGCTCATGCACCCTCCAATCTTGGCGTGTGTCGCCCGATTCCATTCCGGAAGATCCGGCCGGTTTCATTCCATCGGCGCTGGCGCTATTCTTAACGCCATATGTTGCTACCAGCTACAGACAGGCATGGCCGCAGAATGATGGCCCGGATCGGTACAGATGCATCCCGCGGCGCGTTGCTGCGTCGCGCGCTCCTGCTGGCGGTGCTGCTGCTTGGCGTCATTGCACAGCCGAGCCAGGCCTCCGATACCGATCTGCAGGCGGTGGCGCGCAATCTGGCCAGCCATCGTGCGTTCTATACGCTGTCGGTCGCGCGGCTCGATCCGCGCAATTATCGCCATGGCATAGCCGGTGGCCTGAGCCTGGAATTCGTGCATGCCTGCGATGGCTATGTGCTCAATCAGCGCTTCGTGATCGAGACCACGACGGATGACGGCACCATCCTGAACAACATGGTGCTGAATTCCTGGGAGGCGCTGGACGGCAAGAGCTTCCGATTCAAGTTGCGTGATGAAGTGAATGGCGACGTCGAGCAGGAACTGAAGGGCGAGGGCAAGCTGAGCAGCCGGGGCGGCAGCGTGACCTTCACGCAGCCGGAAGACACCGATCTCGACCTGCCGCCGATGACCATGTTCCCGACCGAGCATACCGTGCGCCTGCTGACGCTGGCGCGCAGCGGCGGCAACTGGCTGCAGGCCAGCATCTATGATGGCGCATCGGCGGATGCCTATAGCGAAGTTGGCGGTTTCATCGGCGGTGAACTGCCGGTGGAAACCGGTGCCAATCCTGTCGTGGCGTCACTGAAGGGCCAGCGTTCCTGGCGTATCCGGCTGGCCTATTTTACATCGGAAAAGACGCAGGACACGCCGGATTACGAGATTGCCTATCGCCTGTACGAAAACGGCGTGGCCGACGATATCGTCTTCGATTATGGCGATTATGCGATCCGCGCCACGCTGAAGCTGCTCGAACTCAAGCCGCGCGACGCCTGCTGATCACTGCTCCGCAGGCCAGAGCCAGGCCGCGCCGCGCACGCCCGAACTGTCACCGTGTCTGTTTTTCACCAGCGGCGTGACAACCGTGTCAGAGAATACGAAAGCACCCCACAGCTTCGGCACATTGCGGTAGAGCCGGTCCTGGTTCGACATGCCGCCGCCCAGCACCACGATATCCGGATCAAGCACGTTGAGGATCGCGGCAAGGCCGCGCGCCAGCCGGTGTTCGTAACGCTGCAATGCGGCTTCAGCCTGTGCATCGCCGGCATCTGCCGCTGCAACGATATCAGCGCCTTTCAGGTCGCGACCGGTCTGGTCGCGGAAATCGCGTTCCAGCCCGGTGCCGGCCATGAAGGTTTCCTGGCAGCCGAATTTGCCGCAGTAGCATTTCGGTCCGGGCAGTTCGTCCGGCTGCGGCCAGGGCAGGGGATTGTGGCCCCATTCCCCGGCGATGGAGTTCGGACCCGACACGATGCGCCCATCCACCACGATGCCGGAGCCGCAGCCGGTGCCGAGAATGACCCCGAAAACGACGCCATGACCGGCGCCGGCGCCGTCACTGGCTTCCGACAATGCGAAGCAGTTCGCGTCGTTGGCCAGCCGCACAGGGCGTCCGGTTGCCTCCGCCAGATCGCGATCCAGCGGATGACCGATCAGCCAGACCGAGTTGGCGTTCTTGATCAGGCCGGTGGCCGGCGAAATCGTGCCGGGAATCCCGACACCGATAGGTCCGGTGGCATTGGCCTCGCTTTCCACGGCCTGCGCCAGGTCGCGCAGGGCGGTAACAGTCGCCTGATAATCGCCGCGCGGCGCGGGTACGCGACGGCGCGCCCGGATCGTGCCATCGCCCTCAAGTGCGATGGCTTCGATCTTGGTGCCGCCGAGGTCTATGCCGATACGTATGTTGCTCATCTACTCCAGATCACGGTTGCGCGAGGAGGTTCTGGATATGCGCCAGCATGTCCGGCCAGGTGTCGGCGCGATGATGGCAGTGGGGCGCCGGGCCGAGCAGGGCAGCGAGCCGCGTATCGGCAATGTAATGCAGCCGATGCACCGCCGGGGCCATCTCGGCGACGGAGGTGTGATTGTGCGGGATGTCGTCGACGAACACGGCCGGGGACAGCGTCTGCTTCAGCATGAAGGCCACGGCCGGGCCCTTGGGGCCGGTATTGGCGATCAGCGGGAATGCCATGCCGTGACGCGCCAGTGCGCGAATCCGTGCCTCCCGGGCTGGCATCGGCACATTGCTCAGCACCACCACCTGCGCGGTCCGGCTCAACTCAGCCAGGGCCTGTGCGGCGCCCTCGACCGGTTCCAGTTCCTCGGTCGCCTCGGCGAAAAATCGCTGCAGCAAGGGATGCAGGATTTCCGCGGCGACAGGAGCATTGTCGCGGCGCTGGCGGATATTGCCGTGCAGCGCATACGACGCCCAGTCGAAGTAAAGGTCGCGGCTTTCCAGGAATCGCTCCAGGCCGCGCATGAAGTAAAACAGCACCTCGTCGGCATCTACGATGACCAGAGGTTTCCCATGCGTCAGGGTGAGGGTGCCGAGCTGCTCGGCTACCGGGGCGGGAAGCTGTGTCGGATCAGGGATTTTTGTGCTCATCGGCTGCTGGAATGTCATGGTAAACGGCTTGGCCCGGCCGGTGGGGAATGATACAAAATACTGGATACGCAGGGAAAACGGCGCGTGCCGCAGCAGATACTATCCGGGGACGGGGGCTGATGAGCAAGACTGTACTGATCGTCGAGGACAACGAACTCAATATGAAGTTGTTCCACGACCTGCTGGATGCCCATGGCTACCAGACCCTGCAGACCAAGGATGGCATGGAAGCCTTGGCCATGGTGCGCAAGCACCGGCCCGACCTGATTCTGATGGATATCCAGCTGCCCGAAGTGTCTGGCCTGGAAGTGATCAAATGGATCAAGGAAGACGATAACCTGCGCAGCATCCCGGTGGTGGCCGTGACCGCGTTTGCCATGAAGGGCGACGAGGAAAAGATGCGCGAAGGCGGCTGCGACGCCTATATCGCCAAGCCCATTTCGGTCGGCAGGTTCATCGAGACTGTGAAGCAGTTCCTCGAGCCGAAGGCCTGAGATTTAGCGCCCGAGTGATCCGATGACCGCACGCATTCTGGTCGTCGACGACATCCGCACCAACATCAAGGTGCTGGAAGCCAAGCTGACCAGCGAATATTACGAGGTGATTGCGGCGAGCAATGGCCCGGAGGCGCTTGAAGCCGCCGTGAGCCAGAAGCCCGACCTGATCCTGCTCGACGTGATGATGCCGGGCATGGACGGGTTTGAGGTCTGCCGCCGGCTGAAGGCCAATCCCGATACAGCGCATGTGCCGGTGATCATGGTGACGGCACTCGGCGATCCCGAGGATCGCGTACAGGGGCTGAGCGCCGGCGCCGATGATTTCCTGACCAAGCCGGTCGACGACACCGCGATGTTTGCGCGTGTGCGCTCGCTGCTACGCGTCAAGCTGATGCTGGACGAGTTGCGCATGCGCGAGCGCACTTCGGCGTCGCTGGGCGTGATTTCGCCGCCGGTACCGAGCCTGCATGAAGATTACGCCGCCGCGCAGATCCTGCTGGTGGAAGACAATCCGCGTGATCAGGTCCGCCTGCAACGCATGATCGAAGGCCAGTTCCGTACGGAGATGACGGCCGACGGTATGGACGCGCTGAACCGTGCGCGCCAGACCGAATACGACTCCGTGGTGGTCAGTCTGAGCCTGCAGAATCCCGATGGTTTGCGACTTTGCTCGCAGTTCCGCACCACTGAGGAAACCCGCAATGTGCCGATCCTGCTGCTGGTCGGGCCGGACGACCAGAAGCAGCTGGTGAAGGGTCTGGAGATCGGCGTCACCGATTATGTGGTGCGCCCGATCGACCGCAACGAATTCATCGCCCGCCTGCGCGCCCAGGTGCGCCGCAAGCGCTACCAGGATCGCCTGCGCCTGCATTACCAGCAGAGCATGGAGATGGCGGTCACCGATCCGCTGACCGGCCTGTACAATCGCCGCTACATGGCCTCGCATCTCGCCACCCTGCTGACGCAGAGCGCCAGCCAGCATGGCATATCCGTCGCGATCATCGATCTCGATCACTTCAAGCTGGTCAACGACACGCATGGCCATCCGGTTGGCGACGATGTGCTGCGTGAAGTGGGCAACCGCATCGTGCGCAACATCCGCGGCATCGACATGGCCTGCCGTTATGGCGGCGAGGAATTCGTCGTGCTGATGCCCGATACCGATCTGGAATCGTCCGAGGTGGTGGCCAGTCGATTGCTTAATGCGATCGGCGGCAAGCCGGTGGTGACCCGTAGCGCCGGCGAGATGACCGTCACCTGCTCGATCGGCTGCACGTCGTCGCTCGAGAGCGATACCGCCGACACCCTGCTCAAACGCGCCGACGATGCGCTCTACGAAGCGAAGCACGGCGGACGCAACCGCATCGTCTATCGCCGGTCCTGACGGGGCTGCATGGCAGACAAACGAAAAGCCCCGCCGGAAGGCGGGGCTTTGTTCTTTCAGCCTGACGCAGAGATGCGTCGGCGGGAAACCTTACTTGATCTTGGTTTCCTTGAATTCGACATGCTTGCGGGCGACCGGGTCGTACTTCTTCAGCGACATCTTCTCGGTCTTCGTACGCGGGTTCTTCTTGGTCACGTAGAAGTAGCCGGTGTCGGCGGTGCTCAGCAGCTTGATCTTGAGGGTAGTCGGCTTGGCCATGACTCGGTTCCAAAAATGCGGTGCGGCTAGGATTGGCGGCGCAGCATAGGGATTCGCGCCCCGATGTCAACGCCTAAGGATTATCCCAGCGGATCATGGGTTTACCCCGGCGATAGCGCCAGAAAGCGGACCGCTGTGGCACCAGGTCGGGTCCCAGCCCGCCGACCATCCCCAGCACGAACTCGGTGATGTCGGCCAGCGGGAGCCTTAGGGCGGTGTCCAGCGGCCGGAAGGCCAGGTCGAGAAGCTCGCCCGAGCCGCCCAGCGTCAGCGGCATGCCGGTCACGTCGCGCAGGAAAAACCGGGCATGGAAGCGGATCGGGCTCTCGGCCGGGGTGATGGCCCGGCAGAGGTAATGCAGGCCCGAGAGGTCAGGCCGCAGCCGTTCTCCGTCCAGCAGGCCCAGCGGAATGCCGGTTTCCTCCCAGGTTTCCCGCACCGCCGCCACAGCGGCTGGCTGGATGGATAAATTATTATTATTCAGTGGTTTGAGCGGTGTTTCTGATTTATCGGATAAATCCACCCGGCCGCCTGGAAAGGCATAGACATTGGGCAGGAAGCGGTGCTTGCCGGCACGGCGGCCGAGCAGCACTTCCGGCCCGGCGGGGCCCTGCCGGACCAGCACCAGGCTGCCAGCCTCATGCGGAGGCGCCGGGCGGGTCATTCCCAGTCCAGCAGCCGCTGGCCGTACAGCATGTGATGGAAGGGCACCCGCTGGGCCGGGTCGGCGGCGGATTGTGGGCTCAGCCAGTGTTCCAGATTGGCGATCACATACTGGGTGATGCCGGGCAGCGGCAGGCCCTCGGTATCGGCCTGGGTGACCCAGCTCAGCTTGTCGAGTTCGGCCGAGGGCGTCAGCACGCCGACCGCCAGTTCGGCCGGAGCGGCAAAGAAGCGGGCATCGAATCGGCGGGGCCGGCCGGGCGGCGTGATGGCCCGGCAAATATAGAGGAGTGCCGAGGGATCCGGGGCCTGGCTGCCGGTGCAGAAGTCCGACCAACTCGGCGGAGCCTGCTTCGCGGCTTTGGCCGGGCCGGCGATGCGCAGGCCGCTTTCCTCGAAGGTTTCGCGGATCGCCGCCAGCGCCAGCGCGACGCCTTTGCGGGGGCCAGTGCCACGGCAGCGCACCAGCCGCGCGGCGCTGACCGGATTGAGCGGCGCGGCCGGGCGGATGCGGTAGTCGGCCAGATCGAGGCGGCCGCCGGGAAACACATAGCGGTTCGGCATGAAGGCGCTGGCGCCATGGCGCTCGCCCATCAGCACTTCCAGCTTGCCTTCGCGCCGGCGCCACAGGATCAGGGTGGCGGCATCCCTGATTGGCTGGGGCGGCGTCTTGCCCGAGTCGGCGTTTCCCATGGGCAGAGTATAGCGGCTAATGCGGCTCGCTGCCGAAACCGTGCATGCGACGCGCCCATTGCAGGCCGATCAGAACGCCCTTGATGCGGGGCAGCAGCCACAGGCAGAGCAGCACGGTCAGCGGCGGCCACAGCGCCATATGCTGCCATTCCGGTGGCTGCAGGCGCTGCTCGAACATCAGCATCAGCGGCACGATGATATGGGCGACGATCAGGATCGTGAAATAGGGCGGTGCGTCGTCGGCGCGATGGCCGGCCATTTCTAGACCGCAGTTTCCGCAGGTCTCGTTGACCTTCAGATAGCGGCCATACATCCGCCCCTGACCGCAGCGCGGGCAACGCTGCTTCCAGCCGCGCCACATGGCTTCGCCGGTCGGCCGCTCGATGAAATCGTCGAGCAGCGGCGGCTCGGTCACAGCCAGCCTTTCCGCTTGAACCACCAATAGGGCAGTACCGCCGAGGCAATCATCAGCGCGATCGCCATCGGATATCCGAAATTCCAGTCCAGTTCGGGCATGTGCTGGAAGTTCATGCCATAGATGCTGGCGATCAGCGTCGGCGGCAGGAAGACGGTGGCGGCGACCGAGAAGATCTTGATGATCTTGGTCTGCTGGATGTTGATCAGGCCGAGCGTCGCATCGAGCAGGAAGTTGCCCTTATGCGCCAGGAAGGCGGCCTGCTCGTTCAGCGACTGCACGTCGCGCGCTAGCGTCTTCAGCCAGGTACGGCTTTCCTTGGTGCCGCGCTGTTCGGCCATGGTCAGCGTCAGGAAGGCGATCAGGCGGGTCAGCGACAGCAGGCTGTCGCGAATGCGCGAATTCAGATCCTCGATATGGCCCAGTTTGCGCACCACCGCTTCCAGATCGGACTCGTCATCGGGTACTTCGTCGGGCTTGCGGTTGTAGCCGAAGATGTCGCGCGAGATGGTGTCGAGATCCTTGCTGCCGATTTCCAGCACATCGGCGGCGCGGTCGATAATGGCGTCGAGAATGCCGCAGAGTGCGGCATCCGGCGAGGCGAGGAGTGCGGGCTGGCGCTGGGCACGGGCCACGAACTGGCGGAAGCTCTGCGGATCAGCGTAGCGCAGCGTCACCGTGGCGCGCGGCGTGCGCATGAAGGTGACGGCCGTGGTTTGCGGCTGCGGCGTTTCAGCGTGATACAGGATATTCGCCGTCATGAAACTGGCATCGCCTTCGCGATACAGACGGCTGGAGATTTCGATCTCCTGCATCTCTTCGCGGGTCGGCAGTTCCATGCCGAGCAGGGTTTCGATGGCCTTTTCTTCTGCCTGGCTGGGTTCGAACAGGTCGATCCACACGACGCCTTCGGGAAGCGTCGAGGTCGGAGTAAGCTCGATACGTTGCAGCTGGCCGCCTTGCGGCAGGTAGGCAGTGATCATGCTGGCCGTCCCTGGTGTTCCGGCGCTGACCCGGCGGTACAGCGCGGCGCCCTTGTAGCCCCGTAAGCCGGGCCTGGGAAGCCCTGAAAACCGGTCTGCGGCGATTTTGCCGCAGGGTCCAGTTTGGTGACTGAGTGCGACCGATTTATGGCGTGCCAGACTTACGGCGTGACGGGGCTCGGTGCGGGCAGGGCCATGCCGCGGGCCTGCATCACCTTGCGCAGGCGATCGGGGTAGTCCGAGATCAGGCCATCCACCTTCATGCCGATCTGGCGCTCCATCTCGGCGGGATCGTTCACTGTCCAGGGGATTACCTGCAGGCCGAGCGTCTGCGCCTCACGCACCAACTCAGGCGTGACGTTGCGCCAGAAGGGCGACCAGACCTGGCCACCGGCGGCCTTGACCAGCGCTGGCGTGGATACATGGTCGTCAGCATCCAGGCCGCCCATCCAGGGGCTGGCGCCGGGCTGGCCGCGCTGCACGTTGTCGCTGGTGGTGCCCTCGATGGTGAGATGCACGCGCGGAATTTCCGGTGCCAGTGCGGCTGCGGCTTTCAGCGTGCGCCAGTCAAACGACTGGATGCTGGCGCGCTGCGCCATGCCGGCGGCACGGATGGCCTGCACCAGGGCTGCGGCGAACTGCTCCGGCGGTGCGCTCTCGTCAGGTTTCGCCGGATTGAGCTTGGTCTCGATATTGAAGCGCACAGTCGTGTTGCCGCTCTTGGCAACCAAGGCAAAGACCTGTTCCAGCAGCGGCATGCGCGTGCCGTCCACCGGCTTCTGCTCGGGATAGGTCTGGCCGTAGCGGGACGAGGGGTCGAGACGGCCGACATCGTAGCGGCGAATCTCTTCGGCCGTGTTCTGCCAGATCACCGGACCTGGCGCGGCAATCCACTTGTTGTCCAGCCGCGCCAGATGCGGCAGCAGCACCGGGTCATGGCCGACAATCAGCTTGCCGTCCTTGCTCAGGTTGACGTCGAATTCCAGCGTGGTGACGCCGAGCGACAGCGCGGTGGCGAAAGCCGGAATGGTGTTTTCAGGCGCCAGACCGCGCGCGCCGCGATGGCCCTGCAGGTCGAAAGCGAGAGCAGGGGGAGCCGCCAGCAGGATTGCCATCGTCAGGAGTACGGGCTTCATTTCCGCTTCTTGCTCCGGTGCTTCGACCATGGCGCGCGGTTGGTCGGTTTCTTGAGAGCGGGTTTTCCGGCGCCGCCCTGATTGGATTTGGCGCGCCGCGTATTGGTGCTCTGGCCGCCGCTGCCCATGATCTCGAAGCGCAAGCCCCCGGTGACGGGCGTGGCCTCGGCCAGCCGCACGGTGACGCCATCGCCAAGGCGGAAGCGTTTATGGCTGCGCTTGCCGACCAGCGCGCGCGCCGCCTCGTCATGCTCGTAGAAATCATCACCCAGCGTCGAGATCGGCACAAAGCCGTCGGCGCCGGTCTCGTCCAGTTCGACGAATAGGCCGAAGCGGGTGACGCCAGTGATGCGGCCATCGAATTGCGCACCGACATGCTCGGACATGAAGGCGGCCACGAAGCGGTCCATCGCATCGCGCTCGGCCTGCATCGAGCGGCGCTCGGTCAGCGAGATGTGTTCGGCGATATTCTCAAAATCGGCATCGTCCTCGGGCGGCAGGCCGTCATCGCCGAGACCCAGTCCACGGATCAGGGCGCGATGCACCAGCACGTCGGCATAGCGCCGGATCGGTGAGGTGAAATGCGCGTATTTCTGCAGATTGAGGCCGAAATGCCCCCGATTGTCCGGCGAGTAGGTCGCCTGCATCTGGCTACGCAGCACCACCGTGTTGATCAGCTGTTCATGCTCGCTGCCAACGGCGGCCTTCAGGATGGCGTTGAAGTGCATCGGGCGCAGGCCCTGACCCTTGGCCAGTTTATAGTCCAGCGTGTTGAGGAATTTGCGTAAAGAGTCGATCTTCTCGTCCGACGGCTGCTCATGTACGCGATACATGCAGGGCTGTCGGCGCTTTTCCAGTTCTTCCGCTGCCGCCACATTGGCCGCGATCATGAAATCCTCGATCACCTGATGGCTCAGCATATGATCGCGCGGCTTGATGGCAGCGATATGACCATCCTTGCCCATCACCACCCGGCGTTCCGGCGCGTGGATGGCCAGCGGCTGACGGGCCTCGCGCGCCTTGTTCACGGCGGCATGGCAGGCATAGAGCGGCTTTAGCACAGGTTCGAGGAAGGGCTGCGCCATTTCGTCGGGCATGCCGTCGATGGCGGACTGTACCTGGCGGTAATTCAGCCCGGCGGCGCAGCGCATCAGGCCGCGCACGAATTTATGGCGCTTCTTGTTGCCCTCGGCATCGAACCACAGATGCACCGCCATACAGGCGCGGTCCTTGTGTTCGACCAGCGAGCACAGATCGGCGGATAAAGCTTCCGGCAGCATCGGCACGACGCGGTCGGGGAAGTAGGTGGAGTTGCCGCGCTGGCGGGCGTCATGATCCAGCGCGCTGCCCGGCCGCACGTAATGTGCCACATCGGCAATCGCCACGATGGCATGCCAGCCGCCGGGATTGCCCGGATCGTCATCCGGCTCGGCGAAGACGGCGTCGTCATGGTCGCGCGCGTCTTCCGGATCGATGGTGATCAGCGGAATGGCGCGCAGGTCCTCGCGCTGGCCCAGCATCACCGGCTTGGCTTTTTCAGCGTCGCGGATGGCGGCTTCGGAGAACTTCGTCGGGATACCGAGCGTGAAGATCGGGATCAGGCTGAGCGCCTTGGGATCCAGGCTGCTGCCGATCACCTCGGTGATTTTCGCCGTCTTCAGTCCGAAGCGGCGGCCCTGCTGCGGCTGCGCCACCACGATCTCGCCGGGCTTGGCATTGTTACGATGCTCAGGAGCGATGACATATTCGTGCCGTACTTTCTTGTCGGTCGGCTGCAGGCGGCCTTCGCCATCTTCGGTCAGCGTGAAGACGCCAAGGACGGGCTGTTCGTCTTTCTCCAGCCGCTTGATCACGCGGGCCGCGTAGCGATTGCGGCCGGCGCGGGTGAGGCGAGCCAGCACGCGGTCGCCGACACCGACATCGGCCATCTCACGCCGGCGCGCCTTGCCGCCGACCTCGAAAATGATGCGCGGCGGATCGCCTTCGCCGGCCCATTCCACCGGGCGACCCATCATGTCGCCATCGCGGTCGAGCTTGACGATATCGACCAGCGTCACCTCGGGCAGCTCGCCCTTGGGGATGATCTTCTTGCCATGGCCCTGGCTGATATCGCCCTCGGTCTTCAGCTCGCGCAGCAGGCCTTTCAGCTGCACGCGCAGCTCGGGGCCGACACCAAAGGCCTTGGCGATCTCGCGCTTGCCGACCATGCCGGGATTGTCGGCAATGTACTGCAGGATGTCCTGTTTGGACGGCAGCCCGGCGGCGATTTTCTTCTTGGCCACGCGGCTTACGCTGCTGCGGCTTTCTTGGCCGCGGCCTTCTTCTTCGGCGCGGCTTTCTTCGCAGCTTTCTTGGCGGCTGGCTTTTCGGCTTTGGGCTTCTCAGCCTTTGCAGCCTTGGGCGCGGCGGCCTTCTTCGCCTTCGGAGCCGCGGCCTTCTTCTTGCCCTTGCCGCCCTTCTTGGCGCGGGCGGCAATCGCCTCGATCGCCTGCTCCATCGTCAGCGCGTCAACTTCGGTGCCGCGCGGGATCGGCGCGTTGGTCGCACCATGCTTGATATAGGGACCGTAACGACCATCGATCACCTGGATCAGATCATCATCTTCGGGATGCTTGCCGACTTCGCGCAGCACCTTCAGCTCGGCGCGCTGGCGCGGGCCTTTGCGGCGGGCATCGGCTTCGGCGATCTTCTCGACCGCGTGATTGATGCCGATCTCGAGCGCCTCCATGGCGTCTTTCAGCTTGGTATAGGCGCCGTCATGCAGCAGGTAAGGTCCAAAGCGACCAAGTCCGGCGAGAATCTCCTTGCCCGAAGTGGGATGCAGACCGACCGTGCGCGGCAGCGCCAGCAGCTTCAGTGCCATTTCCAAGGTCACGTCTTCCAAGGTCACGCCCTTGGGCAGCGAGGCGCGCTTCGGCTTGGTCTTGGCTTTACCTTCGCCTTCCGCTTCGCCGAGCTGCACGTAAGGCCCGAACGGGCCCTGGCGCAGCGTGATCATCTGGCCGGTGGCCGGATCGGCGCCAACTTCCTGCGGACCGGAAATGGCGATATCGCCATGCGCACCGCCGCCGGCGCTGAGCGGCCGGGTATACGAGCATTCCGGATAGTCCGAGCAGCCGATGAAGGCACCGGTGCGACCAGCCTTGATGCCAAGCGAGCCTTTATTGCAGGCTGGGCAGAGGCGGGCGGGCTTGCCGTCTTCGCGCGGCGGGAAGAAATGGTGTTCCAGCAGCGCGTTGATCGCATCCAGCACTTCGCCGCGCCGGCCCATCTTTTCGTCGATGCGGGTGACGGCGTCTTTCACCGAGGAGAAGTTCGGTTCCTTCGGATCATGCTGGCTGAAATCGGCCCAGAAATCGGTCAGTACTTTCTTCCAGTCGAGATTGTGCTCGGCGATCTCGTCGAGCTTCTCTTCCAGGCCAGCCGTGAAGCTGTAGGCGAAATACTGTTCGAAGAAGCAGACCAGGAAGGCATAGGCAAGCCAGCCGGCATCCTCGGGCTGGAAACGCTTGTTCTCCAGCTTGACGTAACTGCGCGCCTTCAGCACTTCCAGAATGGCGGCATAGGTGGAGGGACGACCGATGCCGAGTTCTTCCAGCCTGCGCACCAGGCTCGCTTCCGAAAAGCGCGGCGGCGGCTCGGTGAAATGCTGTTCCGGCTTGACGCCTTCTTCCTTCATCGCCTCGCCGACGCTCATCTTCGGCAGGCGTGCGCCTTCTTCATCGTCGCTCGACTTGTCGTCGACGCCTTCCTCATAGAGCTTGAGGAAGCCGGGCGAGAGAATGACGGTGCCGGTGACGCGGAAGGTGCCAGCCTTGTTGGCAGCGGCGATATCGACGGTGGTGCGTTCCAGCTCGGCGGATTCCATCTGGCTGGCGAGCGCGCGCACCCAGATCAGTTCATAGAGCTTGAGTTGGACCTCATCGAGATAGCGCGCGACCGACTTCGGGCGGCGGCGGAAATCGGTGGGGCGGATCGCCTCGTGGGCTTCCTGTGCGTTCTTCTGCTTGGTCTTGTAGACGCGCCAGTTCTCCGGCACGGCATCGCGGCCGAAATCCTCGGCGATCACGTCGCGCGCGGTGCGGATGGCTTCGTTCGCCATGCTGACGCCGTCGGTACGCATATAAGAGATGAGACCGGTGGTTTCGCCGCCGATGGTCACGCCTTCATACAGGCGCTGGGCGATCTGCATGGTCATCTGCGCCGAGAAGCCGAGCTTGCGTGCCGCTTCCTGCTGCAGGGTCGAGGTGGTGAAGGGCGGCGAGGGATGGCGCTTCGCCGGCTTGATCTGCACATCGCTGACGGCATAGCTCTGCCCCGTCAGTTTGGCCACGGCAGCCTTGGCGGCAGCCTCGTTATTGATGTCGAACTTGTCGAGTTTCTTGCCAGCCAGTTCGACCAGGCGCGTGGTCACGGTCTGATTCTGCGGCGTGCGGAAATCCGCGCCGATGGTCCAGTATTCGCGCGCCTTGAAAGCCTCGATCTCGGTTTCGCGCTCGCAGATCAGGCGCAAGGCCACCGACTGCACGCGACCGGCCGACTTGGCCGAGGGCAGCTTGCGCCACAGCACCGGCGACAGGGTGAAGCCGACCAGGTAGTCCAGCGCGCGGCGCGCCTGCTGGGCATTCACCAGGTCCATGTCGATGTCGCGCGGATTGGCCATCGCCTCCAGCACGGCTGACTTGGTGATCTCGTTGAACACCACCCGGCGCACGGTCTTGCTCTTCACGACCTTGCGGTTGTTCAGGGCTTCCAGCACATGCCAGGAAATCGCCTCACCCTCGCGATCCGGGTCGGTCGCCAGAATCAGAGTGTCGGCATCCTTGAGCGCGCCGGCGATGGCGCGGATCGAGTCCGCGCCGCGGCCGGACATCTCGTAATGCATCTCAAAGTCTTTGTCGGGCTCGACCGATCCATCCTTGGCGGGCAGGTCGCGGACATGGCCGAAGGAGGCCAGCACCGTGTGACCGGGGCCGAGGTATTTCTCGATGGTCTTTGCCTTCGCCGGGCTTTCGACGACAACGACTTTCATAATGCGCTGTTTTCCAACAAAAATTATACGGACACACAAACCTGGTCTGGGCGGAGTCCCGACCGGCGCGGCAGGCGGAACATGGGCGATGGAATCCGCCTTGTCAAACCCGGCCTCGGAAGCGACCCGATAAGATATTGATTCTCAATGATTGTTTGGTCCGTTTGTCAGGTGGGTGTCAGGTTGCGGCGGCAGGATGCAGGGAAAATCTGCCGCCGGAGCCCAAAAATGCCCAGTCCCACCCAGTCCTCGCTGACCCGCCTCCCGCACGATGATGCCTCGCGCAACCTGGGGGTCATGACCTGGGACCCGGTGGTGCGCCTTTTCCACTGGATCGTGGTGGCCGGCTGTCTTTTCAACTTCGTGCTCGACGACGGCAAGCTGGCGCATCGCTGGGCCGGCTACGCCGTGGCCGCAGCGCTGGTCATCCGCATCCTCTGGGGCTTTGTCGGCACCCGCCATGCCCGTTTCGCCGACTTTGTGCCCAGTTGGCAAACCCTGCGCACTTATAGTCTCGACAGCCTGCGGTTCCGCGAACGCCACTATCAGGGCCATAACCCGCTTGGCGCTGTGATGATCCTGGCCCTGATGGCGTTGCTGGCCATCATCTCCCTGACCGGCTGGATGACCACGCTGGAAGCCTTCCGGCGTGCGCATTGGCTGGAAGAGGTGCATGAGGCTTTCGCCAATCTGCTGCTGCCGCTGGTCGGCATTCATGTAGCCGGCGTGCTTTATGGCAGCCTGCGGCATGGCGAAAATCTGGTGAAAGCGATGATGACCGGGCGTAAACGACGGCCCTGAGATCAGGAAAGCCGGTCTTCCGGCGCCGGCTCCAGCGGGAAGGCAGCGACCAGCAGCATCTTCACTTCGGCGCCCCCGGCGGTCAGCGGCAGAGCCAGCCGCTCCCAGCTGCGCTCGACCTGCCATGTCGAGCGCCTGTCGCGCGAGGTATAGTCGAAGGTGGCGGTGTAGCGGCGCGACATCGGGATGCCGCTATGCACCACGGCGTCGTATTCGCTGCGCAGCAATTCGGCCTGCTTTTCCGGCAGTTCGTTGACCCGCTTGCCGGTCATGTCGACCTTGAACTGGTTCACGAAGGTCGAGCCATAGAGGCGATAGAGGTAATCGCCGCCCTCCAGACGCTCGACCAGCATGAGGTTGCCCAGCCAGGCCTTCATCTCGATGGGGTCGATATCGGCGCGGTCGGGCAGGGCGCGGCCAGCCCGCTTGCCGGCCCAATAGGCATACAGGGCCCGGAGCGTCTCCAGCGTCAGTTGCGGCGCGCCTTCCAGCATCAGGCCCATGTGGTTGTTTCACGATCCCCGGACATGAACACCCGGCTGTCGACCCAACATCCGGTATGTTTCGCGCTACGATACCGCAAATGGATGAATCTGTCAGCCTGCCCAAAGGGTGAAGGCGGCTTATTTCACACCCGCCGGCACTGGCCGCCGGTCCCTGCAACGCGCTAGCCTTTTTGCGCAGCATACAGATGGGGGGAGTGCAGCATGGCCATCATCACCAACAAGGTCGCCTTTGTCACCGGCGCGGCACGCGGCCTCGGTCTGGCCGCCGCGACGAAGTTCCTCGACGAGGGCTGGCGCGTGGTGCTGCTCGATATCCTCGGCGATGTGCTGGACGAGGCGGCCCGCAGTTTCAAGCCCGACATGGTGCTGACGGTCCAGGCCGATGTCTCGGACCCGTCCGACGTGCAGGAGGCGGTGCAGAAGGCCCGGGACAAGTTCGGCCGCATCGATGCGCTGGTCAACAACGCCGGCATCGCGATCTTCAAACCGATCCTCGAGGTCAGTCTGGAAGACTGGCAGCGCGTCATGGCGGTCAACCTGACCGGGCCCTTCCTGATGACGCAGGCCATCGCGCCGCTGATGCGTGACCAGGGTGGCGGCGCCATCGTCAACATCACCTCGATTTCCGGCCTGCGCGCCTCGACGTTGCGTGTGGCTTACGGCACCAGCAAGGCCGGGCTGGCGCATCTGACCAAGCAGCAGGCGGCCGAACTCGGAGAATACGGCATCCGCGTCAATGCGGTCGCGCCCGGTCCGGTGAATACCGCGATGGCCAAGGCGGTGCATACGCCGGAGATTCGCGCCGATTACCACGACCATATGCCGCTGAACCGTTACGGACTGGAAAGCGAACTGGCCAACGCGATCTTCTTCCTGTGCAGCGATCAGGCCAGCTTCGTCACCGGTCAGGTGCTCTGCGTCGACGGCGGGTTCGATTCAACCGGCATCGGGTTGCCGACACTGCGCGGGCAGCGGAAGAATAGCTGATGCAGACGTGATCTCCGGTCATTTCTAGGAAGTGGCGTAATGCCCATGCTGTCGCGAAGATTTGTTACTCGCAGCATGATTGGCATTGTCATTGTCGCTGCTATTGCCTTGGTCGTCCTTTACGTAGCAAACGAGTGGACGCGGCGAATCCTGCCGGGGCTTTCAGGAGGCCTCACTTCGTATTCCACAAGTCTGTCGCCGACACGATTGCGGTTTGGGGATTCTAATCAGGGCTTCGTCGATCTCACGCTGCCACGCGCATATCTAGTTTATAAATCGGAAATCAAAAAGCGGACTGAAGGGTTGAGCAGCTTCACGATAGAGATCTTTATGCCAGATCTCAGTCCCTGGGCAGTTGCATATCAGAATCCGGACGTCTGGCCGAACGATCTGAGGGATAAGAAAAATAGAATGTCGCTTTGGCCAGAGTCATACGCGCGGATTACGGTTACTCGGAGAAGTCAGGCTACAAATCTTGATGAGCTGCTTAAAAATTATGCTTCCGGTGCAGTTAAAGAGACTGAAGACGACCAAGTGGCGGTCTACCGGCAGAGCTATCCACGCACCGAACATACAGCTTCTGTCTATGCATTTAAGGCTTCGTCTGTAATGGCGAGGTGTCCTGCGCAGTTCCTGTATTGTGAAATGACTTTCGCGGCGGAACTGCATTCAGTGCCCGTGTTGATTCGCGCAACCATTCCAAGTCGTAGTGTGCTCGAGGCGCCAAATTCTCACGCTCGAGTTGTAGCCTTTCTCAATGACAGGATTTCTGTGTCGGGACAATGAAGCGGTGCTTACGCCCGCCCGCAGCATTGCTTGAACTTCTTGCCTGAGCCGCAGGGGCAGGGATCGTTGCGGCCGGGTTTCTTCACCGGCTGCACCGCCGTCTCGCCGTCCACATAGACCCAGCCATCTTTTTCATCGCGGCGGAAGCGCGAGCGTTCGTGTAATGCTCGAACTTGCCCCTGTGCCTGAAAGCGCGCGACGAATTCGACGATGCCGGTGCTGTCGTCTGTGTCACCATCTTTGGTGTCGAGAATCTCCAGCCCGATCCACTGCGTCGTCTTCATGCCGGCGCTGACATCCGCCATGTCGAAGCCGGCGCGATGCTCGGGCGCCAGCGTGCGCGCCAGATGCGCCACATCGCCGCGCGCATAGGCCGTGTAGCGCGAGCGCATCAGCGCCAGTGCGGTGGGCGCCGGGCTGCCGGTGAGGAGCGGGCCGCAGCAGGCCTCAAAAGACTGGCCAGACTGGCAGGGGCAGGGGGTCAACTTACGCGGCCGGTTTCTCGTGCTTCTCGGCGGGCCGTGCGAATTGCGGGAAGTTCGGATGCATTGCCAGCGGGATCACGTCCACCTTGGTGAAGCAGGGATAGAGCGGCATGCCGCGCAGGGTGGTCGCCACCGCATCGGCATCGGGCAGGTTCCACAGCACAAAGGTGCCCAGCGCATTGGCGCGGCGCCAGATGCCGACGAGCTGGTATTTGGCCAGCATCGTCTCGGACTCGCGCCATTCGGCCTGTACCAGTTCCTTGAACCTGTCGCCGGCGCGCTGGTATTCGATCCGCACATCGCAGAGGAACAGGTTGCTGTCCGGCTTCGGCTTGCTGTCCGGCTTCTCATGCTCCTTTGGGGCACGCGCGAATTGCGGGAAGTTCGGATGGCTGATCAGCGGCGTGACCTTCACATCGGTGAAGTAAGGATACAGCGGCATGGCGCGCACCTGGTTGCCGACCGCCTCGTTGTTTGGCAGATCGACGATGAACATGGTGCCCATGCCATTGGCCTTGCGCCAGATGCCGATGAACTGGCCCTTCGCCAGCAGGCGCTCTTCCTCGTCCCATTCGGCGCGGACCAGCTGCTGCGCCTTGTCGCCTAGCGTGGTGAAGTTGAAGGTGACGTCGATGAGGGCGAGCATGTTTTGTTGTCCTTTTCGTCATCCCGGGCGGAGCGCAGCGGAGACCCGGGATCCCATTTGCTGCGTGTAAAAATGGGATCCCGGCTCGCGCGACGCCACTGCGCCGCTTGGCCGGGATGACGGGGCTGCTTAATCCACGATCCGCTTTTTCACGTAACTGCCCGGCGCTGGCTCGATCACCTTGAGCTTGCCGTCGCCCGGTTTGCGCGCCGGCACCTTCTCGCCGGATTTCGGCGCCAGCCAGGCATCCCAGTCGTTCCACCAGGAACCGGGATATTCCTTGGCGTCCTTGATCCAGTCTTCCACATTCGGCGGATTGGTTTTCGTCTCGTTGAGCCAGTGCTGGTACTTCTTGGCGTCCGGGTGATTGATCACGCCAGCGATATGCCCTGAACCCGCCATCATGAAGCGTACCGGCCCGCCATAAAGCTGCGTCGCCTTGTAGACCGATTTGTAGGGCGCGATATGGTCGTCCTTGCTGGCCTGCAGGTAGACCGGAATCTTGATCTGGCGCAGGTCGAGCTTTTCGCCCGCCAGTTCGAGCTGGCCCGGCTGCGACAGCAGGTTCTTCTGATACATGTTGCGCAGGTAGAAGGCATGCATCTTGGCCGGCATGCGCGTGCAGTCGGAATTCCAGTAGAGTAAATCGAAGGGGAAGGGTTCCTTGCCCAGCAGGTAATTGTTGACCACGAACGACCAGATCAGGTCGTTCGAGCGCAGCATGTTGAAGGTGGTCGCCATCTCGCCGCCGTCGAGATAGCCCTTTTCCGCCATCAGGTTTTCCAGATAGGTCAGCGTCTCCTCGTCGGTGAAGACGCTGAGTTCGCCGGCCTCGGTGAAATCGACCTGGGCTGCGAAGAAGGTGACGGCCTTGATGCGGTCGATCTTCTTCTGTGCCATCCAGGCCAGGGTGGCGGCCATCAGCGTGCCGCCGATGCAGTAGCCGATGGCAGTCACTTCATCTTCGCCGGTCGCCTTCTTCACGGCATCGAGGCCATCAAGGATACCTTCGCGCATGTAGCTCTCGAAGGTCTTATCGACGGTGCTTTCGTCCGGCATGTTCCACGACACGACAAAGACCGTGTAGCCCTTGTCGACCATCCAGCGGATGAAGGAATTCTGCGGCTTCAGATCAAGGATGTAATATTTGTTGATCCAGGGCGGCACGATGAACAGCGGCCGCTTGTAGACCTGCTTGGTGGTCGGCTCGAACTGCAGCAACTGCATCAGGTCGTTCTGGTAGATCACCTGGCCCGGCGCCGTGGCGATGGTTTCGCCCACGGTGAAGGCCTTGGCATCCACCATCTTGACGGCCAGCTTGCCCTTGCCGCGCTCGAGATCCTCCAGCAGGTTTTCCCAGCCTTTGACGAGATTTTCACCGTTACTTTCGATGGTTGCGCGCATCACCTCGGGATTGGTGAGCACGAAATTCGACGGTGACATCGCATCGAGGAACTGCTTGGCGTAGAACTCGGCCTTGCGGGCGACCTTGGGGTCGACGCCCTCGACCTGGCTCATGGTGGACTGCACCCAGCGCGAGGTCAGCAGGTAGGACTGTTTCAGGAAATCGAAGACCGGGCCGTCCTGCCAGCCGGCATCCTTGAAGCGCTTGTCGCCCTTGTCGGGCTCGACCAGCGGGGCGACCGGCCGGCCGAGGAAGCGGTCGGTGGTATTGGCCCAGAGCTTGGCATAATCCTGCCACAGCTTCATCTGCGCCTCAGCCAGCTTGGTCGGGTCGGCCATCAGATGCTGGGCGATTTCCATGAAGGCGCCGCCGACATTGAGCGGGTCGGGATTGGCCGGGGCATGCAGAGGGGCTACCGGAGGCTGTTTCGGCTCAGCTTGCTGCCGGACGGCCATCTCGGCCATCAGTTTCTGGCTTTGCTCGGTAATCCGGGCCCAGTTCCGGGCCCAGGCCGCCGGATCGGGCAGTTTTATGTCGGTTTCCGGTTTGCCACTGTCCGGTTGCTTCGCCATCCGACAGTCCTTATTCTCGGGGCCCGTTTCCTCGCCGTGCGATTCCGGTTTTCGGCCGGATTTCCACGGTCGGAATTGAGGTTACGGGATAGGGAATCGCCCTGCAAGGCCGAAGGGCCGCCTGCAGGCGACAGGCTGATTTTTGTGTTTCAGGGGGTATCGATGGTTCTGATCGGCAAAACCTCCGCCAGCGCAGCGGCGCCGGGCGGTTTTATGCTGCGCAGCATGACTGCCGCAGCATTGCTGGTCGCCATGCTCGGTCTGGCGGGTTGCGGCGGCTGGGCGGACCCCACTGAATGGTTCGGTGACGAAGACGCAGCCTCGGCCCCGGTGCCGAGCGGCAGCATTTCCCGCGATGCCGGCACCAATGCCGACCGCTTCCCCAATCTGGCGCGGGTTCCGCCCCGTCCGGTCGAGATGTCGGCCAACAGCGAGCGCCGTCAGGCCGTCGACAGCCTGGCCGCCGACCGTGCCAATGCCCGCTATACCGACGAGGAGCTGCGCGCCCGCCCGGCCGACAGCAATACGCCGCCGCCGGCACCCCGCCAGCCGGTGACCCAGTTGCCGGCCGCCAACCAGCAGCCTCTGCCGCGCGGCGCCGTCGAGCCGCGCACGGCGCAGCAGCCCGTCGCGTCCCAGGCTCCGGTGACGCAGGCGCCGCTCCCGGCCCCCGGCCAGCAGGCGGCCCCGGTTCAGGCCCAGCCGGCGCCGCAGCGCACCGATACTTTCGCGCAGAGCCTGGCGCAGTCGTCCGCCACCACGCTGCCAGCAGGTCTGGCGCAGGCGCAGGGCGGCGCCAGCTACAGTCCGGTGGCCTTGCCGGGGGCGCAGCAGCTGCTGGCCATTGTGCGTTTCGGCAATGGCGCGGCCAATCTGGGCAACGACGACAAGGCGCTGATCAAGCGCGTGGCCGAATATTACAAGGGTGTCGGCGGCAAGGGGTCCCTGCGGGTGGTGACCTATGCCAGCCAGGCCACGACCGGTCTGGCGCAACGCCGCACCGACAATGTTTTGGCTGAATTGCGTCGCAATGGTGCGGCAGAGATTGCATCGGCTACCACCGCGTCGCCGGCAGGCACTGCCGGTGGCGCCGCCGACGACTACAGCCGCAGGGTTGAAATCTATCTCGTGAACTGAACGGATTTCGACTGAGGCTGAAGCGGAGGCGCGGGGCGAAAAGCTGCCGCGCCTTCGTGTAACTGAGACCCTGTTTTCTTTTCTTCGTACTGGACCTGAGAGCCATGGATACCGAGTTCTATCGCATCAAGCGCCTGCCGCCTTACGTGTTCGAGGAAGTGAACCGCATGAAGGCCGCAGCCCGGGCGCGCGGCGAAGACATCATCGATTTCGGCATGGGCAACCCGGACAATGCCACGCCGCCGCATATCGTCGCCAAGCTGGTTGAGGCCGCGACCAATCCGAAAGCCCACCGCTATTCCTCCAGCCGCGGCGTGCCCGGCCTGCGCAAGGCGCTGTCGAACTATTACGGCCGCCGCTTCGGTGTCGAACTCGACCCCGAGAAGGAAGCCATCGTCACGCTGGGCTCGAAAGAGGGCCTGGCCAATCTCGCCATGGCGATCTCGGCCCCGGGCGACACCGTGCTGGTGCCCAATCCCAGCTACCCGATGCATGCCTTCGGCTTCATCATCGCTGGCGCCAATGTGCGCAGCGTGCAGATCGGCCCGGGCATCGACTTCTTCGCCGGGCTGGAGCGCGCCTACCAGCACAGCATCCCCAAGCCGATTGCGCTGATCGTCAGCTTCCCGGCCAATCCCACCGCGATGACCGTCGATCTCTCCTTCTATGAAGAGATGGTCGATTACGCCAAGAAGCGGAATATGTGGATCATCTCCGATCTGGCCTATTCGGAGATCTATTTCGATGGCAATCCGCCGCCCTCGATCCTGCAGGTGAAGGGCGCCAAGGATGTCGCCATCGAATTCACCTCGCTGTCGAAGACCTACAATATGCCGGGCTGGCGTATCGGTTTCGGCGCCGGCAACCCGGCGCTGATCGGCGCGCTGGCGCGCATGAAGTCGTATCTGGATTACGGCGCCTTCACGCCGATCCAGGTGGCAGCCACCGCGGCGCTGAACGGCCCGCAGGATTGCGTCGAGGAGATCCGCCAGACCTACAAGTCGCGCCGCGACGTGCTGGTGAAGGGCCTGCAGGCGGCGGGCTGGAATATCCCGATGCCGAATGCCTCGATGTTCTGCTGGGCGCCGATCCCGGAACGCTACGCGCATCTTGGTTCGGTGGAATTCTCCAAGCTGCTGCTGCGCGAGGCCGAAGTTGCCGTCGCGCCGGGCATCGGCTTCGGTGAGCATGGCGACAATTTCGTGCGCCTGGCCTTCGTCGAGAACGAGCACCGCACCCGCCAGGCCGTGAAGAACATCAAGAAGCTGCTGGCGACGCCGTCGAACCTGCCGGACGCTTCGGTAAAGGCTGCGGCCAATGACTAAGGCCTCCATGACCAAAGCTTATGTGAAATCCCCGGCGCCGCTCAAAGTGGGTATCGCCGGTCTCGGTGTGGTCGGCGCCGGCGTTGTGCGACTGCTCGACAAGCAGGCCGGCATGCTGGCGGCCCGCGCCGGACGCCCGATCAAGGTCGTGGCCGTGTCGGCGCGCGACAAGCGCAAGAAGCGCGACATGCCGAAAGGCAACTGGCGCTGGTATACCGATGCACTCGATCTGGTCAGCGATCCCGAAGTCGAAGTCGTCGTCGAACTGATCGGTGGCTCGGAAGGCAAGGCGCGCGCGCTGGTCGAGGCCGCGCTGAAAGCCGGCAAGGGCGTGGTGACCGCCAACAAGGCACTGCTCGCCATGCATGGCACGAAGCTGGCTGCCATGGCCGAAATGAAAGACGCGCCGCTGGCCTTTGAGGCTGCAGTCGCGGGTGGTATTCCGATCCTGAAGGCTCTGCGCGAAGGCCTGGTCGGCAATCGCATCGAACGCATCACCGGCATTCTGAACGGCACCTGCAACTACATCCTGACCGAGATGCGCCAGACCGGCCGCGATTTCGGCGTGGTGCTGAAGGAAGCCCAGCAGCTCGGCTATGCCGAAGCGGACCCGAGTTTCGATGTCGACGGTATCGACGCGGCGCACAAGCTGGCCGTGCTGACCTCGCTGGCTTTCAACACGCAGGTCGATTTCAAGGCCGTGCATGTCGAAGGCATCCGCCATGTCTCGGCGGTCGATATCGCCTTCGCCAAGGAATTCGGCTACCGCATCAAGCTGCTGGCGATTTCCCATCGCACGCCGCGCGGCATCGAGCAGCGCGTGCATCCCTGCATGGTGCCGTCCGATACGCCGATTGCCCATGTCGATGGCGTGTTCAACGCGGTGGCCGCCGAGGGCGATTATGTCGGCCGCATGATGTTCGAAGGCCGTGGCGCCGGCAGCAACCCGACGGCGTCTGCCGTGGTGGCCGATCTGGCCGATCTCGCGGCCGGGCGTCGCCTGCATGCTTTCGGCGTGCCGGCCATGAAGCTGCAGCCGCTCAAGGCTGCGCCGATGGCCGAACATGTCGGACGTTTCTATATCCGCCTGATCGTGCGCGACCAGCCCGGCGTGCTGGCCGATGTTTCGGCCGTGCTGCGGGATGAAAAGATCTCCATCGAGAGCCTAGTGCAGCGCGGCCGTTCCGAAGCTGAGAACCAGCCGGTCGCCGTGATGCTGATCAGCCACGAGGCGCGTGAGGCCGATATGGCGCGCGCCATGAAGAAGATCGCCAAGCTGCGTTCGGTGCTGCAGGCGCCGGCATTGATCCGCATCGAACCGCTCTGAGGACGGGACATGGCCGCAGGCAAGACGACGACGGCAAAAAAGAAGACGGAGAAGCCGGTTGAAGAGGCTGGCAGCCTTTCCGTCGAGCGCAATCTTACGCTTGAGGTTGTGCGCGTCACCGAGGCCGCCGCGATTGCTGCTGCCAGACTGACCGGCCTGGGCGACGAGATGGCGGCCGACCAGGCTGCGGTGGACGCCATGCGCACCGCGCTGAACGATCTGAATATCGACGGCACCATCGTGATCGGCGAGGGTGAGCGCGACGAAGCGCCGATGCTCTATATCGGCGAGAAGGTCGGCACCGGCAAAGGCCCGCGTATCGATATCGCGCTCGATCCGCTGGAAGGCACCTCCATCACCGCCAAGGGCGGCGGCAATGCCCTGACCGTGATCGCCTTCGCCAATGCCGGCTGCTTCCTGAATGCGCCGGATGTCTACATGGACAAGATCGCGGTCGGTGGCGGATTGCGCGAAGGCGTGGTCGATCTCGATCTCACGCCGGCCGAGAATCTCAAAAGACTCGCCGAGGCCAAGGGCATCGCGGTGTCTGAACTCACCGTCTGCATCCTGGATCGTCCGCGCCATGCCGAACTGATCAACCAGGTGCGTACCACCGGCGCCCGTATTGCCTTGATTTCGGATGGCGACGTGGCCGGGATTATCGCGACCACCGATCCGGCCACCGGCATCGACATTTACATGGGGTCGGGCGGTGCGCCGGAAGGCGTGCTGGCGGCCGCAGCTTTGCGCTGCATCGGCGGCCAGATGCAGGCGCGGCTGATCTTCCGCAATGAAGATGAACGCAACCGCGCGCGCCGGCTCGGCATCGACAAGCTGGATCGCAAATACGCGCTCGCCGATCTTGCCTCGGGCGATGTGATCTTTGCCGCGACGGGCGTGACGGATGGTTCGCTGCTGCATGGCGTGAAGCGCATTCACGGCGGCTTCCGGGTCAATTCCATCGTCATGCGCTCGCAGACCGGCACGATCCGCCGCATCGAGGCGGAAATTCGTCCTCCGCACCAGGTATAGTCATGCAAGTTGAGTCCGCGCCTGCTTTCCTGGGCGTGACCCGTTCCATCGGTGGGCGGCGCTGGCGTTTGCGCAATACCGATGATCGGCTGGCGCTTGCTTTGGCACAGCAGGCCGGCCTGCCGGAAATCCTCGGTCGCGTGCTGGCCGGCCGCGGTGTCGGCATGGAAGGCCTGGAAGATCATCTCAATCCCTCGCTCCGTCGCCTGCTGCCTGATCCGTCGCGTTTCCGCGACATGGATGCGGCGGCCGAACGGCTGGCGCATGCGATTCAGAAAGACGAACGCGTTGCCGTTTTCGGCGATTACGACGTCGATGGCGCGACGTCGACGGCCTTGCTCAGCCGCTTCTTCCACAGCATCGGCCGTGAGCTGCGCGTCTATATCCCGGATCGCCTGAAAGAGGGCTACGGCCCGAATGCACCCGCGCTGCGTCAGCTGGCACGGGAAGGTGTGAAAGTGGTGATCACGGTCGATTGCGGCACGCTGGCCTTCGCGCCGCTGGAAGATGCTGCCGCCGCTGGCCTGGAAGTCATCGTCGCCGACCATCATCTGGCCGAGCCGGAACTGCCGAAAGCCGTGGCGGTGGTCAATCCCAACCGGCTCGACGAGACGCCGGGCTTTGGTCAGCTCGCGGCTGTCGGCGTCACCTTCCTGATGGTCGTGGCGGTCAATCGCCGTCTGCGCGCCATGGGTTATTACTCGTCGGAACGCCCGGAGCCCGACCTGCTCGGCTGGCTCGATCTCGTCGCGCTGGGCACGGTGTGCGATGTCGTGCCGCTCACCGGCCTCAACCGTGCGCTGGTGAACCAGGGGCTCAAGATCCTGCGTGGCCGCAGCAATCCTGGTCTCGCCGCCCTGGCCGATGTGGCTGGCGTGGCCGAGCCGCCCGGCGCCTATCATCTCGGCTTCCTGCTCGGTCCGCGCGTCAATGCCGGTGGCCGTGTTGGCCAGGCCGATCTCGGTACGCGGCTGCTCTCCACCAATGACGCCCGGCTCGCCCAGCAGATTGCCGGCGAACTCGACCGCTACAATCGCGAACGGCAGGACATCGAGGCTGGTGTTCTGCTGGAAGCGATGCAGGAGCTGGAGCATGTCCCCGATAGCGCCGCGCTGGCGCTGGTGGCGCGCAAGGGCTGGCATCCAGGCGTGATCGGCATTGTCGCGGCGCGCGTGCGCGAAGCTTCCGGCCGGCCGAGCTTTGTCATTGCGCTGGACGAGAACGGTATCGGCAAGGGTTCAGGCCGTTCGATCCCCGGCGTCGATCTTGGTGCTGCCGTGGTGGCGGCCGGGCAGGCGGGTCTGCTGGTCAACGGCGGCGGCCACGCCATGGCGGCCGGCCTCACGGTGGAAACCGGCAAGCTGAACGAGCTGAAAGCTTTCCTCAACACGCGGCTCGATGCGGCCGTGCAGGCGGCCGGCGCCTCAGCTTCTATGGGCTTCGATGGCGCGCTCGGCGTCGGCGGTGCCAATGCCGAGCTTTGCGACAAGCTGGAACAGCTCGGCCCTTACGGCTCAGGCAACCCCGAGCCGCGCTTTGCGCTGGCCGGCGCACGCGTGATCACCGCCGATGTGGTGGGCGAGAAACATGTGCGCTGCATGATCACTTCGGGCGACGGCAGTGGCCCGCGACTGGCGGCGATTGCCTTCCGTTCGGTCGAGGCCGATCTCGGCCCGGCGCTGATGCAGGCGCGGCAGACCGGAGCGCCGCTGCATATCGGCGGCCATCTGCGTGCCAATCACTGGCGCGGCGAAAAGCGCGTGCAGTTCGTGCTGGAAGACGCCGCGCAGCCGGCGAGTTGAGCCGGCTAGGGCTCCACCGGCAGCGATACCGCTTCGTTGCGGAAATTGAAGGCGATCAGAATTCCGATTAGCAACAATGTTCCGGCTAGGAGCAGCTTGTCATAATCCAGTTGTGCCTGCTTGACGCGGCATTCACCTGACATGCGGCAATAGAGATCGGCCAGCTCAAAGCCGGCCATCAGTCCGCCGCCAAGGGTCAGAATGACCATGAAGAAAATCACCAGCACCAGCGGCATGCGGCGCCCAACAGGCGCCCACATGAAGCCGCCGGTTTTGTAGATTGCCGGAAAGCGATCATAGAGCGTCTGGATCGCTCCGGTGTATGTGTAGTTCACCGGGACCGATTTCAGCCAGAGCGTTCTTGCTAACGCGGCGACGATCTCGATCAGCGGAAGTAGCAGCAATAGCGCAACGGCGCGCCAGAAAAGATGTGACTCAAGCAAATGCGCCACGAACCACGGCACCAGGACGATCTGCCAGGCGATGATTCTCAGATTGTCGATCAGTACAAACTGCCAGACACGGCTGGTCTTGCGGCCGTTGAACCAGTTGCCGGCGGGGAAATAAAGAATTTCGCCGCCGGGCAGCGTCAGCAGGCGGTTTCGCGACAGGCAGAAGCGGAGGGCGGCGAGCGTCGATGTCGACATAGCATGTTATGCGGGCGATTTCTCTCATCATGGTAGATGGGGGCTCGCCCGGCGTCCATGCATTCCGGTCAGGGCGGCGGTGTTGCTGCGGCCTTGGCAGCCGCTTCCTTGCCGCGCAGGCGCTCGCGGTGCAATACGTAAAGCCCGCTGCCGACGATCAGCACGATGCCGGCCGAAGCCAGTGTGTTCGGCACATCGCCCCAGATCAGGTAGCCGAACACCAGGGCCCAGAGCAGTCCGGTATAACGCAACGGCACGATCACCGGCACTTCGGCATGGCGGAAAGCGTCGACGGCGAACTGATATCCGGCAGCGACACAGACTGCCGCCAGCGCGACAAAACCGAAATCGCGCCAGCTCATGGCGATCCAGCCCTCGATCAGCGCGAGCGACAGTGCCGCCACCGACATCATGCCGACATTGGTGAGAATGATGACCGATGACGGGATCGCGTCATCGATCTTCCTGGTCACGAGGTCGCGGATCACAATACAGATCGCCGCGCCAACGCCGAGGATCGAATAGGCGTTGAAGCTGCCGGCGCTGGGTTGCACCACAAGCAATACGCCCAGGAAACCGGCCACCACTGCGCTCCAGCGCCGCCAGCCTACGGGCTCGCGCATCAGCAAGGCCACCGCGGCGGTCATCATGAGCGGGGACGACATATGAATCGCCATCATGTTGCCGATCAGAGTGTGGAACAGCGCGATCATGTAAAGATAGCTGCCAACCAGGTCGACGCTGCTGCGCAGAACCACATGACGGTCGAACATGCGGCCGATCCGCGGCATGGCACCGCTCGCATGGATCACCCCGAGGATGACAGCCGTGGCAATCAAGCCGCGCACGGCCAGAATCTGGTGCGTTGGCAGGTTGCCATAGACCAGCTTGCACAGCACTTCGTTGATCACGAAGAGGAATACGGCGAGCGAGAAGGAGATGATGCCGCGCCGGTTGCCGGTGCCCAGCAGGCGCTGAAGGGAAGACACGGAGGATCAGCGTTTGGCGTTCGGATCGGCGTGAATGGGATCGACCCAGGGCACGTTCTCGGGCTTTTCCACCGGCTCGATATCCAGATTGACCACCACCGGTTCCTGGCCTGAGCGCACCAGCACGCATTCCAGCACTTCCTCGGTGCTGGCGTTGATTTCCTGATGCGGCACATAGGGCGGCACGAAGATGAAATCGCCCGGCCCGGCTTCGGCGGTGAATTCCAGATTGTTGCCCCACCGCATGCGCGCCTTGCCCTTCACCACGTAGATCACGCTTTCCAGATCGCCATGGTGATGTGCGCCGGTCTTGGCATTGGCATGGATATGTACGGTGCCGGCCCAGATTTTCTGGGCGCCGACGCGGGCATTGTTGATCGCTGTGGCGCGGTTCATGCCAACCGTCTTGCCGGCCGAAGTCGGGTCGAGCTGATCGCCCCGGATCACCCGCACGCCGTCATGCTTCCAGTCGGTGTGGTGATGGTGATCGTGATCGTGGCCCATGACGCTCCTCCGCAACGTATACGGAGGATGGTAGTCGCCACCCGGGAGCGCGGCAAGAGGCGAGGGCTATTCCTTGTGACGCGGATCGAAGGCGTCGCGCAGGCCGTCGCCCAGAAGGTTGAAGCAGAGCACGACCAGGAAGATCGACAGGCCGGGATAGACCGCCATCCATGGCGCGTCCGACATGTAGTCCTTGGCAGTGTTCAGCATGCTGCCCCAGCTTGGCTCCGGCGGCTGCTGGCCAAGGCCGAGGAAGGAGAGGCTGGCTTCGGCGATGATGGCGGTGGCAATCGTCAGCGTCGACTGCACCATGAGGGCCGGCCAGATATTCGGCAGGATATGGCGGAACGCGATGCGCAGCGGCGAATTGCCCACTGCATGTGCGGCCTCGATATAGTCTTCCACCTTCACGGCCTGCACCTGTGCGCGGGTCAAGCGCACAAAAATGGGTGCGGCTGCAATTCCGATCGCAATCATGGCATTGGTCAGGCTGGGCCCGAGGAAGGCCGCCATGGCGATGGCAAGAATCAAGAATGGGACAGCCAGCATGGCATCGGTGAAGCGCATGATCACGCCATCGACCAGGCCGCCGGCATAGCCCGAGAGCAGGCCCACGGGAATCCCGATCAGCAGCGCCAGCACCACCGAAACGACACCGGCGAACAGCGAGGCGCGGGCACCATGGATCACGCGGCTCAGCACGTCGCGACCCAGCTCGTCGCCGCCGAAGGGATGCTCCAGCGTCGGTTCGCCGCGCAGTGCGCTCCAGTCGGCGACAATCGGATCGTAAGGGGCGATCAGTTCAGCCAGCAGCGCAAAGGCGATGAACAGTAGCACGACGGCTAGGCCGAAGACGGCGCCCTTGCGGCGGAACAGGCGGCGCAATGCGCGCCGCGCCGGGCTTTGCTCGGTCGCCGGTTTAGCGACGGGAGAGGCAATCACGGCTTCACTCATGTCCGCAGCCTCGGATTGACCAGGAAGTAGGCGATGTCGGCCAGCAGGTTCAGCAGGATATAGGCAGTAGCAGTGCAGAGCACGACGCCCTGCACCACGGCGTAATCGCGGTTGAACACCGCATCGACGATCAGCTTGCCGAAGCCGGGAATGGAAAAGATCTGCTCGGTCAGCACCGCGCCGGACAACAGCTGGCCGAATTCCAGCGCGCCCAGGGTGATCACCGGCACGGCGGCATTGCGGAAGGCATGTTTGCCGATCACCACGCGCTCATACAGGCCCTTGGCGCGGGCGGTGCGGATATAGTCGCTCGCCATCACCTGCAGCATGGCGCTGCGGGTGTGGCGCATGAAGACGGCGGCGATGCCGGTGCCCAGCACGAAAGCCGGCATGATCATGGCCTGCAGGTTGCCCCAGAGGTCTTCAGTCGGTGAGACATAGCCCGAGGCCGGCAGCCAGCCGAGATGCACCGAGAAGAGCAGGATCATCATGATGCCGAGCCAGAAATTCGGCGTCGACAGACCCCAGAGGCCGATGACGTTGGCGACGTAATCTGGCCAGCGGCCGTTATGCAAAGCCGAGATCACACCGGCAGGAATGCCGATCAGCAGTGCAATCAGCATCGACAGGAAGGCCAGTTCGATGGTGACCGGCAGCTTTTCCAGCAGGAGCTGCGAAACCGGCAGCTGGATGCGGATCGACTCACCGAAATCGCCCTGCAGGATACCGCTGATCCACAACCCGTACTGAACCCAGATCGGTTTATCGAGATTGTACTTGGCGCGGATATCGGCAATCGCCTGCGGATCGCGCTCCTCGCCGGCCATGGCGATGGCGGGATCGCCGGGCAGCAGCTGCTGCAGCCCGAAGATGATGATCGACACGAACAGCAGTGTCGGCAGCAGGATGGCAAGGCGCCGGATCAGGAAGCGGGTCATTGGGGCTTTACAAAAGAGGAGGGGCCGCCGCCGCGAAGCGGCGGCCCCGGGACTTACATCTTCATACCAGCGAAGCGCACCAGGCCGTCCGGGTATTCCTTGAAGCCGGTCAGCTTGGCGTTATGGGCATAGAGCCATTTGCGATGCAGCAGATAGATGATCGGCCGCTCGGCCAGCACGATCTGCGCCGCCTTGTTCCACGACGCCTGGCGCTGCGCGATGTCGGTGGTGAGGCGGCTGTCGTTCAGGATCTCATCCAGTGCCGGATTGCACAGACCGGAATAGTTCAGCGGCTGCTTGCAACCATGGAAGCTGTAGAGATTGCCGTCCGGATCGGGACGGCCGCTCCAGGCCAGGATATAGGCCTCGAAATCGCCCTTGTCGGCCATGTTGAGGGAGGTGGCGAATTCAGTGGCCTGAATGCGCACATCGAAGCCGGCTTCCTTGGCCATGGCCTGCACGACCTGGGCGATCTTGCTGGCATCCGTCGTGGTTGGCGTCACCAGGTTGACCACCGGATTGATATTGCCGGCTTCCTTCAGCAGGGCCTTGGCCTTGGCGACATCGCGCTTCGGCACCGGCATCGACTTGGCATAATAGGCGCTGTTCGGCGCGACCCACTGGTTGCCCGGCGTGGCCAGACCGTCGAACACCACTTTGTTGATGCCGTTGCGGTCGAGCGACAGTTCGAAGGCTTCACGGATCTTGGCATTCGAGCCCAGTGCCGAGGTCTTCGACTTGTCGCTCTTGCCGATATTGATAGTGATGCCGTAATAGCCGATTTCCGTGATCGAGGCGAATTTCAGCTTGTTGTCCTTCTGCACGCTGGCGGCATCGGTGGCCGAGAGGCGTTCGAGGAAGTCGAGCTGGCCCGAACGCAGGTTGGCGAGGCGCACGGTGGCGTCGATGAAGGGCCGGAACTCGATGCGCGAGAAATGTACATTATCCTTGGCCCAGTAACCGTCGTATTTCTCGACAATGATACGGTCCTGCGCGACGCGTTCGACGAACTTGAACGGACCGGCGCAAACGGGTGCGGTGGCGAACTTGTCGCCCAGCGCCTTGCCAGCCTTCGGCGAGATCATCATGCCGGCGCGGTCGGTCAGCGTGGCCAGCAGCGGCGCGAACGGCGCCTGGGTGTTCAGACGCACGGTCAGCGGATCGACCACATCCACGGTGGTGACAGCCGAGAGTTCGCCGCGGCGCTGCGAACCCTGCATCGTCTTGTGGCGCTCGATATTGTACTTCACCGCTTCGGCGTCGAACTTCTCGCCGTCATGGAAGGTGACATTGGGGCGCAGCTTCATGGTCAGCGCCTTGTTGTCGGCCGACCAGCTCCATTCGGTGGCCAGCTGCGGCACGACCTTCAGGTTCGGATCGATATCGACCAGCTTGTCGCACAAAGCCGAGAAAACCAGGCGGCTGACAAAGGTACGCGCCAGCGTCGGATCCAGTGCATCCGGATCTTCGGCCAGGCCGAATTTCAAAGTTTGCGCGGAAGCCGTGCCGGCCCCCAGCACCATCACGGCGGCCAGCGCCGCAAAAGCAGTCTTCCTCATCATGTCAGCCTCTCCTGTTTATGGTAGCGATGTGGTGTGCAAGAAACGGGCCTGCAGCCGGGCCAGACGCGTGGCGCCCGCGCTGTCGCTCTCGGCCGGCAACGGTGCGGCAGCCGGCAGCTCGCGCCAGTGATGACAGGCGACGCTGTGGCCTTCGGACGTTGTCTCCGTCGCCGGCTTTGTCTGCCGGCACAGGTCGGTCGCGAAGGGGCAACGCGTATGGAAGCGGCAGCCGCTCGGCGGATTGATCGGGCTGGGCACATCGCCGGTCAGGATGATGCGCTGGCGCGTGGCGCCCGGCTGCGGCACCGGGATGGCCGAGAGCAGCGCGCGGGTATAGGGATGCTGTGGCTTCGCAAAGAGTTCAGCGGCGGGCGCGATTTCGACGATATTGCCGAGATACATCACGGCAATCCTTTGCGAGATATGGCGCACCACGGCCAGATCATGCGCGATGAAGACCATGGCAATGCCGAGCCGGGCCTGCAGGTCCTTGAGCAGGTTGAGGACCTGGGCCTGCACCGAGACATCCAGCGCCGAGACCGCTTCGTCGCAGACGATCAGGTTCGGCTCGACAGCCAGCGCGCGGGCGATCCCGACGCGCTGACGCTGGCCGCCGGAGAATTCGTGCGGATAGCGCCGCGCATGAGAGGCACGCAGCCCGACGAGATTCAGCAGTTCTTCCACGCGCGCCTTGCGCTTGCCGGGCGGCACCAGGCCATGCAGCATCAGCGGCTCGGCCAGGATATCGCCGACCGTCATGCGCGGATTGAGCGAGGCGTAAGGATCCTGGAAGACCAGCTGCATCTCGCGACGCAGATCGCGTAACGCCGTGCCGGTCAGCTTGGTGATGTCGCGACCATCGAAGCGGATCGTGCCTGCCGTGGGATCAATCAGACGGAGCAGCAGCCGGCCGGTGGTGGATTTGCCGCAGCCGCTTTCACCCACCAGGCTCAGCGTTTCGCCGGGTTTCAGATCGAAGCTGACGTCGTCCACGGCCGAGACATGGCTGACCGGGCGGCCGAACCAGTTGGTCCGCGCCGTGAAATGCTTGGTCAGACCGCGGACTTCCAGCAGGTTGCTCATATTAGCGGCGCCTTCCAGCAGGCCACGGCATGACCGGCGAGGACCTCGCGCAGGGCCGGTGCGGCGGCGCGGCACTCAGCCTCGGCAAACGGACAGCGCGGGCTGAAGCTGCAGCCCGGCGGCGGATCGCTTGGATCTGGCACGCTGCCCTCGATGGACGCCAGGCGGTCTTTTGTCTGGTCGAGGCGCGGGATCGCACCCAGCAGGCCGATGGTATAGGGATGCTGCGGCGCCTCGAAGAGCTGCGCCACCGGCGCCTGTTCGACGATCCGCCCGGCATACATGACGGCGACATGATCGGCCATCTCGGCGATCACGCCCATATCGTGGCTGATCAGCATGATGGCCGTGCCAAGGTCGTGCTGCAATTCGCGCAGCAGGTCGAGGATCTGCGCCTGTACCGTCACATCCAGCGCCGTGGTCGGCTCGTCGGCAATCAGCAGTTCCGGCCCGCAGGCCAGCGCCATGGCGATCATGGCGCGCTGGCGCATGCCGCCCGACAGCTGGTGCGGATAATCGTCGACGCGCTTTTCCGGTGCCGGAATCTTCACCTTGCGCAGCATGGCGATGGCCTGCTCGCGCGCCTGCGCGCCGGTCAGGCCTTTATGCCGCGTCAGACCTTCCATGATCTGGTCGCCGATGGTGTAGGCCGGATTGAGCGAGGTCATCGGCTCCTGGAAGATCATCGCCAGCCGGTTGCCGCGCAGGTCGCGCAGAGCGTCAGCGGAGAGTCCGCGCAGATCCTTGCCATCGAAACGGATGCTGCCGCCGGCAATGCGCGCGCCGCGACTGGGCAGCAGGCCCATCACGGTGAGCGAGGTGACCGACTTGCCGCAGCCGCTCTCGCCGACGATGCCCAGCGTCTTGCCGGATTCGACGGCGAAGCTGACGCCGTCGACGGCGCGGAATTCGCCGCCGCCCTCGGTGGCGAAATGCGTGCGCAGATCGTCGACTTCTAGCAGGGCCATTTTAACGTTGCTCCGCTTCGAGCCGGGCGACTTCAGCCTCGACCAGGGTGCGGTCCCAGATGCCGCTCGGATTGTCGCGCGTGGCGTAGAATTTGGTGAAAGCCGCCGGACGACCGCGCGACACGCCATAGAGCCGGCGCAGTTCCGTGAGCGGCTCGGCATGGTCATCGACGCGTAAAGACAGTGCCGGATACTCCTGGTCGGTATGGATGATCAATGCGGCCGACTGCTTGCCGCGCTTGTCGCCGCCTTCAGCCTGCCCGGCATCCAGCGCATCGAGGAAGCGTTCGGCGAATGGCTTTGTGCTGCTGGCGAAACTCGCATAAGTCGCCTCGACCACGCTTTCGCCGGCCAGCATGTTGCCGGCGACCGAGAAGCCCTGTCCGGTCTTGTGGCCGCACCAGCCGATGCAGTCCTTGCCGGTATGAGCCGCCGTATTGCCCTCGCGATCCACCACATGCAGCTGCCGCGCCTCGCGGCCGTCATCGGAGGCGACCAGCCAGCGCACGACATCCTCGGCCGGCAGTTCATCGCTGAGCATGCGCAAGCCCCGGGGCCCCCAGGTCGGATTGAGGAAAGCCTGCGTCGCCAGCGCGCCGATCCCGCTCATCGCATGTGGGCAGAGCGCGCCGACGGCGAAGAACTTGGTGGTAACGGCAACGCCATAAGCACCAGTGGCAGGATCGCGGGCGACGATCGACCAGGTCATCTCTTAGCGACCGACCGCGTAGCCCTGCATGCCACGCGGATTGGCGCCGGCGGTCAGCAGCGTGCCTTCGGGAGTCTCGGTGGTGCCGCAGGCCGTCAACCGGCCTTCCGACCAGTCGCCGCCGACCTCGACCTTGTGGCCGCGCGCCTTCAGCGCCTCGATGGTCTCCTTCGGGAAGCGCGCTTCGAGGCCGAGATGGCCGGGCTTGGCGGCGCGCGGATAGAAGGAGGAGGGGAAATGCTCGCTATGCCAGGCCGGGCTGTCGATGGCTTCCTGCAGGTTCATGCCGTGATGCACGACTTTCAGGAACATCTGCGGCGACCACTGGTCCTGCTGGTCGCCACCGGGTGTGCCGAAGGCCAGCGCCGGCTTGCCATCGCGCAGCGCCATCGACGGAGAGAGAGTCGTGCGCGGGCGTTTACCGGGCTTGAGCGAATTCGGCAGGCCTTCCTCGAGCCAGAACATCTGTGCGCGCGTGCCGAGGCAGAAGCCGAGTTCCGGGATCAGCGGCGAGGATTGCAGCCAGCCGCCCGACGGCGTGGCCGAAACCATGTTGCCCCATTTGTCGATCACGTCGATATGGCAGGTGTCGCCGCTGGCGGCACCGCGCGCCGTCACCTTGCCGTCGCTGCCCGCAAGGCGGCCTACCGTGGGCTCGCCGACACCGACGCCGCCGGCTTCGCCCGCCTTGATCGAGGTCAGCTTCGCCGCCTTGCCCATCGGATCGCCCGGGCGCAGTTCCAGCGAGGCCTTGTCGGTGATCAGCTTGGCGCGGGCGGCGTTGTAGGTATCCGACAGCAATGCCGCCATCGGCACATCGACATGATCCGGGTCGCCATACCAGGCTTCGCGGTCGGCGAAGGCGAGCTTGGACGCCTCGACCAGCGTATGCACGAACTCGGCGCCGGCCGGGTCCATCGCCGACAGATCGAAATGCTTCAGGATGGCGAGCTGCTGCAGGAAGGCCGGGCCCTGGCTCCACGGGCCGCATTTCGCCACGGTCCAGTCCTGGTAGTCGTAGGTCAGCGGCGCTTCGATATGTGCCTGCCACTTCGCCATGTCGTTGCCGCTGAGCACGCCGCGATGGCGCTTGCCCGAGGCATCCATCGCTTCCGTGCCGGCGACGTATTTGTCGATGGCTTCGGCGACGAAACCTTCGCGCCAGGCCTTGCGCGCGGCTTCAATGCGCTGCTCGCGGTTGCCGGCGCCGGCAGCCACCAGCCTGCGATAGGTGGCGGCGAGACCCGGCTGCTTGAACAGTGCATATGGCTTGGGCAGCGCGCCGGTCTGATCCAGCCACAGCGCGCCGGAGGTTTTCCATTCCTCCTGGAACAGCTGCTGCACCGTGCCGATGGTGTCGATCACGCGCGGCACCAGCGGCGCGCCGGTCTCGGCATAGTGAATCGCCGGCGCCAGCGCATCGGCGATGTCGATGGTGCCATAGTCGCGCAGCATCAGCAGCCAGCCATCGACGGCGCCGGGCACGCAGGGCGCCAGCAGACCCGAGCCGGGGATCAGGTCGAGGCCGAGCGATTTGAAATGCGCGATGCTGGCTTTTTCCGGCGCCGGACCCTGGCCGCACAGCACCTCGATCTTTTTCGTCTTCGCGTTCCACAGCAGCGCCGGCAGGTCGCCGCCCGCGCCATTCAGATGCGGCTCCACCAGATGCAGCACGAAGGCGGCGGTGACCGCGGCATCGAAGGCATTGCCGCCGCGCTCCAGCACGCCCATGGCCGTCGAGGAGGCGATCCAGTGCGTGGTGGCGACCACGCCGAAGGTGCCCTTGATCTCGGGACGGGTGGTGAAAGCGAAAGGAACAGTCATGACAAACCCAAAAACGGAAAAGGGAAGAGAATCAGGCGTGCTTATTCGGCGGCCGAAGCGACCGGCGCAGCCGGCGCGATGTTCATCGCCTTCTGCAGCGCTTCCTGATGCGTGGCGATATGCTGGCGCATGATCTGCGCCGCCTGGTTGCCGTCGCGCGCCGCAATCGCCTCGGCGATGGCGAGATGCTGCTGTGCCGAGCGCAGCTTGCCATCCGGCGTGCGGGCGCGGGCGCGCGTGCTCTGCCACGAGGTGTCGTTGCGGATCTTGTCGATCACCTCGAACAGGTCGAGCAGCAGGCGGTTGCCGGCGGCCTCGGCCAGGCTGCGATGAAACGCGCTGTCCCAGCGTTCCAGCGTCGCCGGCTCGGTGTCGAGGCTGGCGGTGGCGATGCGCTCGGCCAGGCGGCGGATCATCGCGATCTGGTCGGCACTGGCGCGGTGGGCTGCCAGCTGCGCCATGCTCGGCTCGATATGCAGGCGCACTTCCATGATCTCGTAGAAATTCGTGCGGCTGGCGAGGCGGCTCAGGCTTGGCGCGGAAGCCGACGGGGCCGGGCCGATGAAGGTGCCCTTGCCCTGGCGGCGCCAGATCTTGCCCTCGGCTTCCAGCTCGGCCAGCGCCTGACGGATCACGCGGCGACTCACGCCCAACCGGGCGGACAGATCGCGCTCGGTCGGCAGCGGAGTTTCGGGATGCGGGGCGTGTTCGACCAGCAGTTTGCGCAGCACGCCCAGGGCTTCGGCAGCCGAGGAGACGCGCAGGGTGGGAGGGGGCGACATGTCGTTCATGTCTCTGAACCTAAACCCAATGGTTTAGCGTGGGCAACTGCAAATCTTTGCTTTTATTGCTGAATAAATGCGCGTTTCGCTGCCTCTTCGGGCATTTTACTGCCTGGCAGGACGTACCATTTCTAAAATTGGTTCGCAGAGGTCCGGCCATCCGGCGCCGGGCCGGGCCCGGGGGCTGGCGGAGGATGCAATTGAGGGCAGGGCCACTATTGATTTGTGTATGGCTTACCGCTACACAGCGCGTCGCGCCGGGCAACCGGTGCTGCTGCCGGGTCGTTTGATTCGGCCAGCCACAGGCCGACCCCATCGTCTAGAGGCCTAGGACGTCACCCTTTCACGGTGAAGACACGGGTTCGAATCCCGTTGGGGTCGCCAAGCGCGACTGAGATCCCACATCGCCCAGACAAGCCCCGCGCGCTCTCAGCGGGCCGCTGTGCCTGTACGCAGCAGGCCGGCCTCGCGGTAATAGGCCATCGCGCCCGGATGGATCGGGATGACCGCCTCGCTCGGCACCATATCCTTGGCGGACAGGGTCGCCAGCGCGGGATGCAGCCGCCGGAAATCGTCGAAATGCTCGAACACCGCCTTCACCATGGCATAGGCCAGCCGGTCCGGCTGGCTGCTCGAGGTGATCAGGATGGCCCGCGTGCCGATGGTCGGCACATCTTCGGGATTGCCCGGATACATGCCGCCGGGGATGACGGTGGCGGTGTAAAAGGCATGCGCGGCGAGCAGCCGGTCGATCGGCGGGCCGGCCACGCGCACCAGTCTGGCCGGGCAGCCGGTGGTGGCCTCCTGGGTCAGCCCGTTGGGATGTCCGGCCTGGAAGATGATCGCATCGACGAGGTTGTTGCACAGCGCCGGATTCTGTTCGGCCGGTCCGAACTCCACGGCATGTGCGGGATTCGGAACCGACTGGCGGTAAAACCCGAGCACGACATCGCGGGTGAAGCCGTATCCGGCGCCGCTTTTGCCGATGCCGATGCGCCGGCCATGCAGGTCTTCGAAGTCACGAATGCCGGTATCGGCACGCACGATCGCGGTAAAGGCTTCCGGGTAGAGCGCGATCAGCATGCGCAGCTTGGGATCGGGGCCGGCGGCGGCAAAGGGTCCTTCGCCATGAAAGGCCGCGTAGGCCAGATCGGTCTGCGACAGGCCGAAGGCGGCCTTGCGGTTTTCGATCCGCTGGATATTCGCCACCGATCCCTCGGAACTCACCGCCAGGCAGGGCGTCGTCTGCTGCGCATCCGGCAGATTGAACATGCGGCAGATCGCATTGCCGACCGGATGATAGATGCCGCCCGGCGTGCCGGAGGCGAGCGTGACCGGGGGAGGGGCGAGCACCACGGACACCGCCGCGCAGCCGGCAACCGCGCCGGCCAGGACGATGGCGACGAGCCGCAGCGGGTTTCTGAAGATCATCACCGGACGCTCCTTTGTTCGCGGCATCGGCGCCTCATGGGTCCAGCTGATACTGGATATGCGATCCGTCGCGTTCGAACTCGCCGCGGACCCACAGGTTCTTTTCGTCATACCAGATGCTGCCGGCCAGATAGGGCGTGATCAGCGTATAGCGCGTCACGGCAATCTGCCGGCCTGCGATCACGATCTGCTCGTCGGCGAATTTGCGGGCACTCACGCCGATGATGCCGCCATATTGCGCATCGACCAGCGTAGTCTGTTCCAGCACGGCCGGAGTCCACAGGCTGTTCGACGTCAGGGTCGCAGCCGGAGCGATGAAAGGCCCACCCTTGCTCACCACGCGAAAGCCCTGCGGCGTCGCCACGCCGTCGACGCGAAGGGTTTCGCCATGCTCCACCGTTTCGCTGCTCAGACTCATCAGCTGTCCGTCGCGCCAGATTTCAGTCGAGCTGTGGCCGAACCGGAACATGGTGAAAAAGGCGGCTTTGACCAGCAGGTTGATGCGGGTACTCACCTGCGTCTCGCCGGTGGCTGCTGAATACAGGATTGTATGGGCGCCGATCCGGCTGCCTTTGTAATACACCGAGAATTTCCGTTGATCCGCGGCGTCTGGCAGGACGATGGCGGTTGCCGCACAGGCATGGCGCGGCAGCAACTGGGCCGCCAGGCCGGCGCATCCGGCCATCAGCACAGCACGCCGCGACAGGACCTTGCGGTGCGACGCCTTGCGAGGGATGGATTTAGTTCCAGCGGGGCTCATGTTTATTTTGCACGACCTTCGCCCGGCTCGCCACCAGATGACCGAGATCATCCGGAGCGATGCCGTGCATGGAATATCGATTTGTCTTTGGTTCGGTTGAAGCGAAGCGTATCATGAAAACACTGCCAGTCGTGGACAAAGCGATGTGTGTGTGCAAGCGCGCTTTTCACTTCACTCCGTGGCGCGAGCGCGCTGTTGCCGAAGATCTGATCCGGCACCCGATGGCGCCACACTTCAACGAAAAAGCGAGATCCGACCATGCTGCGGACTGTCCTGATCGTCGTTCTTGTGCTTGTCCTGCTGTCGTTCATCAGCGGATACATCGGTTTCATGCCGCCGCATTTCGGCTATGGCGGCGGCGGCCTTGGCCTCATCATCCTGATTATCCTGCTTGTTTTGCTGCTGCGGGGGCGCGGCGTGTGATTTAAATCAAGGGCGCTGGGCGTAGAGTCTGCTTTGATGCTCCCCGGACCGCAGTTTCTCACCGGGCAATGAATGATCGGCGACGTATTCGGATGGCTGAACGACCAGTTGCTGCGCATGCAGTGGCTGGCCGATCTGGTGACGCTGCTGCTGCGCGACGGCTTCGGTCTGGATACCGCTGGCCGTATCGGCGGCAGCATCCATTTCTTCATCTACGACGTGATCAAGATCTTCATCCTGCTCGGGGCACTGATCTTCGGGATTTCCTATATTCAGAGCTATTTCCCGCCTGAGCGCACCCGGCGCATCCTCGGCGGCATCAGCGGCCTGCCGGCGAATATCCTCGCAGCCCTGCTCGGCACGGTCACGCCGTTCTGCTCCTGCTCATCGATTCCGATTTTCATCGGCTTCACCAGCGCCGGCCTGCCGGTCGGCATCACCTTTTCCTTCCTGATTTCCTCGCCGCTGGTCGATCTCGCCTCGGTCATCCTGCTGGCCAGCATTTTCAGCTGGCCGATTGCGCTGGCCTATGTGGTCGTCGGCCTCGTTATCGCGGTGATTGGCGGCACGCTGCTCGGCTGGGCCGGTATGGACCGCTATGTCGAGAGCTTCGTTTTTCGCAACCCGGTGGTGGCGCATGATGGCGCCGAGGCTGCGCTGACGCGGCGCCAGCGGCTGCAGTTCGCCCGGGACCAGGTCGTCGATATCGTCTCGCGCGTCTGGCCCTATATCCTGATCGGCGTGGGGATCGGCGCGGCCATCCATAACTGGATTCCGCAGGACCTGATCGCGGCGCTGCTTGGCCAGGACAAATGGTGGTCGGTGCTGCTGGCGACGCTGGCCGGCGTGCCCATGTATGCCGATATCTTCGGGACGCTGCCGATTGCCGAGGCGCTGGTCGCCCGCGGTGCCGGCCTGGGCACGGCGCTGGCCTTCATGATGGCGGTCACCGCGCTGTCGCTGCCGTCGCTGATCCTGCTGAAACGCGTGGTCAGGCTGCCGCTGCTGGCGGCCTTCACCGGCATCGTCACCGTCGGCATCATCGCCATCGGCTATCTGTTCAATGCTTTCGGCTATCTGTTTGTGTGAAGGAGAGTGCAATGATCATCAAGATTCTGGGTTCGGGCTGCCGGAAATGCGTCGCGCTCGGCGACAATGCCAAAGCGGCGGCGGCGACGGCGGGCCGTGAGGCCGAGATCGTGAAGGTGACCGACTTTGCGGATATCGCGTCCTATGGTGTGATGTCGACGCCGGGACTGGTGATCGATGAAAAACTCGTCTCCAGCGGCAAGGTGCTGACCACGGCCGAGATCGGCGAGATTCTCAAACGACTGTGACGCGAGGCGACAATGGACGATCCCTTCCTGCAGGCTGCGATCGACGAGGCACGCGCCGGGCTGGCTGAGGGCGGTATCCCCATCGGCTCGGTGATCGTGCATGAGGGCCGCATCATCGGGCGCGGCCATAACCGCCGCGTGCAGCAGGGCAGCGCCATCCTGCATGGCGAGATGGATGCCTTCGAGAATGCCGGCCGCCAGAAGGCCAGCGTCTATCGCGCAGCCACCCTCTACACCACGCTCTCTCCCTGTGCGATGTGCAGTGGCGCGATCCTGCTCTACGGCATCCCCAGGGTGATCGTTGGCGAGAACCGCACTTTCATGGGCGAGGAAGACCTGCTGCGCAGCCGCGGCGTCGTCCTCGAGGTGCGGCAGGACGAAACCTGCATTGCGCTGATGCGCGACTTCATCGCGGCCAGGCCGCAGCTGTGGAACGAGGATATCGGCGTCTGAGGCTGGCCGCTGGGCGTGCGCGGGCGATTTGTCGGTAAGCCTATGAATCTGCCGGGTCCGGCTTGACCTTCCCACAGGGTAAGGACTTAGATTTCGACCATGAGCCGCCGACAGCATTCGAATCAGGTCCCGGGACTGCGCCGTTTCGGCACAGTCGTGGCGCTGCTCGGCCTGATCTTTGCCAGCACCATCGCTTCGATCTCTCACAGTATCGCCATGCCGATGATGGCCAGCACGGTCCTGCAGTCCGTCGAGCCGGGCAGCGCCCAGGGCAGCGCGCAGGCCGGTCATCACATGGCCAAAGCCGGCCATGACTGCGAGAGTGAAGCCGCCGCCGAGGCCCCGCAGCAACAGTCGCAGGGCCCCTGCGATGAAGGCTGCATGCTGTGCAAAGACTGCACGATGACGGGCTTCACACTGATATCGCCCATCGGCGTTGGCATGGCCGAACGCCCCGGCATCCATGCGCCGGCTGCCGTTCCGGTCCCGGCGAGCATTACACCTCCGTCTCCCAGCGAGCCTCCGAGAGTCTGAGCCACAGCACATCTGCGCCTGACACCACAACTGTCAGTCGCAGCCGGAGTTTGTTGCTCAACGTCGTGAGGTATTTCCATGTCTTCCCGCATGCAATCGGCAGTTTTGATGCTGCTGATGCTGACACTTGGTCTGGCTGAGACGGCCACCGCCGGTGACAAACGCCCGGATCCGGCGGACCCGCAGGCAGTTGTTCCGCCGCATCGCTATGTCTCGGATTTCGCGTCCTACCGTCAGCCGCAGTTCGAACAGAAGCTCGACTGGCGTCAGGCCAATGACACCGTCCGCGATGTTGGCGGCCACGCCGGCGCCCTGAAGGGCGCTGACGAGCCGCCCCGGACCCAGGCTGAGCATGCCGGACCGGGCATGAAACATGGCGGCCATGGTCATCATGGAGGGCACAAGCCATGAGCCCGAAGATCACGTTGCGACGCGTGACGGCGTCGGTTGCGCTTGTCGCTCTTCTCGCGGCCTGTGCCGGTCCGGTGGCCAATGGTGCGTTCGATGAGGTGGCAGACACCACCGAACAGCGCATCGGCAAACGCCCGCTCTGGATCAAGAGCGAACAGGAAGAGCAGACGGTCCGCGATACGCTGGACAGGCTATTGGCAAAACCGCTGACGGCCGACGATGCCGTTCAGGTCGCGCTGCTGAACAACCGGCGTCTGCAGGCCGGTTTTGCCGAACTCGGTATCGGCGCCGCCGACCTGACCAGTTCCTGGCGCCCGGCAAATCCCGGCTTCACCTATGGCCGGCTGCGTCGCAGTGGCGAAACGGAAATCGAGCGCAGCGTCACCGTGGATGCCCTGAGCCTGCTGGTGCTGCCCATCGCGGCCGGGATCGAAAACCGGCGCTACGAGCGTACCAAGCTCAACACCGCAGCGGACGTCCTGTCGCTCGCCGCCCGCACCCAGCGCGCCTGGTACGAGGCGGTTGCTGCCGAACAGATCGCCAGATACGCCATCGAGGTCCGCGAAGCCGCCGATACGCAGGCCGAACTGGCGCGTCGCATGAAACAGGTCGGCAATTTTTCCATGCTGGCCTATGCGCGCGAGCAACTGTTCTACGCCGATACGACAGCCCGTGTCGCCAAGGCGCGCATTGCCGCCACAGCGGCGCGTGAGCGGCTTGGCCGTCTGATGGGGCTGTGGGGCAGGGATATGGCCTTCAAGCTGCCCGAACGCCTGCCCGATATCCCGAAGCAGCCGCGCGAGATCGAGGATATCGAAGCCAGGGCGATTGCCGAGCGGCTCGATGTGTGGATGGCGAAGGCCAATGCTGAAGCGACCCGAAAGGCAAATGGGCTGACGCAGGCCACACGCTTCATCAATGTCCTTGAGACCGGATTCATACGGAACAGCGAGACCGGCAAGGACGACAAGACCGGTTATGAAATCTCGATTGAAGTGCCGATCTTCGATTTCGGCGATGCCAAGGCGACCAAGGCCGAGAGCATCTACATGCAGTCGGTCCATCTGCTGGCCGATACCGCCATCAATGCCCGGTCGGCGGCCCGCGAGGCCTATACCGGCTATCGCACGGCCTACGATCTCGCGCAGCATTACGCGTTCCACATCATCCCGCTGCGGCAGAAGGTCTCGGAGGAAATGGTGCTGCGCTACAACGGCATGCTGATCTCGACATTCGAACTTCTGGCCGATGCCCGCGACCAGATTGCCGATGTGAGCGCCGCGCTCGAAGCGCAACGCGATTTCTGGATCGCCGATACCGATCTGACCTTCGTCACCATTGCACCCGTCGACGCATCGGGCAGCCCGTCCTCCCTGGGGATGGTGGCTGCGCGGTCCGGCGCGGCTGGCCATTAAGGAGGCCATCATGCTGTCACGCCGAAACCTGTTCGCTGCTGCTGCCTCCGGCGTCGCGGCTGCCGCCGTCAGCCGCACCGCGCTCGCCAATCTGCCTGAGCCGGTTTATTCGCCTGGTCCGAAAACAGCCCCGCCGCCGCAGCCCTCCAGCGGCCGGCCGTTCAATCCGGTCGTCACCCTGAATGGCTGGTCGGCGCCCTGGCGCATGAATGGCGAGTGGAAGGAATTCCACCTGGTTGCCGAACCTGTCGTGCGCGAGCTGGCGCCGGGCATGAAGGCCAATCTCTGGGGCTATAACGGCAGCTCGCCCGGGCCGACGATTGAGGCGGTCGAAGGCGACAAGGTGCGCCTGTTCGTCACCAACAAGCTGCCGGAACACACCACCATCCACTGGCATGGCCAGTTGCTGCCATCCGGCATGGATGGCGTGGGCGGCCTGAGCCAGCCGCATATCAAGCCGGGCGAGACTTACGTCTACGAGTTCCAGCTGAGGAAATCCGGCACCTTCATGTATCACCCGCATGCTGATGAAATGGTGCAGATGGCCATGGGCATGATGGGCATGTTCATCGTGCATCCGCGCGACCCGAACCAGTATCGGGTGGATCGGGATTTCGTCTTCCTGATGAGCGCGTATGACATCGATCCCGGCGCGGCAACGCCCAAGGTCGCCGAGATGCTGAACTTCAACCTGTGGACCTGGAACAGCCGCGTCTTTCCCGGCATCGACAGTCTGCCGGTGCGGCTTGGCGATCGTGTCCGTATCCGCTTCGGTAACCTGACCATGACCAACCACCCCATTCATTTGCACGGCTACCATTTCTCGGTGACCGGCACGGATGGCGGCTGGGTGCCGCCTTCGGCGCGCTGGCCGGAAGTCACCATCGATGCGCCGGTCGGTGCGATGCGCGCTTTCGAGTTTGACGCCGATGCGCCGGGCGACTGGGCATTCCACTGCCACAAGTCGCATCACACCATGAATGCCATGGGACATGACGTGCCGACCATGATCGGCGTCGATCATCGCGGCATGACCAAGCGGATCGTCTCGCTCATTCCCGATTACATGACGATGGGCGAGCGCGGCATGGCCGATATGGGTGAGATGGAGATGCCGCTGCCGAACAACACCCTGCCGATGATGAGCGGCAGCGGGCCGTTCGGTCCTCTCGAGATGGGCGGCATGTTCACTGTGGTGAAGGTGCGCGAGGGCCTGGCCCGTGGCGATTACCGCGATCCAGGTTGGTACAAAAACCCGCCCGGCACGGTCGCCTACAAACTCAACGCCAATGCAACAAACGCGGCTCCCCAGCCGTCGAAGCCCACACACAGCCACTAGGGAACACACCAATGTCTTCAATGAATCTCAAAGCCGCTCTGGCCTCCCTGATCGTTGCGGTCGCTCCCGCCGCTCTGGCGCATGGTCCGGAAACGCATTCACCCGTGGGGGAACCCGGCAAGGCCGCCGCCGTCACCCGCACCATCGAGGTCAGGATGAGCGACACCATGCGGTTTCATCCCGAAAAGATCTCGGTCCGGCGCGGCGAGACCGTCCGGTTTGTGGTGAAGAACGATGGCCTCGAGCCGCACGAATTCATGCTCGGCGAGATCAAGGCCCTGCAGGAACATGCCGAGGTGATGCGTAAGCACCCGACCATGGTGCATGACGAGCCGAACGCCATCACCGTCAATCCCAGCCAGACCGGCGAACTGATCTGGAAGTTCACCACATCCGGTCGCGTCGATTTCGCCTGCCTGATTCCCGGCCATTTCGAGAAGGGCATGAAGGGCGACATCCGGGTTTCGCAGTAAGGAGTCCAGACATGAAATTCAGTGCATTCGCGTTCAGCATAATCCTGCTGGCATCTGCCGCCAGCTTCGCCCAGACCGGCAAGACGGAGGGCGATATTCGCAAGGTCGATCCGGAGACCGGCAAGATCACGCTGCGCCACGGTCCGATTGAAGGCGAGCTGGAGATGCCGGCCATGAGCATGGTGTTCCAGGTCAAGGACGCCTCGCTGCTCGACAGGCTGAAGGTCGGCGACAAGGTCGCGGCCACCATCTCCAAGGAAAACGGCGTCTTCTACATCCAGTCAGCCGAGAAGAAGTGAGGAAACAGCCATGAAAGCAGTCATCGCCACTCTGTTGGTCCTCATGGGATGGGCAGGAACCGCCCATGCGCAGCATCAGCATGGCAGCGGCTATGCCGCCATGACGGCCCGGCCCATCAAGGCGCTGTCGGAGGAACAGATCACGCAGCTCAGGGAAGGCCGGGGCATGGGGCTGTCCCTGCCGGCCGAACTGAACAGCTATCCCGGACCGATGCACGCGCTCGAACTGGCCGATGCACTCCATCTCACGGCGGATCAACGCACTCGACTCAATGCGATCAAGCAGGAGATGAGTACCAGCGCCATTGCTCTGGGCCATCAGGTCATCGCAGCCGAGGCGCAGCTCGATCACGCCTTCGCATCCGGCCGCGCCGACCCGTCCGCCGTCGTCAGGCAACTCGCGGATATCGGACGTCTGAATGGCGAACTGCGCTCTGTCCATATCCTAGCGCATATGGAAACGAGAGCATTGCTGACGCCCGAGCAGGTGTCGCGGTATGACGCCGAACGCGGATATAACCGGCCTGCCGGTCAGCAGGGGCAGGGGCATCGTCCAGGCGAGCACGGTCGGCAGCACTGACCACCTGCGAGACGTCACTCGGACAGCGCCTATCGCGCATACCATGTTGCTATCCGATGGTTTTTCGCTGCGTTCAGACCAAAATCTGACCGATTCGTATTTAACTCTTCATCCATTCAAGATTGCAGCGAGGCGAAACCCGGCCATATAATCCCGGTAGAGATCGCTATGCCTGCGCCGACCAAACTCGCCCAGCTGAACGACCTGCTCAACAAGGCCGAGCTGCATGGAGTCGCCATCATCCGCAAGATGGCCGAGCCGGAGACGTTCGCCGCCAGCTTCGATCAGTTCCGCGGCTATATCGATGAGATCGACAAATTCTACGTGCTGGTCGATCTGGTGGAAGACCAGCTGCCGCTGTTCGAACCCGCGCGGCGCGACAGGCTGTCCCACAATCTGGTGAACCTGCGCTGGCAGGTCTGCATCGTCGAAGTGAATGCCACGCGCATCTTCATCCTCCAGATCGGCGAGCAGGGCCGCAGCATGCCGTTCGGCAGCCGCGACTTCCTGCAGCGCCGCCGCGACCGCTTGAGCGATATCGACCTGTTCTACGACCGCTTCGGCGAACAGCATGGCCTGCCCAAGCTGCAGACAGAGCTGGTCGACACAGTGCGCCGCCTGCTCGACAACGTGATCGGCAAGAGCAACTCGCTGCCTGACCTGCTGGCCGAGGCGATGGAGCAGAGCCGGGATGAGCCGGCGATGACGCAGATGCAGCCGCGCCTGCGGTCGCCGGGCGAAATAGCCGGCGCCATCACGCAGAAGCGCAAGCCGGTCGAACTCAAGGTCAAGGTGGTCTACGGCCGCTACTATGCCGATGGCATGTCGCTGCAGGCGGTGGCCGAGGCCTGTGCGGAGTCGAAGATGACCATGGACCAGCTGGCCCAGCAGCTCGGTCTCAACCGCACCCAGCTCGGCCTGATGCTCAATGGCGCCGATGCCATGTCGAAGCGGATCTACGAGGAACTGCGCGATTTTTTGCGCAAGGCCTGAGGCGTACCGAACCGCTTGCGGCCGGGGCAGCGGGTTGCTATGATGTTCCGGGTCGTAGCCTGCTGATTCTCCATGACAATTTGCGTTTTGTGTTGAATACGCACGCGATAGTGTCGTTGCAGCGCGCGACTAAGCCAGAATAAGCCCAAATAAGACTCATATAAGCCGAAATAAGCCCTGTATAAGCTTGAACAAGCCTGCTTTCAGCGGTCGATAAACCCGGAAAACCGTGGAAAATTCATCAAACATGATCCGAGTGACCGGCCGCATCAGCCTCGATCCGCGCGAGATCGAGATCAGTTTCATCCGCGCCTCGGGCCCTGGCGGCCAGAACGTCAACAAGGTCTCGACCGCCGTGCAGCTGCGGTTCGACGTGCGGCAGTCGCCGGCGCTGCCCGAGGATGTGCGCGCCCGGCTGGAAAAGCTGGCCGGCAACCGGCTGACCCTGGAAGGCGTGCTGGTGCTGACATCGCAGGAGCATCGCAGCCAGGACCGCAACCGGCAGGACGCGATCGACAAGCTGCTGACCCTGATCCGTGCCGCTGCCGTGGTGCCCAAGACCCGCCGCCCGACCCGGCCGACGCTGGGCTCGAAAAAGCGCCGGCTGGAATCGAAGAGCAAGCGGTCGGGCGTCAAAAGCATGCGCTCACGCCCCGGCATGGAGTGAAACGATGTCTGCCGCGTTGATGCCACATTCGCCCCGCAAGACAGGCGGGCCTCATCCCCTGACGAGTCTGACCCGCCAGATGTCCCTCCGCAATTCAGCCGTTTTCGCCGCGACACTGTTGGTCGCGCCCGCCGCTTACGCTGCCGATCCGCCGGACCTCGCCAAACAGGCCGAGCCCCAGGTCGGTGTCTTCAGCTTCGTGCTGGAGAACGATCTCTTCTACAACACCGACCGCCGCTACACGAACGGCACGCGATTCAGCTACCTGACGCCGAAGAATGGCGAGCCGGATTGGCTGCGCGAGCTGGCCTATGAAGTGCCGATGCTGGCCTGGCACAGCGATATCCGCGTCGAATACGCACTCGGCCAGAATATGTTCACGGCGTCGAACAAGCTGCTGCGTGATCCGCCGCGCGACGACCGTCCCTACGCGGGCTGGCTCTACGGCTCGGTCGGCGTGGTCGCACGCACCGGCCAGGTGCTCGACCAGTTCTCGGTCAGCCTCGGCGTCGTCGGCTCGGCATCGCTCGCGCATCAGACGCAGGACTTCATCCATTCGATCATCGATTCACCGCTGGCCGAGGGCTGGGACAAGCAGCTCAAGAACGAGCCGACGCTGCAGTTCACCTATCAGCGCAGCTGGCAGTCGCCGGAATTCAAGCTACCCGGCGGTTTCGGCATCGATGCCACGCCGCATGCCGGCGCCGCGGTCGGCAATGTCTACGATCATGCCAATATGGGCGTGATGTTCCGCTTCGGGCAGAACCTGCCGATCGATTACGGTCCGCCGCGGGTGCAGCCCAGCCTGCCGGGCTCGGGCTATTTCGAGAAGGCACCGGGCGGTTTCGGCTGGTACCTGTTTGCCGGCGTCGATGGCCGCGCCGTGGCGCATAACATCTTCCTCGACGGCAATACCTTCCGCGACAGCCGTAGCGTGGAGAAGGAACATTTCGTCGGCGATGCGCAGTTCGGTCTCGCCGTCGTGGTCGACGGCGTGCGCCTGGCCTACACGCATGTGCTGCGGACACGCGAATATGTCGGTCAGGATGCCAGCGACCAGTTCGGCGCGTTCAGCGTGTCGTTTGCGTTCTAGCCTGGTGGGACCGTTCCGGCTCGCGTGCTTGTGACCCGATAACACCTTGCCCGCAGGGGCAATTTACGGGAATTTTATGGCATGCGCTCCCCCGGTTTTTTCCGCCGCCTGCACCAGGTCGCCCTCGGGGCCGGCCTCGCGGCTGCCCTCGCGCTCGGCCTGCTTCCGGCGGCGCAGGCGCAACCCCAGGCACAGCTCTCGGGGAATGACCTCGTCGATGCGGCGCTGATCGCCGAACCGCAGAGCATCCGTGCCGGCCAGCCCTTCTGGGTCGGTGTGCGTCTGCGCATGGCCGAACACTGGCATACCTACTGGCGCAATCCGGGTGATTCCGGTCTGGCCACCGAAATCAGCTGGGCACTGCCGCCGGGCTTCTCTGCCGGGCCGATCGTCTGGCCAATCCCTGAACGCATTCCGGTCGCGCATCTGGTCAACTACGGCTACGAGGGCGAGATCCTGCTGCTGACGCAGATCATGCCGCCGGCACAAATACCCGGCGATGTGAAACTGCGCGCCGATGTGAACTGGCTGGTCTGCCAGAAGGAGTGCATTCCCGGCGAGGCCACCGTCGATCTTGCGCTGCCCGGTGGCACTGGCGATGCCAATCCCGCCACGAAAGCCGCCTTCGAGGCCGCGCGCCAGCAGGTGGCACAGGCTTCGCCCTGGCCGGCCCGCATGCAGATGACCGATACCGGCTTCGTCCTGTCGGTGGCGGCGAAGGGACTGGAAGCCGGTCGCATCAAGGAGGCCGTTTTCCTGCCGCACCAGGAATCGATGATCGAGCATGCCGCCACGCAGCCGCTCAGGCTCGATGCCGATGGGCTGACGCTCCAGATGCAGCGCGGCAGCTTTGCCGCGGCCGGCCTGCCGCAGCAGACCGGCGGCCTGCTGCTGATCAGCGAAGACATCGGCGGAAAACTGCAGCAGCAGGCGTTTGAATTCTCCCAGATCAGCTATGGGGCGGCGACGGCGGCGGCGGCCGACTGGGCCAGGGTGCTGCAGGCGGCTTTGCTCGCGCTGCTCGGGGGCATGCTTCTCAACCTGATGCCCTGTGTCTTCCCGGTGCTGTCGATCAAGGTTCTCGCGTTGGTCGGTCATGCCGGACAGGGCAGGGCGCAGATGCGCCGCCATGGCATCGCCTATACGCTCGGGATTCTCGTCAGCTTTGCCGCACTGGCTGGCCTGCTGCTGGCGTTGCGCGCCTCGGGCGCGCAGATCGGTTGGGGCTTCCAGCTGCAGATGCCGCTGGTGATCGCGCTGCTGGCCTATCTGCTCTTCGCCATGGGCTTGAGTCTCTCGGGCGTGTTTTATATCGGCGGCAGTTTCGCCGGCATCGGCGAAAGCCTGGTGCAGCGCGGCGGCTATCAGGGCTCGTTCTTCACCGGCGTGCTGGCCGCCGTGGTCGCCACGCCCTGCACGGCGCCCTTCATGGCCACCGCAACCGGTTTCGCGCTGACCCAGCCGGCAGCAGTCGGCATCGGTATCTTCCTCGCGCTCGGCTTCGGTCTGGCGCTACCGTTCCTGATTCTCACATGGGTGCCGCAGCTGGCGGACCGCCTGCCGCGGCCCGGCCTGTGGATGGAGCGCGTGAAACAGGCGCTGGCATTCCCGCTCTATGCCACGGTCGCCTGGCTGGTCTGGGTGCTCAGTCAGCAAGTGGGGCAGCAGGGGCTGCTCGCCGCCATGCTGGGGCTGGTGCTGGTGGCAGCGGCGGCCTGGAGCTTCGGCCTGCGCGGCCGTGTGGCGATGGCGAGTGCCGTTGTGCTGCTGATCGCTGCAGCCGGCGCGCTGTACAGCACCGCACGCGATCCGGCTGCACCCGCCGCTACCATGGCGCAGGCGCAGCCGGGCGGTGCGCCAACCGAATCCTTCAGCCGCCAGAAGCTGGACAGCCTGGTGGCGCAGCAGAAACCGGTCTTCGTCAACATGACGGCGGCCTGGTGCATCACCTGCATGGTCAACGAGCGCACGGCGCTCAGCAGCGACAGCGTGCAAGCGGCCTTCCGTGAACGCGGCATCACCTACATGAAGGGCGACTGGACCAACCAGGATCCCGAGATCACCCGCGTGCTGGAACAGAATGGCCGCAGCGGCGTGCCGCTCTATCTCTATTACGCCGGCGGCAAGAGTGTCGTGCTACCGCAGATTCTCACCCCGGCCATCGTTCTGGAGCATCTCGACCAGCTCGACCGGCCGCAGAAAAGTGCGTCGCTTTCAAACCCCACCGCCAACACCCAACGATAGGAGTATCCCATCATGATCATGTCCCGTCGTATCCTGCTTTCCGCCGCGGCCATCGGCGCTGCAGGCCTGCTGGCCCTGCCGCAGCTCAGCAATGCCTCGTCCGGCGTTCAGGTCGGCCAGCCGGCGCCGGCCTTCAGCGCCAAGGACACCAACGGCAAGACGGTTTCGCTCGCCGATCTCAAGGGCAAGACCGTGGTGCTGGAATGGTCGAACCACGAATGCCCGTTCGTGAAGAAGCACTACACCGGCAACAACATGCAGACCCTGCAGAAGAAGTGGACCGGCCAGGATGTGGTCTGGCTCACCGTGATCTCCTCGCCGGTGGGTGAGCAGGGCTATGTCGACGCCGCGCAGGCGAACAAACTGACCACCGAGCGCGGTGCGGCGCCGTCGGCCGTGCTGCTCGACCCGAAGAGCCAGATCGCGCGTGCCTATGGTGCGACGGTCACGCCGCATATGTATGTGATCGACAAGACCGGCAAGCTGGCCTATGCCGGCGGTATCGACGACAAGCCGTCGACCCGCATCGACGATCTGAAGGGCGCGAAGAATTTCGTCGACAGCGCGCTGACCGAGCTGGCACAGGGCAAGGCGGTCAGCACCACCACCGCACGGCCCTATGGCTGCACGGTGAAATACGCGCCGCCTTCGGCATAAAGCCACCGGCCCGATCGCCTGAGTTGAAGGGCGCCGGCTTACCGGCGCCCTTTTTCAGTCGGCGATCAACGTGGTGAAGGTGAGCGTGAAGTCTTCGCGTTCGAAGCGGCTGCCATGCTGCTGGTTGCCGATCTCATAGAGAGTCGCGCCGAGCAGCTGATAGACTTTGCCCTGCTCATTGGCCAGCGGCAGGGCAATGCGCTCGCCAACACCGGTGCCGCCGAGATTGAGAAAGACCCGGCCGATGGCATGCAGGATGGCCGGCCTTTCGCAGACCTGCCGGTAGCGGTTGTGGACCTCGGTGAAGAAGGCCGGCGGCATGATGCGGTCGAGCGGCATGCCGGCAACCGAGTTGGGCAGCAGGCGGCGAATCTCCTCGCCGGCGACACGCAGCGTGAAGCCGTGGTCGTCCGGATTGTAGTCGTAGAGAAAGAGGTGCGGTACGAGGGCGCGCAGGTGGAAGATGTCAAAATCAGCCCGCCGGGTCACCACGGCGCCTTCCGCCCGGCAGTCGAGCCAATAGCCAACGAAATCGCGGAGCAGCGATGCGCGGATGGGTTTCAGGGCGGGATGTTCGGACACTGAGACTCACGGGCTGTGCTTCGCCATGAGTTTCGCTGTTTGCAGGCGGAATCAAAGTATTTAATTGATAATCATTCCGCGGCCTGTGGGATGGCCGGCCGGAGGGTCGCCTCGAAATCGGCCAGCATGTTGCCCAGCGACTGACCTTCGGGATCGGCCAGCGCCGCCGTACGCGCCTGCACCAGCGCGTCGGTCGCCGCAGCCGGCGCGATGCGATGCTCCAGCGCCGGCAGGATCACCCGCGCGCGGATGCGCTCAAAATTACCGGCGCCGCGTTTGAAGGTATCGCCATAGCCCTTGATCAGGCGGGCACAGTCGACGATTTCGCGGGCAAGGTTCATATCCAGTTTGGCAGCGCGGCGGATCAGGTCGAGCCAGTCTTCGATGCGGGCCTGTTCTTCGACGTAGCGCGCGCTGCGGGGCCGCCAGCCGCGCAGGCCGGCCAGCAGACGCAGCTTCAGATAGCCGCCGATGCGATTGGACTGCACGGTCATCGCCAGGTGCAGCTTCTCGGTCCAGCCCTTGCGTTCGCAGAGCGCGATCACGCTGCGGGCCATGGCCGGCGGCAGCAGCGAGGCGATTTCTTCCACGCCGGGCTTGAGGAACTCGGCCACGGTATAGGGCTGGCCGGGCTTCACGCGCTGCTCGCGCTCGATGGCGGCAAAACGCTCGGGCTTCAGTTTGAGCTGCGCGACGCGGATCACATCCTCGAAACTCATGCGCAAAGCCAGGTGCCGCGCGGTCTCCTTGGCCAGCCCTTCGTCGCCCAGCTTTACAACCGTATCCAGCCGGTCGAGATACAGCCGCGCATATGAAACGCCCTGATAGTCGACCAGGCGCTTGATGCCTTCGGCGGCGAATGTCTGCACATTCATGGGCAGCCGCGCGATGCGGTCGGCCAGCGCCGGGATGGCAGCCGCCGGCGGCAGTGACGACAGCACGGCGGCGCGCGCTGCGATCTCGTCCTCGCCATGACTGAGACCGAAGCGGAAACCGGCGAGGTTGCTGTCAACCGCCTTGCCTTCGGCGCGGATGCCGTTCTCGAAATCGGAAGCCGGCAGCGGTAGCACGCCGGAGCCGGCCAGCGCGCCGAGCAGCACGGCATTCAGGATACTGCCGGAGTCTTTTGCGGCCTGGTCCATATCGAACAGGATGGTGCGTTTCGCATGGTCCTTGGCCGCCCGGAACAGCTTGCCGGTATCGTAGCGGCCATCGCCCATCGCGCTTTTCTCGGCGACCGCGAAGATGCGATGCGTGGAGGCGATCAGCAGCGTACGGTCGGGCGAGACATAGCCATTCGCAATCGCGCGGCCGGCTTCGACGAATTCGCTGGCGATCATCACATCGACCTGGCCCGGCATCGGGTTCAGGCACATGACTGGGCGCTGCGTCGTCTTCTCCGGCCAGATCTCGATGTAATAGGTGGTGGCGCCGGTACGCTGTGCCACGCCGGGGATCGACGTGCTCTGCACCGGATAGCCGGCGCGCAAGGCGGCATCGACGATCCAGCCGGTCAGCACACCGCCGCCTTCGCCGCCCATGGCGGCGATCAGGATGGAGAGGGGACGCCCAGAAGAGAGAGGTACGGTCATGTCACTCTCCTGCCGCCGGCATCGGTGCCGGTGCAGCGGCACGGCCGCCGAGCCAGCCGATCACGGTCCGATGCAGGCGGTCGCTGAAGCGATCCCACCAGCCTGGGTTATGCACGATCTCGGTCTTGTAGAAGGACGGGCAGAGCACGGCTGCATGGGCCACCTCGCCGCAATGACCGCAGCCGACGCAGCCGCTGTTCACGCTGGCGACCGGATCGGTGCGCAGCGGGTCGGGATTGGGCTTGATCGTCAGTGACGGGCAGCCCGACAGACGGATGCAGGAATGGTCGCCGGTGCAGACGGCGTCGTCAATGCCGAAGCGGGTACGCAGCACGCGCTCGCCAGCTTTCAGTGCGCGGGATTCCTCCGTGCGCAGGCGGCGCTGACGCGCCAGCATGCATTCGCCTTCGGCCAGGATGATCTTGAGGCCCCTGGTCGTGGTGGTCAGGGCATCGCGCAGAGCCTCGCGCATGGGGCCGAGGCTATAGGACCGGATGCGCTTGACCCATTTGACGCCCAAGGCTTTGACGGTGGTCTCGATATCCGAGCCGCTGCTCAGGCCATCGACGCGGTTGCCGGCGGAGGAGGGGATATACTGCACGCCGGTGGCGGAGGTGTAGCCGTTCTGCATCACCACCAGCACGCCGTCGCCGCGATTGAACATGGACGAGGCCACGCCGGATAGCACGCCGTTATGCCAGAAGCCACCATCGCCCATGATGGCGAGCGAGCGGGTGTTCATGAGAGGCCCAACACCGGCCGCCGAGGCCAGCGACATACCGTAGCCGAGAATGGAATGGCCCAGCGAGAATGGCGCAAAGGTGGCCAGCGCATGGCAACCGATATCGGCGGCAATATGGACCTTGCCGATTTCGCGCTCGACCAGCTTGATCGCGGTGAAAACCGGCCGTTCGGGGCAGCCGGTGCAAAAGCTTGGGGGACGCATCGGCAGGTCAGTCCCGATCACCGCCTGCGCCGCCTTGCGGTTTTCCAGTGCGCCACTGAAAGCAGTATCGGCGGCCGAGACGTCGATCTGTGGCTGCTCTGATTTCATGAAAGCCAGCAGGCCACGCGTCAGAACTTCGATCGTATATTCGCCGGCGGCCGGCAGCATGCCCTTGCCATGCACGCGGGTATTCACATCGGCGCGGCGCAGGGCGGTGTGCAGCGCCTGCTCGATATATTCAGGCGAGCCTTCTTCCACCATCAGCACGGCGCGCTTGCCGGCGCAGAACTGCACCAGTTGCTCCGGCACCAGTGGATAGGTGACATTCAGCACCAGCGTCGGCACGCGGCTGTTGCCGAAGGCATCGGCCAGGCCGAGATTCATCAGCGCGCGATTCAGCCCGTTATACAGGCCACCCTGCACGACAATGCCGATCTCGGACAGGTCGCCCGGCATGATCTCGTTCAGGCCGCGCTCCAGGATGAATTTGCGCGCCGCCGGCAGGCGCTGCTCCAGCTTGAGCTTTTCCTGCATGAAGGTGGCCGGCGGATGCGCGAGGCGGTCGTAATTGAAGGCCGAAGGCCCGGGCAGGCGGCTGTTGCGCGAGACCTTGGCCGGCTTGTTGGTTTTGGCGGGGAATTCGCCGGTGACATGGCAGGCGCGGATGCGCAGTTCCAGCATGACCGGCGTGTTGGTGGCTTCCGAGAGTTCAAAGCCTTCTTCCACGCAGCGGGTAATCGTCGGCAGGTCGGGGCGCGGATCGAGCAGCCAGATCGACGACTTCATCGCATAGGCGTGACTGCGTTCCTGGATCACGCTGGCGCCTTCACCGTAATCCTCGCCGACCACGATCAGCGCTCCGCCGGTGACGCCGGGCGAGGCGAGATTGCTGAGCGCGTCCGACGCCACATTGGTGCCGACAATGGCCTTCCAGGTGACGCAGCCGCGCGCGGGGTAGTGAATGGAGGCGCCGAGCAGGGCGGCAGCCGAGGCTTCGTTGGTGCAGGTTTCGAGATGGATGCCGAGGTCATCCAGGATGTCCTGCGCCTGTACCAGGACATCGACCAGATGAGAGACGGGCGCGCCCTGATAGCCGCCCACGTAAGACACGCCGGACTGCAGGATGGCCTTGGTGACAGCGAGAATGCCTTCGCCGCGGAAGATGTCGCCATCACCCAGACGCAGCGATTCAATCTCTTTGGCGAAAGAGCGTTCCATTCGAGTCCTCCCAACGCGCAAAATCTTGCACCGCACACCGGCAGGGTCAAGAAATTAGTTTGGTATCCAACAAAACAATCTGGACAGGTCCGGCCGGGCCGCGCTAGGCTGCCGCCGCATAATCAAAAAGGGCAGTCAGGTTTCGCTGACGCCCGCCAGCGGAGGAAACACATGACCAGCAAACGCCACAGTTATGTCTGCGCCGCAGCCCTTGGGCTCGGTGTCGCGCTCGGCCTCGCCGCCGTGGCGCAGCCCGCCATCGCGCAGGACAAGCCTGTGAACCTGCGGCTCGGCCACTGGCTGCCGCCGTCGCATCCCCTGCATCCGGCGTTCACCGAGTGGGGTGCATCGCTGGAGAAGGCCACCAACGGCACGGTGAAGACACAGATTTTCCCGGCGCAGCAGCTCGGTCAGGCCAAAGACCATTACGACATGGCGCGCGACGGCATCGCCGATATCACCTATGTCAATCCGGGCTATACGCCAGGTCGCTTCCCGGTCATCGCCGGCAGTGAAATCCCGTTCCTGTTCTCCAACGGCAAGAGCGGCTCGGCTGCAATCGATACCTGGTATCGCAAATACGCCGACAAGGAGATGGGCGACGTGAAGGTCTGCATGACCTTCGTGCATGATCCGGGCACCTTCCACAGCAAGATGAAAATCTCCAAGCCCGACGACATCAAGGGCATGAAGATTCGTCCGGGCAATGCTTCGGTGGCGCGCCTGGTCACGCTAGCCGGTGGCACCAACGTGCAGGTGACGGCGCCGGAAGCCCGCGATGCTCTGGAACGCGGCCTGGCCGATGCGATCAGCTTCCCGTGGGGCAGCGTGTTCATCTTCGGTTTCGAGAAGGCCGTGAAGTACCACATGGATGCGCCGCTCTATATCAGCAACTTCGTGCTGGCAGTGAACAAGGCCACCTATGGCAAGCTGTCGGCCGCCCAGAAGAAGGCTTTCGACGAGCATTGCACGTCGGAGATGTCGGAGAAGGTCAACACGGCATGGTCGGATGCTGAATCCTCGGGCAAGGCCAAGATGCTGGCTTTGCCAGGCCATGAAGGCGTGAAGCCGAGCGAGAGCGACATCGCCGCCTGGCGCAAGCTGTCGGATGAAATGACCAAGGCCTGGTACGAGGATACCAAGAAGGTTGGCGTCAATGGCGAACAGGCGCTCAACGAACTGAAGGCCGAGCTGAAGAAGCGCAACGCTGCCTTCTGATCGCGTAAAGTCTGCGTAAAAAAGGGCGGCTGCGGTCTGACAATGGCTGCAGCCGCCCAAGTTATTCTATAGTGGTCTGATTCGCGTACCGGCAGGGGGGACTGCCTCATGAAAGCATTCATCGACAAGGCCGAGTTGGTGGCAGGGCTATTGCTCGGCGCCATTGCCGTCCTGACCTTCGTGGCTGTGATGCTGCGCTGGCTGTTCAATTATGGTCTGCCGGATACTTTCGATTTCTCCCGCCTGCTGCTTGGCACGGCGATGTTCTGGGGCATTGCGCTGGCCGGCTTCCACAACCGCCATATCCAGGTCGATGGTTTCTGGGAAATGGCGCCGGCCTGGGGCAAGCGGCTGATCGATATTTTCGCCACCCTGGTCACGCTGGCCTTCATGGCGCTGTTCGCCTGGATGCTGGAAAGCAAAGTGAGCAGCGTATTTCTCAGCAACGAGCAGACCTTCGATCTGCGCCTGCCGGTCTGGCCGTTTCATGCCGTCGCAGCGCTGGGGATCGTGCTCGCCACACTGTTGCTGGCGCTGCGGCTGTTCCGGCTGATCACCAAGCGTGAAGGGGCCTGATGATGGATCGGGATTTCATCACCATCGGCGGCTTTGTCCTTCTTTTCGTGCTGATGGTGTTGCGGGTACCCGTGGGGATTGCCATGGGCATTGTCGGCGTCGGCGGTTTCGCGACGCTGGCCGCCACCACGCCCGCGCTGAACCTGCTGGCGCAGTCGCCGATCCGGGTTGCCACCGACTATGACCTGGCCGTCATTCCGATGTTTATCCTGATGGGCAGCTTCGCCACGGCTGCCGGCATGAGCCGCGAACTGTTTCGTGCCGGTGAGGCCTGGCTCGGATATCGTCGCGGCGGCCTCGCCATGGCCACTGTGATGGCCTGCGCCGGATTCGCCGCCATCAACGGCTCGTCGGTGGCCACGGCCGCCACGATGACCAAGGTGGCGCTGCCCGAGATGCGACGCTTTGGCTACCATCCGGGCCTGTCGACAGGTGTGATCGCCGCCGGCGGCACGCTCGGGATTATGATTCCGCCATCCGTGGTTTTTGCGCTCTACGGCATCCTGACGGAACAGGATATCGGCAAGCTGTTCATTTCCGGGATCCTGCCCGGTCTTCTTGCCATCGTACTTTATCTCATCACGATCCAGATCCTGGGCTGGTGGAAACCAGGTCTCGTGCCGCGTGGCCCGAAGACCAGCTGGGGCGAGAAGCTCTCCTCGCTACGCGACATCTGGGCGACCGTGCTGCTATTCGCAGGCATCGTCGGTGGCCTTTATGGCGGCGTGTTCACAGCCACCGAGGCGGCCGGCTGCGGCGCCTGCGGTGCGCTGATCATCGGCATTCTGCGCGGCCGGCTCGGCTGGATCGAGATCAAGGAGAGCCTGATCGATGCCGTGCGTACTGGCGGCTCGATCTTCACCATCGTGGTCGGCGCCTTCCTGTTCGGCTATTTCCTGGTCATTACCCAGACGCCGCAGAAGGTGAGTGATTTCCTCACTGCGCTACCGGTGGGCCCCTACGGCGTTCTGACGCTGATCCTGATCATGTATCTGATCCTCGGCGCATTGATGGATGAGCTGGCCATCATCCTGGTCACCGTGCCGATCATCTATCCGGTGATGCTGCAGCTCGGGTTCGATCCGATCTGGTTCGGCGTGATCATCGTCATGGTCACGACGCTGGGCATGGTAATGCCGCCGGTCGGCATCAATGTTTTCGTCATCAACTCGATTGCGCGCGATATCAGTCTTTGGGAAATCTACAAGGGCGTGATGCCGTTCATCTTGGTAGACCTGCTTCGGTTGGCGCTGCTGGTGATCTTCCCGGCCATTGCGCTCTGGCTGCCCAGTCATATGAATTAATGGACACATGAACTGACATGCGCAGCAAGAAGGAACAGGATGGCGAGGAGGTGTCGCCGGTCCGCAAGGGAGCAAAGATCCGCAAGCTGGATCGCGGGCCGCTGCCCGGCCTCTACGGCTATAACCTGCGTATCGCGCAGGTCGCGGTGTTTGAAAACTTCATCAAGGTGGTGGGCAGCGGGCTTGCCGGCCGCATGGGCGGTCTGACACCGGGACGTTTCAGCCTGCTGGTGCTGCTGCGTGCCAATCCGGGCATCAACCAGACCGATCTCAGCCGTGGCGTCGGGGTCGACAAATCCACCCTGACGCCGGCGCTGGACCAGCTGGAGAAGAAGGGGCTGATCGTGCGGCAGCGCACGGTGGCCGACCGGCGGACCTATTCACTGTCGCTCAGCCCGGCTGGCGAGCAGCTGCTGACCGAACTGATGGCCAAGGTCGAGCAGCATGAGAAGAACATTGTCGCCGGCCTGACGGCATCCGAGCGCGTTACCCTGAACCGGTTGCTGAAGAAAATGGCCCGCAGCCTGGGTAGCGAAGCGCTGGGCTAAGCGCAACTCGAAAAGAGACATTCTATCGGTGATAGGTAAAGGTAAGCGAGGCGGTGCCGGACGCTTCCCGGAAAACAAGCCTATCTTCATGAGCTTGGCTGTAGGTAGGACAACCGCAGCGGGATTTCCCTGGCTGGGCCGACCTGAACAAAACCCGACCAGAGCGATTGACAAGCCTTCGCGATATATGCCGAATTGCCAATGTCGGTTGGCAATTGCAGCCGGTATATTTCTGATTCCTCCCGGTAAACTGCGGGCGCTTGCCGCGAAACGCTCCGGGTAGGAGAAATGATGCGTTGATCGATATGTTCCGCCGTGACGGGGTGCAGAAACCGGGTTGTAAGGGCCTAAGCTTCACCTACGCGTAGGCTGTGCGGCAAGGCGCCGCTGCTCCCCGGAATGACCGGGCAGCCTGCAGACGCCAGATATTGGGACATAGAATAAAAATGAGCGACGAAAAAGCAGTTACCATTGTGATGGTCGAGGATGACGAAGGTCATGCCCGCCTGATCGAAAAGAATATCCGCCGCGCTGGCGTCAACAATGAGATCGTCTCCTTCGCATCCGGCTCGCCCGCCATTGAATATCTGCTGAAGGTGGGCGACAGCGATACCGGTTCGCATGGCGGTGCCTATCTGGTGCTGCTTGATCTGAATCTACCTGACATGCAGGGCACTGAAATCCTGCGTCGCGTGAAAGAGCATCCCGGCCTGCGCCGCATGCCCGTCGTGGTACTGACCACCACCGACGACAAACAGGAAATCCAGCGCTGCTACGATCTCGGCTGCAATGTCTACATCACCAAGCCGGTAAATTACGAAAACTTCGCCCAGGCCATTCGCCAGCTTGGCCTGTTCTTCATGGTCATGCAGGTTCCCGAGACGACCTGATGGCCAACGATCGACCGCGCCTGCTGTATATCGACGATGACCCGGGCCTCAGCCGCCTGGTGCAGAAGGAATTTGAACGCAACGGATTCGTTGTCGAACTGCTGGCCAGCGGTGCGGCGGGTGTCGAGCGGCTACGTGCGTCAAACGACGTCGATGTGGTTGCGCTCGACCACCATATGCCTGATCAGTTGGGCCTCGATACGCTCAATATGATTTCTACGCTACCCAATCCGCCGCCGGTGGTTTATGTGACCGGCGAGTCCGAGGGGCGGATCGCGGTGGCAGCGCTCAAAGCGGGTGCTTCTGACTACGTGATTAAGGATGCCAGCCCCGAATTCCTGACCCTGCTGCGCGCGGCGATCGATTCCGCCCTCGAAGGCCGGCGGCAGATGTACCTGCGCGAACAGGCTGAAGCCGAGATGCGTGCCGCGCGCGACCGCTTCGAGGCGCTGGCCAACGAGCGCGCCGTCCTGATCCGCGAGGTCAATCACCGCGTATCCAACAGCCTGCAGCTGATCGCAAGCCTGCTTCAGGTGCAGTCGTCCGCGCAGAGCGACATGAAGGCGGCGCAGACGCTGCTCAATGCCTACAAGCGCGTGTCCGCTGTGGCGCGCGTACACAAGCGCCTCTATGCCTCGGCGGATGTCCGCTTTGTCGATCTTGCGGATTATCTTTGCGGTCTGGTGGAAGACCTGCGGCAATCCGCCGATCAGGGCGGACGCATGCTGCAATTCCTCGCCAGCCAGACCCGCATCGGCACCGACTTCGCCATTCCAATCGGCCTGATCGTGACCGAACTGGTGATCAACGCCTTCAAATATGCCTATCCGGCAGGCGACGGTCCGATCCGCGTAAAAGCCGAGCGTGCCGGCGATCTGATTACCGTACAGGTGGAAGACGACGGCATCGGCGTGACCGAACAGGACTGGCGCCGGGGCGGCGGCATCGGCAGCAAGATCGTGCTGGCCATGGTCGAAAAGATCGGCGGCGCGATCAACATTGAAAGCAGCGCAAGCGGCACTTGCATCACCATAACCTTCACGGCTGCCGATCCGGCACCGGAACTCAATATGGTGGGCGACAGCCTGACCTCTGTGCTGGTGATTGCCGACAGCCTGGGCCGCACTGTTTCCATTGTTGAAGAACAGGATGAAATTGAACCACCCGTGCTGATGCTGGTCGAGGACGATCCGCTGATGCGGATGGTGGTCGCCGGCAATCTCGAAGCCGCGGGTTTCCGTGTGGAGGAAGCCGGCAGCGGCGAAGAGGCGCGGGAAATCTGGCACCGCACCGGCGGCGTGGCTGCAGCGATCATCGATATTGGCCTGCCGGATTGCCGCGGCGATCAACTGGCCAGCGAATTCCGTGCGTCAATTCCCAATATGCCGATCATCCTGGCCACCGGATATGACGAGAAGGTCGTGGCGCCCGGTTTCGTGGGCAGCCGCTTCAGCCGCGTGCTGGCCAAGCCGTATGACGACGCGGCGTTGCTGGGAATCCTCAGTTCGCTCGGCGTGACCGGCGGGACTGTGCCGGTTACAGAAGTTTCGCCTGTCGTTGCGCCGCACGCGAACTGACTTTCCGACCTCTCTTTTTCCGGTCCGGACCCTGCAGGGCAGGCTCTGACGGCCAAGCAGTGCTGTCGGTCTGATCGAGCGCGGCGAGGGTTTGCGCGGCTTGCTCGGCAATGGCCCGGCGCTGATCGGGCGGCATGCGCGCCAGATTGCGATACGGCATGGCCAGACGCGGATTGCGGCCCAGCCGCGATTCATTGCGGGCGAGGAAATCCCAGTAGAGGGCGTTGAACGGGCAGGCGGTGCTGCCGACGGTCTGCTTCACGTCATAGCGGCAGTGATCGCAATAATCCGACATGCGATGAATGTATTTGCCGGATGCCGCATAGGGCTTGGAGGCGAGGCGTCCGCCATCGGCAAACAATGCCATGCCATGCGTGTTCGGCAATTCGACCCAGTCATATGCATCGGCATACACAGCCAGATACCAGGCTTCGACCTCGGCCGGCGCGATCCCCGCAAGCAGTGCGAAATTGCCGGTCACCATCAGCCGCTGGATGTGATGCGCATAGGCATTGCGCCGTGTCTCGCCCACCACCTGGGCGATGCAGTTCATGGCAGTCTCGCCTGACCAGTAAAACCAGGGCAGCGGTCGATGCGCGGCCAGCGCATTGGTATCGGCATAGCGTGGCATTTCAAGCCAGTAGACGCCGCGGATATATTCCCGCCAGCCGAGGATCTGACGGATGAAGCCCTCCACGGCATTGAGCGGCGCCCGGCCTGCGCGCCATTCGGCTTCCGCATCACGGCAGAGCCGAAGCGGATCGAGCAGGCCGCAGTTGATATAGGGGCTCAACAGGCTGTGGAACAGGTATGGCTCGCCCTGGCGCATCGCATCCTGGTAATCGCCGAACCGCGGCAGGGCGTGGCGCAGAAACCAGCGTGCCAGTGTCTCCGCGTCGTGGCGCGTGACGGCAAAGTCGAATGGCTCGAGATCGCCGAAATGTCCGGCGAAGACGCGATCGACCAGTTCAAGCACCTCGCGTGTCGTATCGTCGCAAGGCAAGGCGGGGCGAGGCGGGATTGTCGTATCGGCATCGAGTGGATGACGATTGTCGCTGTCGAAATTCCAGCGACCGCCTTCCGGGTCTCCGGCCGCATCGAGCAACAGCCCGTAGCGCCGGCGCATGTCGCGATAAAAGAATTCCATGCGCAGTTCCTTGCGCCCTTCCGCCCAGGCGCGGAAATCGGCGTGGCGGCACAGGAATCTGTCATCCTCCCGAATCTCGACCGGCAGGGCAAGACGGGTTTGCCACTCCGCCATGTCCTCCCGCAGGCGCCATTCACCGGGCTCGGTGATCACCACGCGGTCCACCTGCAGCGAGCCCAATTGGCGCGCGACCTCGCCAAAGAGCGAGCCGGTATTGCCGCTCTCCTCGAGCCTGACGTAAACGACGCGATGCCCGGCCTGCCGCAATTCGTCGGCGAAATGGCGCATGGCTGAGAAGAGAAAGGCGATTTTCTTCTTGTGGTGACGTACGTAGGTAGCTTCGGCCATCACCTCGGCAAGCAGCACCGTATCCTTGCCTGGCTCGCAATCGCGCAGGCTGGAAATGGCGGGTGTAAGCTGGTCGCCCAGCAGCAGCCGCAGGGTGCTGCCGGTCATGGCCTGCTGCGCCTGCGTCGGCAGGCCTCGGAACAGTATTTCACTTCATCCCAGCTGCGCGCCCATTTGCGGCGCCAGGTGAAGGGGCGGGAGCAGGCCGCACAGATCTTGGTGGGCAGCAACAGTTTCTTGTGCATGCCGGAAGACCTAGACCGCCAAGGCGATCCGTCCAGCCCGGCTGCGGCGAAGGGCTGCTAGCCGCGGAACACCACTGTCTTGTGGCCGTTCGGGAAAATGCGGTGTTCGACGTGGTATTTCACCGCGCGGGCCAGCACCAGGCTCTCGATATCGCGTCCGGTTGCCGCCAGCTGTTCGGGCGAGTAGCCGTGATCGACGCGGGCGACTTCCTGCTCGATGATCGGGCCTTCATCCAGGTCGGCCGTCACGTAATGTGCGGTCGCGCCGATCAGCTTCACGCCGCGGGCATGTGCCTGTTTGTAGGGGTTGGCGCCCTTGAAGCTCGGCAGGAAGGAGTGGTGGATATTGATGATCCGGCCGGAGTAATCGCGGCAGAGGTCGGGCGACAGAACCTGCATGTAACGCGCCAGCACGATCAGGTCGATTTTCTCCTGCTCGATCAGGTCGCGCAGCATCTTCTCCTGCCGTGCCTTGCTCTCCGTCGTTACCGGCCAGTGATGGAAGGGAATATTGTGGTTGGCCGCGCGCTGATACCAGTCACGGTGATTGGAAACGACGGCCGGAATTTCGACCGGCAGTGCGCCGATGGAATAGCGGTAGAGCAGGTCGTTCAGGCAGTGGCCGAATTTCGAGACCAGAATCAGCATGCGCGGCCTGTCGCGTTCGTCATGAATCTCCCAGCTCATGTCGAAGGGCGCCGCCACCGGGGCAAAAGCAGCCCGGATCTGCTCCAGGGGACGGCCGCTGCCATCGGCGCTGGCTTCCAGGTCCTCGACGCTGACCCGCATGAAGAACAGGCCGGTTTCGCTGTCGCCGAACTGGGCGGAGTCGCGGATGTTGAAGCGATGGCTGGCAAGGAAACCGGACACCGCGGCAACGATGCCGGGGCGGTCATGGCAGGACAGTGTCAGGATCAGGCTCATGGGGAAGGCCGCAGGATTAAAACCAACATTCAGGCCGAAAGGCGGCGCGACAGTACCCGCGCGGGGGCAGAGTCGCAACCGCAGGGTTAAAAAAGGATGGACAATGCGGGCGGTTTCCCGCTCAACAAGATGCTCGCTTCGGCTGTGGGGCTTGATTAAGCTGCACTCAACCTAACGGATTCGGCTCAGACACATGATCACCCGCGGCCCCGATTTTCTGCGCCAGATGGCCAACAAGCTGCTCGATGCGCTGTTGCAGGGTGCTGAGGCCGAGGCGCGCAAGGCGCCATTCACGATCGACATGCTGCGCCAGCTTGTCGAGGCGATGAAGACGGCATCGGATTACGATCATTACTACCGGGCGTCCTACGACAGCCTGATGAATGTGGTCGAGGAAGACGCGCGCCGCGGCGCCCGGGTGAATGCCTTCGGTCGCCTGCTGGTACATCCGCTCGATCCGCTGTTCAGCGAGGAGAAGTTGGACCGCCGCCTGATCGGCAACTACTTCTTCTTTGTCCGCTCGCTGTTCGGCGATGAGGTCGAACTGATGGCCGACGAAGCTGCCAGCATTGCCGAGGAAATCCGCGCCCAGGCCGGCGGCAACCTGGATTGGGCCAGCTTCTACGCCGATCCGCGCGCCAAGCAGCTTTACTTCAAGGTTGTCGCCCGCGTCATTCGCGCCTTCCGCGTTTTTGAATCGCGCCGCGACTGGGTGATGAAGGTGATGCAGCATGATCCCACTGCGGTGGGACTGTCCTCGAATGTCTATATCGAGCGACCCTTCGAGGGCCAGGCATTGCCCTTCGGCAGTCGAGAATTCTATCTGTTCTTCGATGGGCTGATCCGGCCCTTGGCGCATCTTACGGCCGAAGATACCGCGCTGTTCCGGAGCGCGACGGGCGAGGACCCGTTGAAGCTCGTCGGGAATTTCCTCAGCGAACTCGAACAGTATCGCCCCACCGCATGAGCGGCAGGCGAACCGTCTCGCCCTAAAAAATCAGTTGGAGTTGGCCGGCTCGCGGTGATCGAGCTTGGCGGCGAACTGCTCGAACAGTTCCGACACGCAGCGCGCAACGGTGCGCTGATGGTTGTCGTTGAGCTGGTCGGCGGCGCGCATGCACATATCGGCAAATTTGCGGGCGAGGATCACAGCGTCGCGATTGCTTTCCAGGCGGATCTCGTCGAACACGTTGACGATGAAGTCGCGCGTCTGATTGCTTTCATGATGGGTGACGGGGCGTTCGCCCATCAGCGAGTCCAGCATTGCATTGAAGGTCTGCGAGGTGTCGATGGCGATGCTCGCCAGGATTTTCTCGACCCGCTCGTTGTCCTTCGGCGTCAGCTGTTTGCGTGCAGGGGGGCTGCCGCTATTGCTGCTGGCGCGGACTTCCGTCGCCTGGTTCTCGGTCTGGTTGGGTCGCTGGCTACGGTTCCACATAAGACTGAATCCTGCTGTTACTGTCAGGCCGATATGACGATCAGGGTGGTGGCCGAACGCGCCAGCGCCGGCTTTAGTTCACGACTTCGCGCGAGGCGCGGATCATGTTGTCGATATGCCAGCCCTGGAACAGGCGAATGCCAGCCGCAAGGCCGGCTTTCAGCGCCTCTTCGGTCTCGCAACGCGCCATGATCACGCGGTTCGCATCGGTCTCGGCAATCTTGCTCGCCAGTTCCTTGTCGATCCAGTCTTCGTGGCGGTCCTTGAAATAGAACAGCTTCACGAAGTCCGCCTTCAGTTCCTTGCGGCCAAATAGCTGCAGCAGATCTGGCGTGATGCCGTCGATCAGCAGGCGGTAGCCGGAATTGTGCAGGAATTCGCAAGCCAGCAGGTATTCGTTGTAGTCCCAGAACACATCGTAGCGCTGCAGCTCGATAATGATCTGTTCCTTCTTCACGATGTTGCCGATGCGGCTGTCGAAATCGCGGAAGGTATCGCTGAGGATCGTGCTGACATTCAGGTTGATGCTGAATGGGCCGCTGTTGCGCGTGACAAAACCATCGAGCAACGCGCGGAACACGCGGGTATCCAGCGTGCGGGTGAGGTGGTGGAACAGCGAGCGGGCACCGCGCAGGTTCACGGTTGGCGCGATTGCCTGGCGCAGTTCGTTCACGCCGACGAAGATTTCCTGGAAGATCGGCTTCGGCGGCTGGTTGCCGAAGCACAGCGTCACCGGCTGACGCTTCATGAAGGTCGAGACATCGGCCTTCTTCAGGATGTCGTCGATCTGCTGCAGCGCGCCGGGCGTCAGCGGTGTGCCGTCGCCGGTGGCGGCAGCGGTGCCGGCCTTGGCGAGCAGGCGCTTGCGACGTTCGGAGAAGACGCGGAAGCGCTGCTGGAAGTTATCCATCAGCTCCTGCAGGTCTTCGAACTGGCTGTCGAAGCGATACCAGCGAACCGCGTTCTCGGCTTCCTCAGGAGTCAGGCCGATGGCAACGTTGTTGCGGGTAAGGATGTCGTCGATCTCGAGCACCAGCTTTTCGAAGGTCTGGTCGAAGAAGCGCTCGGAGAGACGGATGAACATCACGATCGAATAGTCGTGCAGCGTGTAGAACGTGCCTTCATATTTCGACATGAGCGAGCGCATCGAATGCACAACGATGTTGTAGCTTTCGCGATTGCGCTCAAACGTCTTCGGATTGACGAACTGAATCACCGAGGCGAGGCGCCCACCGAAAATCTTGCCGCGCAAAAGGCGGTCAAAGTCGGTGAACATCTTCTCGTCATCGGACGATTGGTTCTGTACAGCCTCACTCATAGAAAAAGTCGCTTTCTCCGGTAACGGTCGTGGAGAGGGCGACAACCAGCCAATCTAGGCTGCCCCCTGCGGCACTATGGCAAATTCCATCCTTGGGAAAAAGCCGCAAGACATAGTTAATGCCTTGGCTGTGGATAATATTCGCTTAATGCCAAGGACTTGCGGTTAAGACTTGGTAACCCCTCGGGCAGCCAGGGCCGCCGGGGTATCGTAGTCATGCAGGATGCCGGGGTCGTCCACAGGCACCTCGCAGACCCATTCCGCATGCGGTCCGAGCAGGCTGCGAGCGCCGCTGTCGCCATCGAGCCGCATCAGCTCGGGCAGGAATTGCAGTCCCCAGAGCGTCGGATTGCCGCGTTTGCCGCCGATCACGGGCAGGCAGATCGCCCGGCCTTCCACCGGGTTGAAGGCGGCGATCAGTGCCTCAAAGGTTGCAGTCGAGACATCCGGCATATCGCCCAGGCAGACGATGACACCATCCAGTCCCTGCGGCAGGGCGCTCAGCCCCGCGCGCAGCGAACTGGCCAGACCTTCGGCGTAAGCCGGGTTATGGACCACCGTAATATCGGCTCCGGCCGCGGCGCGCACTTCGTCGGCGCGATGCCCGGTCACCAGCAGCAGCGGGCTGGCCGACGATGCCTTGGCATGATCGACGACGTGGCGCAGCACCGGCTTGCCATCCAGATCAGCAAGCAGCTTGTGCCCCGCGCCGAAGCGGCTCGAAAGGCCGGCCGCGAGGATCAGGGCGGCGACTTTCGGCCGGCGCGGTGCGGCGGTGGCAGCAGCGGCTTCGTTGCCCGCACGAGGCATCGGACGGCTGGGGATTTCCTTCAGCAGGCCGCCACTGCCCATGAGCATGATGTCACGGCGGCTGACGTCCAGTCCTGCGCAGAGGCGCTGCAGCACCCAGTCGAAACCGTTCAGTTTGGGCGAGCGGGCGCAGCCGGGCACACCGATCACGGCGACGTCATCATGACGGCCGAGCATCAGCAGATTGCCCGGATCGACCGGCATGCCGAAATGCAGCACTTCGCCGCCGGCCCGCGTCAGGCCGGCCGGCACGACATCGTGGCGATCCACCGTGGCAGACGCGCCGAAAACGAAGATTGGCGCGCATCCGGCGGCCTTCAGTTCCACAATGGCTTCAGCGACCGCGGCTTCGTCATGCGGCACGATCCGTTGCAGCTTGATCCGGCTGCCGAACTGCGCCAGCCGCTGCGCTACCGCCTGTTCGGTCTTTTCCAGCACGCTATCCTTGGTGCTGCTCACACGAGTCAGCACCAGCCCGACCTCGCGCGGCGCAAACGGCATCACCTGCACCAGCGGTGCATGGCCGCGCAGCAACTGCTCGCCGTGTTCGACCGCATGACGCGGCGCGGCGAAAGGGATCACCTTGACGGTCGCCAGCATCTGTCCGGCTTCGACCGGCTCGTAATCGGCCAGTGTCGCGACGGTGAGGGCTTCATCGATCGCGTTGAGATCGTCGATTTTTGTCTGATCGACGCGCACCAGACCAGGCATGTCTGCATAGAGATTGGCGCGGCCGGTGAAAGCGGCGGCGGTCCGGGCGTTTGGCCCGGTCAGGGCTAGCGCAATGCGATACGCCGCTTCATCCTCGGGGATATCGCCGTCTTCCAGGCGTGCGATATAGACCGTGGCATGGCCGGCTTTTTCCAGTGCGGCGATGTCTGCGGCGCTGAGCAGCCTGCCCTTTCGGAAGCGCTCGCTGCCGGCTGACAGGCTATGACCCAGAATCCCGCCTTCAGCCTCGCGCACCGGCACCGGACCAAAAAACATCAGGCCGCCGCCGAACTGGCCGGGGCAGAGGTTTGCCGGAGGGCAGCCGTCATCTGCGCCAGAATGGAAATCGAAATCTCGGCTGGTGATTTGGCGCCGATGCTGAGGCCTACCGGACCGTGGATGCGCGCGAAATCATCCGCGCCGAAACCGGCTGCCGTCAGCCGTTCGATCCGCGAGGCATGCGTTTTCTTGCTGCCCAGTGCGCCGATGTAGAAGACATCAGATTTCAGCCCGGCGATCAGCGCCGGATCGTCGATTTTGGGATCATGCGTCAGCGTCACCAGCGCAGTGCGCAGGTCAGGCTTCAGTTTTTCCATGGCCTCATCGGGCCAGTCATTTGACAGTTGCACACCGGGGAACCGCTCGATGGAGCCAAAGGCGCTACGGGGATCGATCACGATCACTTCATAGCCAGCCAGTTGCGCCATTGGCACCAGCGCCTGGGCGATATGCACGGCGCCGACCAGGATCAGCCGCAGCGGCGGATTGAACACATTGAGGAAGAGGGAGCCCTGTTCGGTGTCCACCGTGCGCGGCTTGTCCTCGATCAGGGCGGCGCGTGCCGCTTCGCCGATGCGGGGATCAAGGTCTTTCAGACCCTTCTTGCCGACGAGATAGAGCAGGCGCTGCTCGCCGGTCTTCAGAAACGTCGCCAGCACCACCGGGCGTTTCTCGGCGCGGTCGGTCTGCAGCTGTTCCAGAATCTCGCGCTTCATGCGTCAAGCCGCTCCACATAGACTTGTATCTTGCCGCCGCAGGCCAGCCCAACTTCCCAGGCCTGGGCGTCAGAGACGCCGAAATCCAGCAGGCGCGGCTTGCCATCGGCAATCGCATCCAGCGCTTCGGTGACGACCGCACCCTCGATGCAGCCGCCCGAGACCGAGCCGATGAACTTGCCTTCGTCGTCGACCGCCAGCTGGCTGCCGACCGGACGCGGCGCCGAGCCCCAGGTGGTGACGACGGTGGCCAGCGCCACGCCCTTGCCGGACTGCTTCCAGTCCAGCGCGGTGGTGAGAATGTCGGTGGAGTCTGTGGTCATGCGGCCAGTCTCCCGAGATTGAGCTTCAGCCGGTTGCCTGCGTCGCTCTCGTGACTGAGCGCATGGGCGAGGTCGGCGATGGAGCTAAGATTGTGAACCGGACGGAAATCGTCAACATGGGGCAGGATGGCGCGGATGCCGGCGGCTTTCGGCTCGAAGCCGTCCCAGCGCAGCAGCGGATTGAGCCAGATCAGCCGATGGCAGGATTTATGCAGCCGCTCCATCTCGCGCGGCAGGCCTTCGCCGCCTTCGCGATCCAGCCCATCGGTCAGCAGCAGCACGACGGCGCCCTGGCCCAGCACGCGGCGCGACCACAGGCGGTTGAACTCGGCCAGCGTGGCACCGATGCGGGTGCCACCCGACCAGTCGGGCACACGCTCGCTCACGGCCGTCAGCGCCTTGTCGACATCCCGCTGGCGCAGCATGCGGCTGATATTGGTCAGCCGTGTTCCGAACAGGAAGCTGTGGACGCGGCTGCGGTCGTTGCTCAGCGCATGCATGAAATGCAGGAACATGCGGCTGTACTGGCTCATCGAGCCGGAGATGTCGCACACCACCACCAACGGCGGCGGACGCTCGCCCGGGCTCTTGCGCTTGAGCGGAATGATGGTGCCGCCGGTGCGTAAGGAGGCCTGGAGGCTGGCGCGCAGGTCGATACGGTGCCCGCGCGCGTCAGGTTGCAGGCGGCGGGTGCGGGCGGGGCGGAAGGGCCAGTCGATCCGCGCCATCGCGGCCTTGGCCTGATCCATTTCCTCCGCCGTCATATCGGCGAAGTCCTTCTTCTGCAGCAGTTCGTCGGCCGAGAAGGTGAGCGTCGCGTCGATCTCGACTTCCTTCTTCTCGTTGCTGGCACGTGCCTCGCCCTGACCGGGCAACAAAGCCTGACGAAGACGCTGCGACATATTGCTTTTGGAAGGTTCTGCCGTGCCTTCGGCCTGCGGCAGCAACAGGCTCATCATGCGCTCCAGAATTTTCGGATCGCGCCAGAAGATGTGGAAAGCCTGGTCGAACAGATCGCGCTGGTCGCGCCGGTTCACCAGCACCGAGAACAGCGTCCAGTACAGATCATCGCGCCGCCGGATGCCGGCGACTTCGACGGCGCGTACCGCATCCATCGCTTTGCCCGGGCCCAGCCGCAAACCGGAGGCACGCAGCAGCCGCACGAAATGCACGATATTGGTGGCGAAAGCGCCGCCTTCACCGTTTTGACCCGATGTGGGATCGGGCAGCAGCACCATGTCAGATGCCCAGCGAGGCCATATCCTGCTGCACCTGGCGCAGGATATTGGCGGCTTCCGAGCCCTTCATCTTGGCAATGTCGTCCTGGTATTTCAGCAGCACGCCGAGCGTATTGTCGATCGTCTCGGGATCAAGGCTGACCTTGTCGAGGAAGGCGAGCGCGCGCGTCCAGTCGATGGTCTCGGCGACACCGGGCAGCTTGAACAACTCGGTCTCGCGCAGGTGCTGCACGAAGCCGACGATCTCGCGGCTGAGCCGCTTCTGCACGCCAGGCACTTTGCGTTCCAGGATCGCCAACTCGCGCTCGGCGCTGGGATAGTCGACCCAGTAATACAGGCAGCGCCGCTTCAGCGCGTCGTGGATTTCGCGCGTGCGGTTCGAGGTGATGATCACGATCGGTGGCTCGGCCGCCTTGATCGGGCCGATTTCCGGGATGGTGATCTGGAAGTCGGACAGCACTTCGAGCAGATAGGCCTCGAAAGGCTCGTCGGTACGGTCGAGTTCATCGATCAGCAGCACCGGTGCGCCAGCCGGATCGGGCTTCAGCGCCTGCAGCAGCGGTCGCTCGACCAGGAAATCCGGGCTGAATAGGTCGCGCGCGAGTGCCTCTTTGTCGCCCCCGCCGGCGGCTTCGGCCAGGCGGATTTCCAGCATCTGGCGTGGATAGTTCCACTCATAGACCGCCGAGGAGAGATCGAGGCCCTCATAGCATTGCAGGCGCACGAGGCGGCGCCCCAGCGTGGCGGCCAGCACCTTGGCGATCTCGGTCTTGCCGACGCCGGCTTCGCCTTCGAGGAACAACGGCCGTCCCATCTTCAGCGCCAGGAACAGCGTGGTTGCCAGCGAACGGTCGGCGACATAGTCGCCGCGGCTCAGCAGGGTCTCGACGGCATCAATGGACTCTGGGAGTGCGGACATGATCTTACAATCTAGGGCGAAAGACCGGGAAATCATGCCCGGTTCGGCCTTTTGTCACAAGGCGGCAGGGAGGCGCATCTGGGCATGGAAACCCGGCGGAAACCATGACTACGATCTCGCGATAGGGAAACGAAACGAACGGAGCAGGGCATGCCGAAGCCGCGTGCGGTCTGGTGGATCGATTATCAGCGCGGCCCGGCCTGGCCGGTCGGCCAACCGGCGCCGGAACAGGCGCTGCAGGATCACCAGATCTATCTCGAAGATCTGATGCAGGGCGGCAAACTGCTGATGGCCGGCCTGTTTCGCGACGATGCCGGCGGCGGGATCGCGGTGCTGGACAGCAGCGATGAGGTAACCGCGCAGCGCATGATGGAGGATGATCCGGCCGTGCAGTCCGGTCTGCTGTCGGCGCGGCTGCGGCCCTGGCAGATGGTGTTCAATCCGGCGAGCGGCACATCGCCCTTCGCCGATTAGCGCGCGAGCAGCGTGTAGCCGCGCTCGATCACGCGCTTGGTCGCCTCGAAGGCGTGCAGCAGTTCGTCATTGGCTTCGCGCGCGGCCTTCAGCCGGGCGATATCCTCGGCCGAGGGATGGGCGATGGCGGAAAGCTCCAGCGCGATCTTCAGGTAGCGCGCCCGGGCCTCGGCGACGCGGACCGCGAAGGCCATGAAGGACTCCCGGGTCAGTTCCGGCACGGCCTTCTTCATCACCTCGCGATTGGCGCTGAATATCGCCATCTCGATATCTTCGAGGAATTTCTGCAGTTTCCGGTGCGAGTCCCGGTCCAGCATTTCCTTGGTGACCAGATGATCGACCTTGTCGGTCTTGCCATAGCCCAGAATCTTCACCGCCGCCTCCTGCCGCGATAACTACCTGAAATCAAAAGATAGCTGGGCCAGGACGGAGATAGAAGGGGGCGTTATCGCTAATTAAGGCTCCCGGCCGCCGGAAAGGCAGCCTGGACGGGAAATCCAGAGTGTTTTGAGGGGGAAATGGAGGTCTGGGCCGGAATTGAACCGGCGTACGCGGATTTGCAGTCCGCTGCGTCACCACTCCGCCACCAGACCTCGAGCGCGCGGCCCCTTACTAAGGGTTGCCGCCCTGTGGGGTCAAGGCTTTCCGGGCAGCCCATAATGACCAGCCTTGCAAGGTGGCAGGGAATGGCAGCAGCCTGCCGGCGAGCCAGCTAACCCCCAATACGACCGTTGTTTTCGCGGCATTGCAGCATTATAAACGGCGCCTGTCCCAATACCTGTTCCAGCCCGGATTCCCGCCCATGGCCACAGCAGAACGCCAATTCGCCGAAGCGCGCCGCCAGATGGTGCTGACGCAGCTTCGCCCCAACAAGGTGACCGATGAGCAGGTGATCGCCGCCATGGCCGCCCTGCCGCGCGAGCAGTTCGTGCCCAAAGCCTATCGTGGCGTGGCCTACATGGACGAGGACGTCGCGATTGCGCCCGGCCGCTACCTGATGGAACCGATGATCCTGGCCCGCCTGCTGCAGGAAGCCGAGATTCAGCCCTCCGAAGTCGCCCTCGTGATTGGCGCCGCCACTGGCTACGAAGTCGCCGTGCTCGCCCGCATGACCAGCACTGTGATCGGCCTGGAGGTTGATGCCGCGCTGAGCCAGCAGGCCGGCCAGACCCTGCAGAGCCTGGGCATCGACAATGTCGCGCTGGTCGACGGCGCGCTGAAGGATGGCCTGCCCAAGCAGGGTCCGTTCAATGTGATCCTGGTTGCCGGCGCGGTGCCGGAATTTTCGCCCGCTTTGCTGCAGCAGCTGGCCGATGGCGGCCGTCTGATTGGCGTGCTGCGTGCGCCCGGTGCGCCGATCGGTCAGACCGTTCTGATCAAGCGGGCCGGCGATCTGTTCCCCCAGCGCGTGCTGTTCGATGCCGGCACTCCAATGCTGCCCGGTTTTGAGCGGCCGGCCGGTTTCGTGTTCTGATCCGCATGGCCGACGCCCCCCTGGAAATCGGCGTTGCCGAACTCGACGCCTGGCGCAAGAGCGGCAAGGACGTTGCTGTTCTGGATGTGCGTGAGGACTGGGAAGTGGCGACGGTATCGCTGTCGGGGACAGTGAATATCCCGATGCAGCAGATCCCGCAGCGGGTTGCTGAATTGCCACGTGACAAGCCACTGGTGGTGATGTGCCATCACGGCGGTCGCAGCCGCCAGGTTACCGGCTGGCTGCGTCAAAACGGTTTTACGCAGGCGACGAACCTCGCCGGCGGAATCCATGCCTGGGCCGAGCAGGTCGAACCCGGCATGGCGACGTATTGAGTGCATAACAAAAAATAAGAGTTCGGGGACTACGATTGGGACGCGCCGCGGCGACAACGATGAAACGGAATGAAGGACGGATGCGCGTCATGAGCTTCACAAAAACCATCTTGGCGACGGCTGTTGCCGTGAGCTGCATCATCGCTGTGCAGCCGGCCAGCGCGCAGTCGCTGACCGAAGTGTTTAGCGCGGCCTACAACAACAATCCCACGCTGCTCGCTGCCCGCGCAGCCCTGCGCGCCACCGACGAAGGTGTGCCGCAGGCGTTGTCGGGCTGGCGCCCGACCGTGAGCGTTACTGGCGAACGCGGCTGGCAGGATGTCGAATACACGCCGGAATCGGCGTCCGCGACGAGCGGGACGATGAATCCCAACACGTTGCAGCTGACCGTGTCGCAGCCGCTGTATCGCGGCGGTCGCACCGAAGCCGCAACCGACGCCGCCGAGGCGCAGATTCTTGCGGGCCGCCAGGACCTGGCCAGCACCGAGCGCCGCGTGCTGCTCGATGCCGTCACGGCCTATATGGATGTGGTGCAGAACCAGGCCGTGCTGGACCTGACCCGCAACAACGAAGAAGTGCTGCGCCGCCAGCTCGAAGCCGTGCGTGAGCGTTTCCGCGTCGGTGAAATCACCCGCACCGATGTGGCGCAGTCTGAATCGCGCCTGTCGCGCGCGACCGCCGACCGCATCTCGGCCGAAGGCGCGCTGGTGTCGTCGCGCGCCGTGCTGGCCCGCGTGATCGGCGAGATGCCGCGCACGCTGGCGGCACCGCCGCCGCTGCCGCAACTGCCGCAGAGCGAGGAAGAGGCCGTCGGGATTTCGTTCGACGAGAATCCGGATTTGCAGGCTGCCCGCTTCCGTGAAGTCGCCGCCAAGAATGACGTGCGCGTTGCCTCCGGCGCGCTGCTGCCCACCGTGTCGCTGAATGCCTCTGCCTCGAAGGCAGATGAAAACACCCGCAACAACTTCCGGCAGGATACGCAGCGGGTGGGCCTGCAGGTGACTGTGCCGCTGTATGAAGGCGGTTCCGTCTACAGCCAGACGCGCCAGCGCAAGCAGACGCATAACCAGCGCCGCATCCAGGTGGAAGAGCAGCGTCGCAGCGTGCGCCAGTCGGTGGTGCAGGCCTGGGAAAACCTCAGCACCTCGCGCTCCAACATCACGGCGCGTGTCAGCCAGGTGCAGGCTGCCCGCATCGCGCTGGAAGGTGTGCAGCAGGAAGCCGAAGTCGGTTCGCGCACCACGCTGGACGTGCTGGACCAGGAGCAGGAATATCTCGACGCCCGCGTGGCCGAGGTCCGGGCCCGCCGCGACGAATATGTCGCCGGTTTTGCTCTGCTCTCGGCAGTCGGCCGTCTCAATGCCCGCTCGCTCAGTCTGCCGGTCGACTATTACGATCCGACCGAGAATTATGAGCGCGTGCGCAATAAGTGGTTCGGTACCGACGGTGGCCTGAACGCCGAGTAATCTGGATTGTTTTACGCCCGGTCCGCGGTGGAAAGCGCCGCGAATCGGGCGAAAAGCGCAACCGGACCGGCAATTTGGGGAAAATCCCCTTAACCCAGGTTAACAGTTCGGTTATCTTTGCCCCGCATACCATTGACCGGATTGATTCGGCCCAGGCTCAGCCTTGGCTGTATGACCGATGGCCTGCATGCCATGCCGTCATCCTGACGGATCGCGTAACAGAATGAGTGTATCGGGCGGATGAGCGACCCCAAGGCAGGCCAGAATGAACCGACCATGGAGGAAATCCTTGCCTCCATCCGCCGGATCATTTCCGAAGACGGCGCCGATCAGAGCGCCGCACCCGCCGCCGAACCTCCGCCGTCGCCGCCAGCCCCCGAGCCGGAGCCTGAGCCCGAGCCGATGATGGCGATGCCGGAGCCCGAGCCGGAACCGGAGCCCGAACCAGAGCCATTCATGCCGGAACCGGAGCCCGAGCCGGAGCCGGAATTCGAGCCCGATTACGAGCCGCCGCCACTGCCGCCGCCGCCACCGCGTCCGGTGCGTCGGGCAGCTGCTCCGCCCCCACCGCAGCCGCAGCCGCAGCAGCAGTATCAGCCGAGCGATGACATCCTCGAGCTGACCGATGTGGTGCGTGACGAGGTCGAAGGTCTGGTGTCGCCGCCCACGGCTGCCCGTGCCGCCGCCCATCTGGGCCAGTTGTCCGGCGCCATCGCCGGCAGCCGTGCCATGGGTCTGGGCAACAGCCAGCGCACCCTTGAGGAGCTGGTGAAGGAACTGCTGCGCCCGATGCTGAAGGAATGGCTGGATGCCCATCTGGCCACCATCGTTCAGCGTATCGTCGAGCGCGAAGTCGCCCGCCTGACCATCCAGGCGGAAGAAGAGCAGGACCACCTCTAAAATCGCGGTTTTGGCCGTGCCTCTGCTCTCCGACCGCCCGGCCGGGGGCTGGACTGCTGCTGCCGGATCGTCTTTTATTTCCGCCCTTTCCCGTAAGCCCTGAAGCCTGAGTTGCCACCATGCTGGACAAGAGTTTTTCCCCCCAGGACGTCGAAGCCCGCCTGTACAAGGCCTGGGAAGAGGGCGGCGCGTTCAAGGTCGGCGTGAAGTCGGGCAAGCCCTACACCATCGCCCTGCCGCCGCCGAATGTGACCGGCAGCCTGCATATGGGCCATGCGCTCAATCACACCCTGCAGGACATCCTGATCCGCTATCACCGCATGCGCGGCTTTGATGCGCTGTGGCAGCCGGGCACCGACCATGCCGGCATCGCCACCCAGATGGTGGTGGAGCGTCAGCTCGCCGCGCAGCAGATGAACCGCCACCAGATGGGCCGCGACAAGTTCATCGAGCGCGTCTGGGAATGGAAGGCGGAATCCGGCGGCATGATCACCGGTCAGCAGCGCCGGCTTGGCGAAAGCTGCGACTGGAGCCGTGAACGCTTCACCATGGACGATGGCCTGTCCGAGGCCGTGCTCAAGGTCTTCGTCGAACTCTATCGCCAGGGCCTGATCTACAAGGATCAGCGTCTGGTAAACTGGGATCCAAAACTGCTGACCGCGATCTCGGATCTCGAGGTCGAGCAGCATGAGGTGAAATCCCATCTCTGGTATTTCCGCTATCCCGTCGAGGGCATGACCGACACTTTCATCACGGTGGCGACGACGCGGCCGGAAACGATGCTGGGCGATACCGGCATTGCCGTGCATCCGGATGACGAGCGCTACCAGAGCCTGATCGGCAAGTTTGCGATCTTGCCGCTGGTCGGCCGCCGCATTCCCATCGTGGCCGATGAGTATTCCGATCCCGAGAAGGGCTCGGGCGCAGTGAAGATGACGCCGGCACATGACTTCAACGACTTCGAAGTTGGCAAGCGCCACAAGCTCGAGATGATCAACATCTTCGACAAGCATGCGAAGCTGAACGAGAACGTGCCGGAGAAATACCGCGGCATGGAACGTTTCGCCGCCCGCAAGCAGATCGTCGCCGATCTGGAAGAGCTTGGCCTGGTGGAGAAGATCGAGCCCAACACCCACATGGTGCCGCATGGCGACCGCTCGCAGGTGGTGATCGAGCCCTGGCTGACCGAGCAGTGGTATGTGAATGCTGAGGTGCTGGCCAAGCCGGCCATCGAGGCGGTGGAGAAGGGCGATATCCAGTTCGTGCCCAAGAGCTGGGAAAAGACCTATTTCGAATGGATGCGCAACATCCAGCCCTGGTGCATCTCGCGCCAGCTGTGGTGGGGCCATCAGATCCCGGCCTGGTACGGTCCGGACGGCAAGGTCTTCGTGGCCTATAACGAAGCCGAGGCCCAGGCCGAAGCGACCAAGCATTACGGCAAGGCCACCGAGCTGACGCGTGACGAAGACGTGCTGGACACCTGGTTCTCCTCGGCGCTGTGGCCGTTCTCCACGCTGGGCTGGCCGGAACAGACCGACGTGCTGAAGTCGCATTACCCGACCGATGTGCTGGTCACCGGCTTCGACATCATCTTCTTCTGGGTTGCCCGCATGATCATGATGGGGCTGCACTTCACCCAGAAGGCGCCGTTCCACACGGTCTACATCCATGCCCTGGTCCGCGACGAGAAGGGCCAGAAGATGTCCAAGACCAAGGGCAATGTGATGGACCCCTTGGACGTGATCGGCAAATACGGCGCCGATGCGTTGCGGTTTGCGCTGACCATTTTCGCTGCGCAGGGCCGCGACGTAAAAATGTCGGAGCAGCGCGTCGAGGGCTATCGCAACTTCGCCACCAAGCTGTGGAATGCCGCGCGCTTTGCCGAGATGAACGGTTGCACTCTGCCGGCTGATTTCAAGCCGGAAGCCGTGCAGAACACCGTCAACAAATGGGCGATCGGCGAACTGGGCAAGGCGGCCCGCGAGGTGGAAGCCGCGCTCGCAGCCTACAAGTTCAACGAGGCGGCCGGCGCGCTGTATCACTTCACCTGGGGTACCTTCTGCGACTGGTATCTCGAGCTGATCAAGCCGGCGCTGATGGGCGAGGATGCGGCACTCAAGGCCGAGACGCAGGCGACCTGCGCCTATGTGCTGCGCCAGTTGATTCACCTGCTGCATCCCTTCATGCCCTATGTGACGGAAGAGCTGTGGGAAAAGCTGTATGGCGCGCCCGACGGCTTCCTGATGCTGCGCGACTGGCCGAAGGACGGTGAGCGTGCAGAGGACAAGGCGGCGTCTGCCGAGATCGACTGGCTGATCCGCCTGATCGACGGCGTGCGCGCGGCGCGGTCTGCGCTGAATGTGCCGGCCGGCGCCAAGATTGCCATGATCGCCAATGACGGCAACGCCGAGACGGCGGCGCGTCTGGCGCGTCATGCCGACCCGATCAAGCGGCTGGCTCGCATCGAGACTCTCTCTGAGAATCAGAGCGCGCCCCAGGGATCTGCGCGCATCGTGGTGGATGAAGCGACCTTCGTGCTGCCGCTGGCCGATGTGATCGACATCGCCAAGGAAAAGCAGCGCCTGGGCAAGGAACGCGAGAAGGCGCTGGCCGAGATCGCCAAGATCGACACCAAGCTGGGCGACCAGACCTTCATGTCGCGCGCGCCGCAGGCTGTTGTCGACGAACAGCATGAACGCCGCGCGACGCAGACCTCGCTGGCCGAAAAGCTGGCCGACGCGCTGCAGCAGCTGGGATGAGCATGACGCCGACCGATCAGGAACTGTTGGAGGCCGCTTCGGCGCTGATCCGCCAGCGTTACATCGTCGGCCGCCATCACATCGCCGCCGCGCTTCGCACGAAGTCCGGCAGGATCGTGACCGGCCTGCACCTCGATACGTATGTCGGCCGCGCCTCGGTCTGTGCCGAGGCGGTGGCGGTCGGTCAGGCGATGGCACAGATCGGACCGAACGATCCAATCACCGACATTGTCTCGGTGCGGCATCCGCGTCCGACCGAGCAGAACCAGCAAATTCAGGTGGTGGCGCCCTGCGGCATCTGCCGCGAGATGCTGCGCGACTTCGCGCCGGAGGCCCGCGTGCTGCTGAGTGACGACGCGGCGACCGGCGGCCTGCGCGCCTATAACCCGTCTGAACTTCTGCCGCTGAAATATCATCGCAAGCCCTGATTGTCGGGATGCATTCGCGGGCTTGACCACGCTGCGGCCGGCTGCTCTGCTGCGCGTCAACAGGAGGAGCCCCGATGAGCAACGCACAGGTCAACGAGATTCTCGCCACGGTTCAGGTCTATCTGGATGGCCTCTACGAAGGCGATACGGCGAAACTGCGCCAGTCTTTCCATCCGGCCTCCAGCCTGTTCGCCGCCGGTGCTGACGGCAAGCTGGTCCATCTGCCACGCGAAGACTGGTGCAAAGCGGTGGAAAGCCGTCCGTCGCCCAAGGCCAACGGCCTGACCCGCGAGCATGAGCGCATCCTGTCGGTGGATATCACCGGGCCGAATACGGCGCTGGTGAAGCTGAACTGCGCCATCGCGCCGCGCTTCTTCACCGATTATCTCAGCCTGATCAAGCTGGACGGAAGCTGGGTGGTGATCAGCAAGACCTTCGTGGCCGAGACGCTGCCGGCCTGACGGGCCGGCGTTATTCCGCCGCAGCTGTCACGCTGCGAGTGGAACTCTGCCGGATCGCCACGGCCGTCAGGGTGGTGAGCGCCAGCATCAGGGCGACGAACCACAGCACATAATCGGCGCGGCCGTGATCGAGCAGCAATCCAATCGCCAGTGGCGCCATGGCTGAGCCGGCATCGAGGCCGGAATAGACGAAGCCGAACACGCGGCCCGACGCGCCCTTGGGTGCAGCACCACGCACGATCAGGTCGCGCGAGGGCGTCGTGAAGCCCTGCAGGAAACCGGCGCCGGCAATGGCAGCCACGAGCATTGCTGCCGGCAGGTTGAGATTGGCGACGACCAGCATGAGCGCGGCCGAGCCCAGCAGGCCGCAGATCACGATGGCTTCGAGCTTCACGCCCTTGTCGGCCACCCAGCCGCCGACCATGACGCCCGCTGACGCGCCAAGCAGGAAACCAGTCAGCGTCGTGGTCGCCAGCGTCAGCGGTGTGCCATACAGCGCCTCCAGCGTGGCGGGCAGGAAATTCTGCACGCCGATCAGGGCGAAGGACAGCAGCAGGAAATAGCCGAAGCACATCACCACCGGCAGGCTGAGCAGGGGCCCAAGCGCTTCGGTTTTCTCACCGGCCTTGGCAGCCGCGCGCCGTGCGGCGCTGGCATCTTCCTTCAGCAGGTCACGGTTCATCAGCACCGCAGCAAGAATGGCGTAGCCGACGAGGGCGGCAATGATCGGTGCCGCGCGCCAGCCGAACAGGGCTGCACCACCGGCCATTAGCACCGGTGCCAAGCCCCAGCCGAGATTGCCGCCCAGCGTATGCGTGCCATAGGCGCGGCCCAGTCGCTTCTGATCGACCGAGGCATTGAGGATCGAGAAATCGGCGGGATGGAACACGCTGTTGCCGGCACCGGCGAGAATGGCGACGGGCAGCAGCATCCAGTAACTCGGCACCAGACCATAGAGCAGGATCGCGGTGCAGAAGAGGCCGAGGCCACCGATCAGCACGTTGCGCGCGCCGATACGGTCGACCAGGAAACCAGCCGGAGTCTGCAGCACGCCGGAGGTGACGTAGAACAGCGTCATCACCAGGCCGAGTTCGGTGTAGCTGACTGCGAAGTCGTCTTTCAGGAACGGGAACAGTGGCGGCAGCACCAGCTGGAAGAAGTGGCTGCAGCCATGCGCGACGCCGATCAGCGCCATCACCTTGATGTCGCGATTGGGAATGGACGAAGGGGCGCCGGCGGGAAGGGCGAGGTCGGTCATGATGAGGGCCTGCGAGACGAACGGGGACTGTCCGGCTGTATCGCCGGTTGGGCCAAGCCTAGCAGAGAATGCCGTGTCGGCCAGCAAAAACGCCCGCTACGGACCAGGTATATCCGGGACATAAAAAAGCGCGGGGTTTTGAAGCCCCGCGCCAGTCACTGCCAGGATTTTGGCAGCGCCTTACTTCTTCATCTTCACGTTCTTGTCGAGGAAGTCGTTGCTGTAGACCTTGGAGACATCGAAGTCCTTCTCCATGCCGAAATAGGTCTTCACCATGTCGTAGTCGTTCTGCATGCGCTTGGCATCGAAGGCGCCCAGCGCGACGCCGGTGGTGGTCGGGTCGGTCATCAGTTCCTTGATGCGGTTCCACTGGTCACGCTGGTTGGCTTCGTCCAGGCCGCTGACGCCGGTCATCAGCGCCTTCAGGCAGGGGCTGACATCGGCGACGCAGGCGGCAAAGGCCTTCTGCGACACCGACACGAACTTGGCGACCTTGTCCTTGTTCTTGCCGAGATATTCGCCGTTCACGATGATCGAGTTGCCATAGAGATTTAGGCCGATATCGCGCCAGGCCAGGAAGCCCAGATCGGCGCCGAATTCGCGCACCTTCAGGTCATGCTCGTTGTAGAAGTCGCTGGTGATGTCGATCGCCTTGGCCTTCAACGATGCCACCTTGGCCTGCGGCGTGATGTTGACGAAGGTGACGCTGTCGGTGGCGATGCCGACCTGCTTGGCAAAGGCCGGCCACATCACGCGCGAGGCGTCGCCCGGCGGATTGCCCAGCTTCTTGCCGGGGAAGTCCTTCGCGCCGGTGATCCCGGAACTCTTGAGCCAGTAGAAGCCCTGCGGCGAGTTGGCATAAACGGTCATCACCGCCACCACATCGGCGCCCTTGCTCTTGGCCACCAGCGCGGTGGCCATGTCGGCAATGGCGAATTCGGTGTTGGCCGCGCCCACGCGCTGGGCCGAGACGCCCGAGCCTTTGCCGCTCTCGATATTCACATCCAGGCCGGCCTGCTCGTACCAGCCCTGCGCCTTGGCGTAGTAGTAGGGCGAGTGATCGGCGGTCGGCACCCAGTTCAGCAGCAGGTTGACCTTTTCCTTGGCCTGGGCGAAAGCGCCGCCGGCCGGCAGCAGGGCCGCCGCTACCGCGATGGCAAGAACTCGACGTGATGTCATGATGGTCCCCTGTATGTTGTGATTCGGCCAAGTCTGGGCCCGGCCCCCGCCGGGTCTGAAAGAAACTCTAGCCAGACCGCAGCGAACCGGTCAATAATTAATCAACTAGTTGGATGATAAGAGATGAGTATGGCAGGCCCTGCTGCAGATCGAGGCGCCGCCCGCGAGGGGGCCCGGGAAGACGGCGACGCACGCCGTCGCGACCCGGTGGCGACGAAGGCTGCGCTGCTGCGCGCGGCAGTGGCGGAATTTGCCGGCAAGGGGCTGGCCGGCGCCCGCATCGACGAGATCGCGCAGCGCGCAGGCGTCAACAAGCAGCTCGTCTACCACTATTTCGGCAGCAAGGATGACATCTACGCCGCCGCGCTGGAGACGGTCTATGCCGAGATCCGCGAGCGCGAACGCGCACTGCATCTGGGCGATCTGTCGCCAGAAGCCGCGATGGAGCGGCTGATCGGGTTTTCCTTCGATTACCTGGCCGAACATCCGGAATTCATCGCCCTGCTGAATGATGAGAACCGCCAGGAAGGCCGCCATATCCGCGGCTCGCAGCGACTGGAGCAGATGCATTCGCCGCTGGTCAGTTTGATGCAGGAAACCATCGAGCGCGGCGCGAAGGAGGGTGTGTTCCGCGCCGACCTTGATCCGGTGCAGCTCTACATTTCGATTGCCGGCCTGTCGTATTTCTTCTTCTCGAATAACCGCACGCTCTCGGCCATTTTCGGCCGCGCGCTCGACAAGCCCAAGGCCGTGGCCGAGCGTCGCCGGCATATCATCGCTTTCGCGATGGGGGCTTTACGGCCCGAATAGCGCCATTTCAAACACCCAGCTTCCAATCAACTGGTTGGTTGATTAACCCAAAACAGCCTGCTAGGCTGCCCGCAGCAGGAGGGGAGTGCATATGGCCGCAGCCGAACCGGACACGCCGCAGGACAAGCCGAAAGGCCCTTATCTGCGCTGGCTGATGATCCTGGCGATCCATGTCGCCGCCATCATCCTGTGGGAAATCGCCGTCCGCGCCACCAAGCTGCCGGCCTTCATCCTGCCCGCACCCAGCTCCATCTTCGCCACACTGCAGAAAACCAATTACGCCTGGGCGAACAACACCTGGGTGACGGCGCAGGAAATCTACGGCGGCTATCTGCTGTCGGTGGTGGCCGGCGTGGCGCTGGCGCTGATGTTCACCTGGTCGCGGCTGCTCACCCTGCTGGTCTTCCCGCTGTTCATCACGCTGAACATGATCCCGAAAGTGGCGCTCGGCCCGCTGATCATCGTCTGGTTCTCCTATGGCATCGGCACCAACATCCTGATCACCCTGTCGCTGTGCTTCTTCCCGATCCTGCTCACCACGGTCCGCGGCCTGAAGGAAGTCGAACCCGACCTGCTCGATCTGGTGAAGTCGCTGAAGGGCTCGCCCTGGCAGACCTTCATCTACATCCAGCTGCCGGGCTCGCTGCCATATCTGTTTTCCGGCATGAAGGTGGCCGCGATCCTGGCTGTCGCCGGCGCCGTGGTTGGCGAGTTCATCTCGTCCGATAAAGGCCTTGGCTACCTGATGATCCAGGTGCAGGCCGCGCTGGATACACCGGCCATGTTCATGGCCGTCATTCTCATCACCCTGCTCGGCATCGCGCTGTATCTGCTGGTGCTGCTGCTGGAACATCTGCTGGTTCGCAAGGATGCGAGGATTTCGTCATGACCAAGCAAGACATGAAAAAAGACCTCTGGCTCGACGATAGCGCGCTGCCAACCGGTTTTGCCGATGAGGCCGCACTGGAAGAATTCATGACGCGGCCGAGCCGTGCGCTGGCTGCCGATCTGGAAGCCACCGATGGCGACATCATGATCCTGGGCGTTGGCGGCAAGATGGGCCCGACGCTGGCGCGCCTGGCCAAACGTGCAGCACCTAACAAGCGCGTGATCGGTGTGGCGCGCTTCAGCGAGAAGGGCCTGAAGGAAGGTCTGGAAAACCACGGGATCGAAACCGTCGCCGCCGACCTTATGGATCGCGCGGCCGTGGAAAAACTGCCGCGCGTGAAAAATGTGATCTTCATGGCCGGGCGCAAATTCGGCGCCAGCGGCAATCAGGCGCTGACCTGGGCGATGAATGCCCATGTGCCGGCGCTGGTGGCGGAACGCTTCCACGACGCACGGATCGTCGCTTTCTCGACCGGCTGCGTCTATCCCTTCGTGCCGGTTGCCAGCCAGGGTTCGACCGAGGAGATGGCGCCCAATCCGCCGGGCGAATACGCGATGTCCTGCATTGGCCGCGAACGTATGTTCGAGCACTTCTCGCAGGTGCATCACACGCCGGGCCGGCTGTTCCGCCTGAACTACGCCATCGACCTGCGTTATGGCGTGCTGCACGACGTGGCCGCCGCGGTGATGCGCGGCGAACCAGTCGACGTGACGATGGGCCATGTCAACGTGATCTGGCAGGGCGATGCCAATGCGCAGGCGCTGCGCTGCCTGAAGGCCGCGACCGTGCCGACCTCGCCGCTGAACGTCACCGGCCCCGAAACCATTGCCGTGCGCTGGCTGGCGGAAAGCTTCGCAAAGCGCTTCGGCAAGAAGGCCATTGTGACCGGCGAGGAAGCGCCGACTGCCTGGCTCAACAATGCCGCCGAAGCCGCGCGCCTGTTCGGCTATCCGCGCATCTCGCTGGCCAGCATGATGGACTGGGTGGCCGACTGGGTGTCGCGCAGCGGGCGCAGCCTCGGCAAGCCGACCCATTTCGAGGTGCGCGATGGCACCTATTAAGGCGTTCGATATCGATCGTCTTGATAGCGCCGATCTTCCGGCCGCGCTGGCGCTGTCGTCCGAGGCCGGCTGGAACCAGAGCGCGGATGACTGGCGCGTCTTTCTCGAACAGGGCCAGGTCTTCAGCATTCGCGATGACGGTCGCGTCGTCGCCACCGCCGCCATCCTGCCCTCCGGGGATTTTGCCTGGATCAGTATGGTGCTGGTCACCGCCAGCCATCGCCAGCGCGGGCTCGGCACGCTGCTGTTGCGGCACTGCATAGCTGAACTGCAGCGCATGGGTTGCACGCCGTATCTCGATGCCACGCCGGCCGGCGAGCAGATTTATCTGCCGCTCGGCTTCCAGCCGGTGATGAATATCACCCGCTGGCAGGGGCGCGGTGCGGAACTGACAGTGCCGGCGTCGCGCGCCGAACTCGATGCCTGTCTGGTGCGCGATACGATGGCCTTCGGCGCGCGCCGGGAGCCACTGCTGCGCGCCTTCCTGAGCAGCGTGCCCGAGTTGGCGATCCGCAGCGATAACGGCTTTGTTGCTGCCCGCAGCGGCCGGCTCGCGATCCAGATCGGACCGCTCGGTGCTGACAGCGAAGCCGAGGCACTGGCATTGCTGCGTATAGCGCTGGATCGCGCGACCGGTCCGGTGTTTCTCGACGTGCCGGATCGCTGGACGTTGCTTGGCGAAGAACTGAAATCGCGCGGTTTCACGGTGCAGCGCGGCTTCCGCCGCATGGCGCTCAACACATCCACGCCCAATGGCGACCCCGACCAGAGTTTCGTGCTGGCCGGGCCTGAATTCGGTTAGAGAGAGCAGGGAACAGGATCATGGGTTTGCATTATTCCAAACTGCCGGCGGATGTTCTGGCCAATCTGCGCAAGGGCGTGGCGATCCCCGCGCATCCGCTGGCGCTGGATGCCAACCGCAAGTTCGACCGCAGGCGCCAGCGTGCGCTCAGCCGCTATTACGTCGATGCCGGTTCGGGTGGTCTCGCGGTCGGCGTGCATACCACGCAATTCGCCATCCGCGAGGTCGGCCTGTATGAGCCGGTACTGGCGGCCGCGATGGAAGACGCCAGGGCCTGGACCGACCGCCCGCTGGTCATGGTCGGCGGCCTGGCCGGCAAGACCGCGCAGGCGGTGAAGGAAGCGCAGACCGCCGTGAAGCTCGGCTACCATGCCGGTCTGCTTAGCCTGGCCGCCATGAAAGACGCCGGCGTCGATGCCATCATCGCCCATTGCGAGGCCGTGGCCGCCGAGATCCCACTGGTCGGTTTCTACCTGCAGCCCGCCGTGGGCGGGGTGGTGCTGGATGCCGAATTCTGGCGGCGCTTTGCCAGCATCGACAACGTGATCGCCATCAAGGTGGCACCGTTCCACCGTTATCGCACCCTGGATGTGATGCGCGGTGTGGCCGCGGCGCGCGCCGAGAAGCGCATCTCGCTCTATACCGGCAACGACGACCATATCGTGCTCGACCTCACCATTCCCTTCACGGTGAAGCGCGACGACGAGACCGTGAACCTGCGCTTCGTCGGCGGATTGCTCGGCCACTGGTCGGTCTGGACGCAGCAGGCAGTCAAGCTGCTGGAGAAGGCGCATGCCGCCGTGGCCGCCGGCAGCGTCTCGCCGGAACTGCTTGGGCTTGATGCGCGCGTCACCGACTGCAACGCGGCCTTCTTCGATGTCGCCAATGATTTCCACGGCTGCATCGCCGGCTGTCACGAAATCCTGCGTCGCCAGGGCCTGCTGGAAGGCATCTGGTGCCTCGACCCGCATGAGGGATTGAGCCCGGGCCAGGCCGAACTGCTGGATCGTGTCAGCCGCGAACATGCCGACCTGTCGGATGATGCTTTCGTGAAGGCCAATCTGGAACGGTGGCTGTCATGATCCCACAGACGGCCTCGGGCAGCGCGCCCTTCATCCATCTCGAAAACGTCCGCAAGACCTATCGCGGGCGCGGCAAGGAGTTCGTTGCCGTTTCCAATGTCACCTTCGATGTCTACGAGGGCGATCTGGTCTCCCTCGTGGGCCCGTCGGGCTGCGGCAAGACGACGGTGCTGAAAATCCTCGCCGACCTGCATTCGGCGGATGACGGCTGCACGGTCGAGATCGGCGGCGGCACGCCCTTCACGCCTGGCCGCGATGTCGGCATGGTGTTCCAGCAGGCGCTGCTGCTGAAATGGCGCACCATCCTCGACAACGTGCTGCTGCCCGCCGATATCCTCGGCCTGCCGCGCAAGGCCGCCAAGGACCGCGCGCGCGACCTGTTGGCCATGGTCGGGCTGGCTGGCTTCGAGACCAAATACCCGTATGAACTCTCCGGCGGCATGCAGCAGCGTGCCGCGATTGCCCGTGCGCTCGTGCATGACCCCAAGCTGATCCTGATGGACGAGCCGTTTGGCGCACTGGATGCGCTGACGCGCGAGAAGATGAATCTTGAGATGCTGCGCATCTGGCAGGAGAGCCGCAAGACCATCCTGTTCGTCACCCACAGCATCCAGGAAGCGGTCTTCCTCGGCTCGCGCTGCGCGGTGCTGACGGCGGGCCCGGCGCGCATGGCTGATTTCTTCGAGATCGACCTGCCATTCCCGCGCGCGCTGGATGTGAAGACCACCGAAAAATTCGGCGACTACACCAAGCGTATCTATCGCCAGCTCGGGATGGATTGACGTTAGAGCGGCTGCCTGCCGATCCAGTCCAGATAGTTCTGCAGGATGTAGCTGGCCGCCAGCTTGTCGACCAGTTCGGCACGCCGGGCGCGGCTCAGGTCGGCCTCGTCCACCATCATCCGCTGCACCGCCATGGTGCTCATCCGCTCGTCCCACAGCGCAATCGGCAGCGGCAGCAGTTGGGCGAAGTTGCGCGCAAAGGCCCGTGTCGCCTGGCAGCGCGGTCCCTCGGTGCCGTCCATATTGACTGGCAGGCCGAGCACGAGCGCCGCCACGCCCTCCTTGGCCACGATCTTCTGCAATTCGGCGGCATCCTGGCCGAATTTCCGGCGAACCAGCGTCTGGTAGGGGGAGGCGATGCGGTGTCCGGCATCAGACAGCGCGAGTCCAATTGTCTTGGTGCCGAGATCGAGCCCGAGATAGCGCTGGCCGGTCTGCAGCCGGATCGGGCCTTCTGCAGGCTTGAACAAGGACTTAGCAGGGGGTGAGGCGGGGTTGCCGGGGCCGGTCACGAGTGTTATTTTCCGCCGCTATTTCAATGGATTCTCCCCAGTTTACCACCAGAGAGCGGACAGCGCATGTCACTGGATAAAGCGGCCGTGGCGAAAATCGCCAAGCTGGCCCGGCTGAAGATGGAGCCGGACCGGCAGGAACCCTTGGCTTCCGAGCTGAACAGGATTCTTTCCTTTGTCGAGGAATTGCAGTCGGTGAATACCGATAACGTGCCGCCGATGACCTCGGTCACGCCGATGAAGCTGCGTCAGCGCGAGGATGCCGTCACCGATGGTGGCCAGCCGGAAGCCGTGCTGAAGAACGCGCCGCAGCGCCAGGGCGATTTCTACACCGTGCCGAAAGTGGTTGAGTAATGACCCTCGATCCCGACAAGTTCACCATTGCCAGCGCCCTTGAAGGCCTGGCGAAGAAAGACTTCACCTCGGTCGAGCTGACCCAGGCCAGCATCAAGGCCATGGAAGCGGCGCGGCCGCTCAATGCCATGATCACCGAGACGCCGGACAAGGCGCTCGAGATGGCCAAGGCGGCCGATGCGCGCCGGGCGAAAGGCGAGGCTGGTCTGCTGGAAGGCATTCCGCTGGCGATCAAGGACCTGTTCGCCACCAAGGGCGTGCTGACCACCGCCGCCAGCCATATCCTCGACGGTTTCAAGCCCGAATATGAGAGCACCGCCACGGCCAATCTGTGGAAGGCCGGCGCGGTGATGCTGGGCAAGCTGAACCTCGACGAATTCGCCATGGGCTCGTCGAACGAGACCAGCTATTACGGCCCGGTCACCAATCCCTGGCGCGCCAAGGACGGCACCAAGCTGGTGCCCGGTGGCTCGTCGGGCGGCTCTGCCGCTGCCGTGTCCGCCGGTTTCGCACTCGGCGCCACCGGCACCGATACCGGCGGCTCGATCCGCCAGCCGGCTTCGCTCTGCGGCATCACCGGCATCAAGCCGACCTATGGCCGCGTCTCGCGCTGGGGCATCGTCGCCTTCGCGTCTTCGCTGGACCAGGCGGGGCCGATGACCCGCACGGTGCGTGACTCCGCGCTGATGCTGCAGGCCATGGCCGGTTTCGACCCGAAGGACAGCACCTCGGTCGACCGCCCGGTGCCGGATTATGTCGCCAATCTCGATGGCGGCGTGAAGGGCATGCGGATCGGCATTCCGCGCGAATACCGCATGGACGGCATGGACCCCGAGATCGTGGCGCTGTGGGAGCAGGGCAAGCAGTGGCTGAAGGAGGCCGGTGCCGAAATCGTCGATATCAACCTGCCCCACACCCATTACGCGCTGGCGACCTATTACATCGTTGCCCCGGCCGAAGCCTCGTCGAACCTCGCCCGTTATGACGGCGTGCGCTACGGCCTGCGCGTGCCGGGCAAGGACCTCACCGAGATGTACGAGAATACCCGCGGCGAAGGGTTCGGCCGCGAGGTGCAGCGCCGCATCATGATCGGCACATATGTTCTGTCGGCCGGTTATTACGACGCCTATTACACCAAGGCGCAGAAGGTGCGGACGCTGATCAAGAAGGATTTCGAGCAGGCCTTCCAGCGTGTCGACGCCATCCTGACGCCGACTGCGCCGAATGCGGCTTTCCCGATCGGCATGAAAAACGACGATCCGGTCACCATGTATCTGAACGACGTGTTCACTGTGCCGACCAGCCTGGCGGGTCTGCCGGGCATGTCGGTGCCGGCGGGGCTTTCCAGCGGTGGGCTTCCGCTGGGCCTGCAGCTGATCGGCAAGCCGTTCGAGGAATCGCAGTTGCTGCGCGTCGGTCGCACGCTCGAAAAGGCCGCCAACTATACGGCGAAGCCTTTCCATTGGTGGGAGTCGTAAGATGGCCGAGAAGGATTATATCCAGGGCGCCACGGGTCCGTGGGAGATCGTGATCGGCATGGAAGTGCATGCCCAGGTCTCGTCCAAGTCCAAACTGTTCTCCGGCGCCGATACTACGTTTGGCGCCGAGCCGAACCATCAGGTCAGCCTGGTGGATGCGGCGATGCCCGGCATGCTGCCGGTGATCAATGCCTATTGCGTCGAGCAGGCGGTGCGTACAGGTCTCGGCCTGAAGGCGCAGATCAACCTGCATTCGGTGTTCGACCGCAAGAACTACTTCTATGCCGACCTGCCGCAGGGCTATCAGATCAGCCAGTATCTGCAGCCCATCGTGGGCAAGGGTGAGCTGCTGCTCGACATGCCCGATGGCAGCACGCGGACGATTGGTATCACGCGCCTGCATCTGGAGCAGGATGCAGGCAAGAGCCTGCATGACCAGAGCCCGCGCGAGAGCTTCATCGACCTGAACCGCTCCGGTGTCGCGCTGATGGAAATCGTCTCCGAGCCCGACATGCGCAATTCGGAAGAGGCGGGCCTCTATCTGAAGAAGCTGCGCACCATCGTGCGCTATCTCGGCACCTGCGACGGCAACATGGACGAAGGCTCGATGCGCGCCGACGTCAATGTCTCCGTGCGCAAGCCGGGCGGGCCGCTCGGCACGCGCTGCGAGATCAAGAACGTCAATTCCGTGCGCTTCGTGCAGCAGGCCATCGAATACGAAGCCCGCCGTCAGATCGAAATTCTCGAAGACGGCGGCAAGATCGACCAGGAAACCCGCCTGTTCGATACCGGCAAGGGCGTGACGCGCAGCATGCGCTCGAAGGAAGAAGCGCATGACTACCGCTACTTCCCCGATCCCGATCTGCTGCCGCTGGAATTCGAGCAGAGCTGGGTCGATGGCATCAAGGCCGCCTTGCCCGAACTGCCCGACGAGAAGAAGGCGCGCTTCATTGAGAAGCTGGGCCTGAGCCCCTACGACGCCGCCGTGCTGGTGGCCGAGAAGGAGTCGGCCGACTTCTACGAGAAGGTTGCCAAGGGCCGCGACGGCAAGCTGGCCGCCAACTGGGTGATCACCGAGTATTTCGGCCTGCTCAACAAGTCGGGCCAGTCGATGGAGGAGTTCGTCATCACCGCTGAAAAGCTCGGCGGACTGATCGATCTCATCTCCGACAACACGATCTCCAATCGCCTGGCGAAGGATGTCTTCGCCCTGATGGTGGAAACCGGCAAGGATGCCGCCACCATCGTGGAAGAGAAGGGCATGAAGCAGGTTACCGATACCGGCGCCATCGAGAAGGTGATCGACGAGGTGATGGCGGCCAACCAGGACAAGGTGGCCGAGTATCGCTCCGGTAAGGACAAGCTGTTCGGCTTCTTCGTCGGCCAGACCATGAAGGCTTCCGGCGGCAAGGCGAATCCGGCCGCCGTCAACGAGCTGCTGAAAAAGAAGCTGGCCGGCTGATCTCTGCCGTAGCGTTTCATCGAAAAGGCCGGGCTAACCCCCGGCCTTTCTTTTTGGCCATTTTTTCTGGCCGTTTCGCGGGATTATGTTCGGCCTGCAGCGTTATCCCTCCGCCCCGGATGAGGAAACCCGAATGATCCGCTCTGCGCTACTCTGCGCCTGCCTGCTGCTCGTGCTGGCCGGCTGTTCGTCCCGACGCGAAACCGATCCCGGGCGGACAGCATCCGAGATGCTGCTGGTGTCGACCGCTGCCGACCGTGCCGCCGACAAGCTGACCTTCAGCCTGCAGCCCGGCACCAAGGTGTTCATCGATGCCAGCTATGTCGAAGGCGCCGACAGCAAATACATGATCAGCGCCTTGCGTGATCGCGTCGCGCGCAGGGGCGGCGATCTGGTCGACGACAAGGGCAAGGCCGATCTGCTGATCGAGCCGCGCATCGGGTCACTGTCGATTGACCGCGACAAAACCCTGTTTGGCACGCCTGCCATCCCGGTGCCGCTGGTCGGTGTCGAGGTGCCCGAGATCGCCATCTTCAAGCGCAACTATCAGCAGGGCGTGGTGAAACTGGCCGCAACCACCTATGACCCCAAGACCGGCCTGATGGTGCAGTCGCAGGACCCGGTCTACGCCTTCGCCAACCGTAAGGACTGGACCTTCCTGATCTTCTTTTCCTGGACCACAACCGATCTCATGCCCGACGAGGACAAGAAGGAGTGGATCGGGGATTAAGGCTCGTGCGGCTAGTGTTTACCGCCCTCCTAAGCAGGTATGAGTAGCATTTCGCCCTGCAGGGACAGGAATGGTTGCGAAGCAGGACGGTGCGGGTTAAGCCAGCGGCAGCTTTTTACCCCTGAAATCCGCCAGTTCGATGTTCTGCGAAACCGATGCCGAAGCCTTTGCCGACCCGGCCCGCGAGCTGATTTTTCAGGTCGCACGCGGCTATCTGGAGCGTCACGGCATCACCAGCACGGATCTGGTCTTCGATCCGGCCCAGCATCGCACCATGCTGAATGATGGTGCGCGCTTCCAGGAGATTTTGCAGCGCGTGGCGCTGTTGCAGGGCCAGCATACGCGGCGGCCGGTGGCCGAGCGTATGAAGGAACTGACGGCGCTTGCCGAAGCCGGCATACGGCGTGTCGAGGCCGCCGCCGCCGCGCTGCCTGATTTCGCCTCCTTTGCCGAGGCCCAGCGGCAGGGCGCATTCGCCGGCAGCAATCTGGAGGAATGGATCCGGGGCGGGGTCGCGCTGGCGCGTCTGCTGGCTCGGGCCGGGGACTGGGATAAGAAAGCGACGCTCTGCCTGGATGTGTTGGATGCCACGGCCGAAGGCAGTGAAAGCCATGGCATGGCCGACCAGACCCTGGCCGAGATTTTGCGCCTGCAGCCGGCAGCGCCGTTGCTGTTTGGGGAGAATGCCAATCGCCGGCGCATGATTGCACTTTGTCTCGGCATGGGCGGCGGCGATCTTCCGGCCGATAGTCATGCGGTGCTGCAACGGCTGCGCAGGCAGTTGGCGAAGCAGGCGCTGCCGCGGAGCGCCGATGCCCTGCGGGCGCGGCTGGTCGAGATGATGCACGGCACCGCCACCATTTTCTCGCCCGAGCCGCAGGATGAATGGCAGGCCATGCAGGGCCTGAAGCGCAAGATCGCCGACCTGAATCTTTTCGCGAGCGACCCTGACATAGCCGCCAGCCTGATGCGGCGCTTTACGCGTTTTGCCAGCCCGGAATTACTGAATCCGATCCTGGCGCGCGAGACCGAGATCGCCCGCAAGCTGCTTTTCCTGCTGCAGCTCTATACCGAGATCGATGATGCCAATGCCCGCTTCGAACTGCAGGGCATCCTGACCCATTACATGGATCACCGCGATTTCAAGACGCAGTTCATCGGACCGCAGACCAGCCGCGAGGACTTCGCCAGCCTTGCCGCAGCAATTTCCGGCGCATTGGCAGCAGTCGATATTCCTGAACCGCGCAAGGGTCGCCTGCTTGAGCAGTTCCGCAACCAGCTGGCCGCCGTGGTGAAACCGTCTGGCGCGCGCAACAACCAGCGCGGTATCGGCGGCAGCAAGGATGCCGTGATCGTGCGGGGCCTGCGGTTCCCGCTGAAGAACTGGAGCCCGGTCGGACTTCAGTTCGGCCCATGCTCGCCGGCGTTGACCAGCAAGCTCGAGGTCGGCAGCAAGCTGTCGGTTGTGGTCGAAATCCGCAACAGCCTTGTCAGCCTGGATTTCACCGCGGAGGCCGAGGTGCTGCGCATCGGTGACGGCATCATCGCGGCGCGTTACGTCTGCGGAGACGTCGTCATGCAACAGCGCATCAAAGCCTATTTCGCCTGAGTTTCAGTTTGTGTCCGGGCGGTCCGGCCTGTTGTGAACCTGTCATTCACAGCAGGACCATGTTTCAGCGGATGCCGGCCAGGCTCTGGCCGTGCAGCCCGCCGGCTTCGGATACCTTCTTCAGGGCTTCGCCGGCATGGCGCGGCTGCGTCTCGGTCGCTACATCGCCCAGCGAGACGATACCGACCAGTCGCTTCTGGCGATTCAGCACCGGCAGGCGACGCACCTGGATATTACCCATGTTTTTGGCGACATGGGCGATGTCCTCGTCCTCGAAGCAGTATTTCACGTCCGGTGTCATCACCTCGCGCACCTTGGTATCAGGCTCGCAGCTTTTGGCCACGCCACGAATGGCAATATCACGGTCCGTGATCATGCCGACCAGTCGGTCGTCCTCACCGACCGGCAGGCTGCCGGCATCGATTTCGGCCATGATCCGGGCTGCTTCGGCAATGCTCTGATCGGGTGAGGCAATTCGCACCTCACGACTCATGGCTTCGCTGACGCGCATGGTTCGGTCCTCCTTTTGAACGCCTGTAAAGACGTATAAGAGGTAAGCATTATCCTGCTGATCGCAACCTGAGCCGTGCCGGCTTGGATATGGGTCACGGCTGAGCCACAGACGTTGTGTGCAAATGGCCGGCTTCTGCCAAGCTATGCTAGATTTGCTTCGAGACTCGTCCCCGGGAACGCGCCTATGAACCTGATGGAAGCGACCATCTTCGCCATACTGATCAGCACGCCGCCGACGGACGGCCCGGCCTTTGGCTGTAGGGCGACGGCTGACAAGGAAGCGCTCTGCACCAATGACATGGTGATCCGGGAATTCCAGGACGGCACGCTGGAATTCGGCGCAAAGGTAACGGTGAAAAAGAACCGCCGCCGCGACCTGATCTTTTCCAACGGCATCACGGCTTATTTCGACAGTTTCGGCTGGCTGCAGTTTTCCAACGGCTATGCCGTGCGTCGCATGGAAGGCGATATCTTCAAGATCACGCAGCAGGGCGCCCGTGATCTCACCTGCCGCTACACCATCCAGGGCAAGCAGACACGCTGCACGGTGGGGTGAGAACCCGGAAGGGGCTGGCTTAGCGCTTCATATCGACGGCACGCGACAGCATGCTGTCGGCGGCACTGATCACCTGGCCGTTCATCGAATAGGCCTGCTGTGCCACCATCAGCTTGGTCATCTGGTCGGCGATATCGACGGTAGACTGCTCCAGCGCACTGGTGACAAGACCACCGACGCCATTGTTGCCTGAGGTTGGCTGGCCGAAGGCGACCTCGCCTGAGGCGGCGCTTTCGGTGAAGGTAGTGCCATCCAGGCGTTCAAGCCGGTCGGGCTCGCGGAAATTGGCCAGCATGACCACGCCGCCGATGGCGGTGCGGCCGTTCGCGTAGTTGTACATGATGCGGCCGTCATCCTCGAAGGAGACGTATTTGAATTCACCGCCGCGCAGGCCATTCTGATTGATGCTGATGTTGCTGGCTTCACGATCTTCGCCGGCATATTGCGTCAGGCTGGGCAAGCTTGTCGGGCCGATGACGCCAACTGTACCCATATCTATGTTGATGGCCTGGGCGCCCGAACCATAGTCGACGTTAACGCCAAAATTGATCGTCGTGCCCACCGCGCCATTCGGTACCCCGGTGACGTTAGGGTCTGTGGTGGTCATCGTGGTGGGAAGGCCGTTGGCGAAGGTGAATGTGATTGGACCGAAATTGTTCGGTGTCGCCTGGGCGGTGTTGATGTTCAGATCCCAGGTGTCGGCAGCGGTTTTGCGCCAGATCAACTGGAAATTCTGCTCGTTGCTTTCGGCATCGATCACGCCGATGCCGTTGACAATTTCCTTACCAGCCAGCGCGGTGGCCGGCAGGTTGACGCTATAGCCAACGGTCGTTGTCGGTACGGCGGCGATGGGGCGCGTATCGACCACGAAATCTTCCGGTGTGGCATTATTGAGGTTGACGGTCTGTCCTGCCTGCGCCGTCACAGCCTGCAGAAAGAAGCCGGCGGAGTTGACCAAGCGGTTCGACGTTTCCAGGTGGAAGTCGCCCAGCCGGGTGTAATAGGTCGTATCTTCAAAGCCGGTCGGCTGACGCGTGGCATCGAAGCCGGTTGCTCGTGAGACCGGGATGAAGCCGTCGCCGTTCACGGCGATAGAGGTCGTGCTCGACAGGTCCCTGACGATCGATCCCTGGCGGCGGTTGCCGAAATCGGCCGTTGCCAGCACACCCATATGTTTATTGGAGTCGATGATGCCGCTGTCGCCAATGACCTTGTTGTTCATCAGGTCGCTGAACAGCGTGTTGACCTGCTTGTAGCCGATGGTCGATGCATTGGCGACGTTATCGGAGATATGTCCGATCGCTGTCGCCTGGGCCGTGATGCCCTGCACAGCCGTGCCGAGGGCGCCGAAAAAGGTCATGACGGAACTCCTGGGTCCGTAGAATCGTCTCGGCCCATCCACAGCAAGGGCCGTGCCAGCCCTGATCCGTCACTATGTTTCTGAAATCATGCGAAAAACTGTGTCGCCCGGGGTGCATCAGCTAGGCAAAATTTGCCTCCATCTTTCCCAAGAGGGGGCGGAGGGTCATAATGTGCCGAGGACTCCATGCTGCAACCGTCGCCATCATCCCCGCTGAAAGCTGCTGACGAAACCCGCCTGTTCCTGTGGACCGGCGAGTTCCGCGACCGGCGGGTTGAGCAGATGTACCGTCAGCAGCGGCTGGAACCGGTCCGCACCCTGATGCTGGCCTGCGGTGTGGCGGCTTCCACGGTCTTCTGCCTGCTGGTGATCCGACAGTACCTGCTGTTCGGTGCCAGCCTGACTTTCTGGCTCGATGCCGCCGTACGTGGTGTCGGCCTGCTGATCGGCGTGGTCTACCATGTGCTGGTCCGCCGGGCCTCTGCCATTGCCATGCTGGATATCATCGGCGGTGTCGGCATGGCGTCGCTGAGCACGCTCACCTTCATGACATGGCTGATCGGCGCGCCACCGGCGCTCAATGCCGGCACGCTGGCTTTCGGGTATCTGCTTGTCTTTTTCCTGCTGCTGCCATCACCGGCCCAGGTCGTACTGGCCAATGCCATCTATCTCAGCATTGGCACGCTGGCGCTCACGCTGCTCTGGCTGCCGCTGCAGACCTCCAGCATTTTCAACGTGGTTTTGTTCCTGGTGATCGGCAATGGGCTTGGCACTGTCGGCATGCGGCAGTTCAAGCTGGAGCGACGCCGCAATTTCCTTGCCCGCGAGGAAGCGCGCCGCGTGACCGAGGCGCTGACGCTGGCGCGCCAGGAGGGGCGGCGGCGCAACGAATACCAGGCCTGGGCGCTCGATGCCCTGCAGGTCGGCGTCATCCTGTTCCATCCCGGCGGAGAGGTGCATAGCCTGAACCGCCGCGCCACCGAACTGCTGGCGCTGCCGGCCGGTGCGCTGCGGCCGGGCGACACGCATGAAACGCTGATGCGCTTCCTGCTGCAGCGACGCGATTTCGGCGATCTGGAACTGAGCGACGTGCGCTACCATGTCGACCGCCTGCTGCGCGGCAGCGGTACGATTGCCGCGATCCGCCATGCCAGCACCGGCAAGATTCTCGAATTCACGCTCAACCGGCTGCCCGACCAGTCCGTCGCCGTCACCATTTTTGATGCCACAGAACGCTATGCGCTGAACCGGCGGCTGCGTCATGCCGTGGAAGTGGCCGGAGATGGTTTCGCGATTTACGACGCGCAGGACTGCATTGCCATCTGTTCCAGCCGTTTTGCCGCGCTGTACGGACTTACCGCCGAACAGGCCATCGGAAAGTCTTTCGACGACTTGCTGGCGCTGGGCTATGAACGCGGTGTGTTCAGCCGTGACGAACGCGAGGCGGGCAGCACGGCTGGCTCGACGACCACCTCGCGCCGGCATATCCCCGAACGCATGATCGAAATCCGTACCACGGCGGGTGAGTGGTTCCTGGTGCATGAACGGGTCACGCCATCGGGCGACCTGGTGGTGGTGCGCACCAACATTACCGCGCGACGGCGCATGGAAGACGAGTTGCGCCGCGCCAAGGAAGAGGCGGAACGGGCACTGGCTGATCTGCGCGGCGCGCAGGCGAACCTGATTCTGGCCGAGAAGATGGCGTCGCTGGGTTCGCTGGTCGCCGGCATGAGCCATGAGATTTCCACGCCGCTCGGGATCGGTGTGTCGGCTGCATCGCATCTGGCCGAAGAGGTCGAGCAGCTGACCAACAGCTTCCGCGACGGCCAGCTCAAGCGCACGGACCTCGAAGACTTTCTGGAGACGGCCACCGAAGCGACCCGCATCATGCAGGGCAACCTGACGCGCGCCGCCCGGCTGATTCAGGCCTTCAAGCAGGTCTCGGTCGATCAGACCACCGACGAAGTGCGCGACTTCGGGCTGGGAGAATATCTGCAGGAAATCATGCTCAGCCTGGCGCCGGCTTTGCGGCGCACTGCGCATCGCGTCGAGATCGACTGCGCGCCGCATCTGATGATCCGCAACCGTCCGGGCGCGCTGGGCCAGATTGTCACCAATCTGCTGATGAATGCGCTCCAGCATGGCTATGACGGCCGCACTGAACCTGGCCTGATCCATATCGCGGTGACTGTGCCGCGCGAGGGCCGCATCGTCATGGAATTCCGTGACAACGGCAAAGGCATCGCTGCCGACGACCTGCCGCGCGTCTTCGATCCGTTCTTCACCACCAAGCGCGGCACCGGCGGCACGGGCCTCGGCTTGCATATCGTCTACAATCTGGTCAGCCAGGTGCTGGGCGGCACCATCGCGGTCTCAAGCCGGCCGGGTGAGGGCACGCGCTTCACGATAAGTTTCCCCCAAACGGCTGCGTCCTGAGCTATATCGGCCGCTATGAACGTCGCAGCACGCAACACATCCCCTATCACTGCCTGGAAACGCGGCTGGCCCTGGCAGGAAGGCGGCGCCGGCCGCTTCTCGCCGTTCAAGGCTGTCGTCTTTGCTGCCCTGCTGCTGCCGGCTTTGTGGCTGCTCTGGCGTACCGCGCAGAACGATCTTGGCCCGCGGCCCTTCACCGAACTGATTCTGCAGACCGGCACCTGGGGCGTGCGTATCCTGCTGGTGTCGCTGCTGGTCACGCCACTGCGCCAGATTTCGCGCTACGGCCGGCTGGCACTGCTGCGCCGCATGACCGGCGTGGCGGCGGCTTTGTACCTGCTGGCGCATTTCATCCTCTACATGGCGAACCATGCCTTCGTGTTCGACAAGATCTTCAGCGAGATCCTCAAGTCGAATTATCTGATCATCGGCCTGGTCGCGCTCGTCTCGCTCATGCTGCTGCTCGCGACCTCGACCGATGCCATGCTGCGACGGCTTGGCGGCCGGCGCTGGCAGATGCTGCACCGGCTGGTGTTTCCCGCCGCCATGCTGGGCGCCTGGCATTATTTCCTGCAGGTGAAGGCTGATATCTTCCAGCCGCTGCTGATCATCGGATTCCTGGCGTGGTTGCTGGGTTACCGGCTGTGGCGCAAGGCGCAGCCGCGGGGTGCGGCGCTGCCGGTCTGGGCCGTGGCGGTGCTGGGTGTTTTCGCCGGACTGCTGACCATCGGCATCGAAGCTGCCTACTTCGCCTGGAAGATTGGTCCGGCGGTGGTTCCGCGCGTGCTGGAGGCCAACCTCAGTGTCGAGATGGGGCTGCGGCCGGGAATATGGGTGCTGCTGGTGGCGGCAGGGGTGACACTGGCCGCCGGACTCGCCACAATGCGGGCTCGTCGTTCCTAACAGCGAGAGTCGCCCGTGCGTGCTGTATTCGTCGATGCCAACCCTACGCTTGGCGATCTCGCCGAGCGCCTGCACAAATCCTCCGATCCCGCCGTCAGCGTCAATCGCAATGCCGATGTAAAGCCGGCCGAGTTGCCGGTCGTGCTGGGCGATGCCGAGATCGCCTGGATCGACCATACCTATCTGCCGACCGATGTGGCCAAGCAGTGCAAGGGGCTGAAGCACGTCGTCTTCCTCGGCACCGGCGCGCGCAGTTACATGAATGTGGAAGAGCTGGCCGCGCTCGGAATCGAGGTGCATCTGATCAAGGGTTATGGCGACACCGCCGTGGCCGAATGCGCCTTCGCCCTGATGTGGGCGGCGAGCAAGAGCTTCGCCTACATGGATCGCGGCATGCGCGCCGGCAACTGGCTGCGCATGGATGGCATGCAACTGACCGGCAAGACCGTTGGCCTGGTCGGCTATGGCGGCATCGCCGCCGAGATGGCCCGGCTGTGTCTGGGTGCCGGCATGAAGGTGCTGGCCTGGAACCGCAGCAAGAAGGATGCGCCCGAGGGCGTCACCTTCGTCGAACTCGACCAGCTGCTGAAGCTGAGCCATGTCGTCTCCATGCATCTGCTGCTGAACGACGAGACGCGCGGTTTCCTCTCGGCCGAGCGCATCGCCAAGATGCGTCCCGGCGCCATCCTGGTGAATACCGCGCGCGGCGCCGTGGTGGACGAGGCGGCAATGATCGCGGCACTGCAGTCGAAACAGATCGGCCATGCCGGCCTCGATGTCTTCGATATCGAGCCGCTGCCCAAGGATCACCCGCTGACCAAACTCGACAATGTCACGCTCTCGGCGCATTCCGCGTTCAGGACGCCGGAAGCGAGCGAGAACCTGATCGAGGCGGCGCTCAACCACACGCGGCGGATCGCGAAATGACCAAACGCTACGATCTCGCCATCCGCAACGCCCGCATCTTCGACGGCAGCGGGGCGGCAGCCACCACCGGCGATGTCGGCGTCAGCGGCGACCGTATCGTGGCGGTCGGCGATCTCGGCGCCCAGTCGGCGGATCGCGAAATCGACGCCAAGGGTCTGGCGCTCGCGCCCGGCTTCATCGACGCCCATACCCATGACGACAATGCCGTGCTGCATGGCCCGGACTGCATGCATTGCAAGCTGAGCCAGGGCGTCACCAGCGTGGTGATCGGCAATTGCGGCATCAGCCTGGCGCCGGCCACCATGAAGCAGCGTCCGCCGCCGCCACTCGACCTGGTCGGCCTGGAAAGCGCCTGGGCCTTTCCGACCTTCGCCCATTATGCCGAGCAGCTGCGCAAGACGCCGCCGGCGACCAACACCTATGCGCTGGTCGGGCATATGTCGTTGCGCGTGGTGGCGATGGACCATGACGTGCAGCGCGCCGCCACCGACAAGGAAGCGGCTGTCATGCAGAAGCGCCTGATGGATTCGCTGGACGAAGGCGCGTCGGGGCTTTCCTCGGGCCTGTGGTATCCGCCCAGCCGCGCCGCGCCGACCTCCGAAGTGATCGCCGTGGCCGAAGGCCTGCGCTCGCGCGGTGGGTTGTATGTCACGCATATGCGCGACGAGGCCGACGGCGTGGTCGACAGCATCCAGGAGACGCTGAAAATCGGCCGCGACAGCGGCTCGGCCGTGGTGATCAGCCACCACAAATGCACCAACCCGGAAAATTTCGGCCGTTCGACCGAAACCCTGGCGCTGATCGACAAAGCGGCGAAAGAGCAGATGGTCGATTTCGACGTCTACCCTTACGCGGCCAGTTCCACGGCTTTGCTGCCGGATCGCCTGCGTGAGGATATGGCCGTGCAGATCGCGTCGTCGGAGCCTTACCCCGAGATGCGCGGCCGCATGCTGGCCGAGATTGCCGCGGAATGGGGCACTGATATCGTCACGGCGGCCAAGCGGCTTCTTCCTGCCGCGGCGATCTATTTCATGATGAACGAAGACGACGTGCAGCGGATCATCGCGCATCCGCGCAGCATGATCGGCTCGGACGGCATCCCGTCCAACGATATGCCGCATCCGCGCCTCTGGGGCACCTTCCCGCGCGTGCTGGGCCATTACAGCCGCGATCTGAAGCTGCTGTCGCTGGAGGCCGCCGTCCACAAGATGACCGGGCTGACGGCGCGCGTCTTCGGCATGGTGGATCGCGGTGCGATCCGCGCCGGCGCCTATGCCGATCTGGTGCTGTTCGATCCCGAGACGGTGATCGACACGGCGACCTTCAGTAACCCGATCCAGCCGGCCGCCGGCATCCGGGAAGTCTGGGTGAACGGCGAGAGCAGCTATGTCGGCGGCAAGGGCGTGACGGGTGCAGCCAACGGCCGGCTGATTACCCGCAACAAGGCCTGATCGCGGTCACGTAAAGTTTTTTCGCCGGGCGGCCGGGCTGGGGCAGACTGTACCGATGCTCCAGCTCGCCAGCCTGATTCTCGTTCTGTTGACTGCCGTGCCCGCGCTGGCAACCGAACTGCCACGCGACCAGATCGTGCTGCGCTCGGCGATCAGCGTGGATGCCGAAGCGAATAGGGTGACCCTGCCGCTGTTCCGTGGCGAAGCTGCCGGCAAAACTGTCTGGTATATCGTCACGGACTCGTCCGATGCCGCCGATGCGGCGGCGCGCGGCGTGGTGCATGCGCCGCTGCTGGCGCGCGCCGGGCATGTGCAGCGCGTGACGTGGCAGCGCGGCGACCTACGCTTCGCCGCCGCGCCGGATTTCGCCGCGCAGCGCCAGGTCCGGGCCGGGCCGCAGGGCTATCCGCCGCAGCTTGCCATCCCGGGCGGCAGCGCGCCGCCGGCCTATTCGCCCTTCATCCGGCTGGCCGACAATGGCCCGGTCCTGAATGCGCCCATTGTTGCGACCGGCGACGGACCCTTCGATCTTACGGGCCACAGCGATCTGCAGGATCGTGTGCTGGCAATCGACACGCTGCGGCGCACCGTCACGCTGCTGCTGAGCCATGGTTTCGCCGAGGGCCGCCGCGTCGTCTATATCAGCACCGAGGCGAGCGATGCCGGTGTCGCGGCGCTGGAACGCGCCATCCATGTGCCGCAGCTGGGCGAAGGCGAGGCCGATATCGCATTGCTGGCGGTGGTCAACGGCGGCGACGGACAGGGCCTGCAGCAGTTCCTGCGTTTGGGTCGCGCCGATGCCAGGGCCACGCTGGCCGATGCGCCAGGGCTCGGCAGCCCGCTCAATATCCTGACGGCTTTTCCGCTGGGCCGCACCGCCAGCGGCTATTCGCCGCTCTGGAGCGTGAGCAAGCTGGAATGGCGCGACACCGCCGCGGTGGCTGTGCAGCGCCATCAGAATGACATCTACGCGCTGGGCACCGCCAAACGGATCGCCGGGCCGCAGCCGACCGGCATCACGGTGAACTGCCCCGTGATCGCCTGGCTCGACGGCCCGGTGCCGTAACTTTTTCCCCCGCTTAGTCCTGCCCAGTTAATCCTGTTTGGCGCCGGAGCTTTCCACCACGCTCTTCCACATCGGGCGCTCCTTCACGCTGCGCGCGGTCACCACCTCGGGCGTGCTGCCCAGGCTGCGGGCGCCAGTGGTCATGAACTTCTCCTGGATCTCGGGCTTCTTCGAGATCTCCTGCAATGCGCTCGACAGCTGCGCGACGATCTCCTTCGGCGTGCCGGCCGGCACCACGAAGGCGGCCCAGGAGGTGACGACGAAGTCGTTCATGCCAGCTTCGGCCATGGTCGGAATCTCCTTCATGGTCGGCCAGCGGTCCGCCGAGGTGACGGCCAGCGCGCGCAGCTTGCCCGAGTTGATGAAGGGGATGTAGGAGGCGAGGTTGTCGACGGCGATATGCACATCGCCCGACAGCATCGCCGGAATGGTCTGTGCCGCGCCACGGAAGGGCACATGCTCGCCCTTCACGCCGGCGCGCTGGCAGAACAGCACACCCGACAGATGCGGCGTGGTGCCGATGCCCGGGCTGCCATAGGAAATACCGGTCGGCCGCGCCTTGGCCCAGGCGATGAACTCCTTGAGATTCTGTGCCGGCACATGCTCTGCCGGCACAACCGCGACATTGGGCAGTTCCCAGGTCATCGAGACCGGCAGGATGTCCTTGTCGGCATCCCAGCTCATCTTGGAATAGAGGTACTGATTGATGGCGAAATGGCCGATGGTGGCCGAGCCGATCGTGTAGCCGTCGGGCGCGCTCTTGGCCACGGCATCGATGCCGATATTGCCGCCGGCACCGGCGCGGTTGTCGATCAGGAAGGGCTGGCCGAATTTCACTTTCAGTTCTTCAGCGATGATGCGGGTCAGCACATCGGTCGAGCCGCCGGCGGGATAGGGCACCACGATTCGCACGGTCTTGTCGGGCCAGCCGGCCGCCCGGGCGCTGCGCGGCGCCAGCAGCGAGAGGGCAGGCAGGGCAGGTGCGGTTGCGGCGATCTGAAGCAGCTGGCGACGGGTGGTGGTCATGCGAATCCTCCGGTTCGTATTTTTATGCCAACCACCCTTACTCAGTATGCGGAGACAGGCAATAGGATTTCTGGTTGTATTCCAGTGCTTTCGCCGTTCGGACGATTGCGTTTTGGAGCGGTCCCGTCTACTGCTCTGTAAACGGACTTGCTCCTGCCAGACCAGAAATGAACCTCCCCGAAACCGTTGCCCACGGGAACACCCGCTACTTCCCGAAGTCGACCGACATGTTCGTTCGGCAATGGTGCAGTGCGCGTGGCCTGACGCTCGATGAACTGGCCACACAGGTCGGCGTATCGCGCCTCAACCTTGGCCTGATCCTGAAGGGCGTCGATCCGGTCACCACAGCGCTGGAACGCAAACTGCGCACCGTGATCGACGGCAACTGAACTGACTTGTCAGGCCAGCAGGGTCTGCATGAAATCCGGCACCGGCCGGTTCTGTCCCATCAGATAGCGCGCCATCGCCCCGGCCACCTGACGCACGCTGGCACGTTCACCCATGCGCCCGCGCCAGGCGATCAGTCGTGCGTGCGACACCGGAATCGGTGCGCCCATGCGGTCGCCGAAAATCTGCGCCATGTAGAAAGCGATATCGGCATAGGTCAAGGCCGCTCCGGCCAGCCAGTCGCGCCCATCGCCCAGCAGGGTTTCCAGCTCATCGTAGAACCTGGCGGCAGCCGCGCGGGCCGCCACAGCGGCAGGATCCTCGGGCGTCTGCTGCAGGCCCATCAGGCGGATGATATGCGGGAAATAGACCTCATCCGACTTGTGTTCCAGAAGGCGCGCGCGGGCGCGGTCTTGCACCGACTGGGGCCATAGCCGCGGCTCGGGCTGCAGGTCTTCCAGATATTCGAAGATCTGCGTGGAATCGAAGATTTCCAGATCGTCATGCACCAGCACCGGAACCTGCCGTTTCGGATTGATGCGCAACACCTCCGGATGTTTTGGCTCATACAGCGCCTTCATCTCGAAGGGCACCATGATCAGGGTAACGTCGATCCGTTTTTCCAGCGCGGCGATCTGCGCCTTTGCGCCGAACATGCTGAGCGGTCCTGAGTAAAGTTGAATATTCGGCATGGTTTCCTCCCGGGGCGGATCAAACCTAGAGCGCGCACGGGAAGGGCACAATCAGTCCTGGAAACGCTGCTGACAGTGCCTGTCAGACTCGCCTGCCCAGAAGTGGCGATATCGCAAATTGCGCGACCTCGCGCTGTCGCCCTCCAAGGTAGCGGGTTGTGCCTTGTGGGAAATCAGCAGATGACACCCATGAAAATGAAGTCATACAGTCGTGTTTATGGGGGTGTTGAAAAGCGGGATCTGGCTGCCTCAGCGCGTGATAGGGATATCATCGACCGCGCTGATCTCAGCTATTGTATTGCTGGCTTGCCTGGCGCCGATCGGCTTCGTCACCTGGCATGCCTGGCAGTCGCGTGCCGCTGCGCTGGAGCGTGGTTTCGCCGAGGCCGAAGATCTGGTGTTGGCGCTCAGTCAGCATGCTGCGCGCACTTTCGCAGAACCCAGCCTGATTCTTCAGGATGCCATCGAGCATGTGCAGTTCGATGGGGCTAGTCCTGCAACACAGCAGCGCCTGCATCGAATCCTGGTCAATCACGTCAAGGCCTCGCGGGTGATCCGCGAACTCGGCATCCTGGATGAACGGGGTTACTGGAAGAACTCGTCGCTGCCCGTGCTGCCGACACACAGTAACGGCGACCGCGATTATTTCATCTACCATCGCGACAACCCTGATGGCGGCCTGCACATCAGTACGCCGGTCCTCAGCCGCCTGACCGGAAAATGGACGATCCTGGTGACCCGGCGCATCAACGATGCCGATGGTGGCTTCGCCGGTATCGCGCTTGCGTCCATCAGTACCGAGTATTTCCAGGCTTTCTACGACACACTGAATGTCGGTGCGCTGGGACATGTGGCACTCTACCGCGATGATGCGCGGTTGCTGGTGCGACGCCCGTTTGTGGAATGGCACCTGACGTCGGATCGGTCCCAGGCCTTTTTTGAAGCGACGCAACGTCTGCCTGTCGGTCGCTTTCACGGCGCGTCGGTTTATGACGGCATCACGCGTCTGGCTGCCTGGCGCACGCTGGAAGATTTTCCACTGATCATGACGGTCAGCCGGGCTGAATCGGATGTGCTGGCCGCGTGGCGCAGGTCGGCAGAGGTGGATATTGCCGTTTCTGTCGGCGCATCGATCATCATCATCCTGCTCGGTGGCCTGTCGGTGATCATGCTGCGCCGGCGCATTCATGCCGAGAATGTCGCCGCCGAATCTGGCCGGCAATATGCCATGCTTGCCGAAGCCGCCACCGACGTGATCGTGCGGATCAGCCCCAGTGGCAGGCGGCTCTATGTCTCGCCGGCCTGTCGCGAGGTGCTTGGATACGAACCCGAAGAGCTGCTGGAACTGAATCTGACGGATATCGTGCATCCAGACGATGTTGTCGTGCTGCAACAGACAATGGCGGCACTGCAAAGCGGCATGCCGCGCAGTACCGTCATCTATCGCGGCCGACACAAGCACGGCCATTACGTCTGGCTGGAAATCGCCTTCCGTGCTGTCCTCGACCCCGATACCGGTCTGCTGCGCGAGATCATGGCCAGCACGCGCGATATCAGCGCGCGGAAACTGTCGGAACTCGAACTCGCGCGTGCCAAGGAGTCGGCCGAGATCGCAAACCGCGCGAAATCGAATTTTCTGTCCGGCATGAGCCATGAGCTTCGAACGCCGCTGAATGCCATCATCGGGTTTTCGGATCTGATGGTGACGGAGCTGTTCGGCCCGGTCAGTAATCCGAAATACGCCGGCTATGCACGCGATATCAAGGCCAGCGGCGAGCATTTGCTGGAACTGATCAACGATCTCCTTGACCATGCCAAAATTGAGGCTGGGCAGTTTGAACTGCATGAATCTATTCTGGATCTGACACAGTTGGTGGACTTCACGGTTCACATGGTGGCTTTGCATGCCGAGCAGGCCAAGCTGTCAGTGCAGGTCGACATCCGAGCTGGAATCCGCCTGTATGCCGATGAAAGACGTCTCCGGCAGATACTGCTGAACCTGCTCAATAATGCGATTAAATTCACGCCTGAAGGCGGCCTTGTCCGTGTCGGCGCTGATTTTAACGCCAGCGGTGATCTGCTGCTGAGCGTGTCGGATACTGGCATCGGCATGTCGGAAATCGATCAGCAGCGCGCTTTGCAGCCATTTGCCCAGATCGACAATGAACGGAACCGTAGTCAGCAAGGTACAGGGCTGGGCCTGACCCTGACGCGGCGGCTTGCCGAATTACATGACGGTCAGCTTGATTTGAGCAGTGCTGTGGGCGAGGGGACGACCGTGACGGTGACATTGCCGATGCGGCGCGTGCTCGCGCGGCCGGGTCCTGAAGCGATCTCGGCCTAGCCGACGGCCGCGTCGCGATACAACTGCACGATGGTCGCCTGGCGGTTGGACGACAGGCTGAGAGCCGCGACGCTGAGCTGCTTCTGAACAGCCAGTGAGGCGAGCATGGCATCATTCGCCGAGATGTCGCTGTCCACCAGCGCGCCGAGGCCAAACCGCATGGCATCGACCACCGATTCGCTGAAATCCATCTGCGTCGACAGCTGCCGGCGCACGATGGCGAAATCGGCAATTGCCGCGGTGGAGGCGGTGGTCAGCGGATCAATCAGGTTATAGGCCGCTGTGGCAGTGGTCGCGTCGGTGATCGCGTCGATCGCGCCGCTCAATGCACTATGCTCGGCGCTCATATCGAAGACAGGAACCGTGAAGCTGTTGCCGGCAAAATCGGCGATGAACGTCGCCGTGGTTGAACTGGGCAGCAGCTGGTTGCGGCCCTGATAGCTGCCCTGGTTGACGAGATCGGTCATCTGCTGCGCGAGTTGCTGACCGTCGCGGCGGTAGATGGCGCGCTGTGCGTCGGCCAGTGAACCGTCAGATGCCTTGATCAGGGTGGAACGCATGTTGTCGGCCAGCTGCAGCACACCGTTGATGGCGGCGACGGTGACGTCGATCAGGCTGACGCCCTGCTGCATCGACGAAAGGGCCGCGGCATGGGCGCGGAAATTGGTCCGGATGCCCTGGGCGACGGCGAAGACCGAGGCGTCGTCGAATGCATCGGCGACGCGATAGCCGGTTTCCAGCTGTTTCGACGTTTTATCGATGGCAGCGTCGGTGACGCGCAAGGCGGCCATAGCCGACATCGCGGTGTAATGCGTGTTGATCGACGTCATTCAGCAGTGCGCGGGGCTTAACGCGCCCCGGTCCCCCGAGAACCTTTATCTTCCGCTATTTTTCACACGTGGTTAACGAAGTGTAAACAACAAATCTGCAACCAAATCCTGATTCGGAATGTGGCTTTACAAATTAATCCGAGGGCTGATTAACCTTAACGGCGGGCTTGCATAATATGGAACAATATGAGAACATGTGAAACATCTATGTTTCACGCTTTTGTCCGGAATAGACCTGACTCAGCATCGAATGGACCTGACTCGCTCTCAACTGGGCCTGAGTCAGCACCAAACAGGCCTGAGTCAGCCTCAACTGGACCTGGCTTGGCCTGAATCGCCCGACAGGCCCCAGAGGGTTCCTGTGGGTAACTGCTTGTTCGGGCTGACTTTCACGTTAGCTGATCAGGGCCGGTGGCTTGTCGTGCCGGCGATCCTGTCCCATCCTGCGCGCCATAACTGGCGACCCTGCCGCGGAGCTTCCGATGATCGACCTGTATTACTGGCCCACCCCGAATGGCCACAAGATCACCCTGTTTCTGGAAGAGGCGGGTATTCCCTATACGATCAAACCCGTGGCGATCGGCAAGGGCGAGCAGTTCAAACCGGACTTCCTGAAGATCAGCCCGAACAACCGCATGCCGGCCATCGTGGACAGCGAACCCGCCGATGGCGGCGAGGCGATCAGCGTGTTCGAAAGCGGCGCCATCCTGCTGTACCTGGCCGACAAGTATAAAAAGTTCATCCCGCAGGACCTGCGCGGTCGTGTCGCCTGCACCGAATGGGTGATGTGGCAGATGGGCGGGCTGGGGCCGATGTGCGGCCAGAACCATCACTTCACCCAGTATGCGCCCGAGAAGATCGAGTATGCGATCAACCGCTATGTCAACGAGACCAACCGTCTCTATGGCGTGCTGAACAAGCGGCTCGAAGGCCGCGCCTTCATCTGCGGCGACGATTACACGATCGCCGACATGATGAGCTATCCCTGGATCGTGCCGCATGAGCGCCAGAGCCAGAAGCTGGAAGACTTCCCGAACCTGAAGCGCTGGTTCGACAGCATCTGGGCCCGTCCCGCCACCAAGGTGGCCTATGAGAAGGGCAAGGCGATCAACCAGGGCATCCCGGTGATGACGGACGAGGCCAAGAAGGTCCTCTTCGGCCAGACCGCCAGCGTGGTGAAGGGGTAGTTATAAGAAGACGTGGATGGCCGGAATAAATCCGGCCATGACGAGCTTCTTCTGATTGAGCACTTTTATACCAACGTCATGGCCGGACTTGACCCGGCCATCCACGACTTCCTTGAGAAACAATGACCATCAGTATCCACATCGCCGAAACCGACGCACAGATCGCCGCCTGCTTCCCGGTCATGCACGACCTGCGGCCGCATCTGAAGGACGCTGCCGAATTCGTGTCGCGCGTGCGCCTGCAGCAGGCGGAAGGCTACGTGCTGGCCTATTCCGTTGGCGCAGACGGCAAGCCGTCGGGCTGCATGGGCTTTCGCCGGCAGAACCGGCTGGTGCATGGTCCGGTGATCTATGTCGACGATCTCGTCACGCTGGGCCAGCAGCGTTCCGCCGGCCATGGCGCAGCATTGCTCGACTGGCTCGAAGCGCTGGCGAAGGGCGAGGGGATCAAGGTGATCGATCTTGACAGCGGTACGCAGCGCACCGATGCGCACCGCTTCTACCTGCGCCAGCGTTTCGCCATTACCGCTTTCCATTTTCTGAAAAGGATCTGACCTGTGATCGATCTCTACACCTGGGGTACGCCGAACGGTCGCAAGGCCTCCGTCATGCTGGAGGAAACCGGCCTGAAGTATCAGGCTTTCCCGATCAACATCTCGAAGGATGAGCAGTTCGCGCCGGACTTCCTCAAGGTGAATCCGAACAACAAGATCCCCGCCATCGTCGATCACGAACCGCCGGCGAGCTACGGCAAGGAGCCGGTCAGCGTGTTCGAGTCCGGCGCGATCCTGATCTATCTGGCCGAGAAGAGCGGCAAGCTGCTGCCGACTGATGCCAAGGCGCGCATGCAGGCGCTGCAGTGGCTGATGTGGCAGATGGGCGGCTTCGGCCCGATGCCGGGCCAGCTGCATCACTTCGGCCGTTTCGCCAAGGAGAAGATCCCTTACGCGATCGAGCGCTTCACCACCGAGACGGCGCGCCTCTACAAGGTGCTGGACGGCCAGCTGGCGAAGAACGAGTTCGTGTCGGGCAAGGACTACACCATCGCCGATATCGCGATCCTGCCCTGGGCGGCGCGCTGGGAGTGGCACAGCATCGACTGGGCAACCTATCCGAATGTGAAGCGCTGGTTCGATGCCTTGATGGCGCGTCCGGCGGTGCAGCGCGGCTTCGAGGTGCCGTAAAGCATGTCTGCCGCCATTCTGGAGAATGGCTCGGTGAAGCGCGTGCGCGAGGCATTGCGCCTGCGCGGCGCCGAGGGCGAGCGGGTGATCGCGCTCGACGGTGCTGCGCGCACGGCGGCCGAGGCCGCGGCGGCGCTGGGCTGCGAGGTGGGCGCCATCGTGAAGTCGCTGGTGTTTGCCTATCCGGGTGAGGATGGCGAAAAACAGGCGGTGATGGCGCTGGTGGCCGGCGACCGGCAGTGCAACGTCGAGATGCTGGGCCGGGCGCTCGGGCTGGCTGTGACGCCGGGCCGTGCGGATGCCGATCTGGTGCGGCGGGCGACCGGATTTGCCATCGGCGGCGTCGCTCCGCTGGGCCATCCCGAGCAGCTGCCCATCGCCATTGACGGCAGCCTGACACGCTTCCCGCTGCTGCATGCCGCGGCCGGGCATCCGCATGCCGTATTTCCGTTGACTTACGATGAGTTGCTGGAGTGGACGGGTGGCCTGGCAGCCCCCGATTTGACAAAGGCTTAGGCGTTGACAGCCCCGGTCCCGGGCCTTAGAAGAGGCGCCGCATACACTGTGTAAATACCCACTCTCGTGCGGAGGGGTGGCCGAGTGGCTGAAGGCAGTGGTTTGCTAAATCACCGTACGATGTCAAGTCGTACCGCGGGTTCGAATCCCGCCTCCTCCGCCACTTACTTTTTCTTCTTTCCTGTCTCCGGGCTGCCGGCGATGCCAAGCTGCTGCAGGATCGGCAGGCTGCGCTGCGCAAAGACCACATGGCGCTCGCGCAGATGTGTCAGGTTTTCCTCGCGCGTGGCCAGCGGCTTGCCGTCGCGCAGCAGGACTTCGTTGCGTGCGGCGAGGCAGTCGGCGACGAAGACGGCGGGATCCTGCTTGCGCTGCTCGGCAAGCAGGAACAGCTGCTCGAAGCGGCCGATCATAAAGCCGCCGCCGGTGACGGGCGAGGCGAGGAACTGCAGCTCACTGCTGTACAGCGCGCGCTCCATGACCGCGGTGTTGAAGGCTGCGGTCGACCTGGCACGCTCTGCATCGCCGGCGGCCGGCAGGCAGGGCTGCATATGGTTCTGCCCGACCAGAACGGTGATCGCCTCGATCAGCGCAACCGCATTGACGGCGCTGAGTGCGGGGTCCTGGGTCAGTTCGGCCAGGGTGCGCGGCCCGCGGCTCAACACTGCGATGACCGGATCGAACACAGCCGTGTTGAGGCCGAGGTTGCCCAGCGGCGTCAGCACGCTGCGCTGAATGGTATCGCCGGGCGTGGTCAGCACAAAGCGCATCGCGCCGAGCAGCCGGTTCTTCTCGGCAGCATCCAGTGCAAGCCGGCCCTTGATATAGAGGTCGCGGCGGAACTGCCGGTTGGTGATAAAGTCGCGCATCACTTCGCGATGATCGGTATTCTCGGTGCCCTGCAGCAGCGCCTGCTGTTCGGCGGTCAGGTTGAAGTTGTCGAGATGCTCGAGAACTTCGATGGTGGTGGCATAATCCAGCTTGGCGCTCCGCATGTCGCGCGCCACGTCGGTATGATAGAAGATCGTCCAGTCGCGGTTGAAATATTCATGCGCGATATAGGGGCGCGACTGCTTGCGAACGCCCTCGAAGCGGTCTTTCAGCATCGGGTTGACGCGCGAATACATGCTGTTTGTGTCGAACAGCGTCTGGATTTTAGCCAGGGCCTGATCGATGCGCGGCAGCAGCGGATCGCTGGAATTGCCCGACAGCATCACCATCAGCTGGCGAAGCGGCGCCATCGTGGCCCAGCCGGGATAGCAGTTGTAGCTGATATAGACGGTGCCGCCGATCTTGAGCCGCTTGGCGATGAAATTGATGATGTGGTTGCGGTTCTCTTCATTCACCCAGGTATAGACGCCGTGCAGGGTGATGACATCGAACTGCGGCAGGTCGCGGCTGACGAATTCCTCGAAGGAGTCGTCGTAGAAGTGGACATTCTTCGTCCTGGCTTCCGCTGCAAGCTTTCGCGCATAGCTGATATGGCCGGGCAGGAAGTCGTTGGCGTGGAATTCGGCCTGTGGATGGGCTGCCGCCAGCAGGGCCGTGCTGAAGCCATGGCCGCAGCCCAGCTCGCAATAGGCGATGCGATCAAGGTCGACCTGGCCCGGATCGATACTGCGCGACAGCAGGGCAAAACGGTGCAGGGCGGGGGTCAGCTCACGATAGAAATCGTGCGTATATCCGACATCGACATAACCTTCAGTCCAGTCCACGCCCGTCCCCCCTTTTTAGCTCGTGACATGGTGAGTAACGCAAACATGTAAAACAAGCCCTAACATCGGTGCGCCAACGCGCCGCGGCAGGCGCGGTTGACCCGACCCGCTTCAGGGCCGACTATAAGCCATGCACAAGATCAGGCTGACGAGGCGGGAAGCGATTCTGGCGGGCACGGCCGCCATGCTGGTGCCTCCGCGTCTGGCCATGGCCGCGCCGGAGCCGGTGACGCTGACCGCCGGGATTGTCCCGCGGACCCTGCCGGGCAATGTCGGCCCCTCCGATCTCTGGCTGTACAACGAGACGATCGCACCGGTTCTCCGCACGCGCCGTAACGAAGTGTTTACCGCGGTGTTTCGCAACCGGCTGAAGGAGCACAGCGCCATCCACTGGCATGGCGTCCGTGTGCCGCATGGCATGGATGGCGTGCCCTATATCACCCAGCCGCCGGTGAAACCGGGTGAGGACTTCACCTACACCTTCGCGCCGCCCGATCCCGGCACCTTCTTTTTCCACCCCCATTGCAACACCGTCGAGGCGCTGGGGCGTGGCCTGGCCGGCGTGCTGATCGTGGAAGACCCGCGCGACCAAGGCCTGTTCGATATCGAGCATGTGCTGGTGCTGAAAGACTGGCGCAGCCGGCATGACGGCAGCTTCGAGGATTTTCTCACCGATGCCGGCGCAACGCGGTCCGGCAGCTTCGGCGATCTGAGGACCGTGAACGGTCAGGTTCAGCCGGTGCTGCAGGTGCCGCCGGGCGCCCGTGTGCGCCTGCGGATCGTGAATATCGATCCGACCCGTATCCCGATGCTCAGCTTGCGCGGTGTTGAACGGTCGATGGTGATCGCCACCGACGGCAATGCCTGTGAGCCATTTGCCTTGAATGGCTGGCGGTTGGGTCCGGCGCAGCGCGTCGATGTCGGTTTGATCGCGCCGGAAAAGGCAGGCGTGGAAATTGTCCTCGAAGACGTGTTCAGCACCCGGCCGCGTCCGCTTGCCAAGCTGGTCACTTCGGGCCAGGGCCTGCGCTCGACCAAGGCGACGCTGCGTCTGCCGGCTGCCGAATTGCCGCAACCCGACCTGAAGAATGCCACCAAGTTGGATGTGCAACTGCTGGCCGGCAGCGCCGATCCCAAGCTGCTCGCCTGGGCCAAGGAGATGGGCGTCAGTGCCGATGAAATCTGCCTGACGCAGAAAGCCTTCTGGTCGATCAACCGCCAGGTCTGGCCCGGCATGGGCCATGAGAAACTGCCGCCGCCACTGTTCGAGCTGAAGGCCGGCCGCAGCTATGTAATGGAAATGTTCAACGGCACGCCGCACCAGCATCCGATGCATATGCATGGGCATACTTTCCGGGTGTTGTCATCGTCGAACCGCGATTTGCCGGCGCATTGGGCCGATACCGTGCTGGTGCGGCCCAAGGAGCGCATCCGCATCGCCTTCGTAGCCGGCGAAACCGGCGACTGGATGTTCCACTGCCATATCATCGAACACCAGGAAACCGGCATGATGGGCTATCTGCGGGTCGCTTAAGCCGTAAGATTAAAAAGATTTAATCCGGCGTTCAGCCGGGCTGAAGCTGCGGCTTCCTATGTTGCAGGGGTGAGTTTCCCCCGCTCAAAGGAGCTGTAGAATGAAAACCACTTCCCGCCTGAAACGCACCATCGTTGCCGTGCTGCTGGCCAGCACCGTGCTGTCTGGTGGTGGCGGTTATCTCGCCGCCCGCGCCTATGCGGCCAATGATGCCCCGATCACCATAGCCCCGGCCGAGCAGCCGATGACGGCGGCGAAACCGTCGTTTGCCGATCTGGTCGAAAAGGTGAAGCCGGCCGTGGTGAATATCTCGACCACCGAAAAGGTCGAGGCCAAGCAGCGTCAGCAGAAGGCACAACCGGACTCGCTGGAGGATTTCTTCCGCCAGTTCATGGAGCAGCAGGGCCAGCGCAAGCGCGGTCCTCAGCATGCGCTGGGCTCTGGCTTCATCATCGATGCTTCGGGCTATATCGTGACCAACAACCACTTGGTCGCCGATGCCGCCAAGATCGTGGTGACCCTGGATGACGGCAGCGAACATCCTGCCGTGGTGAAGGGCCGCGATCCCAAAACCGACGTTGCGTTGCTGAAAATCGAGAGCAAGACGCCGCTGCCCTATGTGGCTTTTGGCGACTCCGACAAGGCGCGGATCGGTGACTGGGTGATCGCGGTCGGCAATCCCTTCGGCCTGGGCGGCAGCGTTTCGGCCGGCATCCTGTCGGCGCGCGGGCGCAACCTGAACAACGGGCCCTATGACAACTTCCTGCAGATCGACGCGCCGATCAATCCGGGTAATTCCGGTGGCCCGATCTTCGATGCGGCCGGTCGCGTGATCGGTATCTCGACGGCGATCTATTCGCCGAGTGGCGGCAGCGTCGGCATCGGCTTCGGCGTGCCGTCCAACCTGGCGAACAGTATCGTCGCGCAGCTGAAAGACGGCGGCAAGGTCGAGCGCGGCTGGCTGGGTGTCAGCATGCAGCCGATGACCGAAAGCCTGGCCAAGGCGGTCGGCCGCAAGTCGGCCGATGGCGTGCTGGTCAACGAGGTGATGCCTGATGGCCCGGCCGCCAAGGCGGGGCTCAAGCAGGGCGACGTGGTCGTGAGCATCAATGACAGGACGATCCGCGATCCGCGCGATCTCGCCACCCAGGTGGCCGGGCTGAAGGCCGGCGACAGTGCGAAATTCGGCATCTGGCGTGATGGCCGCGAGCGCAACCTGACCGTGACCATCGGCAGCCAGCCGAGCGACCAGACAGCCGCGTTGAACGACGCCGTGGGCGAGGAAGGTAAGGTCGGCTTGAGTCTGGCGCCGTTGACGCCTGAATTGCGCAACCGCTTCGGCCTGGAAGCCGGCGCGAAAGGTGCCGTCGTGGCTGACGTGGCCTCCGACAGCAAGGCCGAGGAAAGCGGTGTGCAGCCGGGTGATCTGATTGTCGGCGTGGCCGGCAAGCCGGTCGCCAACCCGGGACAGGCGGTTGATGCCATCAAGTCGGCACAGCGCGACAAAAAGGAGGCCGTTACCCTGCTGGTCATGCGCGACGGCACGACTTATTATCTCGCCCTGCAGCTCGTCTGATCCATCTTGGCCAGAGCGGCAACCCCGCTCTGGCCGATTTCATCGGTCCATGAAAATCCTTCTCGTCGAAGATAACCAGCAGGTCGCGCAGTTCGTCCGCAAAGGACTGACGGAAGCGGGCCATGCGGTCGACCATGCCGATAACGGCCGTGACGGGCTGTTCATGGCCAGCAGCGAGGTCTACGACGCCCTGATCCTGGATCGCATGCTGCCCGGCGGCGTCGATGGTCTGGGCATCATCGAGGCGCTGCGGCGCACCGGCAACAAAACCCCGATCCTGATCCTGAGCGCGCTGGCCGATGTGGATGAGCGCATCCGCGGTCTCAAGGCCGGCGGCGACGATTACCTGACCAAACCCTTTGCCTTCGGCGAACTGGAAGCGCGGCTGATGGCGCTGACGCGGCGTGGCCAGAACAGCGGTCAGGAGACCGCGCTGAAGGTCGGCGATCTGACGCTCGATATCCTGAGCCGCAAGGCGATGCGCGGCGGCAAGACGATCAGCTTCAAGCCGCGTGAATACAAGCTGCTGGAATATCTGATGCGACATGCCGGACAGGTGGTGACGCGCACCATGCTGCTGGAGAATGTCTGGGATTATCATTTCGATCCGCAGACCAACGTGATCGACGTGCATATCAGCAACCTCCGCCAAAAGATCGATGCCGGTTTCGACAAGCCGCTGCTGCATACCGTGCGTGGCGCAGGCTATCGCCTGAGTGAAAATGCCTAAGTTCCTGCGCTCCACGGCTTCGCGGCTGGCGCTGGTTTTCGCCGGCCTGTTCATGATGGCGGCGCTGTTGCTGGCCGGTTTGCTGTGGTGGAACACCGCCGGCTATCTCGACCGCGAGACCGATGCGGTGATCACGGCCGATACCCGCGCCATCGGCGACCGGATCGAGGATTTCGGCCTTGCCGGCGCGGTGCAGACCATGAATGAGCGGATTGCCGCTGACGCCGATAATCGCGGCATCTACCTACTGACCGATCCGCGGCTGCGACCGCTGGGCGGCAATGTCGATGCTTGGCCGCTGAAAGTCGGGCCGCGACCGGGCTGGTATGAGGTTGAGCTGGTGCATCGTGACCGCCTGCATATGGCGCGGCTGTTGCACGTGACCCTGCCCGGCAATTACCAGCTGCTGGTCGGCCGCGATGTGCAGGACCGCGTCGAGATGCGCAACCTGTTCCTGCGCGGCCTGGCCTGGGCCGGGGTGGCGGCACTGGGCTTTGCCTTCTTCGGCGCATGGCTGATCCGCCGCGCGGTCGAACGCCGCATCGAAGGCATCAATCGTACAGCCATTGCCATCGTACAGGGCGATCTGGCGCGGCGCGTGCCGATGCGCGATGCCGATGATGAGTTCGACCAGCTGGTCGCCACGATCAACCGCATGCTGGACCAGATTCAGCAGCTGATTGAAGGCGTGCGCAATGTCTCGAACGCCATCGCACATGACCTGCGTACGCCGCTGGCCGAAACGCGGGCGAGGCTGGAAGGTCTGCTGCGCCAGCCAGCTGGAACGGATGTTTCTCTCGATGGTATCGCTGCCGCCATCGCCGATATCGACCGGCTGATCGGCGTGTTCAATGCGCTGCTGCGGCTGGCCGAACTGGATACCGGCCTGCGACGCGCGGGTTTCGCGCAGGTCGATGTGGCGGCTCTGGTGGAGGATGCGGCCGAGCTTTATGGGCCAGCGGCGGAGGTCAAAGGCCTCAGGCTGGACAGCCAGGCGGAAGGCGGCCTCGTTTTGAACGGCGACCGCCAGCTGCTCGCCCAGGCGATCGGCAACCTGCTCGACAATGCCGTGAAATATACCCCGGCCGGCGGACGCATTGTCTTGAATGCAGTGCGGCAGGAAGATTGTCGTATCGCCATCAGCGTGGCTGACAGTGGGCCGGGAATCCCCGAAGACGAGCGGACCAGGGTTACGCAGCGGTTTTATCGTGGTGATGCCAGCCGCCATGCCGAGGGGGTGGGGTTGGGGCTCAGCCTCGTCGAGGCCGTTGCCCGTCTGCATGGCGGTGAATTGCGATTGGATGGCAACAATCCGGGCTTACGTGCCATCTTGGCTTTGCCGGCCCAGGCTTGATAGGATCGGGTCATGACGCATGACCACGATCACGACCATCACCACCATGACCACGATCATGATCATGGCACCGTCCTGAGCGATGTGGAGCTGCGCGTGCGCGCGCTCGAAAGCATCCTGGTCGAGAAGGGCTATGTCGATCCGGCGGCGCTGGATGTGCTGATCGAGACCTACGAAACCAAGGTGGGGCCGCATAATGGCGCCCATGTGGTAGCCAAGGCCTGGAGCGATCCGGCCTATCGCGACTGGTTGCTGAAAGACGCGACGGCGGCGATTGAGTCGCTCGGCTATATCGGCCGGCAGGGCGAGCATATGGTGGCTGTGGAGAATACGCCGACGACGCATAACATGGTCGTCTGCACTTTGTGCTCCTGCTATCCGTGGCCGGTGCTGGGCCTGCCGCCGGTCTGGTACAAGTCGGCGCCGTATCGTTCGCGCGCGGTCATGGATCCACGCGGCGTGCTGCAGGATTTCGGTGTCACGCTGCCGGCAGACAAGAAGATCAAGGTCTGGGACTCGACTGCCGAAGTGCGTTACCTCGTGCTGCCGGAACGGCCGAAGGGCACCGAAGGCTGGAGCGAGGAGAAGCTGGCGACGCTGGTGACGCGCGACAGCATGATCGGCACCGGCCTTGCGAGGCTGCCGTCATGAATGGCGGCGCCGATATGGGCGGCATGATGGGCTTCGGCCCGGTGCGCCATGAAGGCGAGCATGAGCCGAAATTCCATGCCGAGTGGGAAAAGCGCGTGCTGGCACTGACGCTGGCGGTCGGCGCCACTGGACAGTGGAATATCGACATGTCGCGCTCGGCGCGCGAAAGCCTGCCGCCGCCGCAATATTACGCCAAGACCTATTACGAGATCTGGCTCGCCGGCATCGAGAAGCTGATGATCGAGCGCGGCATGCTCTCGGCTGACGAGATCGAGGCCGGCCGCGTGCTGGCGCCGCCGAAACAGCTGCCGCGCATCCTCAAGGCTGAGAATGTGCCGGCCGTGCTGGCGAAAGGCGGCCCGACCGAGCGCGCGAGCGACAAGCCGGCGCGCTTCAAGGCTGGTGACCGCGTGCGGGCGAAGAACATGCATCCGACCGGCCATACGCGCCTGCCGCGCTATGTGCGTGGTCATGTCGGCACCGTCGAACTGCTGCATGGCGTGCATGTCTTTCCCGACAGCAATGCAAAGGGGCAGGGCGAGCAGCCGCAATGGCTGTATACCGTGCGCTTCGAGGGCCGTGAGCTCTGGGGTCCTGACACCGATCCGACCCTGTCGGTCTCGGTTGATGCTTGGGACAGCTATCTGGACCCAGTATGAGGTCGCTCGCAGATATCCTGCCCGATCTGCCCTGCGACGAGACCGCCGCCCCGGTTTTCCGCGCGCCCTGGGAAGCGCAGGCCTTTGCCATGGCCGTCAGCCTGCACCAGAGGGGCCTGTTCACCTGGACCGAATGGGCGGCGACATTGACGGCTGAAATCAAAGCGGCGCAGGCGGCCGGCGATCCTGATACCGGTGCAACTTATTATCACCACTGGCTGCGCGCGCTGGAGCGCCTTGCCATTGAGAAGGGCGCTGCGACTCCAGCGGCATTGCAGGACAAGGCGGCGGCCTGGGATCGCGCTGCGCGCGCCACGCCGCACGGTCAGCCCATCACTCTTTAAAGCGGGGGCAGGGGCGGCAGCGGCCGTTTCGCGATCTCGTCGGCATCCTTGGGCGACATACCCAGGCCGCGCAGGATCGTGGCCGCGGTCGCCGTGATGTGGCTGCGGCCGGCCTTGCCCAGCAGGATGCTGCGGATGGCGCCGAAATTGGTTGCGGTGATCATGTCCATCGCCGCTTCCTTGCTGGCGACATGGAAGCGCTTCTGCTTGATGCCCAGCATCAGGTCGGCATAGACATATGGACGGATATGCTCATCCCAGACCCGGGATGACATCGCCACGGACATGGCAAATCGCGCGAGTTCGGGCTGGTCCAACGCCAGTTGCATGTAATGCCGGCCGCCGATCGCCATGCGTTCGGCGCCGTCGGCGATATGGGAATAACCAGCGTCGATCCGTTGGCAGTGACCGACCGCGAAATGTATGCCCGCCGCTTCCAGAATCGCCTCCTTGGTCGGGAAGTAATTGTAGAAAGTGCCATTGGCGACCCCGGCCACGGCGGCGATCTCCTGGATCGAGCCAGCCTCAAAACCACGGTTGGCAAAAACTTTGACAGCCGCATCAAGCAGTTGGCGCCGCGTGCGGTCGCGCTTGGATGCCGGCGCTTTTCTCGTTGACAAAATGAGACCCTTCTCATAAATGAGGCAACTCTCAATTATGAGAATTGTCTCAGAAACACCTTAAGCATCCGTAAGCGGAAGGGAAAGCGTCATGGCCGAGATGAGCCTGGGATATCTGGTTTTCGAGGTCAGCAAACCCGCTGCCTGGCGCGACTTTGCCACCACGCATCTGGGCTGCCAGATTGTCGCGGATGCTCACGGCGAGGACTGCGCCCTGCGGATCGACAGGAAGGCTTACCGGCTGCTGCTGCGGCAGGGTAAGGCCGACGATCTGGCCGTACTGGGCTGGGAGATGCCGAATGAGGCGGCCTTGCAGGCGCTTGCAACTCGGCTGGCGGCGGCGGGCGTCGCAGCCGAGACATTCGGGGCTGAGGATATTGGCGCACGGCAGGTGACAGCCGGGCTGCGCTTTCGTGATCCCCTGGGGCTGGTGAACGAAGCTGTCGTCGGGCAACCCGATGCCGCGATGCCCTTTGCATCGGACGCCATGCCCGGCGGCTTCGTCACCGGGGAATTCGGCCTTGGCCATGCCGTGCTGGCGACCGGTCGCAAGGCGGCCGCGATGGAAGACTTCTACATGCGTGTGGTCGGCCTCAGCCTGACCGAACGGATCGATACCAAGATCGGCCCGATCAAGGTGGATGGCGCTTTCCTGCATTGCAATCGCCGTCATCATTCGCTGGCGCTGATCGCGATCCCGAGCCGCAAGCGCCTGCTGCATTTCATGCTGCAGGCGGCACAACTGCGCGATGTCGGCATGGCCTTGACGCGCGCGCGCGCTGCGGGGATCAAGCCGAGCCTGGATCTGGGCCAGCATCCCGATCCGGATGGCACGATCTCCTTCTACGCGCCGACGCCCTCTGGTTTCGACTACGAGATCGGCGCCGGCAGCGGCGCCATCGATCCGGCGACACACAGGACCGAAGTGAAGCATGCGACCAGTGACTGGGGCCATAAGCCGAGCCTGCGCATGCAAATGCGTGGCGCCATCGACATGATCGCCGACAAGTTCCGCAAGGCGGCCTGATATGCGCAAGATTTTCAAAATTGCCCTCTGGGGCTTGGGTGGCATTGCCGTTCTGGCGGGCGGCGCAGCCGCCTTCGGCCAGTTTGCCAGCGAGCGAAAAATGAACCGCGTCGTCGCGCTCAATCCGGCGCCGGTCAGCATTCCGTCCGACGACGTGGCACTGGCACGGGGTAAGTATCTCTATGAGTCGCGCGGCTGCATCGATTGCCATGCCCGCGACGGCGCCGGTCGTACTTTCATTGATGACGGTTCGCTGCTGGTGCGCGGGCCGAATATTACGCTCGGCGGCCCGACCAGCTCATACAGCGCCGTCGACTGGGTGCGTAGTATCCGTCATGGCGTGGCGCCCAGCGGCAAGCCGCTGCTGATCATGCCGAGCGAAGACTATGCCCGCATGACCGATGCCGATCTTGGCGCCATGGTGGCCTATATCCGCAGCCTGCCGGTGCAGGCCGGCGATGGTCGAGAGTTGCGGCTCGCGCTGCCGGTGCGCTTCGCTTATGCCATCGGCGTTGTGCGCGATGCGGCCGAGAAGATCGATCACAGCCTGCCGCCGGCAGAGCCGGCGCCGGAAGGCGATGTGCTGGCAGCTGGTGCCTATGCCGCGCAGATGTGCCAGGGCTGTCATGGCGAGAGCTTCGCCGGCGGCAAGATTCCGGGCGGGCCGCCGGACTGGCCCGCGGCGGCCAATCTGACGCCGGTGCCGGGCGGTGCGATGCAGGCCTATCGCGACAGCGCAGCCTTTGCCGCCATGATGCGCAGCGGCAAGCGTCCGGATGGGGCGGCGATCAAGGTGATGCCGTTTGAGTCGCTCGCCGAGCTGAACGATACGGAACTCGCAGCGATGTATGCCTATTTCCGCAGCCTGGCGCCTGCCGGCAAACCCGCAGGTGGCAAGTAGCTAGGCAGATTTCGGCAACGCCACGCCAAGCTTGTCGGCCCAGGGCCGCAGGCTCGGCATAATCTCGGGATGCAGTGCCACGCCCTCGGCCTGCTGCTGCGCCCGCAGCTTCAGTCCGCGCTCGCCGGGCATGCGCACCGGCGGATTGCCGGGTTTCACCGGCGCGGTGCGGCAGGCCGCGGCCAGCCATTCGGTTTCCTTCGCAAAGGCCTCCGCGCCACCGAAGGCCGCCGGATCGATCACCTGGACGAAGACGCGTGCGCCCCATTGCTTCGAGCCGACAGCGCGTCCTGAGCCGGCAAGGCCCGAGGTCAGCATCTCGACCAGCAGGCCGAGCGCAAAGCCCTTATGGCCGAGATCCATCCCGCCGAGCGGCAGCACTGCGCCGGGCGGCGTCGCGGTGAAGCTTTTCGGGTCATCGGTCGCATTGCCCTGGTTGTCGACCAGCCAGGGGCCGCCCAGCTTGCCGCCGGTGCGGTTCAGCCGCGCCACCATGCCGTTGGTGGTGGTCGAGGCGCTGATGTCGAAAATCACCGGCGTGGTTTTCGTCGGCCAGCCGCCGGCGATGGGATTGGGCGTGTAGCGGCCGGCAATGGCACCGAACGGCGCCACCGAGCCACTATGCGGATCAGAGCTGGCGAGCAGCAGCGCCATGCCGCGTTCGATCACGCGCAGCGGATAGGCGGCGAGGCAGGCGATGTGATGCGAATGATTGATCACCACCGTGCCGGTACCATAGGTCTTTGCACGGGTGATGGCGTTCTCGATGGCTTTCAGCACCAGCCAGGGGCCCGGCAGGTAGTGGCCATCCCAGGTCAGCACTGCGGGGCGCTCGGCGATGATCGTCGGCTCGCCGTCCTTGCCCATACGGCCAGCTTCCAGCTCCGCGAGGTATGGTCCGAGCAACTGCAGGCCATGCGTGCTGTGCCCCATCAGGTCGCCTTCGACCAGGATCGCAGCCGTGGCGCGGGCTTTTTCGGTGTCCAAGCCGCCCTTACGCAGCAGGTCGATGGCGAAGGTAACAAGATCGGTTGCGGCAAAGCGTTCGGTCATGGCCTGTCCAGACAGCGGGAATCAAAACGGCGCGCCATTATACCCCAGGCGCGCCGTCGATGGGAAAGCGATGATCTTCAGCCGAGCGCGTTCTGCACGGCGCGCTTGGCCACCACGCCAACCAGATGGGCGCGGTATTCGCCGCTGCCATGGATGTCGTTGTTCATCTTGCCCGGATCGGTCTTGATGCCCTTCAGTGCATCGGGGCTGAAGGATTTCGCCAGTGCCGCTTCCATCTCCTTGTGACGGAACACGCAGGGGCCGGCACCGGTGACAGCGACGCGCACGCCATCCGCCGTTTCAGCCACGAAGACGCCGACCATGGCATAGCGCGAGGCCGGGTTGCGGAACTTCTCGTAACCGGCGCGCTTCGGCACCGGGAACTCGATCTTCGTGATGATCTCGCTCTCTTCCAGTGCGGTTTCGAACAGGCCAGTGAAGAAGCTGTCGGCAGCGATCTTGCGCTTGGTGGTATGCACCGTGGCATTCAGGCCAAGCACGGCAGAGGGATAATCGGCCGCCGGGTCGTTATTGGCGACCGAACCGCCCATGGTGCCCATATTGCGCACGGCGGGATCGCCGATCAGACCGGCGAGATGTGCCAGCGCCGGGATGGCTTTCTTCACATCGGCCGAGGTGGCGACAACGCCATGCTTGGTAATGGCACCGATACTGACCGTGCCGCCCGAAACAGATATGCCGCTCAGTTCGGTAATGCCGGTGAGATCGACCAGATCGGATGGCGAGGCGAAGCGGTTCTTCAGGGTTGGCAGCAGAGTCTGGCCGCCGGCGATGAACTTGCCGTCGCTGGCGTCGCCAAGCAGCTTGCCGGCATCGGCCAGCGATTTCGGGCGGTGATAGTTGAACGCATACATGGGGCTCTCCTGACTCTTATTCGGCGGCCGCGGCGAGATTCTGGCTCTGAATCACGCGCCAGACATTCTGCGGCGTCGCCGGCATGTTGATCTTTTCGGTGCCGAGCGCATCGGTAATGGCATTCATCAGCGCAGCCGGTGCTGCAATCGCACCAGCTTCGCCGCAGCCCTTCACGCCCAGTGGATTATGCGGGCAGGGCGTCTCGATCATACCGACCTTGTAGGACGGCAGATCGTCGGCGCGCGGCATGCAGTAGTCATTGAACGACGCCGTGAGCAACTGGCCGCTCTTGGGGTCGTAGACCACGCCTTCCAGCAGAGCCTGACCGACGCCCTGGGCGATGCCACCATGCACCTGGCCTTCGACGATCATCGGATTGACCACCTTGCCGAAGTCATCGACCGCGACCCAGTTCACCACGCGTGTGACGCCGGTATCGCTGTCGATCTCTACTTCGGCCACATGCACGCCGGCCGGGAAGGTGAAGTTGGCCGGATCGTAGAAGGCGCTCGCCTCCAGACCCGGTTCCAGATCGGCGGGGTAATTGTGCGGCACATAAGCCGTGAAGGCGATCTGTGCCATCGGCACCTGCTTGTCAGTGCCCTTCACCGAGAAGACGCCCTTGTCATAGGCGACGTCGTCGACCGACGCCTCCATCAGATGCGCGGCGATCTTCTTGCCCTTGTCGATGATCTTATCGGCAGCTCGCATGATCGCCGAGCCGCCGACGGCCAGCGAACGCGAGCCGTAGGTGCCCATACCCATCGGCACCAAGGCCGTATCGCCATGCACCACTTCGATACTTTCGAGCGGCACGCCGAGGCGATCCGAGACGATCTGCGCAAAGGTGGTTTCATGGCCCTGGCCATGGCTGTGCGAGCCGGTATGGACGAACACACTGCCAGTGGCATTGAAGCGGATCTGGGCGGACTCCCAGAGGCCGACGCCAGCCCCGAGCGAGCCGACCACGGCTGAGGGCGCGATGCCGCAGGCCTCGATATAGGCGCAGAGCCCGATGCCGCGCAGCTTGCCTTTCTTCGCTGCCTCAGCCTTGCGCTGCTTGAAACCAGCGTAGTCCGACATCTTCAGCGCCTCATCCAGCGCCTTGGCATACTGGCCGCTGTCGTATACGCAGGCGACCGGCGTCTGGTACGGGAAGGCGTCGTCCGGCACGAAGTTGCGCCGGCGCAGTTCGGCCGGATCGATCTTCAGCTCACGCGCCGCCGCTTCGACGATACGCTCCACCACATAGGTGGCTTCCGGACGGCCTGCCCCGCGATAGGCATCCACCGGCGTGGTATTGGTGAAGACAGCCTTCACCTCGGCATAGATCGCCGGCGTGGTGTACTGGCCCGCCAGCAGCAAAGCGTAGAGATAGGTTGGTACTGCCGAGGCGAAAGTGGACAGATATGCGCCCATATTCGCCTTGGTCTCGACGCGGAAGCCTAGGAACTTGCCGTCCTTGTCCATCGCCAGTTCGGCATGGGTGACATGGTCACGGCCATGCGCATCGGTCAGGAAGGCCTCGGTGCGATCCGAGGTCCATTTCACCGGCTTTTTCAGTTTGCGTGCGGCCCAGACGCAGACGGTCTCTTCGGCATAGTTGAAAATCTTGGAGCCGAAGCCGCCGCCGACATCGGGGGCAATCACGCGCACCTTGTGTTCGGGCAGGCCGAAGACGAAGGCGCAGAGGATCAGTCGGATCACATGCGGATTCTGCGAGGTGGTATAGACCGTGGTCTGGTCGGTGCCGGGTTCGTATTCACCGATGGCGCTGCGCGGCTCCATCGGGTTGGGCGACAGGCGGTTGTTCACCAGATCGATCTTGGTGACATGGGCGGCCTTGGCGAAAGCGGCCTCGGTGGCAGCCTTGTCGCCAAAGTCCCAGTCGTAGCAGAGATTGCCGGGTGCATCGGCATGCACCTCCGGCGCGCCGGGTTGCAGCGCAGTGACGACATCGACCACCGGCGTCAACACGTCGTAGTCGACTTCGATGGCCTCGGCGGCATCGCGGGCTTCACCCAGGCTGCGCGCGATCACGACCGCGACCTGATCACCGACATGGCGGACATGATCGATGGCGATGATGTCGTGTCGCGGCGCTTTGTGCGGCTCGCCTTTCTTGTCCTTGACGGTCCAGCCGCAGATCAGGCCGCCGACCTTGTCGACCGCTACATCCTTGCCGGTATAGACCGCGACCACGCCCGGCATCTTGCGGGCGGCGTCGGTATTGATCGATTTAATTTTCGCGAAAGCGTGCGGTGAACGATGGAAGTAGGCGTAAAGCTGGCCGGGGCGGTTGATATCGTCGGTGTAATGGCCCTGACCCGTAATGAAGCGGAAATCTTCCTTGCGACGGACTGACTGGCCGATGCCCTGGTTGGTCATGACGCTTACCCCCGCATTGCCTGTGCCCCGGCCATCACGGCCTTGACGATGTTATGATAGCCCGTGCAGCGGCAGAGGTTGCCCTCCAGCTCGTGACGAACGGTTTCCTCGCTCGGGTTCGGATTGCGCTGCGCGAGGTCGACGGCACTCATGATCATGCCAGGCGTGCAGAAGCCGCATTGCAGGGCGTGATGCTCACGGAAGGCTTCCTGCATCGGATGCAGTTTGCCGTCTGCGGCAAGGCCTTCGATCGTGGTGACTTTCGCACCCTGCGCCTGCGCGGCGAGGATGGTGCAGGCTTTCACGCTCTTGCCGTCAACATGGACGACGCAGGCGCCGCACTGGCTGGTATCGCAGCCGACATGCGTGCCGGTCAGCTGAAGATGTTCGCGCAGGAACTGCACGAGCAAGGTGCGGGGTTCGACGTCGCGCGTTTCCGGCTGGCCGTTGACGGTAATCGTCACGGAAATGGTCATATTGATCCTCCCATGGGGCGCGGAGAAGTGTTGGGGCATTCGCGCGCCGCACCCGATAACTTTGGGCGCAATGCGCGAGGGGCGTCAAGTTGCAAAACGGCGAAGATCAGCTGCGCAGGATCAGAACCGTAGCTGCGCATACGATCACGATCAGGCCGGTGACCCAGACCCAGCTTGGTATCCCTCCGGTTACCGGGGTTTGCGGTTGCGCTGCAGCAGAGGCTGAGATCGGTTCGGCGGCGGCGAGATCCTTCGCCGCTTCGGCGGTTGCCGATACGTCAACCGCACCGGTAGTACCAGATGCGCCGACGATCTGGTTGAACTTGACGAAGAAGTCTTCGGCCATCTTGGCGGCCACACCGTCGATCAGTCTTGCGCCGATCTGGGCCAGCTTGCCGCCGACCTGAGCGTTCACCGCATAGGAGAGACGGGTCGCGTCATTATCAGCATCGACGAGCTGTACCTTCGCGCTGCCCTTGCCAAAACCGGCGGCGACCCCACCCTGGGCCTCGCCTGAGATGGTGCAACTGCTGGGCGGATCGAGGTCGCTCAGAGTCACCTTGCCTTTGAAGCGGGCTTTGACCGGCCCGACTTTCACCAGTACCGCGGCCTCGAAGTCGGTATCCGAGGTTTTGGTGACGCTTTCGCAGCCGGTGATGCACTGGCGCAGGATTTCGGGGTCGTTGATGGCATCCCAGACCACCTGACGCGGGGCGGGGATGAGCTGTTCGCCGGTCAGTTCCATGACAAACCTCCAAAAAACACAACTTATGTGGCTGAGAAACGATTCACGGGCTGTTAAGATTAGCTGCCTAGGTTCGGCAGAACTAGGTTCAGGTCCAGTGTAAGGGTAGGGGGTGCTATGGTCCCCGCGACGCGATCCGGCATCGATGTAAGTTTCTGGCTGCTCGAACGGGCGGCGACAGAGCGTATTGCCATGTCGCTGCCGAAACTGCGCTGGCTGCTTTATCTGGCGCAGGCGCATTATGCCATTGCCCGCGACGGCGCCAAGCTGATGCCGGCGACCTTTCTGGTCGGTGATGACGGCCCTATCGAGCCGACACTCGATCTGGTGTTCCAGGCCGGAATTGAAAACCCCTGGTCGCCCTCTTTAAGCGATACGGCGGAGGCTTTCCTCGAAGGCTTCTGGAAGCGTTTCGGTGCCCTGCCGGCGATTGCCCTGCACAAGCTTGTGATTGGCGACCCGGCCTGGCGCAAGGCGCAGGAGAATGGCCCGGGCAGCGAGATCGCCGTCGACCTTCACCGGGCTGCCGCACCCAAGCCGACCACCATCGCAGGGCGCGCCGTCGCCCATCCAGCCTCGGCCGGTGGCGCCCGCCGCCGCCCGCCGGCGCCGCCGGCCGAACTGCCGCCGTTTGAAGAGGCGGTCAGGCAGAAGATTGCCGAACATGCCATGGATGCCGCCCATCCGCTCACCCGGGCGGTACGCACCGCACAGCCGGCGCGCCCCGGTCAGCAGGGCGGTCAGCAGCCACCGGCCAAGACTGCGTCGGTGCAGGAAGCTGCCGGCCACCTTCGCGCCGCACCGCCTGACAGTCAGGAAGTGCGGTTCACGGCAGACGGCCGCTCCGTCACACGCTGGCGCCCGAAGCGTCGCGTCGAAGGCCCTACCATTTAGTCGAAGTCCTCCGTAACCCTCCGCAGCCCTTGTTAGAATCGCTTTGGCACCGCCCGTAAAAGGTGTTACGGTTGGACGTTTAGTGGGGCAATTGAAGGACTAAAAGAGTGGATCAAGGGGGCTTCGGCGACGCCGAGATCGTCAAGATTTCCGGCAAGGTCAAGTGGTTCAACGCAGTCAAAGGCTTTGGTTTCGTCAGTCCTGACGACAATTCCGGAGACATCTTTCTTCATCTCTCCTGCTTGCGACAGGCTGGTTACGAAAGCATCGAAGAAGGCTCGACCCTGATGCTGGAAGTGGCCAAGCGGCCCAAGGGCATGCAGGCCGTTCGCGTCCTTTCGGTTGACACCAGCACGGCCCAGCCCTCGAGCGGTGGCCCCGGCGGCGGTTTCGGTGACCGTGGCCCGCGTCCGCCCCGTCAGCCGCGCTTCGGCGATCGTGGCGGTTTCGGTGATCGTGGCGGCTTCGGCGATCGCGGCGGTTATGGCGACCGTGGCGGTGATCGCGGCTTCGGTGGTGATCGTGGCTTCGGTGGTGACCGCGGCGGTTTTGGCAATGATCGCGGCGCGCCCCGCTTCCCCTCGGTTGTCGCCCAGGGCGATTTCTTCGAAGCCAAGGTCAAGTGGTTCAATGCCGTGAAGGGCTATGGCTTCGTGTCGCGCGGTGATGGCCAGCAGGACATCTTTGTCCATATGGAAGTGCTGCGCCGCGAAGGCATCAACGAACTGCAGCCGGGCCAGTCGGTTCGCGTGCGTATCGGCCAGGGTCCGAAGGGCCCGCAGGTGGCCGAAATCCGCAACGAGTGATCGGCCCAACACCAGATTTCTGAGCAAAAACGCCGGCGGATCAAACCGCCGGCGTTTTTTTATGCCGGATAACGGAGCGCGCGCGGCTTGTCCTCGCGACCGCCCTGCTTCCCACTTTCCATCGATGGTGCCGCGGTTTTTTCCTCATCGGGATACGCATTGAGGATGAGCAGCATGTCCACATTCTCGCCGTCCCGGGCCAGGGGGAAATAGACCCGTTCGGTATCGATGAAATCGCGGCCGGGATGCGGCATACCAAAGCGGTCGTAGACGGCTTCGCGGGTTTCAAGCACGGCCATCATGTTGCCGCGGATGCGCTCCAAATATTCGGGCAGGACAGCGTCTTCCAAATAGCGCCCGCTGATCTCCCGGCCGGCCGCTGTGCTCTGCAGTGTGCCGATCAGGCGAAAGCGGAAGCGGATGTTTCCGTCCTTGCGCTCGACGTCGACGAGGTTGGTGAAGGAGAGTAGGGCGCGGATGGCCAGCGGGTCGATAAGCTGCCGGCCGGGCAATTTGCCCGGCGGCGCGACCCCGGCCAGATAGTCACGCATGCGCACGAATTGCGCATCCAGTTTGGCGTAATTCGGTTTACGCATTTCTGCCTCCCCCAGACGCCACCAGGTTCAGCCTAGACCTGTTATCCCCTCAACGCAATTCAACTGCATAGTCGGCGACTGGCAGGGCCTTAGGGATCAGACCCTGTTTAACCAGGTAGTCGGCGAAACGGCTGTAGCGGCGGCTGTCCAGTGCGCCGGGCGACGGGGCGAAACGTGGCAGGGTGGCGCCCCAGGCGCGGCGGTTCAGTTCGTCATCCAGGCTTTTGCTCTCCTTGATGAAGGCCTGCCAGCTTTTCTGCGGCTCGTTATGCATATAGGCCACAGCTTCCTCGATGGCATCCAGCAGGCGCTTCAGACGGTCGTCGTTCAGATTGTCCTTATGGGCCACCAGCACCAGTTCGTCATACAGCGGCACGCCGTAATCCTCAGGATAGAAGGCGCGGCCCGGCTTGCCGGCGATGTCCATCTGGTTCAGTTCGAAATTGCGGAAGGCGCCGATGGTGGCGTCGACCTGGCCGGAGAAGATCGACGGCGAGAGCGAGAAGTTCACATTGATCAGCGTTACGTCATTCAGCTTCAGACCGTATTGCTCCAGCATGGACTTAAGCAGTGCATCCTCGAAGCCGCCGACGGAGTAGCCGATCTTCTTGCCCTTCAGGTCGGCAATCGACTTGATCGGGCCGTCGCGCAGCACGACGAGCGAGTTCAGCGGTGTGGCGACCAGTGTACCGATCCGGCGCAGCGGCAGGCCCTGCGCCACCTGCACATGCAACTGCGGCTGATACGAGATCGCGACTTCGGCCTTGCCGGCAGCCACCAGCTTGGGCGGATCGTTGGGATCGGCCGGCGCGATCAGGTCCACGAGCAATTCGTGACGGTCGAAGATGCCGGTATGCTTGGCAACCACCAGCGGCGCGTGATCGGGATTGACGAACCAGTCGAGCAGCACGGTCAACTTGTCATGCGCCGAAGCGATGCCCGGCAGCAGGGCGGCGACAAAGCCGGCAATGGCGATCATACGTTTCATGGTGAGTGCTCCTTCAGGAATTCGATAGGGGTACATGGCTGTCGGCCTGCCAGCGCAGCAGGCGACGCGTCGCGACATCGACGCTGGCGTATAACGCCACAGCGCAGACGGCGAGCAGGATCAGGGCGGCGAACATCAGATCGGTCTGCACGCGTGCATTGGCCTGTAGCATACGGAAGCCGAGGCCGGCGCTGGCGCCGACCCATTCGCCGATCACCGCGCCGATGGGTGCCACGGCGGCGGCAATTTTCAAGCCGCTGGCGAAGGCCGGCAGTGCGGCCATGACGCGGATCTGCAACAGGATGCGCAGGCGGTGCTGCGGCGCGCCAGCCGTCATCACCTGCGCCAGGTCGAGCCAGCCGGTGTCCGTGCGGCGCAGGCCATCGTAGAGCGCGACTGCGACGGGGAAGAAAATCACCAGCACTGCCATCATTACCTTGGACGCCATGCCGAAGCCGAGCCACAGCACCAGCAGCGGCGCCAGCGCAAAGACCGGCACGGCCTGGCTGGCGACCAGCAGCGGCAGCAGCCAGCGCCGCGCCACCGGCGACAGCAGAAGGGTGATGGCAGCAGTCGCGCCCAGCAGGCTGCCGAATAGCAGGCCGAGCAGCATCTCGGTCACCGTCACCGTCGCTTCGCTCAGCAGCAGCGCGGCATTGTTAGCAAAAGCGACAGCCACGCGATCCGGTGCGGGCAGGATGTAAGGCGGCAGATCGAATACCCAGACAATCCCCTGCCAGAGCAGCAGCAGGCCGAGCAGCGTAACGAAGGTGCGGAACAGGCTGTTCATGCGGCCACGGCCTTCTGCAGTGCGGCCTGAACGCTCCGCAGGATCGGCAGCACCGGGGCGGACAAAGGATCGCGCGGTGCGCCTGCCGGCAGTTCGGCCACCTGCTGCAGGCCGGCCGGCTGGCCGCTCAGGATGAAGATGCGGTCGGCGAGCCGGCAGGCTTCGGCTGGATCATGGGTCACCAGCAGTACGCTGCGCTGCGCGAGCATTTCGCTGGCGAGGTCCTGCATCGCCGCGCGCGTGATGGCATCCAGCGCCGAGAAGGGTTCGTCCATTAACACCAGTGGCCGGTCTTCCATCAGCGTACGCGCCAGTGCCGCGCGCTGGCGCATACCACCCGAGAGAGAGGCGGGCGGGGTATTGGCACGGTCGGCCAGGCCGAGCCGCGCCAGCAGTGTCTGGGCCCGCCCGAGATCGGGTATTTCGCCGCGCAGGCGGGTGCCGAGCAGGATATTGTCCTGCAGGCTGAGCCAGGGCAGCAGCAGGTCCTGCTGTGCCATCCAGGCGACCTGACCCGCGAAAGGCGATGGCTGACCTGGGAGCAGCCCGGCGATCAGACGCAGCAGGGTGCTCTTGCCGCAGCCGCTGGCGCCCAGGATGGCCACCGTTTCACCAGCGGCAAGATCGAGCGAGAAAGGCGCGAGCACTGCTCGGTCGCCATAGGCAAAGCCGCTGCCTGCCAGCCGGAAAGCCGGCGCAGAGTCGGACGGGGAAAGGGGGATGGAGTCTGCTGACAAACCGCTGATCCCTACGCCGGTATCAACCGGATCAGGTTCGAGGGGTCGTCCGGCTTACCCGGACCTCTCAGCCGCCAATCGGCTCCCCCTCAGCTGTAGCCATTATAGGCGAGCGGGACATCTTGTTAAGCCCTTCAGGCCCGCTAGATTTTGTCCATGACCCGGCAGCCGCTTTTCATCGGTAACGAAATCTACCGGCATTCCAGCCTGGGCGGGAAACACCCGCTGTCGATCCCGCGCGTCTCGACCGTCATGGACATGGTGCAGGCTCTGGGATGGCTGGAGGCCGGCCAGTATCGCGAAAGCCGGCCCGCCACGCCGGATCAGCTCGCGCGGTTCCACCGCGAAGACTATATCGCCGCCGTGCAGGCGGCCGAGCGGACCCTGACCGTGAGCCCGGAAGACTCCGAGCGGTACAATCTTGGGCGCGGTGGCAATCCGGTCTACGCGACAATGTTCCGTCGTCCAGCCACTGGCGTCGGCGGCAGCCTGATTGCCGCGCAGCACCTGCTGCAGGCTGGCGGCGGAATTATCTACAGCCCCGGTGGAGGCACGCATCACGGCCGTCCGGCGCAGGCCTCCGGCTTCTGTTATTTCAACGATCCGGTGCTGGCGATCCTTGCCATGCTGGATGCCGGCCTGTCGCGTGTCGCCTATGTCGATTTGGATGTGCATCACGGCGACGGCGTGGCGGATGCCTTTGCGGCTGACCCACGCGTGCTGGTCGTCTCGGTGCATGAGGCTGGCCGCTGGCCGCATTCGGGGCAACTCGATGACGAAGGCGCCGGCAACCTGTTCAACCTGCCGGTCGCGCCGGGCATGGTCGATGATGAAATGATTGCGCTGATCGAAGATGCGATCGGTCCGCTGGTCGAGGGTTTCAAGCCAGAGGCGATGGTGATCCAGTGCGGCGCAGATGCGCTGGCCGATGATCCGCTGGGCAAACAGACGCTCTCGAACGGCGCCTTGTGGCATGCGGTCGCAGCGTTGAAACCACTGGCGCCGCGGCTGTTGGTGCTGGGCGGCGGCGGTTATAATCCGTGGTCGGTGGCGCGATGCTGGACCGGCATCTGGGCGGAGCTGAACGGGCTGGAAAAGCCCGACCGGCTGCCGCCTGTGGCCGAGAGCCTGCTGCGGGAACTGAGCTGGAACCGCAGCGCCGGCCGCAACCCGCCGGAGCACTGGTTCGTCACGCTTGCCGATGCGCCGCGCCATGGGCCGGTGCGCGATGAGGTGCGCGATCTGGTGCGGCGCGTGAAAGAGAGGATGAGGGCGTGAAACTCAGTCGGGTATGGGCCGTTCTATGCGGCATGGTTCTGTTGGTCACATTCGCCGTTGCCTCGTCGGTTGCTGCTCAGCCGCAGCCGCAGCCGACTCTGCCGCAGAGCGACCTGGTGATCCAGACCGCGAAGGGGCCGCAGCGTTTCCGTGTCGAGCTGGCGGATAACGACCAGTCGCGGTCGCGCGGCATGATGTTCCGTACCACGATGGCGCCGGAGGCCGGCATGCTGTTCGACTTCAAGCAGGAGCAGATGGCGTCCTTCTGGATGCGCAATACGCTGATCCCGCTGGACATGCTGTTCATCAAGGCTGACGGCACCATCCTGAACATCCACCAGCGGGCCATTCCGCGGGACGAGACCGGCATCAACTCGGCCGGGCCGGTCCGCGCCGTGCTGGAGGTCAATGGCGGCACGGCCTCCCGGCTGGGCATCAAGGCTGGCGACAAGGTTGAGCACGCCATTTTCGGTAACGCGCCATGGAAGTGATTCAGGACCTGATTCGGGTAATAAAGCCGGTTTCCGGGCCCAGTCAGGGCTTGGCGGGGGCTGGTCGTGGCCGGTCGCTTCATGCTAAAAGGCGGCCACTTTCCGCTATTTAGGGCGGGGTGTAGCTCAGTCTGGTAGAGCGCTTGCTTTGGGAGCAAGAAGTCGCTGGTTCGAATCCAGTCACCCCGACCATAATAGCCCCAGAAGACCTACCGACTGACCGACCGCAGACCCAGGATCAGGACGATGACCAAGGCCCGCATTTATCAGCCGACCAAGACCGCGATGCAGTCCGGCAGGGCGCGGACCCAGCAATGGGTGCTGGAATACGACACCGCCGATAGCCGCTTTGTCGAACCCTTGATGGGCTGGACCGGTGCTGCCGGCACCCTCGGCCAGCTGACGCTGAAGTTCGACAGCAAGGAAGAGGCGGTGGCCTATGCCGACAGGAAGGGTATCGCCTACGAGATCGAAGAGCCGCATGAGCGCAAGCTGAACCGCCGCGCCTATGCCGATAACTTCGCGTATACCAGAATCCGCTGATCAGTTTCCGGCGAGGTGCCCATAGCGGCCGGCCTCGCCGGCCGTTTTTCGTTTGCAGTGTTTTCTTTTCAGTGCCCTTAGCTCAGTTGGATAGAGCAGCCGCCTTCTAAGCGGCAGGTCGCTGGTTCGAATCCAGCAGGGCACGCCATCCCTCTCATTTTCATCTTCGCTCGTGTCTGCGCTGCGGTTGCGTGCGCACTCGTCATTGCGAAATACAAGTTTGACGCGAAAATTTTCGTTGACGTCTCCTGTACCGCTGCCGTAACTACCATACAAGATATGGAACATGGCCATTAGACGCCATGACGGGAGGAGCAGTCGGCGGCAATGGGACGCAGCCAGCCAGTAACGCGCATAAGGCAGCGTCAGGGAGAACCTGTTGCGTTGCCGGCAGCGCGTCCGCAACAGATGCGGGCCAATGCGTCGCCAGGCGGCGCAACCGCCTCGGCCCAAGTGTATCAGCAACTGCGCGCCCAGATCATCGCGCTCGACATTCCGCCTGGCGCGGCACTGTCCGAGAATGATCTTGCCTCTGCTTTTGGCGTCAGCCGCACGCCCGTCCGCGAAGCCCTGTTGCGATTGGCGGATGAGGGGCTTGTCGAGATCGTGCCGAAATCCGGCACCACCGTCAGCCGCATTCCTTATGCTCAGCTCAGTGAGGCCATTGTCATCCGCAAGGCGCTGGAGGAGGTGGCGGTGCGTGAGGCCAGCCTGCGCGGCACCAAGAGTCAGTTCACCGGCCTGTGGGCACTGATTGAGCGCCAGCGTGAGGCGGCCAAGGCCGATGACCGCGATGCCTTCCATGCCGCTGACGAAGCGTTTCACGCTGCCATTGCCGAGGCCGCCGGCTATCCCGGCATCTGGCGGCTGGTCAACCAGGTGAAGGTGCAGGTCGACCGCATGCGGCATCTGACCTTGCCTGAAAGCGGCCGCATGCTGCGTGTGACCAAGGAACATGCCGCGGTGCTGACCGCCATGGAAAAACGCGACGGCGATAAGGCAATCGCTGCCATGCGCGGCCATCTGGATGGACTGGAGAACAGCCTGCCGGAAATCCGTCGCAGCAAACCAGATTTCTTTGTCGATGAAGTGGGAGCGTTCGTATTGTCCGGCGTTGCCGGGCGAAAAACCAGAAGTGCGTGACAATCAAAACTAGGGAGAGAAACATGAAAAAGATGATGACAGGTTTGGCTGTGGCAGCGGTGTTTGCGGTCGCTGGTCCGGCAGTGGCGCAGACCAAGCTGAAATGGGCGCATGTCTACGAAACGCCTGAACCTTATCACACCGAGGCCGTCTGGGCCGCCGGCGAGATCGCCAAGCTCACCAACAACAAGTATCAGATCGACGTGTTTCCGGCGTCGCAGCTCGGCAACGAAAACCAGATCAACGAAGGCCTCGGGCTTGGCACTGTCGATATGATCTATACCGGCGTGGCTTTCGCCGGCTCGATCCACAAGCCGATTGCCATCACCAATGCGCCGTTCATCCTGCGTGATTTCGATCACTGGAAGGCCTATCGCGATTCCAAACTGTTCCGCGATATCGCCGCCGGCTATGAGCAGAAGACCAAGCATAAGGTGGTTACACTGACCTATTACGGCCAGCGACATGTCACCGCCAACAAGGCGATCAACAAGCCGGAAGACATGAAGGGCATGAAGCTGCGTGTGCCGCCGGCGCCGCTGTTTCTGATGTTCACCAAGTCGGTCGGCGCCAATGCCACGCCGATTGCCTTCGCCGAAGTGTATCTGGCGCTGCAGCAGGGCACGGTGGACGGGCAGGAGAATCCGCTGCCGACCATCATGGCCAAGAAGTTTTATGAAGTGCAGAGCCACATCATGCTGACCGGCCATATCACCGAGTCTCTGCTCAGCATCGTCGGCAGCCATGTCTGGGCGAAGCTGAACGATGCTGAAAAGAAAATCTTCGACGAAACTCTCCGCGCGGCGGCGGTACGAGCTTCGGACAAGATCCGCGCCTCGGAACTGAGCCTGGCGGATGAGTTCAAGAAGCTCAACAAGACCGTGGTGACACCGGATCGTGAGGCCTTCCGCAAGGCCGCGATGCCGTTGCATAACGATGCTTCGGCCGGCGCTGGCTGGAGCAAGGCCGAATACGACGCATTGCAGGCGCTGAAGTAAGTCGGGTTGCCGGCGGCCCATACGGATGGGCCGCCGGCGTATTTCAGGTGACGACGATTGGTGTGAAGGCCTGTCGTTTGGTGATGGCGTCCCAGTTCCAGTCAATGCCGAGACCGGGTGCCATCGGCGCCACGGCCTTGCCGTCGGCGATCTCGAGCCGGCTGAGCGTGACATCGTCGAGTTGCGGAATCCATTCTACCCAGGCGGCATTTGGTACGGCAGCGCAGAGTGAAACGTGAAGTTCCATCAGGAAATGCGGGCAGATCGGTGTGTTGAAGGTCTCGGCCAGGTGGGCGACCTTCAGCCATGGCGTGATGCCGCCGATGCGTGCCACATCGGCCTGCACGATGCTGCAGCCGCGCTGCTGCAGATACTCCCGGAAATGACTGGGATGATAAATCGACTCCCCCACCGCGATGGGCAAGGTCGTGGCGCTGCAAAGCCGCCTGTGGCCATCCAGATCCTCGGCCGGCAGGGGTTCCTCGAACCAGGCGAGATCGAAAGCCTCGAACTGGCGTGCCCGACGGATCGCTTCGGCGGCGGTGAAAGCCTGATTGGCATCGGTCATGATCTCGAAGGCCGGACCGACGGCCTGACGCACGGCGCCGAGCCGCGCCACGTCTTCCGCCACATGAGGGCGACCGACCTTGATCTTGGCGCCGCGGAAACCGGCGTCACGTGCCTTCAGCGTGTCATCCACCAAAGCTGCCGGCTCGATATGCAGCCAGCCGCCCTCGGTGGTGTAGACCGGCACGGCCGGCTGGGCGCCGCCGGCCTCCTGCCAGAGCGGACGTCTGGCTGCGAGGCAACGCAAATCCCACAGGGCGGTATCGATGGCAGCCAGCGCCAGGCTGGTGATCGCGCCCACCGCGGTGGCATGCGTAGCAAAGAACAAATCCTTCCAGATCATCTCGATCAGCGCCGGGTCGCGGCCGATCAGACGCGGCGCAAGATGATCGCGCAGCAGCGCCACCACGGACGAGCCGCCGGTGCCGATTGTATAAGTGTACCCGGTGCCGACGATTCCGTCGGAGGTGGTGATGCGCACCATCGGCGTTTCCTGCGTGACGAAAGACTGGATCGCGTCGGTTCGTTTCACTTTCGGCGGCAGATCGACCTGTCCCACCTCCACGCGGACAATTTTCGCCATAGAAACATCCTCCCTGATTTTTACTTGGCCACAGAATGCCAAGGCTTTCGACATAAGGAAATGAGGAAATGACCGACCTGAAAACTGACAACACACCGCACCTGATCAGCACGGTCGATCCTGAGGTCAAGATCGAACATCATGTGGAGGACTGGCTGTCCTTCGGCATTTTCTGGGCATTGGCAGGAGTAGTGTTTCTGCAGTTCTTTACCCGTTACGTGCTGAACGATTCCGTGGCATGGACCGAAGAGATTGCACGCTATCTGTTGATCTGGGTCACCTTCATCGGTGCCGCCATCTCATTCCGCCGGGGCACCCATATCAGCGTCGAGATGCTGCAGCATTTCATGCCGGAAAAGTTGGTTCGGCCACTGCGCTTTTTTATCGATGTGATGACGGTAGGATTCGTGGCGCTGCTTTGCTGGTTCTCGATCGCCATTACCGAACGCATGCACATTCAGACCATGACGGTGATCGAATGGCCGATGAGCATTGTCTATGCCGGGGTCGGGCTCGGGTGTTTCCTGATGCTCTACAGGGCTGCGCAGGTTTTCATCGCCAACGCCAGGCGCCGCTGGGCGGAAGACCCCGCGAAGCAAGCACTGATCATTGATTGAGGGTATTCCATTATGGCTCTTCTTCTTGCCGTTTTCTTTGCCACATTGCTCGCGGGTCTGCCGATCTTCATCGCACTGGCCGGCTCCTCGCTGGTCTACACCCATTTCTCCACGATGATTCCGGATTTCGTGGTGCTGCATCGTATTGCCGGTGGCGTTGATTCCTTCCCGCTGATTGCCGTGCCATTCTTCATCCTGGCCGGCAACCTGATGAACACGGCGGGCATCACCAACCGAATCTACGATTTCGCCACTGCCGCAGTGGGCTGGATGCATGGCGGTCTGGGCCATGTGAATGTAGTCGGGTCGGTGATCTTCGCCGGCATGTCGGGGACGGCGGTGGCTGATGCCGGCGGTCTCGGCACCATCGAGATCAAGGCGATGCGCGATCACGGTTATCCCGATGATTTCGCCGTCGGTATCACCGCGGCATCCTCCACCATCGGGCCGATCATCCCGCCATCGCTGCCGATGGTGATCTTCGGCGTGATGGCGAATGTCTCGATTGGCCAGTTGTTCGCTGCCGGATTTTTGCCCGGCCTGCTGATGGCTGCCTGCATGATGGTTTATGTCGCCTGGTATGCCTGGAAGCACAAGATCGGCGCCGATCAGCGCTTCTACTGGTCCGTGCTGGGGCGCACCTTGATCGGCGCCATTCCTGCGTTGCTGACGCCGGCGATCATCATCGGTGGCATGGCAACCGGTGCTTTTACGCCGACGGAAGCCGCTATCGCGGCCTGCGCCTGGGCATTGATCCTCGGTACGCTGCTGTACAAGTCGCTGAACTGGAAGCAGTTCTATCGCATTTCAATGGAGACTATAGAAACCACCGCCAGTGTGCTGATTATTGTCGGTGCAGCTTCGCTGTTCGGCTGGGTGCTGACCACGACGCGCGTCACTGAGCAGGTGACTGAGGCGCTGCTCTCGATCACTTCCGATCCGCTGCTGCTGCTGCTGCTTATCAATGTGATCCTGCTGGTGGTCGGCTGCTTCATGGAAACGATCGCGGCGATCTCGATCCTGGTACCGGTGCTGATGCCGGCGGTGACCAAGGCCGGCATCGATCCGGTGCAGTTCGGCGTTATCATGGTGCTGAACCTGATGATCGGCCTGCTGACACCGCCGGTTGGGATGGTGCTGTTTGTATTGTCCAGGGTGGCCAAGATGTCATTCGATGCCACCGTGAAAGCCGTGATCCCGTTCCTGGTGCCGCTGCTATTTGTGCTGGTCCTGATTTCGGCTTTCCCGCCGCTGACGCTCTATCTGCCAACGCTGTGGTATCGCTGACCGTGTGCCGCCTAATGTTCCCATAATGTTCCGAGTTGGGTCACAGCCAGTCGGACTCTTTCGCCCTGTCCGGCTGGCGGCCCTGAAATCAATCGATTAGACGTTCTGGCAGTTCATCATCCGGTTGCCGGCGCTTTTCCGCGGCCGGCAGTTGGTTATTGTAGGTATACATAAAATTGGAGGATCCCCAGCAATGACATCGGCAAAGGTCGCCCTGGTTACTGGCGCAGGCACAGGTATCGGCAAGGCATCAGCAATTGCGCTGGCCAAGGCTGGGTACAACGTCGTGTTGGCAGGTCGTCGCCTGGAAGCGCTAGATGCCACTGCGCGTGAAGCCGAAGTGCATGGCGTGCGAGCGGTGGCCGTGGCCACCGACGTGGGCGATCATGCGCAGGTGAAAGCACTGTTCGCCAAGACCAAGCAGGCCTTCGGCCGCCTGGACGTGCTGTTTAACAACGCCGGTATGGGCACGCCGGCCATGCCGCTGGAAGACCTGTCCTACGAGCAGTGGAAGGCGGTGGTCGACGTCAATCTGACCGGTCCATTCCTCTGTACCCAGGAAGCCTTCCGGATCATGAAGGACCAGACCCCGCGCGGCGGCCGCATCATTAACAATGGCTCGATTTCGGCTTATGCGCCGCGTCCTTTCTCGTCGCCCTATACCTCGACCAAGCATGCGATCAGCGGCCTGACCAAGGCCAGCTCGCTGGATGGCCGGGCCTATGACATCGCCGTCGGCCAGATCGACATCGGCAATGCCGCCACGGATATGACCGAGCGCATGAAAAACGGCGTGCCGCAACCCGATGGTTCAGTTCGGGTTGAACCACGTATGGACGTCCAGCACGTCGCCAATGCCGTGGTCCATATGGCCAGCCTGCCGCTCGACGCCAACGTGCTGTTCATGACCGTGATGGCCACCAAGATGCCCTTTGTCGGCCGCGGTTGACGCCGCTGCCCTTTGACTACGCCTTTTGAATAGCTAGGCGTGCCCCGCCGCTGGCTCTAGAAAAGCGGCGGGACGGGACGGGCCGTCGCGAAAGAACGAGGAGAACAGGGTGAGCGACGCCATTACCCAGATGCGAGAGCAGATCCGCAAACTGCAGGACGATAAGGCTCGGCTGGCGGGTGATCTGGACGCATTGGCTAAAAAGCGCCCGGAACTCGACAAGCAGATCATGGCAGCCCAGGCCAAGCTTAGGGATGCCAAGGGGCCGGCGGTTCAGCAACTGCAGAATGAAATCCGCAACGCAAAGGAAGCTGCCCAGGGCGCCGCCGGCGGGATGCAGAGTTTGCGGGGAAAAATAGCGGAACTGACCGGAAAGATTGCGGAACTGGATAAAAACATTAAAATCGTTGAAGATTTCATGCGGCCGAAGAAATAGGCTGCCGAGGGCACGAAAATAGGGGGCAGGGGCAGTATGAACCCCATGGAAGTAGAACGGATGTTGGCACGCCATCGGGAGTGGCTGGCCAAGCGTCCCCGCGGTGCTCGCCTGAATCTCTCATTGGCAGATTTGCAGGGCTACGATTTCAGCGGCGCTGATCTTCGCGCCGCCAAGATGTCCGGTGCCAATATGTCGCGCGCCGTGCTGGTCGAGACCAATCTGTCTGAAGCAGATCTGTTCGCCGCCAATCTGGAACGCGCCGATCTTTCCAAGGCCGACCTGACCAAGGCCGACCTGCGTGGCGCCTCGATGCGCGGCGCGACACTGGCCGGCGCCCGCCTGATGGGCGTGGATTTCCGCGGCGGCGCCCTGATGCAGGCCTCCGACAACGGTGTCGGTTTCGGCGGCCCTGATTCAAGTGGCAACAAGCCGAAAGCGAACACCTCCGGAGCCGATCTGGCCGAAGCCAATCTGCGCGGTTCGAACCTGACCGGTTCGAACATGAACGGCGTCAATCTCGCAGGCGCCAATCTTTCGCGGGCCAACCTCACCAAGGTATCGCTGCGCAAGGCCAATCTGGCCGGCGCCGATTTCAAGGGCGCCTGTCTGCGTGGTGTGGATATGTCGCTGGCACTGATTGACGGCGCCGACTTCCAGGGCGCCGACCTCAAGGGTGCAATCCTCGAAGACGTCGACATGGATTCCGCCAACTTCACCGGCGCCGAGCTGTTTGTCGATGTCGCCAGCTTTGGTGACACGGTCGCCAGCATCCTTCAGGAACACGAGAAGTGGATCAAGACCGACGGGCGCGAAGGCACCCGCGCTGATCTCGCCGGCCTGAATATGGAACGCATCGATCTTTCCAATAAGGATCTCAGCGGCGCCAATCTGAAGGGCGCCAAGCTCGCCGGCGCCAAGCTGCAGAATGCCACACTGGTAATGACCGATCTGTCCGAGGCCGATCTCACCGGTGCCAACCTGATTGGCGCGCTGGCAAATGGCGTCAATCTCGCGCGCGCCATTCTGCAAAAAGCGCTGCTGACTCGTGCCCAGCTCGGACAGGTGCCGTTGCGTGGTCCGGACGGCAAGCCAATCGGCCGCTTCTGGTCGGCAAGCCTTGCGGCCGCTGATGCCAGCGATGCGGATTTCTCCGATGCGCTGCTGAAGGGCGCCAATCTGATCGATGCCAAGCTCACTCGGGCCAGGCTAGTGAATGCCAATCTGACCGATGCGAAGATGGTGAACGCAGATTTGACGGGCGCGGACATGACCGGCGCACAGATCCCGCAGCAGGGCTGATCCGGTCAGGAAACCGGATCGCATCTTCCCACTCAGCTTTCCATGTTCCGCGCGCGTTCAAGGCGCATGCGGCCAGCATGGTCGATGGCTTCCTTGTAGGATTCCGGCGCCAGCGATGACAGCTTATGGCTGAGGTTGCGCGACAGCTGCCACTCCTTGCGCGGATCATTCTTGCTGAGCAACGCTTTCGAACTCAGGTTCGACAGGATGCGCTCCCACAGGGTGTCGGCGCAGAGCGGCAGCTTGTTTTCGCCCAGCAGACGATTGACCTTTTCCAGCAGCGGATCGGGCTTGGCCGGCATTTCAAGTTTGCCAGCCGAAAGATCCGCCAGTGCGATCAGCGCTTCGGAAAGACCGGGTCGTGACCCCAACAGGTCCTGGATCAGTGTGGTGGAATCCATGCAGGAGGCTGCAATTTCATCCAGCAGCGCCGCGGTGCCGTGCATCGGCCGCTCGATCATGTCGTTCAAAACAAGATCCAGTCGCGCGGCGTAGCTGGACAGAGACTGCGTCACCTTCGTCGTCTGGAAGAAGAACATGAAACGCAGTTCGTCGTCCTTCATGCGTTGCGACAGGCGCTCATAGAGACGCGCATAATCGTTATTCTCGAAGGCGGGCAGGTTCTTTTCTGCCAGCATATTGCGTGTATGGGTCATCAGCTTGTCGAACAGTGCTTCCAGCTTCTTGCTGCGCTCGGCCTGACCAGGCAGGCCAGGCTGCGTCTGCGCGCCGGCAAGTGCATAGATACCAGCCCGCATGAAACTGCTCATGTCGTTGAGCTTGCGCTGATGCTGGGGCGAATGCAGCAGTTCGATCGCAGTGGCATTCTGTTTGTCGAGGAATTCACGGAAGACCGTTCCAAAGGCCTTTACTGACGGACGCTTCGCCAGGTCGAAGATGGTCTCGCATACGGGGAATTCGCCCTTATAGGGGCGCGTCGTCATCGTTTTGGGGCGGGCGGTGGCGACCTTGTTGAAGATTTCCGACTGGGTGCCGAAACCATCCGAACGCTCGCGCGAGCGAAGCACCTTCACGGCTTGGAAGTCGCCCATGTTCAGCAGGGCATTGGCCTGGGCAATGGCGTTCTTTTCCAGTTGTTCGTTGGCGTGCTGGGTATTGCTGGTCTGACCCTCGAGACGCTTATCGAGGCGCCAGCGACCATCGACCTGCACGTAAATCTCGTAGGAATAGGCGCGGGATCCCGCACCAAAGATCGAACCAAAAACCATGACTTCCCCACCAACTCGCTTTGTATGTTCTGGTATGAATCGATCCTTGCCGTCAGAGACGGTGATTGCAAGGCGATTATCGTTCAGTCCTGTTTATCGCGGCGCTGCGCTTCGGCAATGGCGCGCTGCTCGACCGCTTGTAATTGCTTGGCAAATCGCTCAAAAGCCTGGGAGACCGAGAGCACGAACTGGCGTTGCTGTGGCTCCGGCATTTCCAGTGCGGCTTCCGCGAATTTGCGGGCCTGCTGGCGCGCCAGCCCGGCGGCATCGCGGAACGCATCAACACGCACCTGTTCAAAGGTGGACAGGATGCAGTGCCGGGTGATGCTTTCTTCGACGGTTTTGAAGGAAGCTTCCTTGACCATGCCGTCTTTCAGCAGGTCAAAGACCAGCAGGGTCTCTTCCGAAATCCGGTTGATGATACCGTCGACCCTTTCGCGGTCGCGCGGGGTCGGGGCCAGGTCGGGCTCCGACGGCCGTTTGTTCGAACGCTTGACGACACTGGACCACATGACCCCGGTGACGGCCCTTTCTGGCATCCGTCGGAATTTACCTGCCGGTCGCATAGTGCGACACAACCCCGAGGTGCGCCACGATTATCGCCGATAAATGGTTGCCCAAGGCTTAAGTGTTGGTAATGGGCGAAAGTTAGCGGATTGTTCCTATTATCGGTCTCGCGCTGGCCATGAAAAAAGGCCCCGCAAGCGGGGCCTTTCTCCAGTTCTCCACAAGCTGAGTATCAGCCGCCTTTCTTAGGCGGCGGGGCAGCGCGGCGCTGCTGCGTACCGGCGATCATAAAGTTATCGAAGGTATTTTCCGCGATGCGGAACCAGGCAACCTGGTCGTTGCGGAAATTCACCCAGCTGTCATAGACCTTTTTGAACTTGGGGTTCTTGGCCGCGGTCTCGGCATACAACTCATTCGCTTCCTTCAGGCAGGCCTCCATCACCGGGCGCGGGAAGACGCGAAGCTGGGTGCCGCCAGCGATCAGCTTTTTCAGAGCCCCTGGGTTGAGCGCATCGTACTTCGCGACCATCCAGATATTGGCTTCTGCGCAGGCCGCTTCGAGAATGTTCTGGTATTCCTTCGGCAGCTTGTTCCACTGCTCGATGTTGACCATAACCGAAAGCTGCGGGCCGCCTTCCCACCAACCCGGGTAGTAGTAGTACTTGGCGACCTTGTTGAAGCCGAGTTTCTCATCATCATAGGGGCCAACCCATTCGGCGGCGTCGATGGTGCCTTTTTCCAGCGAGGGATAGATATCGCCGCCGGCAATCTGCTGCGGCACAACGCCGAGCCGGCTCAGCACCTGGCCGGCGAAGCCGCCGACGCGGAACTTCAGACCGGTGAGATCTTGAACGGTCTTGATCTCTTTCCGGAACCAGCCGCCCATCTGCGCGCCGGTATTGCCGGCCGGGATCGCGTGGCAGTTATAGTCCTTGAAGAATTCGTTCATCAGGGCACGACCACCGCCATGATACATCCAGGCATTCTGCTGCCGGGCGTTCAGGCCGAAAGGCACGGCGGTGTCGAAGGCGAAGGTGGGGTCCTTGCCGACATAGTAGTAGTTGGCGGTATGGCCGCATTCGACCGTGCCAGCCTGGACAGCGTCGAGGACCTGGAGGCCGGGCACGATCTCGCCGGCGGCGAATACACGGATCGAGAACTTTCCGCCCGTGGCCGCAGTCACGCGGTTGGCGACAACCTCACCGGCGCCATAGATGGTGTCCAGGCTCTTCGGGAAGCTGGAAGCCATACGCCAGCGGATTTCCGGCTGGCTCTGCGCAATCGCCGGCATCGGGAAGCTTGAGGCAACACCGATGCTGCCGGCGCCGGCTAGGGCGGCGCCTTTAAGGAACTTGCGTCGTTGCATTGTTTATCTTCTCCCTGTTTGACGGGCCGGACTCTGTCGGCCCGATTACCCACCGCCCTTGCAGACTCGCGCTGCGTCAGACGATGCCGGGAGATTACGGGATAGGGTTCGTCAGAACAATGACAGATAAAGAAAAGCCCCGCAGGGCGGGGCTTTTCCATCATTCGTACACTGAAAGTCTTTGGACTGTTTATTAGCCCTTCTTCGCAGGAGCCTTCTTGCGCTGGCTGACATGCGACATGATGTTGTCGAAGGTGCCTTCAGCAACACGGAACCACATGAGCTGCTCGTCACGATACTTCAGCCAGGGTTCGTAGACCTTCTTGAACTTCGGGTTCGAAGCAGCGATCTCGGCATAGACCTGGTTCGCGGCATCGAAGCAGGCTTCCATCACCGGACGCGGGAACGGACGCAGCTGCGTGCCGTTAGCAACCAGCTTGCGCAGCGCGACGGGGTTCTGCGCGTCGTACTTTGCGAGCATGGTCAGCGTGGCATCGGAGCAGGCGCTTTCAACGGCAGCCTGATAATGTGGCGGCAGCGAAGCCCACTGTTGCTGATTGATCATCAGCGAGACCTGCGGGCCACCTTCCCACCAACCCGGGTAGTAGTAATACTTGGCGACCTTGTTGAAGCCGAGCTTTTCGTCGTCGTACGGACCGACCCACTCGGCCGCATCGATGGTGCCCTTTTCCAGAGCCGGATAGATGTCGCCGCCGGCGATCTGCTGCGGAACGACCCCGAGCTTGCTCAGGATCTGGCCCGCGATGCCGGCGATGCGGAACTTCAGGCCCTTCAGGTCTTCAACGGTCTTGATTTCCTTGCGGAACCAACCGCCCATCTGGGTGCCGGTGTTGCCGCAGGCGAACTGAACGATGTTGTAGTCCTTGAAGAACTCACGCATCAGTTCCTGACCGCCGCCGGTGCGCATCCAGGAATTCTGCTGGCGCACGTTCAGACCGAAGGGCATGCAGGCGTCAAAGGCGAAGGTCGGGTCCTTGCCAACATAGTAGTAGCTGACGGTGTGGCCGGCTTCGACAGTGCCGTTCTGCACAGCATCAAGCACCTGCAGGCCCGGGACGATTTCGCCAGCGGCGAAGACGCGAATCTGGAACTTGTTATCGGTCAGTTCAGCGACGCGCTTGGCAATGGTTTCGCCACCGCCATAGATCGTGTCGAGGCTCTTGGGGAAACTGGAGGCGATGCGCCAGCGGATTTCAGGCTGGCTCTGTGCGATGGCCGGCGCTGCGAAGGTGGCAGCACCGATGCTGCCAGCACCGGCAACAGCCGCGCCTTTCAGAAATTTACGACGAAGCATGATTGGTCCTTCTCCCTAGTGTCTGTCAGCCGGTATTCCGGTCCGGAAAATGAGGCTACAGGAACTGCGTGTACACGGAGAATCCGTATACGTTTGGGGAAAATACCCCTCTAGGGAACCTCAGGCAAGAAACCTGGGTCAGACAAAGGTAGGGACGGCGAGGGTGGGTTGGGGAGCCGGATCGGCCTGTTCGTCCAGAAGTCTCCAGCCCTCCTGGGTGAGGGCTTCGAGGGGGCGGAAGCGGCTCTTGTAAGCCATTTTCCGACTCTCGGCGATCCAGTAGCCGAGATAAACGTAGGGCATGCCCAGATCGCGGGCATTCTGGATATGCCACAGGATGATGAAGCTGCCCGGGCTGCGGTTTTCGAAGTCAGGGTCAAAGTAGCTGTAAACCAGCGAGATGCCATCGCTCATCTCGTCAATCAGGCAGACACCGAACAGACGCCCATCGGCATTACGGAATTCGGTCAGGCCGCTGCGCACAGGGCTGTCTTCGACCATGGCGCGGTAATCGGCAAACTCCATATCGGCCATACCGCCGCCATCGTGGCGCGCGGTCACATAGCGGCGGAAGACCTGGTAATGCTCTCGGGTCGCGTAGGCCGGCAGACGCCGGGCCATCACGCCATCGTTTCGGCGCAGTACACGGCGCTGTGTCGGATCGGGCTGGAAGTCGGCAGTCGGTACGCGAACAGGCACACAGGCATTACAGTTCTCGCAGGCTGGCCGATAGGCCAGATCCTGGCTGCGGCGGAAGCCAGCCTGGCTGAGCGCGTTGTGCAGCCCATCGGGATCGTCGCCGGCCAGCAGCGTCACGACCTTGCGCTCCAGCCGGCCCTGCAAATAGGGGCAAGGTGTCGGCGGCGTCGCAAAGAAGTGCCGCAAGGGTATCTGCAAGCGATGTTTCACGTCGCAGTCCGTCCGCGTGAGAGTCGTAGTAAGATTAGCGTAATTGAGCGGCTTGGGGAGGGGGTAATCTGCGCTTTTCTCACACGCGGCCCAGATGGCGAACCACCATCGTGCCACACAGCTGATCGTGAAGGCAGCGCCGACGATTGCTGAACAGCGGCCAGAGCAGGATAAGCCCGCCGGTAAAGCTGGTTGTGACGTAAAAGACCGCAGTATGCAGCAGAGCCTGGATATAACCCGGTTTCCCGCCATCCCAGACACGTACCCGCAACCCGAAAATGCGCATGCCTAAGGTTGCAGAACCCGGCCCGCCGATGGTGAGCGTGTGATAGGCGACTGGGATTGCTGCGGCGAGCAGGACCAACAGCGGCGTGGCGAGTCCGAAAGTGATCACAGTGAAAAAAACGAGCGCCACCTTGTAGATGAGCAGCAGGCCCAGCAGAACGCAAAGGTCGATGGCATAGGCAAGGCAGCGTCGCCAAAGAACGCCGTCAAACTGCGCCGGGTCGGTGAACGGATCCACCACAGGGATCGCCGACGACATAAGTTCGGAGGAAGGCTTCTGATCTGACATGATCAGCGGCTTGGCATAACGCGAATCTGGCTGTTGCTACCAGGTCCGTTGAGGCCCGGCGGCGGCGGCGGCGGCGGCGGCGGATTGCGCAGCGCGCCGGGATTCACCCGGCCCGGGGTGAAGCCGCCGCTGGTGTTGCCTGCCCCCCCAGCACGATTGCCGCCAGTCGTATTGTTGGCGCCCGGTGCAGCCTTCGGCACATCGCTCAACAGCAGAATCGCGATACGGCGGTTACGTGCATCGAGGGGGTTATCCTTGATGAGTGGATCCTGATCGGCATTGCCGGTCACCTGTCGAATACGCTCGCTGGGCACGCCAGCTTCAATCATGGCGCGGCGCGCGGCGTTGGCGCGATCAGCCGACAGTTCCCAGTTCGAATAGGAGCCCTGGCCGCGGAATGGCTGCGCATCGGTATTGCCGCTGATTGCCAGCTTGTTGGGCAGCTTCGAGACAGCCTGCGCGACCTGCTGCATCAGCCGGCGCGTTTTCTCGGTCATGCCGGCGCTGCCTGAGGGGAACATCGACGACTGTTCTTCGTCGACCAGCTGGATACGAAAACCCTCCGGCGTGTTGTCGAACACGATCTGCTTCGACAGTTCAGCCAGCTGCGGATTGTCCTGGATGGCCTGTCGGATCTGGGCTTCCAGTTCGTGGAAATTTTCAGCCTCGGCCTGCGCGACGCGCTCGCGTGCCGCCTGCGCATCGATCTGCTGCAGGTCGGTGATCTGCTCGGCGGGACCGGCGCCGGTGCCTTCCTGGTTCTGCTGGCCGGCGCCGCGCTGTGCGGCTTCCGACGGATCTGGAAAACGATCACCCTGCGTGCCGGCGGCCGGAGGCGGCTGGCGCGCGTCGGGATAACGCTGGTCGTATTGCGGCTGATCGGGCTGGTCGCTCTTTTCCGACGATGGGCCAATCACGATGGCCGGCAAACCGAAGCTGGAAATCTTGCCGCCATCTTCCAGAATGGTACGGCCACCCATCACGCCACCGGCGCCCGACAGGCTACGGCTGACTGAGGCAGGTGAGAAATAGTCGGCAACACCCTTCTTCTGTTCGTCGGTCGTCACGTTCAGCAGCCACAGGAGCAGGAAGAACGCCATCATCGCGGTGACGAAGTCGGCGTACGCAACCTTCCATGCGCCGCCATGGGCGGAATGTACGCCCTTCTTGATCTTCTTGACGATAATCGGGCGTTCGCCCTCGACACCGGCCATGCTTCAGAGCCCTGCGGTCGTCAAACAGTTTGCACTTTGCTGGTCGCTTCTTCGACTTCGTAGAAAGTCGGCCGCACATTTGACATCAGCGATTTTCGTGCGAATTCGACCGACACAGCCGGTGCGTAACCCTGAAGATGCGCCAGCAGACCGGCCTTCATGCACATCAGGTATTTGCTGTCATGCTCCATCGTGGCCTTACAGGCGGCCGCGATCGGCGAGACGATACCATAAGACATCAGAATGCCGAGGAAGGTGCCGACGAGTGCGCCGCCGATCAGCTTGCCCAGCACTTCCGGCGGTTCGCTGATCGAGCCCATGGTTTTGATAACACCGAGCACTGCGGCCACGATGCCGAGGGCAGGGAAGCTTTCGCCGAAGGCGTTGATGGCAGACTGGGCGAGGTGATCTTCCTGGTGATGGACTTCCAGTTCCATGTCCATGAGCGATTCCATCTCATGCGGGTTTTCGCTGCCCAGGGTCATCAGGCGCAGATAATCGCAGAGGAAATCCATGGTGTGATGGTCGGCCATGAATTTGGGGAACTGGGTGAAGAGCTTGCTCTCTTCCGGCTTTTCGATGTGCTGTTCCAGTGCCAGCATCCCCTTGCTCTTGGCGAGCTTGAACACGCTGTACATCATCGACAGCAGTTCGAGGTAATCGTCCTTGCTGTATTTCGGGCCCTTGAAGGCGGTCTTGAAACCATTCAGGCCAGCTTTCAGAACCGGCTTCGGATTGCCGACGATGAAGGCGCCGACGCCCGCGCCACCGATGATCACCAGTTCGAACGGCTGCCACAGCACGGAGAGCTTGCCGCCCATGGCGACATAGCCGCCAAGCACGCAGCCCAGACCGACGATAGAGCCGATAATGATCAGCATTCCAAATCTCCATGCCCACGCCACCACAACTCGCTGACGCGAATCCGGCTGGGGCGCGTAACCCGACCCTTCTTATCGTATGCGGGGGGTAAAGAGAATATTGAAAAGGGGTAATGGCTTACGCCGGAAAGGGCTGATTTGATCACTTTTTCGGGCTATCGGGCGGTCAACCGCAGGCGTCCCAGCGCCCCGGTCTCGAAATCGGCGGGCCGCATCGACATGGGAATATACTCGACTGCAGCCCAGGGCGCCGCATAGTCCCGGTAGTGGGGTGAGAGGACATGGCCGGATTGACCGGTAGAATGCATGAACTGCGACCGGTTCAGGTCGGCCAGGTCGTAGATCGCCCGCAGCGACGCGGCATGGCGGTTCCCGAACGGGTCTTTGTCATTGGCGAGGTCGTTGCGGCCGACATTCACCGTGAAGGCGTCGCCGCCAGTTGGGACGCTGACCTCAAAGAAACGCTTCAGCACGGCAATGTTACTGAAGGGGCGGTGTGTGCCTCGCGCCGCATGTGCCTCGCCCCAGCGCCAGCGTGCCATGTCCGATCCGTATCGCGTCTTCAGATCGTCGAGGGCCCTGTCTAACGCCTCGGCGACAAGTTCCGAGCAGGCCGTGGTCGCGCCAGTGGCCTGGTTGGCACACCAGCGGCTCTGGCCGTTCTGATTGGTCAAGATGTTCTTGATCAGAATCGGCCGGAAACGCCAGAGCGGCTGAAAGGCATCCCCCAGTTCATCGCCCAGGATCAGGCGGGTGAGTTCGCGATACCAGGCCTGGAAGATCAGCGGCTCGGCGCGATTGCTCGACATATTGCCATCCCACGAGCCCAGAAGGGCATGACTGCCGGGCAGTTCGCTATTGCGCGGCAGGGTCTTTGGCGGCACGGCGAGCATGAGGGGAAGAATCTCCCCCACCATTGGCGACATCGTATCGCCCTGCATCTGCTTGAAGCTTTCCACCGAATGGACGTCGCGCTCCCGCAACAGTTGCTCGATACGGTGCGCACGATACGGTTCTGCCCAATCGGCAGTAATGAAATGAGGATAGCTGTCGGGCACGATCTTGTTGTTGGCCGTGACGATGGTGCCGCGCGGGGGGTTATAGCTGCGCGGCAACTGGTCAAACGGGATAAAGCCATTCCAGTCGTAGCGCGCGTCCCAGCCTGGCGCCGGAGCCAGGCCCTTTAGGTCATTGTCAGCACGACGGATTGGGATCTGGCCCGGCGCGACAAAGCCGATATTGCCCTCGCGATCAGCGTAGACGATGTTCTGCTGCGGAGCCACGAAGCGGCGCAGATTGTCGTTGAAGCCGTTCCAGTCGACGACGCTGTCGAGACCGAGCAGGGCGTCAGCGGTGGTGTCTTCATCCAGCAGTGCGGTCCATGCGAAGGCAAGCACATAGCCAGGGTCAAGCTGCTGGCGTGCGCTGTCCAGCACGTCAGAAATCACCGGCCCATGGCGGGTTTCACGCACGGTGATGACGACATCCTCGCCACTACGCTGCTTGATGGTTTCCTGCCGCGTCACGAATGCGGTCGCGCCGCCAGGTGCGACATACTGCGTCGCATCGGCGGGATCGATTTTCTCGATATAGAGATCCTGCGTATCCGGACCGGTATTGGTGAAGCCCCAGGCAATTCGGCCGTTATGGCCCAGAACCACCCCAGGCACGCCGGGCAGTGTCGCGCCGATGGCCGCGCCAACGGGCGAAGCCATGTGAGCGAAATACCACAGTGCCGGCGTTGCAAGACCGAGATGCGGGTCGTTGGCCAGCAGCGGCTGGCCTGTCACCGTGCGTTTGCCGCTGATGACCCAGTTGTTCGAGCCAATGCCTTCAGGCCGCTCGGGCGGCAGGATTTCGAGCAAACGCTCGACATCGACGGCAGTCGCCACCTTGCGATAGAGTTCCGTCATATCAGCCAGCGCTACCGGGCCGTCACCCGGATAGGGTGGATAGAATTCCTCTATTTGCTGCTTGCTCAGGCGCTTGGCGAGGCCGAGCGTGGCAAGCTCGCGGCCCCAGTTTCCGCCCAGATCCCAGGACATCATTTTCAGCCAGCCAAGCGAGTCTGCCGGTGTCCAAGGCTCAGGGGTGATGTCGAAGATCAGAAATTCCGGTGGCAACGGGCCGCTGCGGCTGGCAAGAAAGGCGTTTACGCCGTCGGCATAGGCCTGCAGCGTTGTCTGAGTGTCGGGTTTGAGATGTGCGAAGGCGGTGACGGCCTTGCGCCGGACGCCAAGCGTGCGGATGAACTTGTCTGTATTGAGGGCTGCGGCGCCAAAGAGTTCGGAGAGGCGGCCGGCAGCGATGCGGCGCTGCACCTCCATCTGCCACAGCCGATCCTGGGCGTGGGCAAAACCAAGACCGAAGGCGACATCGTTGCGGCTACCGCCCCGGATATGCGCCACTGCATTGCGGTCACGCAGAATTTCGACCGGGCCGGACAAGCTCTGTCCGACTTTCACTTCGCCGTTGATGACTGGCAGTGAGAGGCGTGCAACTACATAACTGCCGCCAGCCGCAAGGCCCAGAAGTACGAACAGAAGAACGATTAACCTGAAAATCCAGCGCATGCGATCCCGATCAACCTGTAACGGCGATCAGGCTTAACAGATTCGACAATGATTTGCAGGGGCGAATCACCATCAACCGCGAGCGCGGTCACGAAAGACAATCAGGCCGCCAATGGTTTAGGCCTCAGCGACCTGCTTGCTGCCAGCGGGTACGCCCTGCAGGCTGCTGAACGCAGCCGATGAAGTGGGGGCTTGCGGAGCCGTGGAGGAGGCGTTCGGCGTGGGCGCGTTGGCGCCACGATCTTCAGCGCTTCCGATAATGCGAGGCTTTGGTGCAGCGCTGTCCTGCTGGCGCAGATTGGAAGCTTCAGGCAGGTTCTGCTGATACTCGCGCACGGCACGCGGGCTGGGATACTGCTGCTGCACTTCACCGGTTTCGCTGTTGCGTATTTCAACGATGGCAAGACGTGCCGTGATGTCGAAACGGATAAAGGGGCTGACGAAGACAGCTACGTTTGAAGACGGAGAGGAAACTTCGACCTCTTCCCGTGGAGCATTTTCCGAACGAGACGATACAGCCGCCTCCTGGGGGGCAGCTGCGAAGGTCGGATCATTAACTCGAGCAGTAGTGCGGACATTTGCGCCGCTACTGCCCGACGCGGCAAAAGTGCCGAGGATGTCGAGCGGCATGATGGGTTTCTCCCACGCCAGATACAGCAACGTCAGTCTTTTTTTTACCTTATTTCACTTGGACTTGCAAGCAGTAATTGTGTTCTGCTGGCCGCCAAACGCTATAAGAGCGTTAACGGGGCGATTGCTCGGAAGTTCCCTGTAGTGCAAACTGCCAGCCACTATGGGTATTAACCATAACTACTTCTAATTCTTGGGCTTTGAGGGGAAACGATGGCGAAGGTTGCATTCATCGGTCTGGGCGTCATGGGCTATCCGATGGCGGGGCATCTGGTCAAAGCAGGCCATACCGTGACGGTCTGGAACCGCTCAGCCGACAAGGCCGACAAGTGGGTCGCCCAGCATAAGGGCCAGAAGGCTGCCACCCCGAAGGAAGCCGCCACCGGGGCTGAGCTGGTCATGGCCTGCGTCGGCAACGATGATGATCTGCGGTCGGTCACCTACGGTGATACCGGTATCCTGGCTGGCTTGGCCAAGGGCGCGGTCTTCGTCGATCACACCACGGCCTCGGCCGATGTGGCGCGCGAGATCGGTGAGAAGGCCAAGGCGAACGGTCAGGGCTTCATTGATGCGCCGGTATCAGGCGGTCAGGCCGGCGCCGAGAATGGCCAGCTCACCATCATGTGCGGCGGCGATGCGGCCACCTATGAGAAGGTGAAGCCGGTGATCCAGGCCTATGCCAAGATGCAGAACCTGATGGGTCCGACCGGCAGCGGCCAACTCACCAAGATGATGAACCAGATCTGCATCGCCGGGCTGGTGCAGGGATTGGCGGAAGCGCTAGCCTTCGGTCGCGCTTCGGGGCTCGACCTGATGAAGGCGGTGGAGGTGATCTCCAAGGGTGCCGCCGGCTCGTGGCAGATGGACAACCGCCATAAGACGATGATCGAAGGCAAGTTCGATTACGGCTTCGCCGTCGACTGGATGCGCAAGGATCTCAGCATTTGTCTGGCCGAGGCGCGCCGCAATGGTGCCAGCCTGCCGGTGGCGGCGCTGGTCGACCAGTTCTATGCCGAAGTGCAGCAGATGGGCGGCAATCGCTGGGATACGTCCAGCCTTATCGCGCGCCTTGAAGCGACCAAGACCGCCAAGAAGTTCTAACTATATGAGAGCCGGGGAGGCAGCCGATTACGGCTGCTTCCCTTCGGCGATCATACGCGCGATATCGCGTGCGAAGTAGGTCAGCACGCCATCGCAGCCGGCGCGCTTGAACGACAGCAGGCTTTCCTGGGCCACCTTGGCGCGATCCAGCCAGCCGCGTTCTGCGGCGCCCGCCAGCATCGAATACTCGCCCGACACCTGATAAGCGTAGGTCGGCAGGCTGAAGGTGCTTTTGACGCGCCAGCAGATGTCAAGATAGGGCATGCCCGGCTTGACCATTACCGTGTCGGCACCCTCGGCTATGTCGAGCGCCACTTCGCGCAGGGCTTCATCGCCATTGGCCGGATTCATCTGATAGGTGCGCTTGTCGCCCAGCCCGAGATTGACCGACGAGCCGACAGCGTCGCGGAATGGCCCGTAGAAAGCGGAAGCATATTTGGCGGCATAGGCCATGATCTGTGCATGCCGGAAGCCCTCGCGCTCAAAAGCCTGACGAATGGCGCCTATGCGGCCATCCATCATGTCGGAGGGGGCGGTGATATCGCAGCCGGCCTTTACCTGTACGATGGCCTGTTGCACCAGCATCTCGACGGTTTCGTCGTTCAGGATTTCGCCATCCCTCAGCAGGCCGTCATGGCCATGGCTGGTGTAGGGATCGAGCGCAACATCGCAGAGGATGCCAAGGTTTTTCGTCGCCGCTTTCACCGCTCGCACGGTGCGGCAGACTGTATTGTCGGGATTGAGCGCTTCGCGGCCGTCGTCGGTCTTAAGTTTCGGATCGGTGGCCGGAAACAGGGCGATAGCGGGAATGCCAAGCTGTTCGGCCTCTCGGGCAGCAGCCACGGCGGCATCTATGCTCAGGCGTTCGACGCCTGGCATGGACGGGATCGGCGCATTAGTCGCTGCATCATGCACGAAGATCGGCCAGATCAGGTCGTTGACGCTGAGGCTGTTCTCGGCAACGAGGCGGCGGGTCCAATCGGCGCGCCGCAGGCGGCGCGGACGCGCCAGGGGAAATTGCGGTAGGGGCGGTAGAGCTTTGTCGGTCATTCAGAAAGCTTTATCAAACCGCTCCTGAAACGCAATCCAGACCCAGGGGGAAGTGCCCAGAATTCTGCCTAGCCGCATGGCCAGGCCGGAGGAAATCGGCCGCTCGCCGGCCAGGACCTGCCGCAGCAACTTGCGCGGGATATGGGCCTCGCGGGTGAAATGCTCAGGATCACTGCCACGGGCGACGATCGCCCGCTCGAGCAGAATGCCAGGATGGATCGGCAGCATCGCATCACCTCGCGTATCGAACTGTTGTCGTCCGATTCTCACGCGGCAGTGGTTAATGCCTCGTAACGCCCCTTTAGGCTATTTCTCTTGTGGCTTGCGACCGGCGAGGCGGTCGAACTGCTTTACCAGGTCAGCGATGTCTGCATCGATCGGGCGCGGCGGCAGTACAGTCTCCGCGTCGTTGGCCGGCGGCCGCGCGGTGGGTTGCGCCGGCTCCTGCAGCGCCAGCTTAGCCGTCAGTTCCAGGTCTTCGCGGCAGCGCACGGTAAACCAGAAGGTTGAGCCTTCGCCGGGCGCGCTGATTACGCCGATCTCGCCACCCATCAGATGTACCAGGTGTTTGCAGATGGTCAGGCCCAGTCCCGTGCCGCCATAGCGCCGGGTCATTGAGATGTCGGCCTGGGTGAAGGGTTCGAAGAGAGTCAGTTGCTGCTCGGCGGCAATTCCAATGCCGGTATCGCGGATCGCACAATGCAGCATGAAGTCGCCATTCTGCAGCCCCGTCGCGGTGATGGTGATCGTCACGGTGCCTTTCTCGGTGAATTTTACAGCATTCCCGATGAGGTTGGTGAGGATCTGCCGCAGGCGCAGCGGATCGCCGATCACGTGGTCGGGTACGCTTTCCGCCACATCAACGATCAGCTGATTACCGCTCTCGCGGGCGCGTGGCGTGAGGAGAGCGATGACACTGTCGATGGTCGGGCGCAGGTCGAAATCGATCGACTCGATCTGCAACTTGCCCGCCTCGAGCTTGGAGACATCGAGAATGTCGTCGATCAGGCCAAGTAGGTCGCGCGCCGACTGGTGCGCCACCTCCGAATAGCGCTTCAGCGCCGGTTCGATATCGCTACGGTTCAGCAGGCTGAGCATGCCCAGAACGCCGTTCATGGGCGTGCGTATCTCATGGCTCATCATAGCGAGAAAATTAGATTTGGTCTTGTGCGCGGTTTCGGCGGCATCCCTCGCGGCGGCCAGTGCCTGCGCGGTTTCTGCCAGCTTGACCGACTGTTCTTCCAGCATATGGCGCTGCAGTTCCAGCTCGTTCATCTGGCGGCGGATCTGGTCTACATCTTCCAGGCTCCCGATCAGCCGTGACGCGCGACCATTAGTCGTATAGCTCGGCTCAGCGCGCGCCAGCACCCAGATATATACTCCGTCGCTGCGCCGGATGCGAAATTCGGCCTCATACGTGCGACGCTGCTTTAGTGCGATGTTGACGCGGCGAGCCACCATCTCACGGTCGTCGGGATGCATCAGCTGAGTAAAGGCTTCGATGGTAGTGCGCGATGAGAGCAGTGTGCTGTCATCGCGATCCTGCAGATAATTTGCGACGATCAGCAGTTCACCAGTCAGCAGGTCCCAGTCCCAGATACCTAGGCGGCTGCTCCGCGCTGCAGCCTCAAACAGATCGTTGCTCGCCTGCAGGGCGGCGCGGGCCGACGCCATGGCGCGCCGCTGCACCATCACGCGAACTGCCAGTGCGATCAGCCCGGCGATCATGTAGGTGGCGATCAGGCAGGCCATGAAAGACAGTGCGGCGACCAGGGGCAGTGTCGTACTCGCGCTGGTGGCCTGCCAGAGGATAAAGGAAGCAACGATGCCGCCAATCAGCACTACGGCCTGCCCGATGAGCAACGGCAGCGGCGCGATCTGCGGCGAAGAGTGGAACGTGCGCGCGGCGCAGGCCGCCCCCAATAGCAGCAATACGATGGCGCCATCAGGCAAAGCGGCTGAATGCGTGGTCCAAGCATCGGTCTGCGGCAGCAGGTCGAGGGCGCCTATCGATAGCGTGATCGACAGCGCCACCAGCGTCATCGCTATCGACCAGCCGAGTGGCACGTTACCGACTGTGGCGCGGCGTGAGGCGGGCGCATAGAGTCGAGCGGCGGTGAGCAATGCGCCAATGCAGAGCACCGGGCCCATGTTGCCGTGCCACAGTATGGTCGGAGTCAGCCTTGCTGGAACTTCGGCCGCGAGTTGCAGGCTGCCCTGCAGGGCATAGTTGACCAGTCCGGCAATGCTGATGCAGGCGAGGGCGAGGGCGAGTAAGCGCGAAACAAGTGGCGCGGTATCGCGCAGCAGCAAGGCAACACCGGCTAGCAATGCCACGACCGCAACATCGGCGTGAAAGGGCGGCATGCCGGGCAACCAGCTGATGGTCATGGTGCCGGCGAATAAGGGTGCGGCTGCGAGCAGCGAAGTCAGGCCGATCAGGATCCCGGCAAGACCGTAAGATAAACCGCGCAACGGCCAGCCGATCCCGCTCTCGGAATCCGGTTGTTGTTGGGCACTGAGAGGCAGCATGGGCGGGGCAATGGACCTGATTGAAGATGTAAGGCTAGCATGCAGCAGTAGCCCATGCGACCCTGTTCATATGTAGTTCCTCCGGACTAGCTCAGCCGTTGACGGCTGATCTGCGGGCCATTAAGACCCGCAATAAGGGAGAAAACACCATGCTGTTCGAGTTGTCCGATGACCAGCGGGCTATCCAGGAGACCGCCCGCCGTTTCGCGCTGGATCGGATGTCCCCGAATGCTGCAGCCTGGGATGAGAAAAAGCATTTCCCGGTCGATGAACTGCGCGAGGCGGCCGCGCTGGGTTTTGGTGGCATCTATGTTTCTGATGATGTCGGCGGTTCGGCGCTCAGCCGCCTTGATGCCGCGATCATCTTCGAGGAACTGGCCGCCGGCTGTACTTCGACCGCCGCCTATATCTCGATCCACAACATGGCGGCCTGGATGATCGACCGCTTCGGTGGTGACGAACAGCGGCAACGCTTCCTCCCCGACCTCTGCAGCATGCAGACATTCGCCTCCTACTGTCTGACCGAACCGAATGCGGGCTCGGATGCCGCCTCGCTGCAGACCCGCGCAACGGATGCCGTCGATCATTATGTGCTGAACGGCAGCAAGGCGTTCATTTCGGGCGGCGGGCGTTCGGATATTTATGTCTGCATGGTGCGCACCGGCGAGGCTGGGGCGCGCGGTGTCACCTGCCTGGTGGTCGAGAACGGAACACCGGGGCTTTCGTTCGGTGCGCAGGAGCGCAAGCTTGGCTGGAACAGCCAGCCGACAGCGATGGTGAATTTCGATGACTGCAAGGTGCCAAAGGCCAACCGCATCGGCGCCGAAGGCGAGGGCTTCCATATTGCCATGGCCGGACTGGATGGCGGCCGCATCAATATCGGAGCCTGCTCACTGGGAGCTGCGAAAGCCTGCCTGACTGTGGCGCGTGAATATGTTGCCGGGCGCAAGCAGTTCGGCAATGCGATCGGCAATTTCCAGGCGACCCAGTTCAAACTGGCGGATATGGCGACCGATCTGGCCGCCGCGCGGCTGATGATCCGTCAGGCTGCCGCCATGCTGGATGCGAAACATGCCGAGGCGACAATGTACTGCGCTATGGCCAAGCGCTTTGCGACCGATGCCGGCTTTGCCATCTGCAATGAGGCATTGCAACTGCATGGCGGCTACGGCTATCTGAAGGACTATCCGGTCGAACGCTATCTGCGCGATGCGCGTGTGCATCAGATTCTGGAAGGCACCAACGAGATTATGCGCGTGATCATTGCGCGTGCTCTGACAGCCGGTTCATTTCACGACTAAGTTTTTGGAGTAGATCTTGAGCAACGATATCCTGTTTTCAGTTCAGAACGGCGTAGGCATCATTCAGCTTAATCGGCCGCAAGCGCTTAATGCGCTGACCCACGACATGTGCATTCCGCTGGAGCAGACTCTGCGCCGCTGGGCAACCGACGCAGCCGTGAAAGCCGTGATTATCAAGGGCTCGGGCGAGAAGGCCTTCTGTGCCGGCGGCGACATTCGCAAGCTGGCCGACCGCGGTCCCGACGGCGTGCAGTATCGCAAATCCTTCTGGCATGACGAATACCGCTGCAACACCCTGATCGGCGAGTATCCGAAACCGTTCATCGCACTCATCGACGGTATCTTCATGGGCGGCGGTGTAGGCCTTTCAGTGCATGGCAGCCACCGCATTATTAGCGAATTCGCGCATTTCGCCATGCCGGAGACCGGCATTGGCCTGTTCCCCGATGTCGGTGGAACGTATTTCCTGCCGCGTTGCCCGGGTGAACTCGGCACCTATCTGGGCCTGACCGGCGCCCGTCTGAAGGGCGCCGATATCCTGACGGCTGGTGTTGCCACGCATTTCGTGCCGCGCGCCAGCATGGCAGACCTGGAGCAGGCGCTGATTGATGCCGCTCCAGGCGACAAGGCAAGTATCGATGCCGTGGTGGCCAGGTTCACGGCCGATCCGGGCCCATCGACGCTGGCCGGGCGCAGGGCCGAGATCGACCGACGTTTTGGCGGCGACAGCGTGGCGGCCGTAATGACGCAACTGGAAACCGATCCCTCGCCATTTTCGATCGAACAGTCGGGAATCATCCGCGCCAAGTCGCCGACCTCGGTGAAGCTGACGTTCGCGCAGCTTCGTCGCGGTCGCAGCCTTTCCTTGCGCGATTGCATGAAACTGGAATGGCGCATCTGCAACCATGTCGCGCTTGGGCATGACTTCTATGAGGGCGTGCGCGCGGTGATCATCGATAAGGATCACAAGCCGAAATGGCAGCCGGCCCGGCTTGAAGATGTGACCGATGCCGAGATCGAAAAGTATTTCACGCCGGTAGTGGACGGCGAACTGACGTTCGACTGAGCAGAAAAGCACAAGCGGGAGAAACGACCATGGCGAATATAGGCTTTATCGGCGTCGGCAATATGGGCGGCCCGATGGCGCGCAATCTGCTCAAGGCCGGACATACGGTGAAGGCTTTCGATCTGGTGCCGGAGGCAGTGCAGAAAGTGGTCGACGCCGGCGGCATGAAGGCTGCCACAGCGGCAGATGCCGCGCGTGACGTGGATGCTGTCGTCACCATGCTGCCGGCGGGCAAGCATGTCTCCAGCGTCTATACCGGCGACAAGGGCATTCTCGCGGTGGCCCGCCCGGGGACCGTGTTCATCGACAGTTCGACCATTGACGTGAAAACGGCGCGCGACGTGATCGCCGCGGCCGAAGCCAAGGGCATGCTGATGCTGGATGCGCCCGTTTCGGGCGGCATCACGGGTGCCGAGAATGCGGCGTTGACCTTTATGGTCGGCGGCAGCGATGCGGCATTCGCCAAGGCCAAGCCGATCCTGGAGGCTATGGGCAAGAAGATCGTGCATGCCGGCGGGCCTGGAAACGGCCAGACCGCCAAGGTCTGCAACAACATGGTGCTGGGGATCACCATGATCGGGATTTCGGAAGCTTTCATCATGGCCGAAAAGCTGGGGCTATCGGCGCAGGCGATGTTCGACATCGTCGGCAGTTCGTCAGGCTCCTGCTGGGCGCTGCTCAACCATTGTCCGGTGCCGGGGCCGGTCCCGACTTCGGCTGCCAATCGCGACTACAAGCCCGGCTTTGCCGCAGATCTGATGCTGAAGGATCTGAAACTGTCGCAGGAAGCGGCACGGTCAGCCAAGGTGCAGACTCCGCTGGGCGCGGAGGCCACGGCGCTTTATGCGGAATATGTCGATAGCGGCAATGGTTTGCTGGATTATTCGGGCATCATCAAGATGATCCGTGAACTGGGCTAAATAGCCTGATCAGTCAGCCTGGCGTTTTGGTGCGTTGAACTTCGCCAAAGCGAGCAGTTCATCCTTGCTGAGTGACGTGACAAAAGCAGCTTCAGTATCACGTCGTTCGAAGCGGACCCGCTTCCAATCAATCTCGACGCGGTCTTCGGTCAGGCCCAGCAGCTTGTCGACCCCGATAACGAGCGCGACAGCCTGACCTTTGCTGTCGAGCATGACGTTCTCGACGCGGCCGAGGGTATCGCCAGCTTCGTTTCGTAATCGGGCACCAACGACAGCGACCTGATCGCCGCTCAGCTTCGGCATATGCTCACTGACTGAGAAATCCGGCGCAGTGCTCTTTTGGCCGTCAGGAATTCCTGGCACGGCGTTCGGACCTGGTACGGCCGCCCGAGGTTGGCGCGAGCCCGGTTCTTCCTGTTTCGGGGCGGGTGTCTGCGCATAGGCCGCGCTTGCGGCGAGAACTGCAGCAATGCCGACGATGAGGGCCTTGCGCATCACTTACGCTCACTCGACATGCTGACGGTCACCGCCTTGGGAAGATTCGGCATGCTGTAGCTCGTGCCGGTCTGACGCAGGTCGTCACCCCACATTGCCACGTTGGACGGTCGGGGTGTGTTTTGCAGGAAGCCGCTGAAGGCGACAAAGGGCAGGCTCGCGATGCAGGCGGCCCCCAGGATCAGTATCAGTTCGCGCATGACCCACCTCCGTTTGAAGAACACCGTCTGGCTGCGGCATTCGTAAATCAAACGTAAATGGCTATCGGCAGTTCCGGCCCGGGCGGGTGCGGAATCCGTGACCTGCCTGTGACAAAAGCGGGAGGGTCAGGGTGCGGGCGGAATGACCGCAGTGGCCTCGATCTCGACCTTGGCGCGGTCTTCCAGCAAAGCCGCGACCTGAACCAGGGTCATCGCCGGATAATGCCGCCCCAGGATATCCCGATAGGCTTTGCCTATATCTGCGTTGCGCGCCATGTAATCGCGCTTATCCACGACATACCATGTCAGGCGCACGATATGTTCAGGACGAGCGCCGGCCTCTGCTAGTACACGAACGATATTGCGCAGAGCCTGGCGTGTCTGGTCGACCAGATCGTCGCTGTCGAAGCTTGCCTCGGCATTCCAGCCAATCTGACCCGCAACGAAGACCTGACGGCCTTCGACGGCGATGCCATTCGCGTAGCCTTTCGGCTTGACCCACTCGGCCGGATTGAGAATCTGCATCGGGCACCTCAACGAAATTTATTTTATATATAAAATACTATTCTGGAATCGGCAAGGGTGCGCGTAAAGCGGCAATTAAATTTCCCCCGTCAGCGGAGTTGCGCAGCATGACGTCGGAAGCTGTGCAAAACTGCGTTAAGCCTTGAGGATAATGACAATTAAATGTACAGACGATTCATGTCAGACGCGACAGGGAGCGATGACGGGGACTGGGAAGCGATCATCGAGTTTCGCCGCATCGGTACGGCGTTGCAGGTGATTGCCATTGATCCGCAGACGGGGCGGGAAGTGTCGATGGTGGGCGATCCGCGCCTGTCGCGACATGAACTCGGACGGCTCGCGGCGCAAAAACTCCGCTATGTGCTGAACCGGCACGCGGACCAGTCGAACGGCTGATCGGGGGCGAATGGAGTACTTTCTTCAGCAGTTGATCAATGGCCTGACGCTGGGCGCGGTCTATGCGCTGATCGCCATCGGTTACACGATGGTCTACGGCATTATTGGAATGATCAATTTCGCCCATGGCGAAATCTACATGATTGGCGCCTTCATCGCCGTCATCACCTTCTCGATCCTGGGCATTGTCGGCATCACCTGGGTGCCGCTCGCATTGCTGATCGTGTTGATCGTCTCGATGATCATCACCGGCCTGTATGGCTGGACAGTCGAGCGCATAGCCTACCGGCCTCTGCGCGGCTCTTTCCGTCTGGCGCCGCTGATTTCCGCTATCGGCATGTCGATTTTCCTGCAGAACTACGTGCAGATCGCGCAGGGCGCCAAGATCAAGCCGCTGCAACCGATGATCCGCGGCGGTATCGAGCTGATGAAGGGCGAAACCTTCTCGGTCACGATCTCTTATCTGCAGATGATCATCATGGCGATGACGCTGGCGCTGATGATTGGCTTTTCCTACCTGATCTCGGCGACGCCCCTTGGTCGTGCGCAAAGAGCTTGCGAGCAGGATCGCATGATGGCGTCGCTGCTCGGCGTGAATGCTGACCGCACCATCTCGCTCACCTTTGTGCTGGGCGCTGTGCTGGCTGCAGTCGCTGGCGTGATGGTGTCGCTCTATTACGGCGTGGTGGACTTCTATATCGGTTTCCTCGCCGGCCTGAAGGCCTTTACCGCCGCAGTGCTCGGCGGCATCGGTAGCCTGCCGGGTGCCATGCTCGGTGGATTGCTGATCGGGCTGATCGAGGCTTTCTGGTCGGCCTATTTCAGCATCGAGTATAAGGACGTTGCCGTCTTCACCATCCTGGTCGTGGTGCTGATTTTCCGTCCGACCGGCCTGCTTGGCCGGCCTGAAGTGGAGAAGGTGTGATGACGGCGGCCGAACGCCTGAAGGACGCGATCATGGCTGCCGGTGTCGCGGCCCTGCTGGCGCTGCCACTCATCGGTTTCGAAACCGTCGACACCGGCGGTCCGCTCGGTATCAAGACGCGTTTCGACTATATCGCCTATGCCGCCATTGCGGTGTTCCTCGGCCGGCTGGGCATGCGCATCGCGCTCGACTGGCGACGGAACTACCGCGAATCGCTGGCCGACAAACTCGACCCCGTTGATGCGGTCAAACATAAGTCGGTGCTGTCCGATCTGGGGCGCAAGGCTGACAAGTGGCTGATGCCGGCGTTGATCGGCTTCGCCATCATCATGCCGTTCCTGCCATTCGCCAACCGCACCGTGATTGATCTCGGCACCGTGGTGCTGATTTACGTGATGCTGGGCTGGGGCCTTAATATCGTGGTGGGTCTCGCCGGCCTGCTCGATCTTGGCTATGTCGCGTTCTATGCGGTTGGTGCTTACACCTTCGCGTTACTGTCGATGCATTTCGGATTCGGATTCTGGGAAACGCTGCCGCTCGCCGGTCTGTTGGCCGCCACCTTCGGCGTGGTCCTCGGTTTCCCGGTGCTGCGCCTGCGCGGCGACTATCTCGCCATCGTTACACTCGGCTTCGGTGAGATCATCCGCGTCATCCTGCTCAACTGGCAGCCGGTCACCGGCGGCCCGGCTGGCATTTCGGGCATTCCGCGCCCATCCTTCTTCGGCTTCCCGTTCGCTGCCGATCCGCCGGAGGGCACCACGTCCTTTCACCAGTTATTCGGCCTGGAATTCGCCTCGCTTCACCGCATCATCTTCCTTTATTATCTGATCCTTGCACTCGCGCTGATCACTAACATTTTCACCATGCGGATCCGTAAGCTACCCGTGGGGCGCGCCTGGGAAGCCCTGCGCGAAGACGAGATCGCCTGTACGGCACTCGGCATCAATCCGACCAATACCAAACTGACCGCCTTTGCCATCGGTGCGATGTTCGGCGGCTTTGCCGGCAGCTTCTTCGCTGCGCGCCAGGGCTTCATCAGCCCGGAAAGCTTCAGCTTCATTGAATCTGCCGTGATCCTGGCCATCGTCGTGCTGGGCGGCATGGGCAGCCAGGCCGGTATCGTTCTCGCAGCAGCCTTCCTCACATTGCTGCCGGAAGTGGCGCGTGAATTCTCGTTGTTCCGCATGCTGGCCTTTGGTGCGGCCATGGTGCTGATCATGGTGTGGCGCCCGCAGGGTCTGCTGGCGCATCGCGAACCGACCATGCGGCTGCATCCTGCCGGGACCAAGCCGGGCGGAGGCACGCCATGACCCAGCCTCTCCTGAGGGTCGAGCATCTCACCATGCGCTTCGGCGGCCTGATCGCTGTGAACGACGTTTCCTTCGATGCACATGAGGGCCAGATCACTGCCGTGATCGGGCCCAACGGCGCAGGCAAGACGACCGTATTCAACTGCATTGCCGGTTTCTACAAGCCGACCGTCGGTCGCCTGACGCTGACCCGCAACGCTACGCCTTATCTTCTGGAGCGCATGCCGGGAAATGATATCGCGGGCAAGGCGCGCGTGGCGCGTACCTTCCAGAATATCCGCCTGTTCCCAAAAATGACGGTGCTGGAAAACCTGATCGTCGCGCAGCACAACAAGCTGATGCGCGCCTCAGGCTTCACGTTGCTCGGGCTGTTCGGCTGGCCCGGCTATGGCAAGGCCGAGGCCGAAGCGGTCGATCTGGCGCGCTATTGGCTTGATCGCACAAACCTGACCGATGTGGCCGATGAGGTTGCCGGCAGCCTGCCGTATGGCGGCCAGCGTCGCCTTGAAATCGCGCGCGCTATGTGTACCGAACCGGTGCTGCTGTGCCTCGACGAACCGGCCGCCGGCCTGAACCCGCGTGAGTCGGCCGATCTGAATACGCTGCTGCGCTTTATCCGTGATGAACACAAAACAGGCGTGCTGCTGATCGAGCATGACATGAGTGTGGTGATGCAGATTTCGGATCATGTCATCGTGCTGGATTACGGTCGTAAGATCGCTGACGGAACGCCAGATGTGGTTCGCAACGATCCAAAAGTCATCGCGGCCTATCTGGGCGAGCCGGAAGATTCCGCTGCGGTTCAGGGAGTCGTGTGATGCTCTCCATCAGCGGTCTGCATACCTATTATGGCGCGGTTCACGCGCTGAAGGGCGTCGACGTCGAAGTGAAGCAGGGCGAGATCGTGGCGCTGATCGGCGCCAACGGTGCCGGCAAGTCCACCCTTCTGATGAGCATCTGCGGCAGCCCCAAACCGCGGCATGGTCATGTGAAGCTCGCAGGCGAGGATATCACCGGCATTCCGACGCACCATCTGGTTCGCCGCGGTCTGGCGCATGCTCCCGAAGGCCGCCGCATCTTTCCGCGCATGTCGGTGCTGGAGAATCTGCGTATGGGCGCGGTGGCTGCCGATCCCGCGCATTTCGAGTCCGACCTAGAGCGCGTCTACGGCCTGTTCCCCCGTCTGAAAGAGCGCAGCGAGCAGCGCGGTGGAACGCTCTCGGGTGGCGAACAGCAAATGCTGGCGATTGCCCGCGCACTGATGAGCCGGCCGAAGCTGCTTCTGCTGGATGAGCCGTCGCTTGGTCTGGCGCCGCTGGTGGTGAAGCAGATTTTCTCGATCATCGAGGAGATCAACCGCACCGATGGCGTCACGGTTCTGCTGGTCGAACAGAATGCCTATCACGCCCTCAAGCTTGCCCATCGCGGCTATGTCCTCGTGAACGGGCACATCACCATGAGCGGCACCGGCAGCGAATTGTTGGCCAACGAGCAGATCCGCGCAGCTTACCTGGAAGGAGGCCACTGATGGTGCATGCCGTTCTGGGTGAGAGTATCCTGGTATTCTTCGGACTGACCGTCGTCCTGGTGGGCGGTTGCGCTTTTCTGATGGGACAGGCGATTGCCGGAACCTGGCGGCCTTATTGGCAGATTCTGCCCTATAGCCTGATCATGGCGGCTGCGAACCGTTTTCTGGCCTTTTCGTTGTTCAAGGAGCAGTTGCTGGCGGTAGTGCCGTACCTGATCTCCATTCTCGTCGTCTGGGCCTTCGCCACCTTCGGCTTCCGCCTGACCCGGGTCGACCAGATGGTCCACCAGTATCCATGGCTCTACGAACGATCCAGTCTGCTCGGCTGGCGAGAGAAGCAGGGGACACCTTAGGTTGTTGCCGAGGCTGGCCGGACTGCATTAGACTTTGTTCAACGTCTTATAACAGGGAGAGGATGTCATGCTTAAATTTACCACCGGTTTGGCTGTTGTCGCTGCTGTCGGCCTGTTTGCCGGCACTGCCTCGGCGCAGATCAAGGTTGCCCTCAACGGCCCGATCACCGGCCAGCTCGCCAGCTTCGGTGAGCAGATGAAGCGCGGCGCCGAAATGGCCATTGCCGACATCAATGCTGCTGGCGGCGTGAATGGCCAGAAGCTGCAGCTGGTCATTGGTGACGACCAGTGCGATCCGAAGCAGGCGGTGGCGGTTGCCAACCGCGCTGTGCAGGAAAAGGTGGCTGTCGTGATCGGCCACTTCTGCTCGGGCTCGTCGATCCCGGCCTCGGACGTCTACAAGGAAGAGAATATCCTGCAGATCACCCCGGCCTCGACCAACCCGCGCTACACCGAGCGCGGCTACAAGAACGTGTTCCGCGTTTGCGGTCGCGATGACCAGCAGGGCATCGTTGCTGGCGACTACATTCTTGAGAAGTACAAGGGCAAGAAGGTTGCCATCCTGCATGACAAGACCCCGTATGGTCAGGGCCTGGCTGAAGAGACCAAGAAGCGCCTGAATTCGAAGGGCATGCAGGAAGCCATGTTCGAAGCCGTGACCGCCGGTGAGAAGGACTACTCTGCGCTCGTCTCGAAGATGAAGCAGGCCGGCGTCGAGCTGATCTATCTGGGCGGCTATCATCCGGAAGGCGGTCTGATCGTTCGTCAGGCCAAGGAGCAGGGCCTGAATGCCCCGCTCATGGGTGGCGACGCTCTGGTCGACAAGCAGTTCTGGGCGATTTCCGGCCCGGCTGGCGAAGGTTCGCTGATGACCTTCGACGCCGATCCGCGCAAGAACCCGGTTGCCAAGCCGCTGGTCGACAAGTTCAAGGCCCAGGGCTACGACCCGGAAGGCTACACCCTGTACACCTATGCTGCGCTGCAGGCTTGGGTGCAGGCCGCGACCACGGCGAAGTCGGTGAAGACCGCTGACGTCGAAAAGGCGCTGCGTGCCGGCAAGTTCCAGACTGTGCTGAACGAGATCTCGTTCGACGCCAAGGGCGACACCACCTCGCCGGCCTACAAGGTCTATGTTTGGAAGAACGGTTCCTACGACTACGTGAACTGATCCCCGGATCCGGGGGAGTGGGAAGCCCGGGCCATCATGCCCGGGCTTCTTTTTGATCTAGTTGTTCTCTAATTGTACACTGCGACCGTGGGCAGTACCTCGCCAGCGCCAAGCATTTCCCTTGTTGGTAGGGTTGGCACCTGCCACCGGATATTGTAGGGTCCGGCCGTCTTTCCCGAGGTGCCCTGCCTATGTCCAAGCCCACGGTCGCTCTCGCTGCCGATCATGCCGGTTTTGAGTTGAAAAACCTGCTGCGCGATGAGCTTAAGGCCGAGGGCTATGACGTACTCGACCTCGGCACCAATTCCTCCGACAGCGTCGACTATCCTGATTTCGGCCGCCAGCTCGGCCAGACAGTCGCGTCCGGCAAAGCCGCTTTCGGCGTGGCCGTCTGCGGCAGCGGCATCGGCATCTCGATCGCGGCCAACCGCGTCAGTGGGTGCCGTGCGGCGCTGGTGCATGATGCGACCAGCGCCCGGCTGTGCCGCGAGCATAACGATGCCAATGTTCTGGCGCTGGGCGCCCGGCTGATCGGCATCGAGACGGCGCGCGACTGCCTGAAGGCATTTCTCAGCACCCCATTTGCCGGCGGTCGCCATCAGCGCCGCGTCGACCTGCTCGACAAGCCGGCCTGACCGTATACAGACGCTTCCAGGAGTCCTTCGATGTCCAGCACTGCCGCCAAGCCCACCGTCACCCATGCCGGCTTTTTCGAGCGTACGCTTAAGCAGGCCGACCCGGAAATCTTTGACTCCATCGTCAAGGAACTGGATCGCCAGCAGAGCCAGATCGAACTGATCGCTTCGGAAAACATCGTCAGCCGCGCCGTCCTGGAAGCGCAGGGCTCGGTGATGACCAACAAGTATGCCGAGGGCCTGCCGGGCAAGCGCTATTACAATGGCTGCGAATTCGTGGATATCGCAGAAAATCTCGCGATCGAGCGCGCCAAAAAGCTGTTCGGCTGCGGCTTCGCCAATGTGCAGCCGCATTCCGGCGCGCAGGCCAATCAGGCAGTCTTCATGGCGATGCTGAAGCCAGGCGACACCTTCATGGGTCTCGATCTTGCCGCTGGCGGCCATCTGACACACGGTTCGCCTGCCAACCAGTCGGGCAAGTGGTTCAATGTCGTGCCCTATACTGTGCGGCAGGATGACCATCGCATCGACATGGACCAGGTCGCCAAACTGGCCGAGCAGCATAAGCCGAAGCTGATCATCGCAGGTGGCTCTGCCTATCCGCGCTTCTGGGACTTCGCCAGGTTCCGCGAGATCGCCGACAGCATCGGCGCGATCTTCATGGTCGACATGGCGCATTTTGCCGGCCTGGTCGCGGGCGGCGCGCATCCCAGCCCGTTCCCGCATGCCCATATCGCCACCACCACCACGCACAAGACGCTGCGCGGTCCGCGCGGCGGCATGGTGCTGACCAATGACGAAGCGCTGGCCAAGAAGATCAACTCGGCTGTTTTCCCGGGGCTGCAGGGCGGCCCGCTGATGCATGTAATTGCCGGCAAGGCGGTCGCCTTCGGCGAGGCACTGACACCGGAATTCAAGTCCTATGCCCAGGCTGTGGTCGACAACGCCAAGGCGATGGCGGCGGCGTTGCAGGAACGCGGCTATGACCTCGTCTCGGGCGGTACCGACAATCACCTCATGCTGATCGATCTGCGCTCGAAGGGCCTCAAGGGCAATGTCTGCGTCGAGAGCCTGGAGCATGCGCGCATCACGGCAAACAAGAACGGCGTGCCCTTCGATCCGGAAAAGCCGATGGTCACCTCGGGTATCCGTGTCGGCAGCCCAGCTGGCACCACGCGCGGCTTCGGCGTTGCCGAGTTCCGTCAGATCGGTGGCCTGATCGCCGACGTGCTGGACGGCATTGCCAAGAAGACCAACGACAATTCCGATGTCGAACGGGCTGTGGCCGAGAAGGTGGTAGCGCTGTGCAACCGCTTCCCGATCTATCCGCAGCTCTGACGCCACAATCATAAGGCGGGGGAAAACCGACCATGCGTTGTCCGTTCTGCGGCAATGACGATACCCAGGTGAAGGACTCGCGGCCGACCGAGGACAACTCGGCGATCCGCCGCCGGCGCTTCTGCCCGAATTGCGGCGCGCGCTTCACCACCTTTGAACGCATCCAGCTGCGCGAACTGACGGTGATCAAGAAGAATGGCCTGAAGGCGCCATTTGATCGCGACAAGCTGGCGCGCTCGATCATGATTGCGACACGCAAGCGTCCGATCGATCCGGAGCGTATTGAGCGCCTGATCAATGGCATCGTGCGTCGCTTGGAGAGTTCCGGCGAGAGCGAGATCAAGTCTGACTCCATCGGCGAACTGGTGATGGATGGTCTGGCCGCACTCGACAAGGTGGCCTATGTGCGCTTCGCCTCGGTCTATCGCAACTTCCGCGAAGCTAAGGATTTCGAAGACTTCATCGGCTCATTGAGTGGCGCCGGCAACGACGATGACTGATAAAGCCGCTGCCGCCCGGGACGAGCGCTACATGCGCATCGCGCTCGGGCTGGCGGCGCGCGGGCTGGGTAATACCTGGCCCAACCCGGCGGTCGGCTGCGTCATCGTCAAAGACAATCGCATTGTCGGGCGCGGCTGGACCCAGGTCAACGGTCGCCCGCATGCCGAAACCGTTGCCCTGCAGCAGGCCGGTGATGCCGCGCGCGGCGCAACAGCTTATGTTACGCTCGAACCCTGTGCTCATCATGGCAGGACTCCGCCCTGTGCCGAGGCGCTGGTCAGTGCCGGTATTTCCCGGTGCGTTGTCGCGCTGGAAGATCCTGATGCGCGGGTGGCGGGCAGGGGGCTCGCATTGCTGCGCGAGGCCGGAATCAATGTTGCGGTCGACTGCCTGCGGAATGCCGCAACCGAACTGAATACCGGCTTTCTGCTTAGCCGCGAGCGCAATCGCCCGCTGGTCACACTGAAACTCGCCGTCAGCCTGGATGGCCGCATCGGCACGCATTCCGGCGACAGCAAGTGGATCACCAGCCCAGTCGCCCGTATGCGTGCTCACCTGCTGCGGGCGCAGCATGACGCTGTGATGGTGGGCAGCAACACCGCGCTGCAGGACGATCCCGATCTGACCTGCCGCCTTCCGGGTTTGCCCAAGCGTCCGGCCGTCCGCATCATTCTGGATGGTCGCCTGCGGTTGAGCCTGACATCGAAAGTTGTGGCAACGGCCAAGTCGGCGCCGACCTGGATCATCACGCGCGAGGATGTCGACGAAGCCCGTCGTCAGGCCTTTGAGGACTGCGGCGTCGAGGTGATTGCGGTCGAGCCAGACGAGGCTGGCTTTCCGGCCCTGGCGCCGGCCTTTGCCATCCTGGCCGAGCGCGGTCTGACCCGAATCCTGGTGGAAGGCGGCGGCAAATTGGCCGCCAGCCTGATCCGGGCCGATCTGGTCGACCGCATGATCTGGTTCCGCGCGCCCAGTGTGATCGGCGGCGACGGCCTGCCGGGAATTGCGGCTTTTGGCATTGATACCGTGGCGGAAGCGCCGCGCTGGCAGCGGGTCAGGGCCGATATTCTTGGCGATGACCTGCTGGAAACCTTCATCCGCCCCCTCTAAAACTAGGCCCATGTTCACAGGCATCGTCACCGATATCGGCACAGTCGTCGCCCGCGAGACGCGCGGCGACACCCACTTCCGCATCCGCACCCGCTACGAGACCGCCAGCATCGACATCGGCGCCTCGATTGCCTGCGCCGGCGTCTGCCTGACGGTCGTGCAGAAGGGCGCCGACTGGTTTGCAGTCGATGTCTCTGCCGAGAGCCTGTCGCGTACCACACTGGGCAACTGGAAAGATGGCTCGGCCATCAATCTCGAACGCAGCCTGAAGGTCGGCGACGAACTCGGTGGGCATATCGTCTCCGGCCATGTCGATGGCGTGGGCGAAGTGGTGGCGACGCGTAGCGAGGGCGACTCCCTGCGCATCGACTTCCGCGCGCCGGCCAGCCTCGCCGGATTTATCGCCGAGAAGGGCTCGATCACCATCGACGGTGCCTCGCTGACCGTGAACGGCGTCGATGGTGCCGTGTTCGGCGTCAACCTGATACCGCATACCCAGCAGGTGACCACGCTCGGCAAACTGAAGGCCGGCGACAAGGTCAATCTGGAAATCGACGTGCTGGCGCGCTACGTGGCGCGGCTGCAGCAGTGGAGCAAGTCGTCGTGAACAGTATGGATGATATCAAGCGGTATATCGCCTCGGCCGAGGAGATCATCGAAGAGGCTCGCCAGGGCCGCATGGTGATTCTGGTCGACGAGGAGGATCGCGAGAACGAAGGCGATCTGTATATTCCGGCCGAGATGGCCGATGCCGCCGCCATCAACTTTATGGCCAAACACGGTCGCGGCCTGATCTGCCTGACGCTGACGCGCCAGCGCATCGAGCAGCTCGGCCTGCCGCTGATGGCGCAGAATAATGCCTCGCGGCATCAGACCGCGTTCACGGTTTCCATTGAGGCACGCGAAGGCGTCACCACGGGCATCTCGGCAGCTGATCGCGCGCAGACCGTGAAGGTGGCGATTGATCCTTCCAAGGGGCCGGCCGACATTGCCGTACCTGGCCATATCTTCCCGCTGATGGCGCGTGATGGTGGCACGCTGGTGCGCGCTGGCCATACCGAAGCCGGTGTGGATATCGCGCGACTGGCTGGCCTCAATCCGTCTGGCGTGATCTGCGAGATCATGAATGACGACGGCACCATGGCGCGGATGCCTGATCTGATCGCCTTTGCCCAGCTTCATAACCTCAAGATCGGGACTATTGCGGACCTGATTGCCTATCGCCGCCGGCACGACAATCTGATCCAGCGGGTGGTGGAGGGTGAGATCGATAGCGTCTGGGGTGGCAAGTTCCGCATGCTGGTCTATCGAAACCGCGTTGAATACGCCGAGCATATCGCCCTGGTGAAGGGCGATATCGCAGATGGCAATCCTGTCATGGTGCGTATGCATGCCATGAATGTGCTGGAAGACGTTCTGGGCGATCATGGCGCACGCTCGGGCGTGCTGCATGGGGCTATGCAGATGATTGGCGAAGCGGGGCGGGGCATTGTGGTGCTGATCCGTGAGCCGCGGCCGACCGCTTTGTCCGACAACGTGCGCCAGAAACTGGGCGAACCGGTTGAAAAAACAGCGCATCTCCGGGATTATGGCATCGGGGCACAGATCCTGATCGATCTGGGGGTTAAGGACATGATTGTCCTGTCTAACGTCGAACGCACCATCGTCGGCCTGGAAGGCTACGGCCTTTCCGTCGTCGAAACTCGACCGATCAAGGTTCGCAGGGAGAACTGAGACCATGGTAGCGCGCAGGGGGAAGCCAGCGGCCAAAACGGCGGCGGCGAAAAAGGGTGCGGTGAAAAAGGCCAAGGCGAAGTCCGGTAAGACCGCGACCTTCTCCAGCCTGGAAACTGAGATGTCTGGTGATCTCAACATCGAGATTCGCAAGCCGCGCGTGCTCATTGTCGAGGCACGCTTCTACGAGGATATTGCCGATGCGCTGTTCGAAGGCGCCAAGGCGATCATCGAAGCTTCTGATTTCGATTATGACCGGATCGATGTGCCTGGCGCCCTGGAGCTGCCGGCGGCAATCCGTTTCGCGATGAACCGCAAGGGCGAGAAGGCCTATGACGGTTATGTCGCACTTGGCTGCGTGATCCGTGGCGAGACAGCGCATTTCGACGTCGTGGTGAACGAGAGCGCCCGTGGCTTGCAGCAGCTGGCCATCGAACATCAGCTCTGTATCGGCAACGGCATCATCACGGTTGAGAACGAAGACCAGGCCTGGGATCGTGCCCGCAAGGATCGCCAGGACAAGGGTGGCGGCGCCGCGCTGGCCGCCGTGGCGATGATCGGCCTGAAGCAGCTGTTCTCGGCATGAGCGAAGGAGGGCAGCGACGGGGAGCACGCACTGATCGCCCGGCCGGACGCCGGTCGGTCGCGCGGCTGTTTGCCGTTCAGGCTCTTTATGAGATCGAGTTCGGTGGCACCAATCCCGAAGCCGTGATTGCCGATTTTCGCACCCATCGCCAGTCGGAAGAGATCGAAGGCGTGCAGATGCGCGAAGCCGATGCCGACTGGTTCGCCGAAATCGTACGCGGTGTTGCCCGGCAGCAGGCTGAAGTGGACCGTGTGATCAAGGATGCCATGCCGCGCGTCGATGCACTTGATCGCATGGAAGCTATCCTGCGCTATGCGTTGCGCTGCGCGGCTTACGAGATCATTGCCCGCGTCGATGTGCCGGCAACTACGGTGATCGATGAATATCTCGGCATCGTGCGCGCCTTCTTCGGCCCACGCGAAATCAAGCTGGCGAATGGCGTAATCGATGCGGTGGCGCGCAAGCTGCGCCCCGGCGAATTTACGGCCTGAGGCGATCATGCCCGGACAGACGGGCCTGGGCGAATTCGATCTGATCGCGCGCTATCTCGCGCCCCTTGCAGCTGCTGCGCCCGGTGCGTTTCATCTGCGGGACGATGCCGCGATCATCCCGGTTCCGCCTGGCGAAGATCTGGTCGTCACTACAGATGCCATGATCGAGGGCGTACACTTCCTGGCCAAGGATGGTGCGGAGCGTATCGCCCGCAAGCTGCTGCGGGTCAATCTATCCGACCTGGCCGCAAAGGGGGCGAGGCCGATTGGCTATCAGTTGATCCTCGGCCTGTCGGGCGAGCCTGACGAAGCATGGCTCGCATCCTTCTGCGAAGGGTTGCGGCGCGATCAGGAAGCCTTTGGTTTTCCGCTTTATGGTGGCGATACGGTCCGCAGTCCTGGCGGCATCACGCTGGGAGTGACGGCGTTCGGCAGCCTGCCGAACGGCAGCATGCTGCGTCGTTCTGGCGCGCAGGCCGGCGACGACCTCTATGTTACCGGCAGTATCGGCGATGCCGCGCTCGGTCTGGAAACCAAGCTCAATCACCGGCTGTTTTCATCAGCTGCGATGCTGTTCTTTGATTCTCGTCTACATGTGCCGACACCGCGTCTCGCGATGGGGCAGGGTCTGCGCGGCCTGGCGCATGCCGCCCAGGATGTATCTGATGGTCTGGTGCAGGATGCGGGCCATATTGCCGCGCAATCCAATCTGAAGGCCGTGATCGAGGCAGCAACCGTGCCGCTGTCGCTGGCCACCCGTCAGGCTGTGCAGGACGATCCAGATCTGCTGGATGTGGTGCTGACTGGCGGCGATGACTATGAGCTGCTCTTCGCGGTGTCGCCCAATCGGGCGAGCCAGATCGCCGCACTGTCACGTTCAGTCGGGCTGGCGGCAACCCGCATTGGCCGGCTGGAAGCCGGACAGGGGGTGGTGGTGCAGGATCAGGGGGGCAGCCCTTTGACGCTTCGTCGCGCCGGATTTCAGCATTTCGGCGGATCGTAAGCCCGGAATCGACTAAACTGGAACGGCTGTGAGTCGTGGAGACAGAACTTGCGCAAGATCATTCTGATCATTGTTGCCCTGATCGTGCTGGCCTCGCTCGCCGGTGGCGGCTTCGCAGTTTACATGTTCGTCTTTGCGACCAAAAAGCAGGAGGAGACGTCAGCCTCCGATCCCAACGACCCGCCACCTGAAGCCCCCGTCAAACGCCCAGCCTTCATTCCGCTTGAGCCCTTCAGCGTCTATATTGTTCCTGAAGGCCAGAAGCCGCGCGAGGTGATGGTGATCCTTCATCTCGAGGTCCCGCCAGACAACGTGCCTCAGGTGAACGATAAGATGCACCTGTTGCGCGATCGCTATATCCGCGAATTGCTGCGCGGCGATCCGATTGCCGTTCCAGCGCGGTTTAGCAGCAAGGATCTGTTCGTACTACGTGATCGTCTGCGCGGACCGACCGATGAGATTCTAGGCAAGGGCGTGGTGACGCAGGTGCTGCTTCTGAATATTATTACCCAGTTGAAATAAGTAGAATCGGTTCGCCTCCCATGACAACGCTCTCGCCGGCCGCTGCAAAGCGGAATGTGTTTATTCTGGCCATCTGCATGGCGCTGGGAAACTCGGCGACGACATTGCAGGTCACGCTCGGCGGACTGGTCGGCTATCTTCTCGTCGAGGATAAGGCGCTGGCCACCCTGCCGGTCACTTTCGTGGTGGCTGGCACTGCTCTGGCCACTATACCGGCCTCCATGCTGATGCGCAGAGTCGGGCGGCAGCTCGGTTTTATGGCGGGCAGCCTGCTGGGATCGGTCGGCTCGCTGGTTGCTGCTGCAGGTGTGTACCTGTCGGATTTCTGGTTGTTCTGCCTTGGCGCCTTCTTGTTCGGCGGCTCGATGGCGTTCACACAGCTCTACCGTTTCGCCGCCGCCGATATCTCGCCAGCGCCGATGAAAAGCCGTGCCATCTCCTGGGTTATGGTCGGCGGACTGGTGGCCGCCTTCATGGGCCCTGAGATCGCCAAGCACACACGCGATATTTTATCGCCTTATCTATTCCTCGGGTCATACCTGGCCGCCGCCGCGCTGCCGATCTTGGTGCTGGGCATCCTGACATTCGTCCGCCTGCCCAAGCCGACAGTCTCGGAGCTGCATGAGATAGGCCGTCCGTTGTCTGAGATCGTGCGCCAGCCAGCCTTCTTAGTGGCGGCCACGGCAGGCATGTTCGGCTATGGCGTGATGAACCTGCTGATGACGGCGACGCCGCTGGCCATGCAGATCTGCGAGCACCCCTTCGCCGCCGCGGCCACCGTGATCCAGTGGCATGTCTTTGGCATGTACTTCCCCAGTTTCTTCACCGGGCAGCTGATCGCGCGATTTGGTACCCTGCGAATTATCCTTCTGGGCGTGCTTCTCAACCTGGTCTGCATCGCCGTCGCCCTGAGCGGGATCGAGGTACTGAACTTCCAGGCAGCCCTGTTGCTGCTCGGGGTGGGGTGGAACTTCATGTATATCGGCGGTACCGCGCTGCTCACCGAGGTGTACCGCCCGGCCGAGCGCAACAAGACGCAGGCCCTCAATGATTTTCTGGTCTTCGGCACTGTCGCTCTGGCCTCGCTGGGCTCAGGCAAGCTGCTGTATCACTGGGGCTGGGATTTCGTCCCGATGTCGGCCCTGCCGTTCATCGTCATGGCGGGCCTGGCTGCGGTCTGGCTGATGCTGCAAAAGCGACAAGCCACGACCCCGGCATAAGCTTCGGAAAAATCAGCCATATTGCGCCCAAAGCGCATCTCTGGCATAACGACTCGCAGTTCGTCCTGCCCCGAGTCTGGGGCCAATAATGGTAGCAGTCGCGTAACCCGGTACGGGCAACGCATGCCCGTCGGGATTTAAAGTCTCGATTACAAAACCGAGGAACGAAGGGAAACGCTCATGACCGAGTTGTGGTTCGCCATCGCCTGTGGCGTATTGGCGCTGTTGTACGGCATCTGGACGTCGAAGTCCGTGCTGGCTGAATCTGCAGGCAATCAGCGCATGCAGGAAATCGCCGCGGCGATCCAGGAAGGCGCATCCGCCTACCTCAATCGTCAGTATCGTACCATTGGCATTGTCGGCATCGTCGTCGCGATCATCCTGGCCTTCACGTTGGGCCTCAAGGTCGCCATCGGCTTCATCATCGGCGCCGTGCTGTCGGGCGCTGCCGGCTATATCGGCATGAACGTCTCGGTCCGCGCCAATGTCCGCACTGCGGAAGGCGCGCGCAAGGGCATGGAGCATGCGCTCAGCATCGCCTTCAAGTCGGGCGCGGTCACCGGAATGCTGGTGGTCGGTCTCGCCCTGCTCGGCGTCGCGATCTACTACATGATCCTCATCAAGATCGGCGCAGGCGGGCGTGAAACCGTCGATGCGCTCGTCGCGCTCGGTTTCGGCTCCTCGCTGATTTCGATCTTCGCCCGTCTTGGCGGCGGCATCTTCACCAAGGGTGCGGACGTCGGCGCTGACCTCGTCGGCAAAGTCGAGGCCGGTATCCCGGAAGATGACCCGCGCAACCCGGCGGTGATCGCCGACAACGTGGGCGACAATGTCGGCGATTGCGCCGGTATGGCCGCCGACCTGTTCGAGACCTATGCCGTGACCATCGTCGCCACCATGGTGCTGGCGTCGATCTACTTCGCCACTGATGCCGTTCTGATGGCCAAGGTCATGGCCTATCCGCTGGTGATCGCGGGCGCCTGCATCATCACCTCGGTGATCGGCACCTACTTCGTCCGCCTCGGCAAAAGCCAGAACATCATGGGCGCCCTGTACAAGGGCCTGATCGTGACGGGCATCCTGTCGGCGATCGCGCTGTGGCCGATCACCGACTACATGCTGGGCATGAAGACGCCCATGACCGCCGGCACCGCCACCTTCACGGGCACGAGCCTGTTCTGGTGCGGCATTATCGGTCTGCTGGTCACGGCCGCCATCGTCTGGGCGACCGAGTACTATACCAGCACGGAGTATCGCCCGGTGCGTAGCGTGGCGCAGGCCTCGACCACGGGTCACGGCACCAACGTGATCCAGGGTCTGGCCGTGTCGATGGAAGCCACGGCTCTGCCGGCGCTGTTCATCGTGATCGGCATCATCTCCACTTACATGCTGGCCGGCCTGTTCGGTATTGCCATTGCCGTCACCACGATGCTGGCGCTCGCCGGCATGGTCGTCGCATTGGATGCCTACGGTCCGGTAACGGACAATGCTGGCGGCATCGCCGAAATGTCGGATCTGCCGAAGGACGTGCGCAAGACCACTGACGCGCTCGATGCCGTGGGTAACACCACCAAGGCCGTGACCAAGGGCTATGCCATTGGTTCGGCCGGCTTCGGCTCGCTGGTACTGTTCGCCGCCTATACGGAAGATCTGAAGTACTTCTTCAAGGGCGTTACGATCGACTTCTCCCTGAGCAACCCGTATGTCGTGGTTGGCCTGCTGATCGGTGGTCTGCTGCCGTATCTGTTTGGCGCCATGGGCATGACGGCGGTCGGCCGTGCGGCCGGTTCGGTCGTCGTGGAAGTGCGGCGTCAGTTCAAGGAAATCCCCGGCATCATGGAAGGCACGGCAAAGCCTGATTACTCTAAGGCTGTCGACCTGCTGACCAAGGCGGCGATCAAGGAAATGATCATCCCCAGCCTGCTGCCGGTGCTCAGCCCGATCGTGCTGTACTTCATCATCAACGTGATCGCCGGGCAGGCCGCAGCCTTCGCTGCCGTCGGCGCCATGCTGCTGGGTGTGATCGTCACAGGCATCTTCGTCGCCATCTCGATGACGGCCGGCGGCGGTGCCTGGGACAATGCCAAGAAGTACATCGAAGAGGGTCATCATGGTGGCAAAGGTTCGGATGCCCACAAGGCAGCCGTGACTGGTGACACCGTCGGCGACCCTTACAAGGACACGGCCGGCCCGGCCGTGAACCCGCTGATCAAGATCACCAACATCGTGGCTCTGCTGCTGCTCGCCATTCTGGCGCACGGCTAAGCGTTACGACGGAGTGAAACGGAAAGGGCCGGGGCAACCCGGCCCTTTTTCTTTTTTTTGGGTACCTTTATGCCGCGATCGTGGCGGCGCCGATGGCCAGCAGCACGCCAACCTCGGTGATCTGCTGGGTTGCCCCAAGTACATCGCCGGTATGACCACGGATCTGCCAGTGCGCCAGCGCAGCAACCGCGAATGCCAGAATGGCCGCCGCAGCGTAGGCAACGATGAAGGCGAAGCCAGGCAGAGTGGCAAAAGCAATCAGCGCGGCAATAATAGCGGCAGCAACCGCCGAGCCGAATGAAACCGCGCCACTGCTGGCAGCAAGGCCATCGCTGCGTGCTGGCGGCAGCAGGTACCACACGACAGCCATGGCGGCCCGCGACAATGCTCCGGCCGCGATCAGCGCGATGATCACGGCCGAATTCTGCCCGGTGGCTTCGTCCAACTCGTCACTGATCGACAGCAGGTTGCTGGCGATGTCTTGCAGTGCTGTGAAACGCAGCGACAGGATCAGCACCAGTGCGACCACACCATAGGTGCCGATGCGGCTGTCGCGCATGATTTCCAGCTTGCGCTCGCGGCTGCGACCGCCGCCGAAGCCGTCGGCAGTATCGGCAAGCCCATCTTCATGCAGTGCGCCGGTCAGCAGCACCTGAATTCCCATCGCCAGAAGGGCTGCGCTAGCGATGCCCAGACCCAGATGGCTGGCCAGCATGAAGACGCCGCCGCCCGTGGCGCCGACCAGCAGGCCGACGACCGGGAAGATCCAGGCGGCGCGCGCAACCGTGGCGTCATCCGGACTGGCGGACCTGCCAGTCGGAAGGCGAGTCAGCAGCATCAGGGCGAGGCGAAGGTCGCTGCCCCAGCGGTTGCGCCTGGAGTTCTGGTGGCTGGAATTCCGGTGATTGGGGCTGTCGGTCATGGCTGTATTGCGGCAAAGGCTGGCGTAGCTTATAGCACGCTGGCGCCGCAGACGCGACGCGGGGTGGAAGAGGCAGGCGTGACCAGAGCATGATCGGCCAAGGATAACCTGTATGTTTCAGGATAAGGCTGCCGTCGCGGCAGCAGCGCAATCACTTCCCGTCAGCGATTCGGCATCTGTCGCGGCAGCCACGTCCCATGATGCAGATCTGACCAAGCCAGCTGGCGCGCTCGCCCGGCTAGAGGAATGCATTCGCCATCTGGCCGGCTGGCAGCAGCGCGCAGTTCCGCGTCTCGACACGATCGAGGTTTTGATCTTCGCCGGCAATCACGGCATTACTGGGCGCGGCGTCTCGGCCTATCCGGCCGAGGTGACCGTGCAGATGGTGGCGAATTTCGAACGCGGCGGCGCGGCGATCAACCAGCTCGCGAAACTGCATGGCGCGACGCTCTCGGTAACGCCGCTCGATCTCGACATACCGACACAGGATTTCACCACGGCGCCGGCGATGGATGAGGCGGGCTTGCTCGCCGCGGTGAACTGTGGCGCCGCGGCTGTACCGGCGGAGGCCGATCTGGTGCTCCTCGGCGAGATGGGGATCGGCAACACCACGGCTGCCGCCGCGCTCGCAGCAGCGCTTTATGGCGGAGATGCCGCCAGCTGGGTAGGGCCAGGCACAGGCGTCGCCGGCAATGCATTGGCCGCCAAGATCGCTGCAGTCGATATGGCGCTGAAACTTCACGGCGATGCGATGCGGAACGACCCGCTCGAAGCACTGCGTCATGTCGGCGGCCGTGAGATCGCGGCCCTGTTTGGCGCGGTGCTGGCCGCACGGCGCAATCGCATTCCGGTACTGCTCGATGGTTTCGTCGTCGGCGCCGCTGCGGCCGTGCTGGCCAAACTGGCCAATGACGGTCTTGCGCATTGTATGGCCGGGCATGTCTCGGCCGAACCTGGTCATCGCCGTTTACTTAATATGCTCGCAATGCAGCCGCTGCTTGATCTTGGGATGCGGCTGGGCGAGGGGTCCGGCGCCGCCGTGGCGCTCGGCGTGCTGAAAGCGGCAGTCGCCTGCCATGCAGGCATGGCGACGTTCAGTTCAGCAGGAATCAGCAATAAAAGCTGAGTCAGTGCGATCAGCGACCGCGACCGCCGCTGCCCACGGAGTTGTTGAAGCGGCCGAGGTTGCCGAACAATTGCTCGAGCACGGTCATCTCCCTGCCGCGCGTCGGCGTCTCGCGATCAACGAAGGCGATCTGCTTGCCGTCTTTAAGCCCGTAGCGCTTGATCTCCTTGACGACGCTGCTGCGATCGAACGAGATCGCCAGCACCTGCTGGTCAATCAATTCCGGCGCAAGGAAAGCCACCGTCTCGGTTTCACTTGAGATGTAGTAGTAGACCGTGCCCCAGTCGGGGAAGGTCGAGATCGTGGAAGGCGAGCCGAGCAGCGCATTGACCTGGCCCTCACTGGTCTGGCCGACCTTGATCAGGTCGAGCTTCTCCTGCTCGATGGTGATACCGCGATAATCCTGGCGCGGCGCACAGGCGGCAGCAAGCAGCACCGTGGGCAGCAGGATTGAGAGAACAGCGGCAAGACGGAACGACATGCGGGAGACTCGCTTTAACCTGGCCCGCATATTAACTTCACGCGCCCCCGAAGGCAAACAGCGCCACCCCTAGGTGCGTTTTATGAAGTAGTGACAAATGCTTAATCGGCTTATTTCTTTGTTCGCTGGAAAGCAGCCCAATCCGGCTGCAGTCGCGCTTTACAGGCGCATCGTCGAACAGTCACGGCAACCCGATTTTTACGCCCGCCATGGCGTGCCGGACAGCCTGGATGGCCGCTTCGACATGATCGTGCTGCACGCCTTTCTGGTGATGCGCCGTCTGCGCGTGATCGGCAGCGAGGCGGCCAGACAGCTCAGTCAGGAGCTGTTCGACCTGCTGTTCGCCGATATGGACAATAACCTGAGGGAAATTGGCGTAGGTGATCTCGGGGTCGGTAAGCGGGTGAAGAAGATGGCGCAGGCCTTCTATGGCCGGGTTGAGGCCTATGAAGCCGGGCTGACCGCCACTGATGACGCGATCCTCACCGATGCCCTGACCCGGAACCTGTACGGCACGACCCAGCCCGCTTTGCCGAATCAGCTGGCCATGGCCGCGTATATGCGGGCCGCCGAGGCTCACCTTGCAGCTCTGCCGGAGATCAGGATTCTGGCAGGAAACGTGGATTTTCCGGCCCCGCCGACCTGATTTTCAGCCTTTTCGGGCGGTTGACCGCCAGTCTGCTTGCCCCTATGTTCCGCCGCCTTGGCCAGCCGGTCCGTTTATGACGGTTCGGCGGCCCTGCTGAACGAGGATTTGCCGTGCCGAAAGACGTGCCTGGCCCGGACTTCAGCCACGTCGTCGAGGTCGACCGGATCGGTCCCCAGGGGCTGCAGATGCAGCTGGAGGCCGATCAGGCGGCGCGCGTCGCCTTGGCACGCCAGCTCAGGATTCTGGGCGTTCTGTCGCTGAAGGCGGACCTGAAGCTGGTTCCGGAGGCTAAGGCCGGGCATTTCCGGCTGACCGGGCAGATTGAAGCCGAGGTGGAGCAGGCCTGCGTTGTAACGCTGGAACCAGTTCGTCAGCAGGTCAGCGAGGGGTTTGTCCGGCGTTTTGGCCCTGAAACCGAGGTCAGGCCGGAGGCGGAACTGGGTGAGGACGAGGCCGAATGGCTTGATCCAGATGCGGATGACCCGCCGGATCCGGTGATCGGCGGCCAGATCAACCTGGGCGAAGTGGTGGCCGAGGAACTGGCGCTGGGATTGGACCCCTATCCGCGCAAGCCTGGGGCCGAGGTACCGGACACCTACCGCGAGGCCGCGGAAGAGGGGGCTAAAATCAGCCCCTTTGCCGCTCTGGCCAAGCTGAAGGCGACGAAAAAGGATTGAGGCGAAAGCGCTTGGCCCCCGGGCGCGCCGAGAGTATATAGGCGGGGATTCTGAGCCGGGTGGGGCATGCATGCGCCAACCGCCTGTGCGAATTGTTGAAAGAGAAGTGTCATGGCTGTTCCGAAGAAGAAGAAGTCGAAGTCCCGTCGCGATCAGGGTCGTTCGCATGACGCGCTGAAGTCCAGCGCGCATGTCGAATGCTCGAACTGTGGCGAACTGAAGCGCCCCCATCATGTGTGCGGCGCCTGCGGTCATTATGATGGCCGCGAAGTTGTAGCGAAGACGGCTGCCGCCTGAGCCCGCTCAGGCATCCGTACTGAACGGTTGCAGGCAACGGGATGACCGCGGCCTTTACGATTGCGCTCGACGCCATGGGGGGCGACCACGCCCCTGATGCGGTGATCAAGGGCGCAGCCGCTCTGCTTCCACGCTTTCCGCAGGTGAAGTTCATCCTGTTCGGCGATGCCGCACAGGTCGAACCGCTATTGCGTAAATTCCCGGCGCTAAAAGACCGCAGCGAATTGCGCCACACCGCAGAGATGGTGGCCAGCGATGACAAGCCGAGTCATGTGCTGCGTCGCGGTCGCAATACCAGCATGCGCCTTGCCATCGATGCCGTCGCCAATGGCGAGGCACAGGCCATCGTGTCGTCGGGGAATACCGGCGCGCTGATGGCGATGGCGAAATTCGTGCTGCGCACGTTGCCAGGCATCGAGCGTCCGGCAATCGCCTCTTTCTTGCCGACGCAGAAGGGCGAAACCGTTGTTCTCGATCTTGGCGCCAATGTTGAATGCGATGCTAGGAATCTCGTGCAGTTCGCCGTCATGGGCGCGAATCTGGCGCATTCGGCGCTGGGCCGGCATCGTCCACGCGTCGGGCTGCTGAATGTCGGCGTGGAAGATGTCAAAGGTCATGACGAGGTGAAAGCCGCTGCCGAGATGCTGCGCGCTGTGGTCAACCCGCCATTCGAATTCGTCGGCTTCGTCGAAGGCAACGATATCGGCGGCGGCAATGTCGACGTCATCGTCACCGATGGCTTCACGGGCAATATCGCGCTGAAGACGGTCGAAGGCACGGCGAAACTGATGGCGTCCCTGCTGCGGTCGGCCTTCCAGCGTTCGATCTTCACCAAGATCGGTTATTTGTTCGCCAGCTCGGGCCTCTCGATGCTGCGCGACCGCATGGATCCTCGCTTTTACAATGGCGGTGTCATGCTGGGTCTGAACGGCATAGCCGTGAAGAGCCATGGTGGCACTGACGATGTTGGTTTTGCCTCGGCTCTGGAACTGGCGATCGATATGGCGCAGGATCGCCTGATCGACCGTATCAAGGCTGACTTCGCCGGCGCTTTCGCAGAATCGCTGGCCAAGCAGGTTGCAAACAGCGAAGCGGTCCCGAACGAACAAGAGTCGAGTGCGAGGGCCGGATGATTCGCTCTGTTGTGGTGGGATGCGGCAGCTATCTGCCGGAGCGGATATTAACCAATGCCGACCTCGCCAAGATGGTCGACACCACCGATGAGTGGATCGTCGAGCGCAGCGGTATCAAGCAGCGCCATATCGCCGCCGAAGGCGAGCTGACCTCAGATCTCGCGCTGAAGGCCGCGCAGGCGGCGCTGAAGAATGCTGGGCTGACGGCTGACGACGTCGATCTGATCGTGCTGGCGACCGCCACGCCGGATGAAACTTTCCCCGCGACGGCCTGTCGTGTGCAGCACGGCCTGGGCATGACGCGTGGCTTTGCCTTCGATGTGCAGGCGGTGTGCTCGGGTTTCATCTATGCCCTGGCAACGGCCGATAACTTCATCAAGGCCGGTCAGGCCAAGACTGCAATCGTGATCGGCGCCGAGACCTTTTCGCGTATCCTCGACTGGAATGACCGCACCACCTGCGTGCTGTTTGCCGATGGCGCTGGCGCGCTGGTCTTGCAGGCGCAGGAAGGCGAGGGCACAAATGACGACCGCGGCATCCTGACCACGCATCTGCATTCTGACGGCCGGCATCACGACCTGCTCTATGTCGATGGCGGACCGTCCAGTACTCAGACCACCGGCAAGCTGCGCATGCTGGGCAAGGAAGTCTTTCGCCATGCGGTCGTGAACCTTGCTGATGTGGTGAAAGAAACCCTGTCGGCCGTGAACATGACGGCCGACCAGATTGACTGGCTGGTACCGCATCAGGCCAACAAACGGATTATTGACGGTACCGCACGGAAACTCGGTTTGAGCACTGACAGGGTGGTGCTCACGGTTGACCATCATGGCAATACCTCGGCGGCCTCGGTGCCGCTGGCGCTGGCCGAAGCCATCGGCGACGGGCGCATCCAAAAGGGCCAGGTAGTGCTGCTGGAAGCCATGGGCGGCGGGTTTACCTGGGGCAGCGCCCTGGTTCGCTGGTAATCCCCTCAAAAAGCAGGGATTTTCGTCTTTCCAAGCCCGATTCGGCGGCCCGGTAAGCCCAAGGTCTTGTTGACGACCGCTTGGGCTTAAGTTAGCGTCACCGCTATAAAATTTAGAAAAAGGGGCGTGGCGATGAGCGAGAATACCCTGACGCGGGCGCAGCTCAGCGAAGCGATCTATCAGGAAGTCGGCCTGTCGCGCAGTGAATCCGCGCAACTGGTTGAAACTGTTCTGAATGAGATCATCGACAGCCTCATCGCCGACCACATGGTCAAGATTTCTTCTTTTGGCACTTTCCAGGTGCGTTCCAAGGGCGGTCGCATGGGCCGCAACCCGAAAACCGGCCAGGAAGTGCCGATCGACCCGCGTAAGGTGCTGGTTTTCCGCGCCAGCCATGTGCTGAAGGAAAAGATCAACGCCGGCATGCACGCCGCGAGCCAGCAGGTTAAAAGCGGCTCGTAACCTGCGGGTTTTCCTGTATGATCTGGGTCCATGGCGACTCAGATCGAGACTCAGGACAAGACTAGCAAGACCAAGGCCGACGCCGCTTTTCGCACTATAGGCGAGGTCGCCGAGCAGCTCGGCCTGCCGCAGCACGTGCTGCGTTTCTGGGAAAAGAAATTCCATCAGATCAAGCCGGTCAAGCGCAATGGCGGCCGGCGCTACTACCGAACCGGCGATATTGCCCTGCTCGAGGAAGTCCGTGTTCTGCTGCATGAGCAGGGCTACACGATCAAGGGCGTGCAGAAGCTGCTGCGCGAGGGTGGGTTGGCCAAGGCCGTGCGCGCTCGCGGCAAGAAGGTAGAGCCGGTCTCCGAAGCGCCAGCATCTGCCTCGAAGAAGCTGGCGGCCGACCAGCGGCAGATTGGTATGCCATTCGAGCTGCTGAGCGACATGGGCAACCTGAAGCAGGCGCTGAAATCCTGCCTCAAGGAACTCGAAGGAATCCACGCCGACATTGTCTCGCGGCAGAAGCGCTGACCGCTTCGCAGGTCACGGCGAAGCCGTATTCGTGCTCATTTTCAAAGGGTTTGGCGCGGTTGCGCCGGGGGTAGGCGATGGCTATAGTGCGCGCCGCTTCGCAAGGCAGCCTGCTTACCCGGCCGCTTCGCAAAGCCCGGTCGGACTGTAGCGCAGCCTGGTAGCGCACTTGTCTGGGGGACAAGGGGTCGTGGGTTCAAATCCCGCCAGTCCGACCATTTCTTCTCAACATTACTCGGCCCCATCCTGCTGGTCAGCCAGACGAGTCAGGTGCCAGACTTCGTGCTCGACCAGCACGCCGACCTCGTCCCACCACCAGCGCTCGGAATCAGCGTCGGCAGCAAGTGCGGCGGAAATTACAGTCTCACGGTTCGCGGTCATCATCGGACCTCACTCCTGAAGAGTTGCTCAGCAGCCGAACGCCGACTGCCAGCTCCTGTTCCGGTACCGCGCGCTGTGTCCAAAGCTGGACACAGCCATCCTGCTAAATGTCACGTTGCAACCTTTAAGTCTGGCGCATCACCACCTATGGGTGTAATACAATATTAACCATGTTGGCAGTCCACTGCCGGCGCGGCATCGAGCCGGATGGCGGGGGACCTAAATGCCTGAAGCGATCGCAGTGGTTCCGGGTTTCCGGTTGGGAGACCGCGTTGACTTCGTAGATATCCGCGTCCGTGACGGGTTGCTGATCATCGAAGTCTCCGGCGCCCCCGATACCGTCAAAGTTCTGGATGGCCTCCGGGCCGGGTATGAGGGTGGCTGGATCGGCACCGATATGCCGACGCTGGTGGATGTCTCCGGCTTCCACGGCAAGATCGACTGGTCGGCAATCAAGCGCATCAGTGAGCTGGCAGCCTGGGGCGGCACGGCGAAAAAGCCGTCGCGCGTTGCCTATATCAGTCCCGACCGTTTCTTCGCCTTTGTGATCAAGGCTGTGAGCATTCTGTTTCCGCGCGCCCTGCATCGCCTGTTCCTGGATCGCCGGGCCGCGCTCCTCTGGTTGCAAGCACCTCAGCCTCACTAGCAGCCACTTGATTCTGAAGGCTTTTCGGTAGTCGGCAAGGGGGCGGATCACGCCTCCGGCGCTTGCAATTGGAGCATCGGCGGCTATAGTCCGCCTCTCGCGTCGCGCGGCCCCCGATTGTCGGCTGGGCTGCAGCGGCCCCAATCATCGACAGGGAGTTTTCTATGCTGATTTCCGAGGCCTACGCGCAGGCGGCTGGTGGCACCACCGACATGCTGACCTCGCTGCTGCCGCTGGTCCTGATCTTCGTCGTCTTCTATTTCCTGCTGATCCGTCCGCAGCAGAAGAAGATGAAGGAACACAAGGCGATGATCGAAGCCGTGCGTCGTGGCGACATCGTCACCACCGCTGGCGGCATCATCGGTAAGGTCCTGAAGGTGCAGGAAGACGGCATCGTGCAGGTCGAGATCGCTGAAGGCGTGAAGGTGAAGGTGCTGAAGGGCACCATCGGCGAAGTTCGCGCCAAGGGCGGCGACATCGACGACGAAGACAAGGCCGAAGCCAAGGCTGGCTGATTGCCACATACGGACGACGCCACATGGCGTCGTCCGCTTTTCACTGCCTGAATGATGTGACGATCCGATGATGTATTTCGCGCCCTGGAAGATCGCGCTGATCGCCCTGGCCTGTCTGGCCAGTGTGATTTTCAGCATTCCAAGCTTTTTCCCGGCTGCCACGGTCGCGACCTGGCCCAACTGGCTGCCCAAGCGACAGGTCAATCTGGGCCTCGATCTTCGTGGCGGCGCGCATCTGCTGCTCGAAGTCGATACCTCCGTCGTGCTGCGCGAACGTCTGGAAGCGCTGGTCGAAGGTGCCCGCAACGAACTGCGCCAGGCCCGCATCGGCTATACCAACCTGAGCGTCTCCGGTACCAACAGCGTGGCGGTTCGTCTTCGCGATGCGTCACAGACCGAACAGGCCCGTCAGCTGCTGATCAAACTGGCTTTGCCGGTGCAAAGCGCGTCAGGCCTCGGCTTCGGGACGGGCCCGGTCGACATGGAGATCAGCAGCACGGCCGATGGCCAGCTGCGCATGACACTGTCGGAAGCCGCGCTGCAGGAGCGCGCGCGCAACGCCGTCACGCAGTCGATTGAAATCGTTCGCCGCCGCATCGACCAGACCGGCGTGTCCGAACCCACCATCCAGCGTCAGGGCGCCGATCGCATCCTTGTGCAGCTCCCCGGCATCGATGATCCCGAGCGCATCAAGCGCCTGCTTGGCACCACCGCGAAGCTGACTTTCCGCATGGTGGATGTCGGCGCCGATCCGAATGCGCCGGCGCCTCCCGGCTCTGAAATCCTCGAAGGCGATGGCGCGCAGGGGCGTTCCGACCGTTATGTCGTGAAGCGCAAGGTCGAAGTCGCCGGCGACAACCTCGTCGACGCGCAGGCCGGCTACGACCAGCGCGGCGGCATGCCGGTGGTCAATTTCCGGTTTGACACCGTCGGCGGCAAGCGCTTTGCCGAGATCACCCAGCAGGCTGTCGGTCAGCCCTTTGCCATCGTGCTCGACAACAAGGTGCTGAGCGCCCCGACGATCCGCGAACCTATCCTGGGCGGTTCGGGCCAGATCAGCGGCAACTTCACGACCGCGTCTGCCAACGATCTTGCCGTGTTGCTGCGCGCTGGTGCGCTGCCGGCGCCGCTCAAGGTCGTGGAAGAACGCACTGTCGGCCCGGATCTGGGCGAAGACTCGATCCGCGCGGGTCTGATCTCGATTGCCGTCGCTGCCGTGCTGGTGGTGATCTACATGGTGCTGGCTTACGGCCTGTTCGGCCTGTTCGCCAACGTGGCACTGATCGTCAACCTGGTCATGACGCTGGCGGCGATGTCGCTGCTGCAGGCGACGCTGACATTGCCTGGCATCGCCGGCCTGCTGCTCACGCTCGGCATGTCGGTCGATGCCAACGTGCTGATCAACGAGCGCATCCGCGAGGAAACCAAGCTCGGCAAATCGCCGATGGCGGCCATGTCTGCCGGTTTCAGCCGTGCTTTCAGCACCATCGTCGATGCCAACGTCACGACGCTGATCAAGATGGCGCTGCTCTATGCACTCGGTTCGGGCGCGGTGAAGGGTTTTGCCGTCACCATCTCGATCGGCATTCTCACCTCGATGTTCACTGCTACCGTGCTGGTCCGCCTGATGATGGTGACCTGGCTGCGGCAGCGCCGGCCGACCCTGCTGCCGGTGTAAGGAGACGGGCATGTACAAGCTCCGCCTGATTCCAGACAATACGAACTACCCGTTCATGAAGGGCCGCGTGATCGGCCTTGCCGTCTCGGCCTTTCTGTCGGTGATTTCGGTTGTTCTGTTCTTCTATCCGGGACTGAATTACGGCATCGACTTCAAGGGCGGCATCGTGATCGAAGCCCGCATGCAGCAGCCGGCCGATTTCCCGGCTTTGCGTAACCTGATCGGCAATCTTGATCTCGGACATGCGGCTTTGCAGCAGTTCGGTTCGCCGAATGACGTGCTGATCCGTCTCGAGCGCCAGGGTAACGAAGACGCCGCCGCCCAGCGCGCCGCCGACAAGGTGCGCGCCACCCTGCAACAGTCTTATCCCGGCACCGAAATCCGTCGCGTCGAAGCGGTGGGCGCCAGCGTGTCGGAAGGCCTGTTCCGCGACGGTATGCTGGCGATGGGCCTCGCCATGGTCGCCATGCTGATCTACATCTGGTTCCGCTTCGAATGGCAATTCGGCGTCGGCGCCATTGCAACGCTGGTGCTCGACGTCACCAAGACGATCGGCTTCTACGTCGTCACCGATATCCAGTTCAATCTGGTGGCCATCGCCGCGGTGCTGACCATCATGGGCTTCTCAGTCAACGACAAGGTTGTGGTCTATGACCGCGTGCGCGAGAACCTGCGCAAGTACAAGACTTTGCCGCTGCGCGAGCTGATCGATAAAAGCATCAACGAGACCCTGAACCGCACGGTAAACACCTCCATCACGGTGTTCCTCTCGACGCTGCCGCTCGCCCTGTTCGGCGGCGAAGCGGTGAGTGAATTCGCCATCGTACTGCTGTTCGGCATCGTGCTGGCGACCTCGTCGTCGATCTTCATCGCGGCGCCGATCCTGCTGTTCCTGGGTGAAAATCGCCTGCGCCGTGGCCAGCCATCGGAGCAGCCCGAAGCCAAGGCAGCCGCACAGCGGCCGTAAGCCAGTCGGAGGAGGCAGGTATGGACCTGCTGCCACGCATCCCGGTCGATCGCCAGGTGATCAACGCCTATGGCGATGGCGGCTTTCGCATTAGCGGTAAGCACTGGACGGAATCCGTGCTGGTCTTTCCTGGCCAGACGCTGGCCTGGGGCATTCCCGATATCACGGCGATGACGCTGGAGTCACTGGAACCGGTATTTGCTGCCGGCACCGATGTGGAAATCCTTTTGCTCGGCTGCGGCCCGAGCATGGTCTTCATCGACAAGGCCCTGCGGGCTGCGGTGCGCGGCAAGGGCCCGGTGATTGAAACACTCGACACTGGCGCCGCCTGCCGTACCTACAATCTGCTGATGGGCGAAAGCCGGCGCGTGGCCGCCGCTCTGATCCCGGTCTGAGCGCAAATTCAGGCAACAAAAAAAAGGGCGACCCGAAGGTCGCCCTTTGTATTTGTGGCTGATGCGCCGGCTTACCAGGCGCCGCCATTCTGCTGCGCGACCATGCAATACAGCATCGGGATCGACAGCATGAAGTTGGTGCGCGAGCCGAGCATGGCGACACGAGCCGCCTTGGCCTTGGCTGCGTCGTCGGCCGGCACGATGCCGAGTGCCTTCTTCTGGTTCGGCCAGATCACGAACCAGACATTGGCGGCCATGAACAGGCCGAGATACATGCCGATACCGATGGTACGGCTGCCTTCCTGCAGCATGAAGGCCTGGTGGCCGTAACCGTTCAGGGTGGCAAGGATCAGGCCGGTGACGACCGTGGCCAGCGCAGACCAGCGGAACCAGAACAGCGCTTCAGGGGCGATGAACTTGCCGATGGCGGGTTTCAGCTCGGCCGGGATCTTCGGCATGGTGGGGATCTGCACGAAGTTGAAATACCACAGCAGGCCGATCCACAGGATGCCGGACAGCACATGCAGCCAGCGGAAGAAGAAGCTGACGAAGGCAGCATCGAAGCTGCGATGAACGAGGAAGAAGACGATCAGGGCGAGCGCGACGCCCGCGCCGAGCGCCTTGTAGAGGTTTTCGAGAATCTTTGCCATGATGCGGGTCCTTGTTGTTCTTGTTCAGGCTGACCAAGAGAGGCTTGGGCTGCTGATCCGCAACGCACCCTCTTTGAAACGAGGGCAGGGGAAGGACGAATCGATCACCGTGTGTGCGCGCATCAGCCTGATTCGCAAGGGTGAGGCTACCATAAAACCTGGTAGCGACAAGCAATCTTCCCGGATTCGCGCGGTTCCTGCATGACCGCGTCACCCGCAGATCAATGCGGCCACGACCTGCGGCGGCTTGACCCTGACCGCTGGCTGACCACGCTGTTCGCGCCGGATGCGTCGCGTCCCGGGCTGTTCGCGCTTTACGCGTTCAACGCCGAAATCGCGCGGGCACGCGAAAGCGTCAGCCAGCCGATGATCGGCCAGATCCGGCTGCAATGGTGGCGCGAGGCCTGGGACGGCATCGCTGCCGGCCAACCGCGTCAGCATCCGGTGGTGCAGGCATTGCACGACCATTGCCGCCATCTCGACCAGGCCACGGTGATGTCGCTGATCGATGCGCGCGAACGTGACATGGACGACCCGCCTTTTGCCGACCTTGCCGCGTTGACGGCTTATGCGCGCGACACCTCGGCGCCGCTGATGAAACTTGCTTTGCAGGTGTTGGATGTGCGCGCGGAGAACGCCGTCATTGATGCGGCCGGCACGGCCTATGCGCTCACTGGCCTCCTGCGCGCGGCACCGCATCTGCTGGCGCGGCAGCGCGTGCGGCTGCCCTCCGATTTGCTGACCGCACAAGGTCTGTCGCCCGAAGCCGCCTATCAGACCGCAACCGGAACCGCGCTGCAGCCGATCTATGCCCGAATTGCAGCTGAGGCTGAAACATGGCTACGCATGGCGCGGCAACAGAAAATTCCGCGCGCGGCTCTGCCTGCGCTGCTTCCCGCGACGCTCGCCGAATTGACGCTGAAGGCTCTGCGGCGCAGCGATCATGATCCGGTTGCAGCCGAAACAATGGTCACGCCGCTGAAGAAGCAGATGGCGTTGCTCTGGGCCAGCCTGCGCGGGCGTCTTTAGCTGCCAAAGGTGCGGGCGAGACCGGTTGAAATATCGACCGGCTCAACACCCAGCCGACGCCGCATCTCGTCGATGGGAAAGGTCTTGTCTTCGCCCAGACGGCGTACTTCGTCGATCCTGATCGTGGGAATGCCGGGTAGGACAGCGGTGAGCGCCGCCACGATCTGCAGGGCGAAGCCCGGAACCGGCAGCACGATGGGCGGCTTGCCGATGGCACGACCAACCACCTGTACCAGATCGCGATACGAAATCACCTCTGGGCCGGCGACGATGATCGGTTCGCCCAGCGCATCATCGCGCTGCAATGCGGCCTCGATACAGGATACGACGTCATCGCTGTGGATGGGCTGCAGCAGAGCCGTGCCGCCAGCGGGCAGGGGCACCGCGCCGAACTTGCGGATATAGGCGGCGATGCGCTGTACATTGGCATCGGTCGGCCCGCCATAGATCATGGTCGGATGCAGCACGACACCGGGAATGCCGCTGCTCGCCAGCGCCACCACGGCTTCCTTCTGCTTCTCGATGTTGCGGTTGGAATAGCGGCTGAAGATGCGGGTCGAGCCCATCAGCACCACGCGCTTCACCGTCGCCGGCAAAGCCGCCACCACGGCGGCGCCGTCATAGGCATGCACGCAGGAGACGACATATTCGGCATCCTGCAATGCGGCCTGCAGACTGCCCGGCTGCTCAAGGTCGAAATGCTTCGCGACTGTTTGGTATTGCGGCGGCAATGCCTCGACCCGGCGGGCGAGTGGAATGACCTTGCATCCCCGGCTGGCCAGTCTGCGCATCAGGTTCTGGCCGAGCTTGCTGGTCGCACCAACAAGAGTGACGGGGATGTCTGTCATGTAGCCGCGGCGGTTGCCTCACTGAGCCAGGCGGCCAGATCACGCAGGGCACGGCGGCTCAGGCCGGGCTTACGCTCGTTGCGCGGCACATCCGTGCCGAGCGGTGGAAACAGGCCGAAATTGACATTCATCGGCTGGAAGTGTTTCGCATCGGCGCCGCCGGTGATGTGGGTATGCAGCGCGCCCAGCGCCGTGGTCGGCGGTGGCGCGGCCTGTTCGCCGCCCAGCCGCTGCGCCGCTGCCATGCGGCCGGCAAGAAGACCGATGGCGGTGCTTTCGACATAGCCTTCGACGCCGGTCACCTGGCCGGCGAAGCGCAGGCTCGGCATCGCCTTCAGGCGCAGCTGGCTATCCAGCAGCTTGGGCGAGTTGAGGAAGGTGTTGCGATGGATGCCGCCGAGGCGCGCAAACTGTGCGTTTTCCAAACCCGGGATCATACGAAACACACGGACCTGCTCGGCGTACTTCATCTTGGTCTGGAAGCCGACCATGTTGAACAGTGTACCTAGCTTGTTGTCCTGGCGCAGTTGCACGACCGCGTAGGGTTTACGGCCGGTGCGCGGATCGAGCAGGCCAACCGGCTTCATGGGACCGAAGGTGAGGGTGCGCGGACCGCGCTCCGCCATTACTTCAATCGGCAGGCAGCCCTCAAAATAGGGCGTGTTCTTTTCCCATTCCTTGAATTCGGTCTTCTCCGCCGCGAGGAGCGCCGCGTGGAATTCGAGGTAATTCGGCTTCTCGAAGGGGCAATTGATATAATCCGCACCTTCGCCCTGTTCGCCGGCGCCGCCCGGACCCACCTTGTCGTAGCGCGACTGGAACCAGGCCTTGTCCATATCGATGCTGTCGCGATGCACGATGGGCGCGATGGCGTCAAAGAAAGCCAGGCTCTGCTCGCCGGTCAGCGCCCGCACGGCATCGGCCAGCGGCGGTGAGGTGAGTGGACCGGTCGCCACGATCACATTGTCCCAGTCGGCCGGTGGCAGACCGGCAATCTCTTCGCGGCGCAGCTCGATCAGCGGATGCGCCTCGATGACCTTCTGCACCTCGGCGGAGAACACATCGCGGTCGACGGCCAGCGCGCCGCCGGCCGGCACCTTGGCGACATCGGCCGCGCGCATAATCAGGGAGTCGCAGCGGCGCAGCTCTTCATGAAGCAGTCCGACCGCATTGCCTTCGGGATCGTCGGAGCGGAAGGAATTGGAGCAGACCAGTTCGGCCAGCCCTTCGCCCTGATGCGCGTCGGTCTTGCGTACCGGGCGCATTTCATGCAGCACCACGGGCAAGCCGGTGCGGGCGATCTGCCAGGCGGCTTCCGAGCCGGCCAGGCCGCCACCAATCACATGCACCGGTTTAATCTGCGTCATGAACCATCTCCTCAAGCGCGGCGACGCTGTCGGCGCTCAGAACCTTCATTGCCACGGCCGAACTGAAACCGCGGCGGGCGAGTGCGCCCAGATCTTTTTGCCGCATCTCGGCGCGTTCGGCCGGATCGCCACGATAAGGGCCGAGCCTGCGCTTGCGGGCAAAAGCTACTGCCGCAGGCAGGTCCGACACCGGAACCGTGGATTCAGCCGCCAGCCGCTCCAGCGCCGCATCGGCATCTTCCTTGCCGATGCCTTTGACCGCAAGGGTCTGTCTGATCCGGCCTAACGATTTGCCTTCCGCATATAGTCGTCGCACACGGCTGATTGCATAGGCCTGGTCGTCCAGCAACCGGTTACGTTGCAGTTTGGCGATTAAATCGGCAACCCAGCCAGCGGCTTCCTCTTTGGTCGGTGCGCCATGCTCCCGGATCGAGTTGCTGATCTTGCGATCCAGCACCCGGCGGAGATTCCCCGCCGAGCTGCTGTAGCGTTCCAGGTAGAACAGCGCTGCCTTTTCCAGATATCCCGGCGTGATCTTCTTCGGGACTTTCCGCTGGCGGCCGCCGGTCATGGGAAGAGCTGCGTCAGACGGCCAGCTTGGCGATTCCAGCCAGAGCGATGAGCGAATCATCGCTCGACTTGACGCCGGACACGCCGACAGCGCCGATGCAAATGCCATCGACGATGATCGGCTCGCCGCCTTCCAGCAGCACCATGTCGCTGACGGCGGCGGCGGTCAGGAAGGCGGTACGGCCATTGCCGATCACTTCTTCCAGGCCCTTGGTCGGCTTGCGTGCATAGGCGGCGGCCTTGGCCTTGCCCTGGCTGATATAGGTCGACTGGGTCGGTGCGCCGTCCAGACGCTGGAAGTGCAGCAGATGACCCCCGTCGTCTACGATCGCAATGCTGACCTTCCAATCGTTCTTCTTCGCTTCGGCTTCGGCGCCAGCGGCAATGGCCTGCACATCGGCAAGCGTCAGGGCTTTACGCGTGATCATACAAACTTCCCCTTGTGAGAACTGTCGTTATTCGGCCGCGTCACGGCTTGATTTCTTCAGGGCCGGCGCACTGCGCTGCTGTGCCGGCTTGAGATATTCCTTCAGATACTGTCCAGTATAGCTGTCCTTGACCTTGGCGACATCCTCTGGCGTGCCCTGGGCCACCACGCGACCGCCGCCGCTGCCACCCTCGGGACCCATATCGACGATCCAGTCGGCGGTTTTCACCACCTCCAGGTTATGCTCGATCACGATCATGGTGTTGCCGGAATCGACCAGTTCGTGCAGCACTTCGAGCAGCTTGCGCACATCCTCGAAATGCAGGCCGGTGGTTGGCTCGTCCAGGATATAGAGTGTGCGGCCGGTGGCGCGCTTAGACAGTTCCTTGGCCAGCTTGACGCGCTGTGCTTCACCGCCTGACAGCGTGGTGGCCGACTGGCCGATCTTGATGTAGCCGAGGCCGACGCGGTTCAGAGTCTCCAGCTTCTCGCGGATGGTCGGCACCGCCTTGAAGAACTCGGCGCCGTCTTCCACCGTCATGTCGAGCACGTCGGCAATCGATTTGTCGCGATAGTGGATTTCCAGCGTCTCGCGATTATAGCGCTTCCCCTTGCAGACATCGCACTGGACATACACATCGGGCAGGAAGTGCATCTCGATCTTGATCAGGCCATCGCCCTGGCAGGCTTCGCAGCGGCCACCCTTGACGTTGAACGAGAAACGCCCGGGTGCATAGCCGCGCGTCTTGGCCTCGGGCAGGCCGGCGAACCAGTCGCGGATCGGGCCGAAGGCGCCGGTATAGGTGGCCGGATTGGACCGCGGCGTGCGGCCGATCGGCGACTGGTCGATGTCGACGATCTTGTCGAGCCATTCCAGACCTTCGATCCGCTCATGGGCGCCCGGCAGTTCGCGGCTGTTGTTCAGCTTGCGCGAGATCGCCTTGTACAGCGTCTCGATGGTCAGCGTCGACTTGCCGCCGCCAGACACGCCGGTGACGCAGGTGAACAAACCGAGTGGGAAATCGACCGAGACGTTCTGCAGGTTGTTGGCCTTGGCGCCAATCACCTTCAGCTGCTTGTTCGCCACGCGCTTGCGGCGTGCCTTGGGCACGGCCACAAAGCGCGTGCCGTTCAGATACTGGCCGGTGACGGATTTTTTGGCCGCCATGATGGCTTCGGGCGTGCCCTCGGCGATGATCTCGCCGCCATGCACGCCGGCCGCCGGCCCCATATCGATCACATGGTCGGCGGTACGGATCGCTTCCTCGTCATGCTCGACCACCAGCACGGTGTTGCCGATATCGCGCAGATGCACCAGCGTCTCAAGTAGTTTTGCATTGTCGCGCTGATGCAGGCCGATCGAAGGTTCGTCTAGCACATAGAGCACGCCGGTCAGACCGGAGCCAATCTGCGAGGCGAGGCGGATACGCTGGCTTTCGCCGCCCGACAGCGTGCCCGACGAGCGCGACATCGACAGGTAGTCGAGCCCGACATTGACCAGGAAGCCGAGGCGGTCGTTGATCTCTTTCAGGATACGCGCCGCGATATCCTTTTCCTTGGGCTTCAGCTTCTTCGTCAGGCTGAGGAACCAGTCGCGCGCTTCAACAATCGAGAATTCGCAGACCTGGCCGATATGCAGGCCGCCGACCTTTACCGCCATGGCTTCCGCCTTGAGGCGATAGCCGTTGCAGGTTTCGCAGGCGGTGGCCGACTGATAGCGCGACAGTTCCTCGCGGATCATGTCGGATTCGGTTTCGCGCCAGCGGCGCTCCAGGTTGGGCAGCACGCCTTCGAAGGGCCGCTTCACCGTGTAGGTGCGCATGCCGTCGTCGTAGCTGATCGGGATGATGTCGTCGCCCGAGCCATGCAGGATGGCGTTGCGGGTCTTGGCCGGCAATTCCTTCCACTTGGTATTCAGCGAGAATTTGTAGTACTTCGCCAGGCCTTCCAGCGTCTGCAGGTAGTAGGGCGAGGGCGTGGCCGCGCGCGACCACGGCACGATGGCGCCTTCCTTCAGCGATATGCCGTCTTCCGGCACCACCATGGCGGCGTCGAAATACATTTTCGAGCCGAGACCGTCGCAGGTCGGGCAGGCGCCATGCGGGCTGTTGAAGGAGAACAGTCGCGGCTCGATTTCCTCGATGGTAAAGCCCGACACCGGACAGGCGAATTTCGCCGAGAAGATCGTGCGTTCGTCCTTATCGGCATTCTCGGCAAAGGCGATGCCATCAGCCAGGTTCAGCGCAGTCTCGATGGAATCCGCCAGCCGCGTCTTGATGTCGGAGCGGACGACCACGCGGTCGACCACCACTTCGATATCGTGTTTCAGCTTCTTGTTCAGCGCGGGTACTTCGGCGATCTCATGTAGCTTGCCGTCGACTTTCACGCGCTGGAAGCCGCGCTTCTGCAGGTCCTGCAATTCTTTTCTGTATTCGCCTTTGCGGCCGCGCACGATCGGCGCGAGGATCAGCAGGCGGGTACCTTCCGGCATGCCCAGCACGCGGTCGACCATCTGGCTGACCGTCTGGCTTTCAATCGGCAGCCCGGTGGCGGGCGAGTAGGGCACGCCGATACGCGCAAACAGCAGGCGCAGGTAATCGTAGATTTCGGTGACGGTGCCGACCGTTGAGCGCGGGTTCTTCGAGGTGGTTTTCTGCTCGATGGAAATCGCCGGACTGAGGCCGTCGATATGATCCACATCGGGCTTCTGCATCAGTTCCAGGAACTGGCGCGCATAGGCCGACAACGATTCGACATAGCGGCGTTGTCCTTCCGCATAGATCGTATCGAAGGCGAGCGATGACTTGCCTGACCCGGACAGGCCGGTCAGGACCGTCAGTTTGTCGCGCGGGATGTCGACATCGACATTCTTCAGATTGTGCTCGCGGGCACCGCGAACCGAGATGTACTTCTGCATAGGATAAACGCCGTATCTGGGGGGCCGATTATTGCTCTTTTCGGGCCGGGCTTTCATTATACGCCCGACTCATGATATAAGATCATCTCGTGAACGGATAGGGGTTAAGATATGGCTGGCAGCGTCAACAAGGTGATCCTGGTCGGTAATCTAGGGCGCGACCCCGAAATCCGCAGCATGCAGTCGGGCGAAGAGATCGCCCAGCTGTCGCTGGCGACCTCGGAAACCTGGAAAGACAAGGCCTCGGGTGAGCGCAAGGAGCGCACCGAATGGCACCGGGTCGTGATTTTCAACGAGAATCTGGTCAAGGTCGCCAAGTCCTATCTGAAGAAGGGCTCCAAGGTTTACATCGAAGGCTCACTCCAGACCCGCAAGTGGACGGATAAGGACGGCGCCGAGAAGTACACCACTGAAGTGGTGTTGCAGCGTTTCCGCGGCGAACTGACCATGCTGGATGGTCGTGAAGGCGGCGGTGGCGGCGGCGGTGGATCATATGGCGGCGGCGGGGACGATTATGGCAGCAGTGGTGGTCCCGGTGGCGGTTCTGGCGGCGGCTACGGCGGCGGCGGTGGCCGCTCCTCGGGCGGTGGTGGCGGTTCAGCTCCGCGCCGCGACGACATGGATGATGAAATCCCGTTCTGAGCCATCGCACAAATAGACAGCAAAAGGGCGCAGCCACCAGGCCGCGCCCTTTTTCATGTCCGGCCTCCAGCGAGGCTCAGCGTTTCAGGAGTGACATGAGCAGCACGCCTGCGCCTGCCGCGACGCCGATGCTGGCCAGAGGATGTTTGCGCGCCAGCGGTTCGATTTCATCACGCAGCTTGTCGATCTCTTCCTGCAGGCCGTGCTTGGGCCAGTAGGTCCAGGCCAGTGCGGCCAGAACGCCCAGGAAGACAATAAAGCCGATGAGCGTGCCACCAGCCGCTGCCGCGGCCCAGTGGGGCGTCAGTGACGTGCCATAGCCAAGAAAGAGGGCCCATCCAAACAGGATGAAACTGGCCGAAAGCGCGGCAAAGGCGATCACGCCCAGTGCGGCGACAACGACCAGCCGCCGCTTCTGCCGCTTGGAGGCAGCCGCCTGCAACCCGCTCAGCAGCAAGCCGGGCAGCAGGGTGGCCAGGGCGCTCATGTCTAGCGGCGCAGCAGAAGGCTGATGACCGCACCGGCAGCAAAGGCGGCCAGCAGGCTTCCAGTCGGATGCTCTTTCACGGTCTCTTCGACCCGATCCAGGGCTTCGCGACCCTGCACCTTGAGGTCGGCCATAAGGGTCTCCACCCGCTTCTGCAGCTCGGTCAGTTCAGCCTCGGCGAGGGCGGTCCCATCCTTCTTGGCGCGCGACAGGATGTCGCTGAGCTGGACGCCGGCATCGCTGACCTGTGCGCGAATCTGGGCGAGTTCAGCCTGGCTGTTGGTACGGGGTGTGGCGGCACGTGCCATGTCTGATTTCCTTTTTCTGGGGTTTAGTGTTTGCTGAATTTTGGCTTGGACGAGCCGTTTTCGGCTGCGGCCAGTTCGTTCATCCAGGCCGCCACCTGGCGCTCGGCCTGGTCGGTGACGATGCCGTAGCGTTCCTGGATTTTACCGACGAGCTGTTCGCGGCGGCCGGCAATGACGTCAACATCGTCGTTGGTCAGTTCGCCCCAGCGTTCGCGGACCTTGCCGGTGAACTGCTTCCAGTTGCCCTCGATCCGGTCCCAGGAGGGCACGGCAGCTTTTGCATTCGCGGTGACGCGATCCATCGGAAACTCCTTCTTGATTCTTCGAGCGGCGGGTTAGCGGACGGCCTGGGTCTTCTCCCATTCATCCACCTGCTTTTCGGCTTCCGTCTTGGCGATGCCGTAGCGTTCCTGGATCTTGCCGACCAGTTCCTGGCGCTTGCCGTTGATCACGGTCACGTCGTCTTCGGTCAGCTTGCCCCAGCGCTGTTTCACCTTACCGGCGAACTGGTTCCAATTGCCTTCGACCTGATCCCAGGTGCCGCTTGCGGCATGGGCAGCCGGAGGCGGCGCCGCGGCGAGCAGGGCAAGGGCGGAAACGGCGGCGATGGCGATCTTGCGCATGGTGCAACTCCTCATGTGCTGGGAAGGTGCCAAATGAACCATGTGCGACTGCGAAAGTTCCGCTCCGCCGGCCAATGTCTGGCCAATGTCACGGATGCAAGTCTCTGATTTGCAAGGGAATCGGGCAGGGCCTGTGCGCGGCCACAAGACCGCCGAGGGCGCTGCCGGGGGCTATTTTTGCTGCTTTTCCAGCAGCTTGGCTTTATTCCAGGCGGCGTCCATGGTAGCCAGATCGCAGTCCGCCAATTGTTTATCTTCTGAATTAAGTATTTTTTCCATCTGACTGAAGCGACGCTCAAATTTCCTGTTCGCTGCGCGGAGCGCCGTTTCAGGGTCAAGCTTCAGGTGGCGTGCCAGATTGGCGACCACGAACAGGAAGTCACCAAATTCCTCTTCAATACGAGCTGAAGTGCCAGATTCGATTTCCACTTCAAGTTCTTTGAGTTCCTCGCGAATCTTGTCGAAGACTGGCTTCTTGTCCGGCCAGTCAAAGCCGACGCGGGCGGCACGATTCTGCAGCTTTACGGCGCGCAGCAGCGCCGGCAGGCCTTGGGTGACGCCGGCCAGCACTGCCGACAGCCCGTGGTCGACATGGGCCTCGGCCTTGGCGGCGCGCTCGGCGGCCTTGATGCTTTCCCAGTTCGTGCTGACGATCTCGGCATGATCGGCGTCCACATCGCCAAAGACGTGCGGATGCCGGCGGATCATCTTGTCAGCAATGCCAGCGGCGACGTCCGGGAAGGCGAAATGGCCGGCTTCCTCAGCCATGCGGGCGTGGAACACGACCTGCAGCAGCAGGTCGCCGAGTTCATCCTTGAGCGCCGGCAGGTCATTGCGCGCAATGGCGTCTTCGACCTCGTAGGCTTCCTCGATGGTGTAAGGCGCGATGGTCGCGAAACTCTGCTCGAGATCCCACGGGCAGCCGCCATTCGGATCGCGCAGCCGCGCCATGATGCGCAGCAGTTCGGCCAAGCTGGTCAGATCATGGGGAGCGGTCATCAGAAGCCTCGGGAATCAGCCGCGATATCCTGCGGGGTGGGCCGGACGGTGCGCAAGTGCGGCGGATTGCCCAAATCAAATTATCGGATAATTTATATTATGGAAAATAAACTATATAGGTTTCCCAGCAAGTTAAGCATTCAGCCCGCCGAAACCATGTGGTTGTCCCATTGCAGCCGTCCGGCCTCCGAGACTGCCCCCATGTGGCCATCCTCGCCCAGCCGGTACATGCGGCCGAGTCCGTTCGACACCAGGAAGCCTGCATCCGGCTGCGCCGCGATCCCACAGACGTCTCGCGCCTCGCCAACCTGGACCAGCGCCAGCCGCTCCATATCCCAGACCAGCACACGGTTGCCGCGTGGACTGCTGACCGCCAGATAGCGGCCGCTGCCGTCCATGGCCGCTGAGCCGCAATATTGCCGCATGGCCGCGCGCTGCTCCTCGGGCATCGGCAGATAGTCCAGCCGGCCAGACCCGCCCGGCGCGTCATGCACGGCCACCAGCGGCACCGGATCGGTCTCCGGACCCTCATACTGCATGGCCACCGCCACCCGGCCGCGCCGGTCGATGGCAATGTGCCGGGTGCTGAGCTGGCGCAGTTCGGCATCCGGGCGAACCTGGCGCACCAGGCTGCCATCCCGGGCATTCAGATAGACTAGCGACGGGTCCATCTCCGGGATGTTGAGCTTGAGCCGCGGCATGTCAGACCGCATCAGGATGCCACCATTGGCAACGACCAGAGTCTGGCCATCCGGCATTAGCCGGACCTCATGCGGGTCCAGGCCATGGGTGCGGATTTCACCGACACGCTTCCAGCCATCGGCGGCATCATAGATACCCAGCACGCCATCGCCGGACGAGCCGATGGCCTCTGTGGCGTACATCAACCTGCCATCGGTCGTGAATGCGCCATGACCGCAGAAATTCCGGTCCTCGGCCGCCGGGATCAGATGCAAGGCCGTGCCGGCCACCGGATCGAAAACCAGCGCGTAGTCGCCTGGTCGCCGCGAGAATGCCACTGCGATACGGCCATCCTCGCGCTTCGCAAAACTGTGGCCGCGGCCCGGCAGCGGCAGCCGGTAGCGGATCTGGCCATCGGCATCGAAGCCGGCCAGACCAAAGGCGCCCTTGTCGCCATAGGCGTTCAGATACAGGCGTGTCTGCGTGGCCCCAAAAGCTGCCGAGCCGAACAGCGGCAGCAGACCCGCCGCGCCCAGACCAGAGAGAACCGCACGACGAGGTATCATCGCTCAGTCTCCATCCAGCGCGTTGAAGCCGACCGGGATATCCAGTGCCGGCGGCAGGCGGTCGCCCAGCAGTTTCTTCAGCGCCAGCAATTCGGCGGCCAATGCTTCGGCCTGCGGGCGCAGCTTGGCATCCTGAACGGCAGTCTCGAGCGGAAGCTTGATTGCATTCGCCGCTGTCACGGACCTGGCGAAGCCGTCACGGATCGCGGTATCGACGGCTTTATCCGGTACGGTCGGTGAGAAACTGTTCAGGTAGAGGTCCTGCGCGGCAGCCAGATTGCGCTGGATGTTACGCAGCGAGCGCTCGCTGCGCCAGGATTCCGACAAACGCGGCCGCGCATCCTTCAATGCTGCGCCCAAGGGTCGCGCCAGCTTGTGATCGGCCGCCATTTCCACAGCCAGATACAGCGCCTTGAACAGTTCCAGCGTGGCTTCCTGCGGCTCGCGATATGGCGCGTCGGGTTTGCTGGCATCCTGCATCACGGCGGCAAAAGCCTTGTCGCCGCCTTCCAGCCATGCCGCCTGCGTCTCTTTCGCCATCTGCGCCAGGTTGACCGCGATGGCTTCAACATAACGGCAGCGGTAGGCCGCGTCCGTACCCGATTTCAGCTTGTTGGCGTCTTCGCCAAAGATCAGGCGTTCCAGCGCAGGCAGGCCCTGCGTGGCAACACTGCCCTTGGCCAGCAGTTCCGGATCGACCGACCCCGACTGGTGCTTAGACAATAGCTCAGCCATCTGCTTGCCGATGGTGTTGCGCGGGTCGGGCCAGAAGGCAAAGCGCTGGCTGCGGAAGAACCAGTCGATGGGCCCGAAGCGCACATGCTGGATATCCTGCCAGGCATCCATCGTCTGACCGAATGCGGCCTGCAGATCGGAAATCGGTTTCGTTGCGGGTGCGGTGCAGTAGGCTTTTGCGGCGTCGTTCAGACTTGCCGTTGCCACTACCAATGCATCGTAGCGCGGCAGGATGTGTTTTTCGATGGCCAGCTTGTTCAGCGCCACATAGGCGCTCGCCTCTACGGCATGACCGGGGTTGGCGGCGAACAGCAGCAGGACGGTCAGGACAGATGCGATGAAGCGCATGGCGAAACTCCCGAAAACTAAAGCGACTGGATGAAGGCAAGCAGGTCGGCACGTTCGGCACGGCTCATGCGCTGCACGCGCGCTCTGGCCGCTTCGGCTTCGCCACCATGCCACAGGATGGCTTCCAGCACGCCACGGGCGCGACCGTCATGCAGCATCAGTTCATGACCGCTGACCGTGCGGGTCAGGCCGATACCCCAGAGTGGCGCCGTGCGCCACTGACGACCGTTGGCTTCGCCTTCCGGACGCTCGTCAGCCAGCCCCTCGCCCATATCGTGCAGCAGCAGGTCGGAATAAGGGAAGATGTGCTGCGCTGATTGCTCCGGTCGCGCCGGATCGCTGCCGGTGACGAAGCTTGGTACATGACAGCCACTGCACCCAGCCGCGGCGAAAAGCGCTTTGCCGCGCAGTACGGCCGGATCATTCGGAGTGCGCTGTGCCGGCACAGCCAGATTACGCGCATAGAAGACGACGAGATCGAACATCTTGCGCGGCACTTCCACCTTCTCACGCGGATCGTCGCCGGTCGGCAGGCTGAGGCAGATTTTCTGCGCCGGGGTGCAGTCACCGTGCGAGGCCGGCATCAGATGGCTGGAGAGGCCGAGATCGTTGGCGAAGGCATCCGCCACCTGGTCTGCCACGGTCGGCATGCCGGCCTTCCAGCCGAAGCGCCCTATCATCGCCCTGCCCTCCGCAGGACTGCGGACATGGTTCGGCTTGCCGGCAATGCCGTCGCCATCCGCATCCTCGGGATCGGCGTTTGCGAGCAGCGCCTCTTCTGGAATCATTTCCAGCAGACCGAGGCCAATCATCGGCGGCGCGACACGCGGCGAGACCATGGTCTGCCGGTGCATCGGGCCGTAGTTGAGTTCGGTGACGCCATAGCGCGGCTTACGCAGTCGCACGATCTCGCCGTCGGCCAGCGTGACCGGATGCTCGGTATAGGCAATCGTCATGCGGCCCTCGGCCAGCAGGCCGTTGACCGAGAAATTCTGCAGTTGCCCGCCATAGGTTGGCTCCGGCGTGACGGCGCGCATATACGTCGCGAGCGCCTGACGGTCGGCATCGGTCTGCGGCGGGATGCTGAGGCGTAGCACCATCGAGGTGGCGGCCTCACTGACCGCCGGCGGCCGACCGCGACCGTCGCGCAGATGACAGGACTGGCAGCCACGCGCATTCAGTAGCGGGCCGAGACCGTCAGACGATTTGGTGGAACTGGGCGAAGGTACCCAGAGTTTGCGGAAGATACCGTCGCCAACCCTGAAATCGAGTTGGCGCTCGAAGGCCATATTGGCTGATGGCTGTGAAAAGGCGGCGGCATCGAAGCGCCGCGTGGTCGCCGCGCCGGCCAGCAGGCCTGACTCTTCGGTATTCGCCTGCGCGGCACCCGCCAGCATGAAGCCAGCGAGCGCCGCGAGTGCGAAAGACTTACTTCTTGCCGACCTTGTCGGGTGCATCGAGGCTGTCCGAGCCTTCGAAGGTCGCCTTCAGCTTCAGCGACGCCACGACGCGCTCCAGCGTCTTGGTCTGGTCGGTCAGCCGGTCGATCGCAGCCTGGATCGCGGCATTGCCTTCCGCGTTGCCGTCCGCCAGCATCTGGTCATAGGCTTCTCTGGTCTCGGCGCGCTGCTTGATCGCGGTCATCGCATCCAGCGTCGCTTTCAGCTTGCCACGCATCTCGGTGTCGAGATCCGCCGCACCGCCGCGCACCAGCTGGCTCAGGCTGGCGCCCTTCACCATGCTGCCGTTCACGCGCTTATACTCACCGCCATAGACATTCAGCATGCCAACGACGTTGTAGTAGTGCGAGTTGTGCGTGTTGTCGGAGAAGCAGTCATGCTCCTCCTCGGGATCGTGCAGCAGCAGGCCGAGCTTCATGCGCTCGCCGGCCAGTTCGCCATAGGACAGGCTGCCGATGCCGGTCACGATCATGCTGATGCCGGCATCCAAGCCTTTGGCGGTTAGCGCCTTGCGCGCTTCGCCGTCCGGGGCCCACTGCCTGGCCATGAAGACCAGATCCTCGACCAGCATCTGAGTGACGATCGTCAGATATTGCGCGCGACGGTCGCAGTTGCCATTGGTGCAGCCCTGCTTGGCATAATCGGCCCAGGGACGGTTGCCGGCGCCCGGGCCGGTGCCGTTCTGGTCCTGCCCCCAGAGCAGGAATTCGATGGCATGATAGCCAGTGGCCACATTGGCCTCGACGCCGCCGACTTCATGCAGGTTGCGCAGCAGGCGCCAGTTGATCTGGCTGGTGTTCATTGTCTTGCCGCCGAAGCTGAGCTTCTTGTTGGCGATGACATTGGCGGCATAAAGCGGATTTTCGTCCGACTCTTCGCCATACTTGCCGGCATCGACATAGTCGATCAGGCCTTCATCCAGCGGCCAGGCATTCACGCGGCCTTCCCATTCATCCACCACCGGATTGCCGAAGCGGAAGACTTCCGACTGCTGATAGGGAACACGCGCGGCGATCCAGGCCTCGCGGGCTGCCTTCATCGTGGTGTCGGACGGTTTGGCGATCAGTGCAGTCACAGCCCGCTGCAGGTTGCGGGCGGTGCTGACGGAATCGTCGTAGATCGCCTGCGCAATATCGGCATAGGTCTTGAGCACGGCCGCCTTGCTGGGTTCGGCAGCTGGCGCCTGCAGGCTTCCAAGTAGACCAAAACCGAGAACTGCAGCAACCAGTATCGAGCGGATCATCGGCTTCCCCTAACCTCTTCGACATATCACTTCAGGAAAAACTGCACCGGCACCACGAGATCCATCCTGGATTTGCCGAGCGCTGGCGGAATCGGCGGCAGTGGCGAGGCCTTGGCAATCATGCGCTCGACGGCGTCGTCCAGCGCATCATGGCCCGAACTGCGTTCGATCCTGTGCGATAGAACGCGGCCGTTCTCATCGATGACGAAGTGCAGATGCGCCACGCCTTCCATGCGGCGCAACTGGGCACGGCGCGGATATTCCTTGTTCTTTTCCAGCCAGGCCAGCAGCTGGGCATAGTAGTTCGCCTCTGCATCCGGATTGACGGCAATGCGTGGCGCGGAATTGACCGGCGCTGGCGGTGCGACAGCAACCTGCTGCTGCGGTGGCTGAGGTGACGGCTGCGGCGGCGCCTCGACCTTCGGCTGCTCCTTGGGCGGCTGCGGCGGAGGCGGCGGGGCTGGCCGGCGCACGACAGGTTTCGGCTTCGGCGGCGGCGCCGGTTCGAGATCCGGTTCGTCGGCCTTTGTTGTGATCGGATCAACTTCAGGTGGCGGCGGAGGTGGGGGCGGCGGCGGTGGCACATGCACCACCTGCGGCTCCGGCGGCGCGGCCGCCAGCAACAGAACCTCTA